>Ga0206126_10000342_pt1 | contig 63760 bp, 74 predicted proteins | sample Helgoland_Spring_5_FD_148621 | JGI IMG/M metagenome (GOLD analysis project Ga0206126, IMG submission 148621) | Pelagic subsurface seawater microbial communities from Kabeltonne, Helgoland, North Sea - Helgoland_Spring_Bloom_20160412_1 | ecosystem: Environmental > Aquatic > Marine > Epipelagic ...
ACAACGTTCAGATGGAAGTTGAATTGATTCACCCAATTGCGATGGAAGAAGGTCTTCGTTTTGCAATTCGTGAAGGCGGCCGCACAGTAGGTGCTGGTGTTGTAGCTAAAATCATCGACTAAGATTTTAGTTGCGCTAAGAAAGAGGGTTTTTATACCCTCTTTTTTTAGCGCTACCCTTTTTGACTGGCTGATTAGTCAGTAGAAAGTAAAAAATATGGTTCTATGTGTTAATTAGCTTGACAGGCTCGGGTAGCACCACTAGAATTCGCGCTCCTTTTTAAGGGGTAAGTTGGTGTCAATTCAGTAGAATTGGTCATCAGGAAATTTAAGTATTGATAGCGGAGTTTCGCTTCTATGCAAAACCAAAGCATTAGAATTCGCCTTAAAGCGTTTGATCACAAGTTGATCGACACCTCGACACAAGAAATTGTTGAGACAGCACGACGCACAGGCGCACAGATTCGTGGTCCAATTCCATTGCCAACGCGCAAGGAAAGATTCACAGTGTTGATTTCTCCTCACGTGAACAAGGATGCACGAGATCAGTACGAAATTCGTACACACAAGCGTTTAATCGACATTGTCGAGCCAACAGAAAAAACTGTTGATGCGCTAATGAAATTGAATCTTGCTGCAGGGGTTGATGTCCAGATTAGTCTGGGTTAATTAATAGTTGTAGCTGCTCAGCATCAAATGCTGGGCTTAATTTAAAAGTGTAATGTCTTGAAATAGGCAGCCGTAGCGGGTAAGAGCCCCGTACACTGAGAGGTCATAAAAATGAGTATAGGTCTTGTCGGCCGCAAATGCGGCATGACTCGTGTATTTAGCGAGGATGGTGCGTCTATTCCAGTTACTGTGATAGAAGCGTCACCCAACCTTATTACCCAGATTAAGTCTTTGGAGACTGATGGCTATTCAGCTATTCAGATCACCACTGGCTCCGTAAAAGCTTCCCGTGTAACAAAATCCCAAGCAGGTCACTTCGCCAAATCAGGTGTTGAGGCTGGTCGTGGGCAGTGGGAATTCCGTTCTGATAATACAGATGAAGCATTCGAGATTGGCGGCGCGCTTACAGTTGAGCGTTTTGAGCAGGGCCAAAAAGTTGATGTGACCGGTACCTCTAAGGGTAAAGGCTTCCAAGGCGGTGTTAAGCGTTGGAACTTCACCATGCAGGATGCGACGCATGGTAACTCTATCTCTCACCGTGCTCCTGGTTCGATTGGTCAAAACCAAACGCCTGGTCGAGTATTTAAGGGTAAGAAGATGGCAGGTCATATGGGTGCTGAGCAGTGTACTACTCAGAATTTAGAAGTTATCCGCGTTGATGCGGAACGCAATTTGCTACTGATTAAAGGTGCCGTCCCTGGCGCGCCTGGTGGTGACGTTGTTGTTCGGCCAGCAGTTAAGGCGTAAGGGGAGTGTCCATGGAATTAGCAATAGCAACTCCTAAGGGCAACAAAGGAACCGTTGAGGTTTCTGAAGTAGCCTTTGGTAAAGAATTTAATCAAGATCTTGTTCACCAGACAGTTGTTGCGTTTTTAGCCGGTGCCCGTCAAGGTACTAAAGCGCAAAAGAATCGTTCTGCAGTTTCTGGTGGTGGTCGCAAGCCATTCCGTCAGAAAGGAACAGGTCGTGCACGTGCTGGTACTATCCGAAGCCCATTGTGGCGTTCTGGTGGTGTTACATTTGCTGCATCGCCACAGGATCATAGTCAAAAATTAAATCGTAAAATGTATCGTTCTGCGATGCAGTCAATTGTTTCAGAGCTTGCTCGTCAAGAGCGTTTGGTAATTGTCGAGAGTTTTGACCTTGATGCACCTAAGACGAAAGATCTAGTTTCTAAGCTTTCAGACTTTGGATTAAGCGAAGCGCTTATCGTGACTGAAGAGGTAAGTGAAAATCTTTATCTTTCTTCACGCAACCTACACAAGGTTGAAGTCTGTGACTCAGCAGCTGTTGATCCAGTTAGCTTGATTAATTTTGATAAGGTGGTAATTACTGTTGCCGCCCTGAAAAAACTTGAGGAGACATTGGTATGAACCAAGAAAGACTCTTCAAAGTGTTATTAGGACCGCACATCACTGAAAAATCTGCTTCTGCTACTGGGTCAGCGACTCAGGTAGCGTTTAAAGTAGCAACTGATGCGAGCAAACTCGAAGTTAAAAAAGCGGTAGAGAAGCTCTTTGAGGTAAAAGTTGATGGTGTTCGTGTGGTAAATGTTAAAGGCAAAACACGCCGTACAAAAACTGGCATGGGCAAGCGTAGCGATTGGAAGAAGGCTTATGTTCGTCTTGCTGAAGGTCAAGATATTGACTTCTCGGTAACGGAGTGAGGGTTTAGAAATGGCAGTTATTAAAAGAAAACCAACATCACCAGGCAGACGTTTTGTTGTTAGTGTTGTAAATCCAGATTTACACAAAGGTGCACCTTATGCGCCGCTACTAGCACCAAAGAAAAAGTCAGGTGGTCGTAATAGTAATGGTCGTATCACGGTACGTCATATCGGTGGTGGTCATAAGCAGCATTACCGCATAATTGACTTTAAGCGTGATAAAGATGGTATCCCGGCAACAGTTGAGCGTTTGGAATATGATCCAAACCGAAGTGCTCACATTGCTCTAGTATGCTATACCGACGGTGAGCGTCGATATATTATTGCACCTAAGGGTGTAGCGGCTGGTGATAAATTAGTCTCTGGTAGTGATGCCCCGATTAAAGCGGGTAACACTCTTCCATTGCGTAATATCCCAGTGGGTTCTGTAATTCACTGTGTTGAGATGAAGCCTGGCAAAGGTGCTCAGCTAGCACGTAGTGCGGCAGCATCAGTTCAGCTAGTCGCAAGAGAAGGTGCCTATGCTACGTTGCGATTACGTAGTGGTGAGATGCGCAAGATTCCGGTTGATTGCCGAGCGACTCTTGGTGAAGTGTCGAATAGTGAGCATAGTCTTCGCTCATTAGGTAAGGCGGGAGCTTCTCGTTGGAGAGGTGTTAGACCAACGGTTCGTGGTGTTGCTATGAACCCAGTTGATCACCCACATGGTGGTGGTGAAGGTCGTACATCGGGTGGTCGTCATCCAGTTTCACCTTGGGGTATGCCAACTAAAGGCTACAAAACGCGCAAAAATAAGCGCACTGACAAATACATTGTTCGTCGTCGCAAGTAAGCGAAGACTGATTATTATAAGAGGAAAGCAAACGTGCCACGCTCTCTAAAGAAAGGACCATTCATTGACCTACACCTTGCAAAAAAGGTTGAGGTTGCGGTAGAGAAAAATGAACGTCGCCCAATTAAAACTTGGTCGCGTCGCTCAATGATTCTTCCAGATATGGTGGGTCTTACTATTGCCATTCACAATGGCCGTCAACATATTCCTGTTTTGATCAACGAAGAAATGGTTGGTCATAAGCTGGGTGAATTCGCTCCAACACGTACCTATAAAGGTCACGTTGCGGACAAGAAAGCCAAGTAAGATAGGAGGTTTATTGTGGAAGTAGCAGCCAAATTAAAAGGTGCCAAGTTATCAGCGCAAAAGGCAAGACTTGTAGCTGATCAAATTCGCGGTAAATCCGCTGAATCTGCACTTGAGATTTTACAATTTAGCACCAAGAAAGGCGCTGACATCATTAAGAAAGTATTAGAGTCAGCGATTGCAAACGCAGAGCACAATGATGGTGCTGATGTTGATGAGTTAAAGGTATCAACGATTTTTGTTGATGAGGGTATGACCTTAAAGCGTATTAAGCCAAGAGCTAAGGGTCGTGCGGATAGAATTTTAAAGCGCAGTTGTCACATCACTGTGAAAGTTTCTGAAAAATAGAATCAAGGTTCGGGAGTCCATTAAATGGGTCAAAAAGTACATCCTACCGGTATCCGTTTAGGCATTGTTAAGAAACATGCTTCAACCTGGTATTCGGATAAAGGGGACTATGCAGACAAGCTCAATCAGGATCTCACTGTGCGTGAGTATATCCAAAAGGCGCTTGGTCATGCATCAGTAAGTAATATTGATATTGAGCGTCCTTCGGACAGTGCTCGAATTACTATCCATACAGCACGTCCTGGGATTGTAATTGGTAAAAAGGGTGAAGACGTTGAGAGGCTTCGTAATGAAGTTTCTAAGATGATGGGCTGCCCTGTTCATATCAATATCGAAGAGATTCGCAAGCCTGATCTTGACGCATCACTAGTTGCGCAAAACGTTGCGCAGCAATTAGAGCGAAGAGTTATGTTCCGTCGCGCCATGAAGCGTGCAGTTCAAAACGCTATGCGTTCTGGTGCACAGGGTGTAAAGATTCAAATTGGTGGTCGTTTAGGTGGTGCTGAAATTGCGCGATCTGAATGGTACCGCGAAGGTCGAGTTCCGTTGCATACATTAAGAGCGGATATCGATTATGCAACAGCTGAAGGTAACACAACTTATGGCGTCATTGGCGTTAAAGTGTGGATCTTCAAAGGTGAGATTCTGGGTGGTGAAGAAGCAGTAGCTCCTTCAAAAACTAAGACAAACAAGAAATAAGCGATTAAGAGTAGAGCGAAATGCTACAGCCTAAACGTACAAAATTCCGCAAGATGCACAAGGGACGCAACCGTGGGTTAGCGAACCGAGGAAGCAAGGTAAGCTTCGGTGAATTTGCCCTTAAAGCATCTGGCCGTGGTCGATTGACTGCCAGACAAATTGAGGCAGCTCGTCGTGCAATGACTCGTCATATTAAACGTGGCGGTAAAATTTGGATCCGTGTGTTCCCTGATAAGCCGATTACGAACAAACCATTGGAAGTTCGAATGGGTAAAGGTAAGGGTAACGTTGAATACTGGGTAGCTTTAATTCAGCCTGGTAAGGTCCTTTATGAAATGGAAGGTGTTAGTGAAGAGTTGGCGCGTGAAGCATTTGCGCTTGCTGCTGCTAAGTTGCCAATCGCAACAACCTTTGTTAAACGAACGGTGATGTAAAGATGAAAGCAGAAGATTTACGCGAAAAGTCGGTCGATGAGTTGCAAAAGACCTTGGGTGAAGAGCAAGAAACCCAGTTTAAGTTGCGTATGCAGCAGGCGACTGGTCAGCTTACTGAAAGTCACAAGGTTAAGCAGGTGCGTCGTAACATTGCGCGTCTAAAGACTGTTATAACTCAGAAGGCAGGTGAATAGTTATGTCTGATATCCAAGCATCTACACGTACGCTGAGCGGTAAGATTGTCAGTGACAAAATGGATAAATCCATCACTGTGCAAGTTGAGCGTCGTGTTAAGCATCCAGTTTATGGAAAAATTATGACCAAATCATCAAAGATTAAAGCGCATGATGAAAAGAACGATGCGCGCTTAGGTGACATGGTAACAATTGCCGAGTGTGCGCCAATTTCTAAGCATAAAGCTTGGAAGCTAGTGAACATTGATGAGCGAGCTGTAGCAGAATAACTCTGCTGAAAGCGATAGTTTCGGGGAAAGAAAATGATTCAAACAGAAAGTTATCTTGATGTAGCAGACAACAGTGGCGCACGTCGAGTTATGTGCATCAAAGTGTTAGGTGGATCCCACCGTCGCTATGCTCGAGTTGGTGACATTATTAAAGTTACCGTTAAGGAAGCTATTCCTCGAGGTAAGGTGAAAAAAGGTCAGGTAATGAGTGCCGTTGTTGTCCGTACTAAGAAAGGCTTGCGCCGTCAGGATGGCAGCTTGATCAAATTTGATGACAATGCTGCGGTACTTTTGAATGCAAGTAATGCGCCTGTCGGTACACGTATCTTTGGGCCAGTAACTCGCGAGCTACGCAATGAGAAATTCATGCGAATTATCTCTTTAGCTCCTGAAGTACTTTAATTGAGGTTTTAGACATGGCGATGAAGAAAATCAAACGTGATGACGAAGTTGTCGTTATTGCGGGTAAAGATAAAGGTAAGCGCGGTAAAGTGCTTAAGGTTTTAGACGATACTCGTCTTTTGGTATCTGGCGTGCAAATGATTAAAAAGCACCAGAAGCCAAATCCTCAAGCAGGAGTACCAGGCGGTATCATTGAAAAAGAAGCCCCAATTCAGGTTTCAAATGTGGCAATTTTTAATAGTGCGACAAACAAAGCGGACCGTGTTGGCTTTAAAGTAGAAGATGACACTAAAATTCGAGTCTTTAAGTCAAGCGGCGAAGTCGTAGACGCTTAATAATAGGTAGAGCAAATGGCAAGGCTGAAAGAAGTTTATAATACAGATATAGCACCGAAGCTAAAAGATGAGCTCGGGCTGGCGAACGTAATGGAAGTGCCACGCATCCTTAAGGTAACTCTTAATATGGGTGTTGGTGAAGCGCTTGGCGATAAGAAAGCATTAGAGAATGCAGTTGCAGATCTCACGTTGATCTCTGGTCAGAAGCCAGTAATTAATAATGCAAGAAAATCCATCGCTGGCTTTAAGGTTCGTCAGGGCTGGCCAATTGGTACTAAGGTTACCTTGAGAAGCGAGCGCATGTATGAATTTTTAGAGCGCCTCATCAGCGTCGCTATTCCGCGAATTAGAGATTTCCGTGGTATTAGTCCAAAGCAGTTCGATGGCCGAGGTAATTTCTCAATGGGTGTAAGTGAGCAAATCATTTTCCCAGAGATTGATTATGAAAAAATCGATAAGTTGCGAGGTCTTGATATTACAATTACGACATCAGCTCGCAATGATGATGAAGGTCGCGCCCTATTGCGTGCCTTTAACTTCCCGCTGAAAGGTTAAGGTAGCAGATCAATGGCAAAAGTATCTATGATAGAGCGTGAAAAGCGTCGCGCCAAAACAGTTGAGAAATATGCAGCTAAGCGTGCTGAGTTAAAAGCGACGATTAGCAATGTAAATGCTTCAGATGAAGAACGCTGGGAAGCGCAGCAAAAGCTGCAAAAGTTACCCCGTGATGCAAGCCCAAGCCGTCAGCGTAATCGTTGTCGAGTAACAGGTCGTCCTCACGGAGTTTACAGAAAATTTGGTTTGTGCCGAAACAAACTACGCGAAAGTGCTATGCGTGGTTTTGTTCCCGGACTACGTAAAGCCAGCTGGTAGTTTAGGAGCGATATCATATGAGTATGCAAGATCCAGTAGCAGACATGTTGACGTGCATTCGTAATGCACATCACCGTAGCAAGCCAGAAGTCTCAATGCCTTCTTCAAAACTTAAAGCTTCAGTGGCTAAAGTTTTACAAGACGAAGGTTACATTGGCGGCTTTAGTGTAAGCGACGATGTTAAGCCAACCTTAACGGTTGAATTAAAGTATTTTGAAGGCAAGCCTGTGATCGAAGAGATCACACGTATTAGTAAGCCTAGTCTTCGCCAGTATAACGGCAGTAAAGATCTGCCTCAGGTAAGAAGTGGTCTTGGTATCGCTATTGTCACCACTAGTCGTGGTGTGATGACGGACCGTGCTGCAAGAGCTGCCGGTATTGGCGGTGAAATTCTTTGCACAGTATTCTGATAGGAAACAACAATGTCTAGAGTTGCAAATAATCCAGTTGAGTTACCAAAGGGCGTTGAAGTCACTTTGGGTGACTCAGATATCTCCATAAAAGGTGCTAAGGGTACATTGGCTATGGCCATCAACCCTAAAGTAGAAGTTGTCAAAGGCGACAACGTTCTTACTTTTGCCGCCAGAACTGGAGATACCTTTTCACGAGCCATGTCTGGAACAACCAGAGCGTTGGTTAACAACATGGTAGTGGGCGTTACCCAGGGTTTTGAAACCAAACTTGATTTAGTCGGTGTTGGTTACAGAGCGCAGGTACAGGGTAAAAAAATCAATTTAACGCTTGGTTTCTCGCATCCGGTAGTTTACGACTTGCCAGAGGGTGTTTCTGCTGAAACACCAAGCCAGACTGAAGTTTTATTGAAGTCCGCTGATAAGCAAAAGTTAGGACAGGCCGTCGCTGAAGTCAGAGCTTTCCGTCCACCAGAGCCCTATAAAGGTAAAGGTGTACAGATATCTGGTGAATATGTTAGACGTAAAGAAGCCAAGAAGAAGTAATAGGTTAATACCATGAGCGATAAGAAAATATCACGTCAGCGTCGAGCAAGACGTTCACGAATGAAAATACGCGAGCAGGGCGTTACACGTCTATGCATCAACCGTACACCACGTCATATCTATGCGCAGGTTATTGCTGCAAGCAGTTCAGAAGTGCTTGCTAGTGCTTCTACCTTAGATAAAGACTTGAAGTCGGAAGGCACGGGTAATGTGACTGCTGCCGCGGCAGTTGGAAAACTAGTTGCAGAGCGTGCTGTAGCTGCTGGTGTTAAATCAGTAGCGTTTGACCGCAGCGGTTTTAAATATCACGGCCGTGTTAAAGCATTGGCAGACGCCGCGCGTGAAGCCGGCCTCGAATTTTAATAGGTATAAGATATGGCTCTTACAGATAAAAAAGATGCTGCAGCTGACGGAATGTTAGAGAAGTTAGTTCAGGTCAATCGTGTTGCTAAGACTGTTAAAGGTGGTCGAATCTTTGCATTCACTGCTTTGACTGTAGTTGGTGATGGTAAAGGCAAGGTAGGCTTTGGTCGCGGTAAAGCGCGTGAAGTACCTGCTGCTATCCAAAAGGCTAACGAAGCTGCGCACAGAAATATGATTAATGTAGCTTTGGATGGTTCGACTATCCAATATGCCACTAAAGGCATTCACGCTGCTTCAAAAATCTATATGCAGCCTGCATCAGAAGGTACCGGTGTGATTGCTGGTGGTGCGATGCGGTCGGTATTAGAACTTGCGGGTGTACAGAATGTATTAGCTAAGTGCTATGGTTCTACTAACCCTGTAAATGTTGTTAGAGCTACGTTTAAGGCTCTACGAGATATGAAGTCTCCAGACGATGTTGCTGCAAAACGCGGCAAATCTGTTGAAGAAATTCTGAACTAGTTGACGCATTTAAGCGTCTCGGTGATTGGAAAAAGATCATGGCTAAAGCTAAAGTAAAAAAAGTTAAAGTCACTCAAATTAAGAGTGCAATCGGACGATTAAAGAACCATCAGGCATGCTTGAATGGTTTGGGGCTACGACGTATACGCCATTCTGTGGTTGTAGAAGACACGCCGTCTATTCGTGGCATGATCAATAAAGTTAACTATATGTTGCAGGTTGAGGAAGCGTAAGATGCGTCTGAACACCCTAAGCCCGGCTCCGGGTAGAGTAAAAGAAGGTAAACGCTGTGGTCGCGGAATTGGTAGCGGTCTAGGCAAAACTGGCGGTAGAGGTCACAAAGGCCAAAAGGCTCGATCTGGCGGTTCAATTCGTCCAGGTTTCGAGGGTGGTCAAATGCCTTTGCAGAAGCGGTTACCGAAATATGGTTTCACCTCTCGAATGGCCGCATTAACTGCTGAAATTCGTTTGTCGGAACTTAACCTTGTTGAAGGTGAGGTTGTTGATATTGATGCGTTGAAGAAAGCGCGACTAATCAATAGCAGCATTACTCGCGCCAAGGTTATAGGTTCAGGTGAAGTAACTAAAGCGGTTACACTTAAAGGTATCGGTGCTACCAAAGGTGCTGCTGCTGCGATTGTAGCTGCTGGCGGCAAGGTAGAAGAGTAACTCTTATGGCCAGTGCAGATTCATTATCAATGGGTAATTCAAAAGGGTTAGGAGAGCTTTGGGCTCGTCTGCGCTTTTTGCTTCTGGCCATTATTGTTTACCGCCTAGGAACTCATATTCCAGTTCCTGGCTTTGATCCAGAGCGTTTATCTGACTTATTTACTCAGAATCAAGGGACTTTCTTGGGTCTGTTTAATATGTTCTCGGGCGGTGCCCTTGAGCGAATGAGTATTTTAGCACTGGGTGTTATGCCCTACATTTCTGCTTCGATTATTATGCAGCTTCTTTCAGCTACTGTTCCTTCACTAGAACAGCTTAAAAAAGAAGGTGACAATGGTCGTCGTCAGATTAATCAGTACACACGTTATCTAACTGTTGCACTTGCCTTATTCCAGGGAACTGGTCTGGCTGTCAGCTTTGCCTCTCAGGGTTTAGCATTCGAAGTGAGCAGTATGTTTTATCTTGTAGCCATCGCTTCATTAGTATCAGGCGCTGTGTTCTTGATGTGGTTAGGTGAGCAGATTACCGAACGTGGTATTGGTAACGGCATTTCGATGCTTATTTTTGCTGGTATCGTTGCAGGTATTCCAGGTGCTATTGGTCAGGCAATTGAGTCAGCACGTCAGGGTGATCTTAACTCACTTATGTTGTTGGTTATTTTGATTCTTGCACTAGCCGTTGTTTATTTTGTTGTGTTTATTGAGCGTGGTCAAAGAAGACTTACAGTTAATTATGCACAGCGTCAGGGTCGTAAAGCCTATAGTGCTCAGACCTCACATTTACCTCTTAAGGTAAATATGGCAGGTGTAATTCCTGCGATTTTCGCGAGTAGTTTATTATTATTCCCAGCCTCTATTAGTCAGTGGTTCGGACAGGGTGTAAATGCACCAGCATGGTTACAGGATATTTCTTTATTGATTGGTCCTGGTCAGCCTTTGTATGTGTTGCTTTTCTCTGCATTAATTATTTTCTTCAGCTTCTTTTATACGGCGTTGATGTATAACCCGAAAGAAGTGGCTGATAATTTGAAAAGGGGCGGTGCTTATTTGCCAGGAATTAGACCTGGTGATCAGACCGCGAAATATATTGACAGTGTGACCACGCGTTTGACATTGATAGGTGGTATTTATATTACTTTGATTTGTTTGATGCCTCAGTTCTTGAATGTGTACTTTAATGTGCCTTTCTACCTGGGCGGTACATCGCTGTTAATTGCGGTTGTTGTAACTATGGATTTTATGGCTCAAGTGCAGTCACATCTTATGTCTCAACAATATGATTCGCTAATGAAAAAGGCCAACCTTAAAAACGTTGGTCGCAAGTAAAGAGGTGATGCTGTGAAAGTACGTGCATCTGTAAAAAAGATTTGTCGTAATTGCAAGATTGTCCGTCGTAACGGTGTGGTAAGAGTAATTTGTAGTGTTGAACCACGTCATAAACAACGCCAGGGATAATCTGGTTGATTTTTGATATGTCTATCGGTATCCTAGCGCGCCCTTTGAGTAGGCTATGAAGTCTACACAAAGAGCACTAGAACTGATTAAACTCATAGTATAATGGAGTAATGTGAATGGCCCGTATTGCCGGTGTCAACATACCCGATAACAAACATGCAGTCATTTCATTGACTTACGTGTTCGGTGTTGGGCGCCCAACTGCAGCAAAGATCTGTGCAGAAGTGGGTATTGCAGAGGACACAAAGATTTCTGAGCTCAACGAAGCTCAACTCGATAAACTACGTGCTGCTGTAGGGCAGAACGAAGTTGAGGGTGACCTTCGTAGAGAAAACAGCATGAATATTAAGCGTTTGATGGACTTGGGCTGCTACCGCGGTTTAAGACATCGTCGCAGTCTTCCAGTGCGCGGACAGCGTACCAAGACGAACGCACGCACCCGAAAGGGCCCGCGTCGTCCAATTAAAAGATAATTAGGATCGGTTTCTAATGGCAAAAGCAGCAACTAAAACCACCCGTAAAAAGGTCAAGAAGGTCGTTGTCGACGGTATCGCGCACATTAACGCTACCTTTAACAACACAATTATCACGATTACTGATCGTCAGGGTAATACACTGTCTTGGGCTACCTCTGGTGGGTCAGGTTTCCGTGGTTCTCGTAAAAGTACACCTTTCGCAGCTCAGGTTGCGTCAGAACGTGCTGGCGAGGCTGCTAAAGAATATGGATTGAAGAATCTTGAAGTTCGCGTCAAAGGACCTGGTCCTGGCCGTGAATCTGCAGTAAGAGCGCTTAATAGTGCTGGATTCAAAGTTCAAAGCATTACCGATGTGACGCCGATTCCACATAACGGTTGTCGTCCGCCTAAAAAGCGTCGCGTGTAGAAAGGAATAAATAATGGCTAGATATTTAGGACCAACTTGTAAGTTATCACGCCGTGAAGGAACAGATTTGTTCCTTAAGAGTGGCGTTCGTCCACTCGAGTCTAAGTGTCGCTCTGAGAGCGCACCAGGACAGCACGGTCAACGTCGTGGCAGATTATCTGACTACGGTGTTCAGTTACGTGAAAAGCAAAAAGTACGTCGTATTTACGGTGTTCTTGAGAAGCAGTTCCGTAACTATTATAAAGCTGCAGCTAAGATTAAAGGTAACACGGGTGAAAACCTACTTACTCTTTTAGAAACTCGTTTAGATAACGTTGTTTATCGTATGGGTTTTGGCTCGACTCGCGCTGAGTCGCGTCAGCTAGTTGCACACAATGCAATTCTAGTAAACGGACAAAAAGTAAATATACCTTCATACAATGTTCAGGTAGGTGATGTTGTTAGCCTTCGTGAAAAGTCCAAAAAGCAGCTACGTGTTCAAACTGCGCTTCAACTTGCATCACAACGTGGTGAAGTAGAGTGGGTTGCAGTTGATAGCAGCAAAATGGAAGGTACATTCTCAAGAAATCCTGACCGTGCAGATTTGCCGGCTGAGATCAATGAGAATCTTATTGTTGAATTGTATTCTAAGTAATCGCTGAATAGCTCTTACAGGAAAAAATATGCAAAATTCTGTTAACGAATTTCTTACCCCAAGAAATATTGATGTAACTTCGTACGATGCTAACCATGCCAAGGTTGTTCTTGAACCTCTTGAAAGAGGGTTTGGTCATACTTTAGGTAATGCATTGCGTCGCATCCTTCTTTCTTCGATGACTGGTTGTGCTATTACAGAAGTTGAAATTGAAGGTGTTGAACATGAGTACTCAGCTATTGAGGGTGTTCAAGAAGATGTGATGGAAATCCTTCTTAACCTTAAGTCTGTTGCTACTGTAATGGAAGGCCGTGACGACACTACTGTTACCCTAAGCGTTCAAGGCCCTGGCCCTGTGACCGCCGGTGACATTGAAGGTGATGGTCATATTGAGGTTATTAACCCAGATCATGTTATTGCTAACATCACGGGTAAAACTAAATTAAATATGCAGCTTCGTATTGTTAGGGGTCGTGGATATCAGCCATCTGATGCACGTGCTTCTGATGAAGAAAGCCGTACTATTGGTCGCTTACAGTTAGACGCTACTTTTAGCCCAATTTTCAAAGTCTCTTATGATGTTGAAAATGCTCGTGTTGAAAATCGTACTGACTTGGATAAGCTGGTTCTTGAGCTAGAGACTAACGGAACAATTGATCCTGAAGAATCTATACGCCGAGCGGCTACTATCCTTCAGCAGCAGTTAGCAGTATTTGTTGATCTTGAGGGTGAAGCAACTGCTGAGCCTGAAGAAGAAGAGGATCAAATCGATCCAATTTTACTTCGTCCAGTGGACGATCTTGAGTTAACTGTAAGATCTGCAAACTGTCTGAAAGCAGAAAGTATTTATTACATTGGTGATTTGATTCAGCGTACAGAAGTAGAGTTGCTGAAGACGCCTAACCTAGGTAAGAAATCATTAACTGAAATTAAAGATGTGTTGGCTTCTCGTGGTTTATCTTTGGGAATGCGCCTAGAGAATTGGCCGCCAGCTAGTCTACAAACAGAACGTGAGCTAGCTTAAGCGCTTAGCTTGTATAAAATCATTGCTGAGAAAGCAAAGAATTAAGGAATAGTATCATGCGTCATCGCTATAGTGGTCGCAAACTCAACAAAACCAGCTCTCACAAAAGAGCTATGTTCCGTAATATGACGGCTTCATTGGTTGAGCATGAGTTAATTAAGACAACCTTGCCAAAGGCGAAAGAGCTTCGTGGTTTTGCTGAGCCTCTAATTACCCTTGCCAAGGAAGATTCAGTTGCTAATCGTAGATTAGCGTTTGATCGTCTTCGTAACAAAGAAACTGTTGGAAAGCTTTTCTCTGATTTAGGTCCTCGTTATCAAGAGCGTCCAGGTGGCTACCTACGTATCCTTAAATGTGGTGTGCGTACTGGTGATAAAGCACCTATGGCCTATGTTGAGCTTGTGGGTCGTGAGATTGTTGAAGCTGAAGAAGTTGAAGCCGTAGAAGCTGCTGAATAAGTTTTTATAGTTTTAAAAAAAACCGAGCACTGCTCGGTTTTTTTTGGTCTTAATTTTAGACAATAAATTCTTGGTGAAATATTTGTTGGTCTTCTAGACACATTAAACGCATTGAACCACCCCAAACGTATCCTGTATCTAAGGCAAATAGGGGCGATTTAAAGGGCTTTCCTTTTAATGCTGCCCAGTGCCCAAATATAATCTCAATAGGGTTCTTATCAGTTCGCTCGAAGCTAAACCAGGGTTTATAGGGTTCGGGTTGGCTAGTGCAGTCTTTTGCTTTGAGATCTAGTCGTCCCTGCGGGTCACAAAAGCGCATTCGGGTTAAATAGTTGGTAATTGTTCTTAGTCGCTCACTGCCTGTTAGGCTGTTATGCCATAAATCGGGGTGATTACCGTACATATGATCAAAAAAAGCTTTCCGTTGTGTTGATTGAATCGCATCACTGACTTCATTAGCGAGGCTTTGTGCCTGTGCTAGTTCCCATATATGCGGGATACCTGCATGCACAATTTGGTAGTTGCCCTCAGAAAGTAACAACGGTTGACTGCGAAGCCAGCTACAGATACTTTCTCTGTCGGGCGCTTCCAGTACTTCCTGAATAGTATCCTGCTCACTGGGTGCTCTTATTCCCTCAGCAATAGCCAATAGATGAAGGTCATGGTTACCCAGAACCATTTTAAAAGCACTGCCAAGCCCCATGCAGTATCTCAATGTTTCAAGAGACTTTGGGCCTCGATTTACAAGGTCTCCAGCGGAGATAAGTGTGTCGCGTGATGGGTTGAAGGCAACCTTAGTTAAAAGGGCTTTAAGGGGGTCTAAGCAGCCTTGAACATCACCCACAGCATACTTTGCCATAATTAGTTAACCGTATTAGGCACTGCGAGCAAAAAAGGTGAAATCGGTGCTTCAACCGGGTGGCCTAAATCATTGACCATCTGATAAGAGCCTTGCATGGTGCCAATAGGGGTTTTAAGAACAACGCCACTACTGTATTGGTATCTATCATTCACTTCAATTCTAGGTTGCTCGCCTATAACCCCAGGGCCTTGAACTTCTTTTTTTTGCTGGTCGCTATCGACAATAATCCAATGTCTTGTCAGAAGTTTGACGGCTTGGGAGGAGTTGTTTTCAATTGTTATGTGGTAAGCAAAAGCATACTGGTCGACTTCCGGCTTTGATTGCCCCAGTAGATACTCGGTAACAACGGTTACATTAATATTGGACAGTTTATCAGCGGGCATGAAATCACTCATCTAATGAAACCTTATTTTGATGAATAGAGTTACTAAGAGCGACAAATTCTTTCACAGAAAGCTGTTCTGGGCGTTTTGTGAGCTCTATAGGCGGGTTTGTCGTGTCGATATATGCAGCGAAAGAACTCAAGCAATTCTTTAAGGTTTTGCGGCGCTGCTGAAAGCAAAGGCTTACCAGTTGGCGGAGTAGCTTTGGGTCATCTGCTTTGTATGGCGTATCTGCATAGGGAGTTAACCTTACCACCGCAGACTGCACCTTAGGTGCAGGATTAAAAGAGGAGGGTGGTACTGGGATTAGCGGATTAACGCGGCAATGATATTGGATCATGACCGACAGCCTTCCGTAGGATTTATTACCTGGTCCAGCACAGAGACGGTCAACCACTTCACGCTGCAGCATAAAGTGCATATCTCTAATCATTGTTCTCGCCTCAAGAAGATGAAACAGCAGAGGCGTAGAAATATTATAGGGTAGGTTACCTACCAGTCGCATTTTATCGCCCGTAAAAAACTGCGAGTAATCAGTTTTCAGCGCATCACTGTTAATAATAGTGACATCGGGAAAGTCGGCGAGCTTGTGCTTTAAGAACTCTATCAGATCGCGATCTAGCTCAACCAATGACATGCTAGGACAGCGCTTGACTAAATGCTCGGTAATCGCCGCCATTCCTGGACCAATTTCGATGAGGTTATCTTCGGGTATAGGATTGATGGCAGACACAATTTGACCGATAACCTGCTGGTCTATAAGAAAGTTTTGCCCAAAACGTTTACGCGGCTTATGCGGGCTATTCATTGTTCACCATTCGAGCGTCGATCAGCCATTTGCGCGGCGCAGTCTAGGGCGACCTCAAAGCTGCCCTTATCGGCGATGCCTTTGCCAGCAAGATCAAGCGCGGTACCGTGATCTACAGAGGTTCTAATAATAGGCAGGCCTAGCGTAATATTAGCTGCACGCCCAAAGCCACTATGCTTGAGTACAGGTAATCCTTGATCATGATACATGGCAAGAACAGCATCGGCATTTGATAGGTATTTTTCTGTGAATAGAGTATCTGCGGGATAGGGCCCTGCAATGGCCATACCTTGTTGTTTAAATTGTTCAATCACCGGAGAGATGATATCGATTTCTTCATTGCCAAGATGCCCGCCTTCACCGGCATGGGGGTTTAGGCCGCAGACCAATATTTTTGGCTCTTTTATACCAAATTTTGTGCATAAATCATGGTTGAGAATATCAATAACTGATTCCAACAGGGGAGCAGTTATTGCATCAGCTACGTCGCGAAGAGGCAAATGGGTAGTGGTAAGCGCAACCCGTAAATCATCGGTTGCTAACATCATGACAACTGTATCAGTATGAGTCTTCAGAGCAAGGTATTCGGTGTGCCCTGAAAAATCGATTCCTGCGTCATTAATAATAGATTTTTGCACAGGGCCGGTGACGAGGCCGGAACATTCATTAGCCTGGCAGGCCTCAATGGCAGCATCTAAGCAGGCCAGTACATAGGGCGCATTGGCAGTATTTAGCTCGCCTACTTTTACTTCACAATCTGTATAAATAGGAGATATATACAGTTCGCCGGGTAGAAGGGGTGTAGCTAGATTGTACGGCTCATAAGGTTTTAGTTGCAAGGGTAACCCAAGCAGCTTAGCGCGCTCGGTTAGCATTTTCGGGTCCGCAAAGGTCACGAGTTGCTGTGCGCAACCATTCTGTACTGCTTGTATAAGCAGTTCGGGCCCAATACCTGCCGGTTCGCCGGGCGTTATTGCCAATCTGCTAGTCATTTAGATCTCTTTGATCTCGATATAGGCTTCATCGCGCAGTTTTTGTTGCCATACCTGAAGTTCTTCTGAGTATTTTCGCTGGCGAAGTAAATTATCAGCTCTATTGCGTAAAATATCATCGCTAAAGTCTTGCATGCGGCGCTCGGTCACTTGCAATATATGCCATCCAAATTGCGACTGGAAAGGTGCGCTTATTTCGTTGAGCTCAATACTACCCATAGTTTGCTCAAATTCGGGAACAAACAGACCAGGTGTTGACCAACCCAAACTTCCCCCTTTTAGGGCAGAACCCGGGTCTTTGGAATGCTGCTTGGCTAACTTGGCAAAATCTTCACCCGCAATAATCTGTGTACGAATATCTTCTAAGAGCTCGACTGTTTGCTGTTCGTCTCTAATTTGGTTGGGTGTTAGTAAAATATGTCGAGCAAAATGTTGTTCTATAAGTTGTTCGCCACCACCTTTACGCTCGTAAAGTTTTAATAAATGGAAGCCTGCACCACTTCGAATAGGTTCTGATACCTGTCCTAGTTCAAGGTTTTTGAGGGACTCGCTAAACGGAAGAGGGAGTTGAGCAAGTTTACGCCATCCCAAATCACCACCTTCGAGAGCACTTTGATCGTCGCTGTTGGTTATTGCTAGCTGTTTGAAGTCAGCTCCCTCTGCAAGTTGTTGAGTGATTTCAGACAACTTGTTTTTAATGATTTCTAGTTCATCAACCGTCGCCGTTGAGGGTGCAGATAGCAGAATTTGACCAATTGACACATCTGGTGAGGTCACTAGCTTTCCTTCCTCAGAGTTAAGAAAGTTATTTAACTCTTGCTCACTAATTTGAATGCCGCGCATAACAGTGCCCTGTTGCACCTGCATGATGATCATTTCATTGGCAATTTCTTGGCGTATTTTTGCCATAGTTTCACCGCTCGCATGAATCTGCGCAATATATTCTTCAACGCTAATATTGTTACTGGCCGCAATTCGAGCAATGGTTTGATCAATCTCTTGATCGGCAATACGAACGCCAACTTTATCGCCAATATTGAGTTGAAGGCGTTCTAGAATCAGTCTCTCAAGTACCTGTTTTTTCACAATATCTGTAGCAGGGGGTTCGGTACCTGATTGTTGGATTTGTCGTAAAATGTTGGCAGTGCGCTGCTCAAGCTCAGTTTGTAGAACTATATTATCGTCGACAATTGCGGCCACACGATCAAGTAAAACAACCTCCGCTAATACAGTGGATGAACAAACGACTAATAGCGCTAATTGCGCGATGATATTTAGTTTAAAACTTTTCCATAGGCTCATAGCCATAGATTCCTTTTTTCAAAATTGAGCCCACTCGACTGCCAGTTCCAGCCAGCCCTCTTAATTGGACCTGTAAGAATATACCATTCTTTGGGGTAAGTAGTTCAGGGCTTGCATCTTCATAGCGATTATCCAACCAACGCCGAACAATTAATCCTGCTCGCCAACAACAGTTGTTATATTCGAACCCAGTAAACAGTTCAAGTTCCCTATTATTAGAAAAATCATGGTGCCAGCGACCCAGCCAATTGAAATTTCTCCCCATAGGTAGACTAAATGATAGATCTAGCTGATCAATTTTTTCAGTCACTGAGGCGGTGGTCATGGTTGCGGACTCTAGGCGCGAATATCGGTAGCCTATATTAAATATTTTGTTTTCATTATTGCGGTAATAAAGGTTGGCCGCCCCTTTTTCCATTTTCTTTTGGCTGTTGTCGTATATGGCTTCATTATTGATACGCCAGTTATTATTAATTCTTAAGCTAAGCTTAAAAGCGATATCCGATTTTTTGCGTTCGAGATTATTTGACGAGTTATCGAGTTGTAGAAGTGTCACTTTTCTATCATCAAAATAGACAGCCTGCGCAATACTGGCTCGAAGCTTCTCTTGACCTGAGTGTTTATTGATATAGCTAGTTGAGAGCCCTAGGGTCAAGCGATGGTCATCTGAAATACGATCACCACCGGTAAAACGATCGGGGCTAAATAACTGTGAATAAGACGGCATCATTTCTTGGCTATCAAAATCAGGTAAATGACTTTGATTGTGGTAGTTTGAATTGATATAGAACAATCTAGGCTCAAGGGTTTGCTTATAGTTCTTAAATAAACCATTAAGCTTTTCAAATCTTAACCCGGCATCTAGGCTGAAAAATGGCGAGGTAACCTCGGGGTTTAATGTTGGGTCAGTAGCGCTATTTTCTGGATCTAAAACAGCTTTATTTAACTGATATGCCAGATGTTGTATTCCAATTTTGGGTGTAAAGTAGCCCCAGTCGCTGCGTTTATCTAATCCAATATTATAATTGAGCCTTGTCCGGCCGCCGCTGACAAGGCTGTCTGAATGATGTGAAAATTCCGACTGCTGAGTATCTATCCCGATGGTGACGTCGTTATCTAAATGATAGTTACCCTTAGCAGATAGTCTAGATTTAAGTCGGTATGGGCTCTCAATACCGTAGGTGATCGATTGATAATCTAAAGCTTCAAGAGTAAATTTCCAGTGATCCGTTTGATAGCCGAGGCTTCCAACTCGACTGAGGTAAGTTGGGTTAATCTCTTCATCGGTAAAACTACCATAGTCAAAGAAATAGGCCTTGTCGCTAACGTCATTGATATCCAGAAAAGAAGACCATGATTTAGATAAGTTGCCATTGTGCTGAAGGCGAGCGAAGTAACGATCATCACCCTGGTTAGGCAAGGGTTCGCTGGAGTCTATTAAATTGTCGGGTCGATTACCGCCCTGATCATTGCCAAGGTAACCCGCTGAGAACTCAGTCTGTGACCAGCGACTGAGATGCCTGAATTTTGCTTCAAGTGCGGTGCCACGATGTTGCAAGTAACGCGGTGTTAATGTGGCATCATAGTTTGGTGCCAAATTTAAATAGATCGGCAATGATAAGTCGATGCCATTGGTGTCGTCATTGGAGATGCTCGGGAAAAGTAGGCCGCTAGAGCGGCGGTCACTTATTGGAAATTTCCCGTAGGGAAAATAAAAAATTGGCAGGCCAGCAACATCTAGACGCGCATTCTTTATGGTAGCAAAGCCTGAATTTTGGTCTAGTTTGATCTCGTTGGTTTTCAGCTGCCAGGTATTAAGACCGGGTTCACAGCTGGTGTAAGTTGCATCCTCAATGATAATCAAACCATCTGCTTGCCTGCGCAGTAGATCTGCAGAGCCCCTCACACCGGCCTCGTGAAGAACATAGTCAACATTCTTGAGTTTAATTTCTTGGCTATCTAAATTTAACAGCGCATCATCGCCTGCAAGCAGCATATTAGGCTCTCGAAAGCGCACATTACCCGACAAGTTAATTTGACGATTCTCTTGATCAACCAGTGCAAGATCGCTGGTAATTTGACGATACCCCTGAGTAATATTTACATCACCCCTTAAAATGGCCGCTGAACCGTCGCCGGTTTCGGTGCTTAGGGCGCTTACTCGAAGAGGGGCCTCACCGGGATCCTTCGCTGACTCTTCTCCATCAGATTGGGGTTCAAGGAATGCACCACAGCAGAACCTGGGTATCTTTGCCTGCTGCTCGACATCCATTTCTTGTCTATCAACCCAGTCGAGGTCTCGCTTTACCTCGGATGAGTCAACAGTGGTTTCGCCCCAGGTAGCTGAGGAAAATAGAAAAACGGCTGTAGTAAGAAAGCGGTATTTAACTGCGTTTAACAAAACTATTCTCATTGGAAAAACATATTCTGTCTATTCTAACGTATCTAGGCTAGAAAATGATGATTCTTGCTTAATAAAACTGCAGGGATATTTAGATTTTTTTTAGATAATTTGAATGCTTATCCTCTCTTGGGGATATAATGAATCTGCACTTTTCAGATGTAAAAATAGTTATGCAGAATCAACAGCAGTTTTCTCGATGGATTGAACAGTCTTTGCCGGATGGGGTAGACATTCAATGCCCTATGCGGCTTGATGCGCTCGCTGGAGATGCTGGTTTCCGGAGATATTATCGAACCAATACCTATCCAACACTAATAGCCGTGGATTCGCCACCCGCCAAAGAAAAAAATTGGGCTTATGTCGATATATCTTTATTTTTAAAGTCACAGGGGATCAAAACACCCAAAATCCATGCGGTTAATTTTGAATTAGGTTATTTCTTACTGGAAGATTTTGGCCCAGTTTTGTTCGCTCAGAACATTGAAAAGAACGGTAAAGATCGTTTGTATGATCAGGCAGAGCAGGCGTTGTTACAAATTCAGCAGGCTACCGAGGCAACCCCATCTATTCCATGCCATGACGAGGGTAAGTTGCATGATGAAATGGCTTTATTTGAGCGTTGGTTTTTAAATGAATTATTAGAGGTTAAGTTGAATGATAGCGAGAAAAAGCAACTTAACAGCCTATTCCAAAGTCTTGTAGAAAGTGCCTTAGAACAGCCTCAAGTTATGGTGCACACAGATTATCATTCGCGTAATTTAATGATTTTGGCCGATAAAACACTGGGAGTCATTGACTTTCAGGATGCTATGTACGGTGCAATTACCTATGATTTGGTTTCTTTGTTAAAAGACTGTTATGTGAAATGGCCCTCTGATTGGGTTGCAATGCGGGTTGCTAGTTTCAAGCAGCATCCAGAGGTGGCTGCAAGACTCGACTCTGTAGATGATAAGCAGTTTGCCCAGTGGTTCGACTTTATGGGTCTTCAGCGGCATATCAAGGTATTAGGTATTTTTGCTCGGCTTGCACTGCGGGATAGCAAGTCGCGGTATTTGAATGATTTGCCGCTGGTGATCGATTATTGCCTAGAGGCCTCAGAGCGTTATCCTCAAACTTTGCCGTTTAATCATTGGTTTAAGCAAAAAATCATGCCGCTGGTGATTAAAATGCCTTGGTATAAAATCCCTTCAGGTGACTGCTAATGAAGGCGATGATCCTGGCTGCAGGCTATGGTAAGCGATTGCGACCACTCACTGATAAAACACCTAAACCGATGATTTCTGTGGCAGGCAAGCCGTTGCTTCAACATCATATTGAGCGTTTAGTTGCTATGGGTATCACTGAGATAGTGATTAATATTTCTTGGCTTGCGGAACAGATTGAGAATTTTTTTGGCGACGGCTCAAATTTTGGCGTTCATATTACTTGGTCAAAAGAGCCGGAGCCGCTTGAAACGGGCGGCGGGATTTTGAAAGCATTGCCATTATTGGGGGATGCGCCTTTTCTATTGATTAATGGTGATATTTGGACTGATTTTCCATTGCCAACAGTGACGGATATTTCATTAGAAGATGATCAGTCAGCTTGGTTGCTTCTGGTTAATAATCCTCAACATAATCCAGCCGGTGACTTTGGCCTGCAAAAGGGTTTGATCAGTTATCAGCCGGAAGTGAAATATACTTTCAGTGGCATCAGTCTGTTTAAACCAGCGTTGTTTTCTGACTATGCCAAGAACATTACTGATGCTTCCTGTTTTCCTTTAAGAGATGTTTTGCGACCAGCAATTGAGTCTAAACACATTATCGGCTCGGTTTACACAGGTCATTGGTGTGATGTAGGAACCATTGAACGCTACAATCAACTGAACAAGCACTTTGACTTACTTAAATGAAAAACAAAAAAGTCTGGTATAGCCAAATATTCAAGTTATTTTTCTGGCTAACATTATGTCTGGTTGCTGTGCTTTCTATGTTAGCAGTTCCTGGGCAGCAGATATTTCAAGGGCAAGATAAGCTTAGCCACTTGTTAGTTTATATGATTTTATTTGGACTGCTTTTGTTGGCCTATGGCAAGCAGTGGAGCCTGATTTCGCTGGGTATTCTTTTGGCGTGTTTTAGCGGGCTTATTGAAGTGGCTCAATCATTTACTGGCTCCCGTCAGGCGGAATGGCTTGATCTTTTAGCTAATATATTAGGAATTTTAGTGGCGGCTTTATTTTATAAGGCATTGCAGTCTTATAAAAATACTAGCACCTAGGCTTGTAAAAGAAGTTTGATATTCTTGGGATGTAAGGTTTGGCTACCCGCAAAAGACAGCACTAATGTGGTTATTTCACTCCAAAAATCCGCTTTACGTAAGCCTTTTACACCCCTATCAATAGCGCCTGCCTGATGAATAAGCATGCGCAGGTGAGCGGGGGATAGTCGGCCTAAGGCTTTGCGAAATAGCGGGATACGTTTATCCCATACCCCAGAGTTTTTCAGTGCCCGATCCCTTTGTTCGCCCAATGCGACTGCCTGACTCGCTTTATTTAAGATGCGAAGTTCTCTGGTAATTGCCCAGAGAAGCGCCAGCGGATCCGTGCCTTCGTTTTCTAGCCCGCGCAATGCTCTAGCCGCAGATTCAGCATCACCCTCTAACACCTTATCCACAAAAGAAAAAAGATTGTATCTGGCACTATCAGCCACCACTGTGGACATAATATCAGCATCGACTTTACCTTCTAGGGAGAGCAGGGTCAGTTTGTTAATTTCTTGCATGGCTGCAAGTAGATTGCCCTCTACTCTATCGGCAAGTATATTGACTGCCTCAGTATTAGCGTTGATGCCATGTTGCTTGAGACGCTGACCAATCCATCTTGGTAGTTGCTGAGAGCTGACAGGCCATACCTGTATATGGGCACCATGAGCTTCCAGCGTTTTCATCCACTTACTTTGATAGCTGCTTTTTTCTAGCTTGGGCAAAACAACAAGAATTAGGTTGGTATCATTAAGGTTTTCACAGAGCTCACAAAGTGCCTTGCTGCCTTTATCGCCCGGCTTGCCATTGGTAATTCGTAGTTCGAGAATTTTTTTATCGGCAAAAAGAGAAAGAGAATTCGTTTCGTTAAAAACATGGTTCCAGTCAAATCTACCATCGATATCGAAGGTTTCTCTCTCGTTATAACCTAACTGGCGTGCAGCAGATCTTATATCATCGGTTGCCTCTTGAGAGAGAAGCGGCTCATCGCCACTAACCACAAAAATCGGCGGCAGCTGTTTTGTTTGCAAACCTTTTTGCAAAAAAGCATTGAGCTGTTCCGGTTTGATTTTCACTCTAGAGGTTCTGCGTTAATTGATGCCTCGCTAATACGGCTAAGCATTTGTCTAACAATATCAAAGCGCAGGCTATCTTGAACCAGTGACTCTTCATTTTTAGAGGCCAATACATCAAGCTCATTGAAGTCATGACTGCTTTCCGCATAAGCCGTGGTCAGAGGTATGATTTGTCTTCCCATGTTATCAATCATCATATAGTCCACTGCCTGATAGAGTTGATACTGGGAGGCGCGAATATTGATATTCACAGCACTAATTCTTCGCGAACTCTGAGTATCAATTATCTTAATTAAATAATCTGCCTCAGCATTGGTCTCAACCAGTTTCACATGGTTGGCATTGAGTTCGCGGCGCAATGCCAAACCAATATTGGCCTGAGAATCTGAATAGCTGACATATACATTACCAAGATCATTAGCTATGGGGGACATGTCGCGAAGCTGCCATCCACATCCATTCACTGCCAGAGAAATGCAGATAAGAATATAAATCATTGGTTTTGCTAGCATCGCATTAGCCTTTATTTAAATAATGTTTAGTTAGCTACAATATTAACTAATCTTCCAGGAACCACAATCACTTTTCGGACAGTATTTCCTTCGGTAAAGCGCATAACATTTGGCTCTTCTAGGGCGCATTTTTCAATGTTATCTTTGGCCTCATCAACAGCAACCTGTATTTTACCTCTTACCTTACCATTGACCTGAACCACCATTTCAATGGCGCTCTGAACTAGCGCAGAATCGTCTACTACAGGCCATGAAGCATCAGCCACATTGGTTTTATTGCCCATTGCTTGCCATAAGCTATGACAGATATGCGGCACGATTGGGGCAAGTAGTAAAATTGCTGAGTTAAGCGCTTCGTGTCGAACTGCCTGTGACTGATTATCCTTGTCGCTGAGTTGCGAAATATTATTAAGTAGCTCCATAACCGCGGCAATTGCCGTATTAAACGTATAGCGCCTTCCAAAATCATCGCTGACTTTTTCGATGGTTTGATGAGTTTTTCTGCGTAAATCTTTTTGTGCGTCGGTCAAGCCATCCAGATTGAGGTCCGTTGAGGGTTGCAGCTCGCAGTGCGCAGTAACTGCCATCCAAAGACGTTTTAAAAATCTATGAGCGCCAGCCACACCGTCGTCGCTCCACTCCAGAGTTTGTTCTGGGGGTGCGGCAAACATAGTAAACAGCCTTACGGTATCAGCACCGTGCTGCTCGATAGCCGCCTGAGGATCAACACCATTATTTTTTGATTTAGACATTTTAATAATGCCGCCACTTTTGACTTCTTCGCCCGTAGAAATTTCTGTGGCCTTAAGGGTGCGGCCCTTTTCGTCACGCTCAACATGGACGTCAGAGGGAGAAAGCCATACTTTGCGACCCTCGTCCTCAGTATAAAAGGATTCCGCTAAAACCATGCCTTGGCAGAGTAAGCTTTTAAAAGGCTCATCACTTTCTACAAAGCCTTCATCTCTGAGTAGTTTGTGAAAAAATCGGGCATATAAAAGGTGCAAAATAGCATGCTCAATACCGCCTACATACTGATCTACTGGCAGCCAATAATTAGCTCGCTCGGGGTTGAGCATAGATTGGTCTTCGTCTGAGCAAGTAAAGCGAGCATAGTACCAAGAGGATTCCATAAAGGTATCGAAGGTATCTGTTTCGTGCTCAACAGCCTGACCCTCGAGCTGGGTTTTACGCCAATTAGGATCTGCTTTGATAGGCGACTGGATACCATCCATTTCAACATCTTCAGGCAACAATACAGGGAGTTTCTCAAGCGGAACAGGAATGTCCGCGCCATCCGATAAGTTAAACATTGGAATAGGTGTGCCCCAATATCTCTGGCGGCTAACTCCCCAGTCTCGCAATCGGAAATTTGTGGTAACAGAGCCAAGATTATTGGCTTCCAATTTTTCGGCTATAGCTTCAAAGGCCTGATCAAAATCTAAGTCATTAAACTCGCCTGAATTAATTAATTTCCCTTTACTAGTGAAAGCCTGATTGTTGAGGTCACATTCCTCATCCTTGTTAGGCGCAATCACCTGTTCAATCGGTAAGCTGTATTTATGGGCAAATTCATAATCCCGTTGATCATGAGCAGGGACAGCCATAACCGCACCTGAGCCATAATCCATCAACACATAGTTACCAATCCAAACAGGCACCTGCTTGCCAGTAATAGGATGGATTGCATTGATACCCGTCGCAATACCAGCCTTTTCTAGAGTGGCCATTTCGGCTTCCGATACCTTCTGAGTTTGGCACTGCTCAATAAAAGAGGCTAGCTCTGGATTTGATTTAGCCAATTCTAGAGCAATAGGGTGTTGTGGCGCTAAGGAAACATAGGTCACACCCATTAATGTGTCAGGGCGTGTGGTATACACCTCAAAATCTGAGTAATCATCAACAGCTTTGGAGAGCTTAAATTTCAGAGTAACGCCGCGACTTTTGCCAATCCAGTTGCGCTGCATGGTCTTGACCTGCTCGGGCCAATGATCTAACTGATCAAGATCATTTAATAACTGGTCGGCATAATCTGTAATGCGAATAAACCATTGAGGAATTTCTTTGCGCTCAACTTCAGTGCCGCAGCGCCAGCAGCCGCCATCGATGACCTGTTCGTTGGCTAATACGGTGGCATCATGGGGGCACCAGTTAACAGCGCTGGTTTTTTTATAGACTAAGCCTTTTTCATAAAGACGGGTAAAAAACCACTGCTCCCATTTATAGTAGTCAGGTTCGCAGGTAGCAAGCTCACGCGACCAGTCAATACCAAAGCCCAGCGATTTTAGTTGAGTCTTCATGTACGCGATATTTTCTCGTGTCCATTTAGCCGGCGCAGTTTTATTCTGTATGGCAGCATTTTCAGCGGGCAGGCCAAATGCGTCCCAGCCCATAGGGTGAAGGACATTTTTACCCTGCATTTTTTGATAGCGTGCGATGACATCAGTAATGGTGTAATTACGCACATGTCCCATATGAAGCTTACCGCTGGGATAAGGGAACATGGCTAGGCAATAAAACTTTTCTTTATTGGCGTCTTCACCCACTTCAAATGTTTTATTCTCAGACCAATAGGTCTGCGCCTGTTGCTCAATCAGTGCCGGATTATATTGTTGCTCTTGGGTCATTGCGCTCGCTGCCAGTGTTGAATTTAAAACCAGTGGCGAATTATAGGCGAACCAGCGCTTCTCTAACAGAGATTAAGTGTGGCAAGTTAAATTTTGCTGGCTAACTCTTTTCTGAAGGGGTGGACTCAGCCAGAGGAATTCCCAATTCCTGCAAGTTTTTCGCTATATCTTGCGCAGAGGTAGCAGCATTAATACTGCGATCAACCTTAAGAATTTTGCCTTGTTTGCTAATATAAATGGTATGTCTTTTGGGTAGGCCATAGAGTGCTAAGACATCATAGGCCTTAGCGGTTGCTTTGGTGGGATCGCTCAATAATGGGAAATCTGCTTTTGTGGATTCGGCAAAGGCCACATTTTTCTCAAGGGGATCGACACTGGCCATAAAATAACTCATATCGAAGGCTTTTAGTAGATGACCGTTTTCAGCCAAGGATTTGCACTCAATAGTGCAGCCGCTGGTGAAAGCCTTAGGATACCAAGCCACCACTATAGCTTGCTTGCCCTTAAACTGTTCTAGGCTGTAGGTATTTCCATCAGTGCCTTGAAGAGAAAAATCTGGCGCCATATCACCCACTTCTAGAGAGAGGGCGATGGAAGAAAAAGCCATCAAAAAAACAACTACAGTGCTATTAAAAATTTTCATTACAATTTCTCCATTCGTTTGCTGCAAGATGATCTTAAAATTAAGTACGCAACAGTTAATAAACTAAATAGTATGATGGGCCAGCTTCCTGATTGGGTAAAAAGAGAATTACCAGACCTAGGCTCAACTTTTGTTAGTAAAACGTCAGCTTCAAATTGAGCTAACTGCTGAAGAAACTTTCCTCTGTGGTTGACTACCGCCGTGATGCCATTATTGGTGCCGCGGATCAACGGTTTAGCCGCTTCGATAGCTCGCATTCTAGCCATTTGCATATGCTGGTGGGGCGCAATTGAGTCACCAAACCAGGCATCATTACTCACAGTTAACAGAATATTATTGTTACGACTATTACTGGCTACCAGATCTGGGTAGGCAATTTCGTAGCAGATAGCGGTGGCAATTCGAATATCCCCTACAGCCAGAGGCGACTGGTTTTTGCTACCCAGTGAAAAAGACGACATAGGCAAATCAAAGAAGCTATTTAAACCACGAATAAAAGACTCAAAGGGCACGTATTCGCCAAAGGGTACTAGCCGTGTTTTATCATATCGACCCTGACCAACACCCAATGCCAGCATAGAGTTGTAATAGGGGCCTTGAGGATTAATATTTGCGGGTAAGCCAACAATTAGAGCGCTTTGATGCTTAAGTCCCTGCTCATGGAGTTCTCCTAAAAATGGAGCTACTTGAGTGTATATAGCCGGGATTGATCCCTCAGGCCACAAAATAATATCTGTGCCCCAATAGGGCTGAGTTTGGGTGACTAGCTGCTCCAGTATTTGGTTGCGCATGGAGAAAGACCATTTATCGCTCTGGTCAATATTGGGTTGCACAAGGGCCACAGACAGATCTTTCCCTGTGGGCTCAGTCCATTTTGCCTGTTGTAAAATATAGCCACCAAGAAATAAAACCGACACAATAATACTACTAATTATATGGGCTTTCTTTGAGGAGTGGTTGCGAATTTGCGCCGCAAGCACTGCTAGGACACCACAGAAATAACTGAGCAAATAGATTCCACCAATCGGTGCCCAGCCATTAAGCCAAGTGTCGGTGTGGCTATAGCCGGCAAAAAGCCACGGAAATCCAGTAAGTAGCCAGCTGCGAACCCATTCACTTATTACCCATAGGGCAGGCAGACCCAGTAGTAATGCATAACGCTTATTAGGTAAAAATGCACTCAGAGAAAAAGGCATGGCAAAAACAACTGCATTTAAAATACAAAATAGCAGCGTGCCAACAATAGCAAACAACACAGATACGCCGCCAAAAGAATGCATGCTAACAAATACCCAGCTAGCGCCAACCCCAAACATACCCATGCCAAACAGGGTTGAAATCCAAAAGGCGCGCCTCGGGGTTTGGTTTGCTATGGCATAAAAGAGAATAGCCATGCTGAGAATAGCTGCCGGCCATATGGAATAAGGCGCCAAAGAAAAGGGAAATAAAGCCCCGGCACTCACTGGGCCGATGGTCTTTATTAGAGTATTAGGTTGCATAGCCAGCAATTAACTTTTGTTGTCTTTGCTGACTTCTAAGAGAGTGATTTTTCGATTATCTGAATTGAGAACTTTAAATTCAAATTGGCCGATTTTAGTTTGATCACCAATCGCTGGCAGACAGCCAAAGGCATTAACCACGAGACCACCGACTGTATCAAACTCATCATCAGGAAAGCCCACATCGAAAAATTCGTTGAAGTCATCAATGGTAGTAATGGCCTCAACGCTAAAGCAGCCGCCAGAAAGGTTTAAAATTTGCTCAGGCTCATGCTCATCGGTTTCATCTTCAATTTCACCGACGATTTCTTCGAGTACATCCTCAATCGTTAGAAGCCCAGAGACACCGCCATATTCATCAACGATAATTGCCATATGGTAGCGTTGCTCACGAAACTCTTGCAGTAATACATTGAGACGCTTACTTTCCGGAATAATGGTCGCAGGTCTTAGTAGGTTTTGAAGCTCAAAGGAATCCTTACCCGAAAGCACCAGAGGTAAAAGCTCTTTAGCTAAAAGAATACCTTTAATATCATCAGAAGACTCACCGATAACAGGAAATCTTGAGTGTTGGGATTGAACCACCACCTGAAGGATTTGCTCTAATGAAAAATCTTCTTCGATAACCATCATCTGGGACTTAGGCACCATAATTTCTCGTGCCTGCAAATCAGATACCTTAATAGCGCCTTCCATAATTTGCAGAGCGCCGGTATCGATAATTGATTGATCTTCAGCATCGCGAAGTAATTCAATTACATCATCGCTATTTGAGGGTGCAGGTGAAAAATTCTCCCATAGTTTCTGTAGGAGGTTTTTCTTTTGCTGTCCGTTGTCTATTTCGTCGTTCATTATTTTGCTCTTATTGACAGGAATAGGGCGGGGGAAATCCCAAGCCCTGCATAATTTCTGTTTCAAGGGATTCCATTAGATTTGCATCATTTTCATTTTGATGATCATAGCCAAGCAAATGTAGCACACCATGAATCATCATGTGAGCCCAATGTGCATTTAATGCTTTGTTCTGTTCGCGGGCTTCTTTAGCCACTACGGGCGCACATATGACAATATCGCCAATCAATGGAAGCGGCTCGGGAGATTCATTTTCGAAAGGAAAAGAAAGCACGTTGGTAGCTCCGGTAGAACCTCTAAATTGCTCGTTTAGTGCCTGACCTTCTTCAGCGTCGACAATACGAACACTGAGTTCCGTAGATTCACGCTGATTGCCTATAGCTGCGCCTATCCAGCGCTCAATACTCTGCGGGTCGGGGGCTTCTTCAGACGCCGAAGCCATCTGAATGTCTACGATTAAGGTCATAATAAACGCTAGCTTGGCCTAGGATTTAGATTCATGGTGATCGTAAGCATCAACAATGCTTTGAACCACAGGATGACGCACAACATCGCGGGAGGCAAAGTTTGTAAAGCTAATTTCGTCTACCGATTGCAACACTTCCTGCGCATGAATTAAGCCAGAGCCAACCCCTTTTGGGAGATCTATTTGTGAACAATCGCCGGTGATAACCGCCGTTGAGCCAAAACCAATACGGGTTAAAAACATTTTCATTTGTTCGCGGGTTGTATTTTGGCTTTCATCCAAAATTATATACGAAGCATTCAGTGTTCGACCGCGCATATAAGCGAGCGGAGCAATTTCAATAACCCCGCGCTCCTGTAATTTAGTCACTGTTTCGAAGCCCAGCATTTCATGAAGTGCGTCGTACAGTGGGCGCAGATAGGGGTCCACTTTTTGCGCTAAATCCCCCGGTAAAAAGCCCAGACGTTCGCCGGCTTCTACCGCAGGCCGAACAAGAAGAATGCGTTCAACCTCGTCTCTTAGCAATGATTCCACAGCACAGGCCACAGCAAGGTAAGTTTTACCAGTTCCTGCAGGACCAATACCAAAGTTAATATCATGCGTTTGAATGGCTCTCACGTAGCGCTGCTGGTTGAGCCCTCGCGGTTTGATATTTCCTTTTTTAGTGCGGATGACAGAAAAGCTTTCTACGTTATCAGTTACTTCTGCAGAGTTAGCATTTTGCGACATAGGTTGTTCTCGCTCAGTTTGTCTAAGATTTAAATGAACTTCTTCAATAGGTAATTCGGGAAAATGTGCGGTCTCTTGATAGAGATTGAAAAGTATGTTGATCGCGCTTTTGCAGGCATCTGATTCGCCATAAACGGCAAAATAATTATCTCGAGAGCGTATTTCGACACCTAGTCGCTGTTCAATGAGTCGGATGTTTTCGTCGAATTGGCCGCAGAGGGAAGCCAGACGATGGGCGTCGTTGGGCTCTAAGTTAATGCTTTGAGCGGGCTTATTGGAATCTAGTTGATTCACTAAAGTACATATACCTTTTTATAAAGTTGGCACTAGCATAGCGCGAAATTTATCTCAGCGTAAATACTTTTTAACAGCAAATTATTACAAAGCCCCATCTTATTAATCTGAAGGCTGTTAACAAAGCACGCCGCGAAGACTATTTGGAAGCGCCTCAGTGATTTCTACCTCAGCGAACTGGCCGATTAACTGATGATTGTCAGTTGAAAAATTGACCACTCGATTATTTTCGGTACGACCCTGTAACTGCCCCGGGTCTTTCTTTGAAACACCAGTAATCAGCAGGGTTTGTCGTGTGCCAACCATGCGGCGACTTATTTCGATAGCATTCTGAACGATACGATCTTGAAGGATTTTAAGTCGTTTCTTCTTAAGGCTCTCATCTTCATTATCCGGTAAGTCAGCTGCCGGCGTTCCGGGTCTTGCGCTATAAACAAAACTAAAAGAGGTGTCGAAGCCTATTTCTTGAATGAGTTTCATGGTGGCAGCGAAGTCGGTTTCTGTTTCACCCGGAAAGCCCACAATAAAGTCAGAGGAAATGCTGATATCTGGGCGAATACCCCGTAAGCGACGGATTTTTGATTTGTACTCAATGGCGGTATGGCCGCGCTTCATTGCCATTAAGATACGATCAGAGCCACTTTGAACAGGTAGGTGAAGATGGCTAACCAGCTCGGGCACCTTGGCATAAACATCAATCAGTGCGTCAGAGAATTCCACCGGATGAGAGGTGGTATAGCGTAGTCGATCAATACCCTCTATGTCTGCCGCATAGGTAATTAGTTCGGCCAAATCGCAAACCGAGCCATCGGGCATGTCGCCACGGTAGGCGTTGACATTTTGCCCTAGAAGATTGATTTCTCTTACACCCTGATCCGCCAGCGCGCTAATTTCAGAGAGCACATCCGCTAACGGGCGGCTAACTTCTTCACCTCGAGTGTAGGGAACAACGCAAAAGGTACAATACTTTGAGCAACCTTCCATTATGGATACAAAGGCGCTGACTCCGTCGGCTTCTGGTGTGGGTAGTCGATCAAATTTTTCAATTTCTGGAAAGCTAATATCAACTGCTATTGTGCCATCTTTTTTATTGGTCTCTATCATCTCTGGAAGGCGATGAAGGGTTTGTGGGCCAAATATGACGTCAACAAAAGGTGCTCGCTTAGCAATGGCCTCACCTTCTTGGCTGGCTACACAGCCACCAACACCAATCACTAAATCAGGGTTATTATCTTTGAGTTTTTTCCATCGACCTAATTGATGAAAAACTTTTTCCTGGGCTTTCTCGCGAATTGAGCAGGTGTTAAGTAATAAAACATCCGCTTCATCAGCATTTTCTGTGGCCACCATATTATGGCTATCACCGAGCAAATCTGCCATTCGAGAGGAATCATACTCATTCATCTGGCAGCCGTGAGTGACAATATGTAATTTTTTTACCGAATCATTAGGCATCAGGAAAACTAAGGGGTCGAGTTAATAAGATAGGCATTATAGCTCTGCGCCATTAATTGGCAATATTATCCCAATATTTATGGTATGATTGCCGCCGTTTTTTTGTAACAAGACTAGTGAAATCAATGACAAATAATCCTATTTACCGAATTACCTTTTTTAACCAGGGTGAAGTTTATGAAATTTATGCTCGGCATGTGTTTCAGAGTGAACTTTGGGGGTTTTTGGAAGTTGAGCAATTTGTTTTTGGCGAGCGTTCAAAAATGATTGTTGATCCAGCGGAAGAAAAACTTAAAAGTGAATTCTCTGCAGTTAAGCGCAGTTTCATCCCTATGCAGTCGGTGGTTCGAATTGATGAGGTGGAGAAAGAAGGCGCCTGCAAGATTTCAGAGGCACCTCAGGGGGGCAACGTTAGTCCATTCCCTTTTCCAAATATGGCGGGCGTCAAGCCGGCTACAGAATAATTCCTGTGACCATTAGCTAAGCAGATCTTAATTTCTTTCCCATTAATGCGATATTATCGTTAAGGCGGCTCATAAATAAGTCATAAGTGCCCGTGGCGGTGTATACTTTACATAAGTGTATGATAAGGTTTTAGGTTGTTGCTAAAGCTTAATTAGATTGCTGTTTAAATTAGCAAACGGCCGGGAGTTGTTTTGGAACATCAAGCATTAAAGTTATTGCCCTTTGAGTTTGCTCGAGTTAATCGAGTGGCCGTTGACAATGAGCGCCAACAATTACTGATTGGTCCAGATGCTCCTCTGTGGGCAATTACTGAGGCAAGTCGTTTTACCGGCGCCAAATTACCTGTAGAAAATTTACCTCAAACAGAGTTTGATGCACTACTCAGCCAGATTTATAGTGGCCGTTCAGGAACCTCTGAATCAGTGATGGAAGATATCAAAGACTTTGTGGATATGGAATCTGCGGCTGCTGACCTTGAAGATGTCGGCGATCTTTTAGATGCTGAAAATGACGATGCCCCCATCGTGCGGCTACTCAATGCAGTGCTCACAGAATCGCTAAAAGAAAATGCCTCTGATATCCATATTGAACCCTACGAAAAAGAAGCGTTGGTTCGCTTTCGGCTCGATGGCGTTCTAAGAACAGTGCTTACACCCTCTATTCAAATTGCCCCCTTACTTATTTCACGCATCAAGGTAATGTCTAAGCTTGATATCGCAGAAAAAAGATTGCCTCAAGATGGTCGCATGAGCGTTTTAATCGGAGGTCGAAGTATTGATCTGCGGGTTTCAACCATGCCTTCGAGTCATGGTGAGCGCGTGGTAATGCGTCTGCTGGATAAAGACGCTGGCAAGTTAAAAGCCAAAGAGCTGGGTATGCCTGAAGAGACCAAGCAAGAGTTAGACGGTCTTATATCTAGGCCCCATGGCATTATTTTGGTGACGGGTCCAACGGGGTCGGGTAAGACAACCACGCTTTATGCGGCACTTCAGCAAATGGATCGCCAGCAACGCAATATTATGACGGTTGAGGATCCGGTGGAATATGATTTGCCTGGAGTAAGTCAGACGCAGATAAATTTGCGGGCAGGTATGACCTTTGCGCGAGGATTAAGAGCGATTCTTCGTCAGGATCCAGATGTTATTTTAATCGGTGAGATTCGAGACGGTGAAACCGCAGAAATCGCCACCCAGGCCAGTCTTACAGGTCACCTGGTGCTTTCTACATTGCACACTAATACTGCGGCTGGTGCTATTACTAGATTACAAGATTTGGGCGTTGATAGCTTTCTTCTTGCTTCTACCGTAAGAGGTATTATTTCTCAGCGACTCATGCGTAAACTCTGTACCTCTTGCCGAAAAGAGGTCCCAGCTGATGATTATCAAAGGGAGTTATTAAAGCTTCCCAAAGGTGCAACTATTTTTCAGTCTCAGGGTTGTGAGGCATGCAGTAATACCGGGTTTGCAGGTCGTCAGGCTCTGTTTGAGTTAGTTACAGTGAATGCATCCTTGCAGACGTTAATTCATGAAAATGCCGGTGAAATTGAGCTTGAGCAATCTATACGAAAAGATGTGCCCAGTATTCGTGAAGCGGGTTTTGAATTGGTAAAACAAGGAGTCACTACAGTGGAAGAAGTGCTCCGAGTGACGAGCGTTTAATCGTCCATGCCTACTTTTGATTATTCAGCCTATGATGCCAAGGGTAAGCTTGTTGATGGCGTAGTCACTGCTGATTCTGAGCGGCAGGCCCGCCGTCAATTAAAAGACAAGAAACTGCTCGCTTCAAAACTGACTGAGGTTTCGAAATCTTCCTCAAAGTCAAAATCGGGCGGGCGCACTAAGGTCAATGATTTTGATCTTTCATTAGTGCTTCAGCAGCAAGCTATTTTAATTCAGTCTGGTCTCCCTCTTGAGGATGCCATGCGCATGACCATTGAGCAGGCCGAGACAGATCGTCAGCGAAGAATGGTAGAGAGTTGGCGCTCAGAAATTATTGAAGGGCGTAGCTTTTCTGATGCTATGCGCCGTTCGCCCTACAGAATTCCAGAAAGTGTTATCGCCGGTGTGGGTGTAGGCGAGGAAAGTGGACACTTACATACAGTACTTATGCGTTTGGCTGAAGATATTGAAACCAGCGCAGAAAATCGCAAAACAGTCTCTAGAGCGATGGTTTATCCGGCAACTCTACTAGGCGCATCCATGTTAGTAGTTTCCATGATGATGGTTTGGGTGGTGCCCAAGATTACAGCGATTTTTATCAGTTCAAACCGAGAGCTTCCAACCATCACTAAGGTGATTATGGCAATTAGTGATTTCGTCCAAGAATATGGCCTGATGATGCTTTTGCTTGCGATACTTTTAGCTGTCACTATTTCATGGTTGCTAAGGGATACTGGCCGCAGAACCCAGTGGCACAAGTTTGTTTTAAATATCCCGGGTCTAGGGCGCTGGACGACCATGGCCAATGTGGCAGATTGGTCAAGAAGTCTTGGCGTTCTTCTTGGTAATGGTGTGCCTGCGTTAGCGGCTTTAAAGATTTCTTCCTCGGTGGTGGGAAATCTGCATCTAAGAGATAAGATGGAGCAGGTTACCGAAAGTATGAGACGCGGAACCAGTTTGCAAAAAGCCTTAGAAGAGAACAATGTGGGTAGTGGTTTTTTAATTCATATGGTTGGCAGTGGTGAGGCATCGAGTGAGTTAGATAAAATGCTGATTCGTGTATCCGAGTACTACTCGCTTCGTTTGGCCAATGCAGTAGAAGTATTTTTAAAGCTAATTAACCCAATTCTAATTATTTTTATGGGTGGCATTATTTTATCAGTGGTCGCGGCTGTGATGTTACCTATTATGGATATGGGTAATATGGTTTAGGGGTTGTTGAACCGTTTAAGTAATTAAGAAGGGTAAATAAGAGGAAAAATAATGAAATTATCAAATAAAAGAAAACAGGCAGGGTTTACTCTGATCGAAATGATGGTAGTTGTTGCGGTGATTGGTCTATTGATCGCAATGGTAGGCCCAAGAGTTTTCAATCAGGTTGAAAAGGCCGAGCGAACACGAGTGGCGCAGGATATTAGAGTGGTTGAAAATGCACTAAAATTCTACCGGTTAGATAATTTTCGTTACCCAACTCAGTCGCAGGGTCTAGAGGCGCTTGTTACTGCGCCAGCGGGTTCTGAAAATTGGAATGGTCCCTATCTTGATGCGGTCCCTAACGATCCATGGAAAACTCCCTACCTTTATTCCAGCCCAGGTTCTCGCGGCAAGGATATTGATGTTTATACCTACGGTGCAGATGGAGCTTCAGGCGGCGAGGGTTCTAATAAAGATTGGGGTAATTGGAATGTTCAATAGCCTAAGGCGCCTAGCAACAAATTTTTAGGAACTTATTTTGTCTAGCACGCATGACTATCAGCGCGGTTATACACTGATTGAGATAATGGTGGTCATTGCTGTACTTGCTTTAATTGCAACTGTTGCGGTGGGTTCAATTAATCAGACCTTAAATAGGCGTTATAGTAGTGAAGCAGAGCAGTTTTTAATTTGGCTAAATCAAATGTCAGATATGGCAGTCATGCAGGGTGCTGCCTTTGGTGTGGTAGGTGAGGTTAATAAGAAAACTAAAAAAATAACCCAGCTAAATGCAACCATATACTACAGAAATAAATGGGTCAAAGTTACATTTCCAGAGCCTTATATTCCTGGAGAGGGCGCTACCATTAGTTGGGTTGATGATACACCTGAAAGCGAACCGTTGTTTTTTCAGCAACAACCAGAAACAGAAACCTCGAATAATGATTCTGAACTTTCGTCTTCGCAAGAAAAAAAGTTAATCACCCCGTTTATTGCATTTTTGCCCGATGGTTATGTTGAGCCGAAGTTAGATGTCATTTTGCGCTATGAAAACTATAAGATAATCTTTAATTATTCATGGGACATTGAAAATTTGCGAATTCGCATGGATAAAAAAAATGAAATGCTCTAATAAAAAGTCTGGTTTTACTCTTATTGAGGTGGTGGTTGCCTTGGCTATTCTGGGGCTAGTGCTTGGGGGTGCAATCTCTACGGTTAATCAGTATGCCGATCAGCGTGGGTTTATTAATACTAAAATGATTGGCTCCCAAGTGGCTTGGAATGTGCTTGTAGATCAATATAGGCGCTCGGAAAATTGGGTTGTTAAGTCAGGTTACAAGGGAAGGTCGGGGGATGTTAAAAAAGGTGTAGAAAAACAAAATGGTCAGGATTGGGTCTGGGAATTGGATATCGAGCCAGCAGTGGGAAAAGATATGTTTCGCTATGAGGCAAGTGTCAGTCTTAGTGGTAGTAATCGAAGAGTAAGTTCATTATCACTGTATATTATTCAGGATTAGATTTGAAAACAATAATTCCTCCTGCAACCATTCACCGGCGATACTCACAGCGTGGTTTTACGCTGATAGAAACGCTGATTGCACTTTCATTGTTGGCGATTATTTCAGTGATGTCTTTTCAGGCAATTGAAGTTGTAATCAATGCTGACGAGCGCAGTCGCATGAAGGAGTCGGGGGCTACTGAGATTCAAAGAGCCTGGCAAATTATTCATCGAGATATAATGCATCTAAGGAATCGCCCTTTTAAAGACGGGCTCGGTGGCACTGAGCCGGCATATATTTCTGATAGTGATCAATTGGGTGTTCGCTTTAGCCGGGGTGGCGGGCCAATGATAGCCACAAACCCTAGTGGTATCAGACGAATTTATTATAGTCTTAGTAGCTCTGGGCAGCTAATAAGACAGTCATGGGGTATCTCTGAATCCCCTAGATACAGTGATGGCGTTACTTTGGTTGTGCTGGATGAGGTGTCGGAGGTGTTGTTTGAGCAGCTTGATGATGCCAAAGGCTATACTGTTAATTGGCCCCCTGCATCTAGTAAAAATTCAGCAGTATTTCCAAAAATGATTCGCGTCACCATACGCTTAAAAAATAACACTGAGACCTCCAGATTATTTATAGGGTTGGATGCCTGATGATGACCTCTAGATCTCGTCAATATGGTGTTGCGCTGGTTGCGGCATTGATTCTTATGACCAGTATCGTATTTATTTTGGGTAATATTTTTTATCGACATCAAATTAGCGTAGCGCAATCAACGCTTATCATGCATCAAAACCAAGCATATTTCCTAGCGCTGAGTGCTGAAAGTTGGGCAAAACAACTTTTGGATGAGGACGCAGATGAATCAGCTTTTGATCATTATAACGAGCTTTGGTCGCAGGCGATTCCCGCAATGCCAGTGGACGGAGGGCTGATTAACGGCTGTATATCGGATATGCAAAGTCGGTTTAACCTGAATAGCTTGGTGAAATATACCAACTCTACGCAATTAATGTCAGTTATAAATAGTGAGAATAACAACTACGCCACGGTATGGAATAATATTTTACGCCTAAAAGAAATTCCGCCAGATCAAAGCCGCCTTGAAACAATCATAGACTGGATAGATAAAGATTCCTCAACCATTGGCACCAGCGGTGCTGAGCAAGAAATTTATGAAAGTATGAGGCCGCCGCGAATGATAGCGGATTCGCAAATCGTTCAGCCCAGTGAGCTGGCTGAAGTGATGGGTTATAACCTGATAGAGGTTCAGCAATTAATGCCTTTGATTACTGCCTTGCCAATCGCTTTAAAAACTAAGCCCAATCAAATAGAGCCCTATGCAATAAATATTAATACAGCAACTGATGAATTGTTGTTAGCCATGGGCGGTGATTTCGATATGATCTTTAAAGATGCCGTGATTAATAACCGACCCTTCGAGAAAATACAGGACTTTTACGCTAAATTAGCCTCTGAGCTTGGGTATCCAGAGGATAATATCAAACAGCGTTGGCCAGAGGATCTTGTTGCCATCGCTACCCAGTTTTTTGAGTTGTATCTTGAGGTGACTCTAGGGGAGGCACGAATTGAAGTTCGAAGTATTATTATGCGCCGATTTAATGCAGATTCGGTTATACTCTCTAGGTCTATGACAACAGTTCCCGCTAGTATCGACAAAAACAGTGCCTCGGCACTGTTGGGCAAGATGCTTGGAAAGGAATCTGATGATGAAGCAGAAAATAATTTCGATGAAGAGCAGGTAGTGCCTGCTTGTATAACGATTGGGGCCTAAAATGACATTGCCAGCGGACCATATTCACAATCTTGATAGCTATATCACCAATGAGGGTGAGGCTTTTGAGGCGCCGGCAGATAAAGATTCGGTCAATATGGATCTATGGGTGCCATCCGAGCTAGTGAGCCTTCATTTGGTGGAGCCCCCGGTTGCACCTAAGCGAAAATGGGCTGAATTGATTCCTTGGATACTCGAAGACCGGATATTACAGCCTATTGAAGAGATGCATTTTGTGGACTGTGGGCAAAATGCTGATGGTCAAATTCAAGTCTTAGTGGTGAGCAAGTTAGATCTGCAGAATTGGCAGCGTATTGCGCAAAATTCGGCTGCGGTAGCCTATGGCATGTATCCAGATTATTTGGCGCTTCCATGGGAAGCTGGACGAATTTCTGTGGGTTGGCGTGACGGTGTATGTTTGGTGAGATATGGCGCACTAGAGGGCTTTGCAGCCACTCCTGAAATGTCTTGGTCAATGATTGAGTCATTGCTAAAAGAAGATTCAGGGCTAAAGGTTTCTTTATCAGTTCCCAATGTTGATTTAGTACCGCAAGCCTTAGTTGAGTTGGCAGACATCAATGATGCTGAGCTAGACTGGCAGTTTTCCTCGCCACCCACCCAGTGTAACTTGCTAACCGGAGACTATGGGCGCGCGTTTTCAGTAGATGCACTCATAGCTTGGGTGCCTGTTTCAGTGCTAGCAATGGCTACTATTTTGTTGTCGGTCATGTACTTCGATATTGCTAATACCAACAGAGCACAACAAATTAATCAGCTAGAAAATAATTTAACACAGGGATATTCGCGTCTATTTAAAGGCCGAAGACCTGAAGCGAATGAAGTTCGCTTTGAGGCTGAAAAGAATATTGCCTCCCTGTTTGAACAGCGAGCCGGTTTGAATTCTCAGCCAGTAGCGGGTTTAACCGCTTTAGACAGATTAATGTCTGGTTGCGGATGTCAGCTCAGCGCATTGAGCCTGTCAGAAAATACTATTGTCATGAACATCGAAAATGGTTCGGCACTTAAAAAGAGAAAGCTAAATGTGCCAGGCTACCGGGTTGCGATCACACAGCAATCGGGTGGCGATGAAAATGCAATTGAAATGCGCCTCACTCCAGTAAAAACGGAGGCAGACTCATGAATGACATTCTATCGACAATAATGAATACTTTTGCAACCATGCAGCCGCGAGAAAAACTGTTTTTAAAAGCCGGTGGCGCGTTAATATTGGTTGTCTTGTTGGTATTGCTTTTACTACCCAGTATAGAAAAGTATCAACAATTAAATGATCAAAGAAATAGTTTAGAGGCCGACATGGCTTGGCTGGTTGAACAGAGAGATCTCGTTGCCGGTTTATCTAATGGTTGCCCAAAGATGAATCAGTCTAATGAAGATCAAAAAGCTAATCTTTCTAATATCGCAAAGCGTAATCAGCTTAAGGTCGAGAGCATTACTGACAATGAGCAGTCTTTTGTGCTTTCAGTATCCGCTGATGAGGGTAATAAATTTTTAAAGTCGATTTATCAGATTGCCTGTCAAGGCTATAACTTTGTGGGTATTAACCTTAATCCAGAAGATGAAAAATTATCGCTTTTGAAGGCAACTTTTGAGGTACAGCGTGTTAAATAATATCTCTCAAATAACCCAGGCCCTTAAAGCACAGCTAATTCCTTTGGCAACTTTAGGCTTGCTGACATTTGCGTTGGCCATAGCTATGGTTGTTGAAAAGTTTAGCGCAGAAGTGGAAGAAATAGCGATTCAGCAGGTGCGAGCTCCTGCCAAGATCAGCTTTAACTGGTTTGGTGTCAAGGCTGTCGCGCAGAAGCAGGTGGATATGTCGAATATCTATGATGAACTGCCCACTGCCGATATTGATGCCCGATTGCTGGGTGTTATTGTTGCCGGTGACGTCTCATCTGCAACGGTAAAATTTGGTGGTTCCAAAGAAGTCGTGCATTTTAAAGGCGATAAACTTAACGCCAAGACGACTATAATTGACATACAGGGTTATCGGCTTGTGGTGCGTCAAGATGGCGTTAACAAACAGATGCTAATGCAAAAGCCGGAGTCAATTATTGAACAGTCAAAGGGTGCAGGTTCTGTTTCTGGTTCTGCAAATAAGGCCAGCGGCTTCTCTTTGGCTAATATGTTTGGTGCTGTGCCGGTTATGGTACAGGGCTCTACAGGGTTCAAAGTTAATAATTTATCAACTGAAATGCAGCAGTTGGCAGATATCCAAGAAGGCGACATCATTGCGCAGGTGGATGGTGTGCCTATTAGTGAAATTATGGCTAATCCGGCGATGTGGCTAAAGTTTAGCTCATCCACCAGTTTGCCACTGTCGGTAATGAGAGATAACCAGATGCAGATAATTTATATCAATGCGTCTAGTCTTTCGGCTAAAATGATGCCCAGTCTTGGGCTCTAGCCGTACTATGAATATTAAAATTAAAAAATGGTTAAAAATATGAAAGTGGGTCATGTAAATATGCGTTCTAGTCTCCTTAAATGGTCACTAAGTTTGATCCTTTCGCTGAGCTTTGTCGCAGAGGCAATGGCGGCAGATATGGTTAAGATTAACTTTCGAGATGCTGATATCCGCAGTGTGATTGAAAGTGTTGCTGAAATCACGGGTGAATCTTTTGTTTTAGACCCAAGGGTAAAAGGCAAGGTCACTATTATATCGCCCGAGACCATTGATAAATCATTGCTTTATGAAGCGATTCTTTCTGCGATTCAGGTACAGGGCTATCAAGCAGTGCGCGATGGCGCGGTTACCCGAGTCTTGCCTTTTAACCAGTCATTTAATCTTGCCGGTGGCGGACAAAGTGAGCTGGTAACAGAAATTCTTAAAGTTCGATTTGTTCAGGCTGCAACTCTAATTCCAGTGTTAAAACCATTAATGAGTAACGGCGCTCGTGTTCAGGCATATAACCAAAGTAATTATTTGGTGGTATCGGATATTCGCTCTAATGTTGAACGTCTAAAAATGTTACTTAATGAGTTGGATGATCCCGATCAAACTGCGGTTGAGGTTATTACTCTTGAGCATATTTCTGCTGCAGAGGCTGTTCATATTGCTGGGCAATTAAAGCAGTTGCAAAAACAAGAGCTCTCTCTAGTAGAAGATGATCTAAATAACCGCGTTATTGTCAGCGGCCCTGGTTCTGCCAGAACTGCCTTTAGAGAAATGCTCAAATCATTGGATGTACCCCTAAGTAGTAAAGGCAGCGTTGAAGTGATTTACCTTAATTACTCGCGTGCTTCTGAATTAAAACCTGTTCTTGATGGTTTGCTAACTTCCGAAATATTACTGCGCTTAGCCGGTGAAACTAGCGGAAAGGGTAAAAAAGGCGGTGCTAAGGCCAGTTACAAAGTAGAAATTGATGAATTAAACAACGCGCTTATCTTGGCCGCGCCGGCCGCAGTTATTCGTGAGGTTAAAAGTATTGTTGAAAAGCTAGATATCTCAAGACCACAGGTATTAATTGAAGCGGTTATTGCTCAGCTTTCAGAAGGCCAAGCTAAAAAATTAGGGGTCGATATTCTCTTTACTAGCAAGGATACCGGCGGTTATTTAACTAACTTTGACGGACTACTGGGCTCGTTGGTTGGTGCAGGATTAGGTGGTACTCCGGATTCGGCAACCCTGAATACGTTGATAGGTGGCATACCTAATTCACCTGTAGCCTTCGGTGGTGAATTTAATCCAAACACGGGTAAGGGTATGGGACTTTTGGTTCAGGCCTTAAAAAATGATAGTGATACTAATATCCTGTCCACGCCATCAGTAGTGACATTGGATAATGAAGAGGCTTCCCTATCCTCGGGTAAAGAAGTGCCTTTCCAGACGGGCACCTATGCTAACAGTAACAGCGGCTCGAGTAGTAGTAATCCGTTTACTACCTTTAATCGTGAAGAAGTAGGCATACTTCTAAAGGTTAAACCGCAGATTAGTAAGGGTAATGCAGTGCGATTGGAAATTGAGCAGGAGTCTTCCAAAGTTGAGGCGGGCGGTAAAGAAGGTCTTCAAACAACTACTAAGAACACCATTAAAACTAATGTAATGATTGAGGATGGCGAGTTACTGATTCTTGGTGGACTCATTGAAGATACCTACACTCAGAGTGAATCCAAGGTGCCATTATTAGGTGATATTCCGTTGTTGGGTAGACTGTTTACATCGGCATCAAAATCTAAAGATAAGCAGGTATTGATGATGTTTATTCGACCCACCATCATTCGTAATCCTGAAGATGCCAAAAATTTATCTGATGAGCGCTTTCAGCATCTAATTAGTCGTGATCTTGACGGTAAAAAGAAGAGTCTGTTGAGTGATCAGCTTAAAGAAATTATCAAACAAGAGCCGAGACCAGAGGCCGAGTAACCGTGCTATATGAGCATTTATCAGCAGTATTTTGCCCTTAGTTGCGAACCTTTTTCTATAGTTCCTGACCCGGGATTTTTATATCCCAGTAGTCAGCATCGCCAAGCGGTTGCTCATCTTAAATATGGTTTAGACCGAGAGGGTGGTTTTGTTCTTCTTACCGGTGAAGTAGGTACCGGAAAAACCACATTAACTCGAACCCTCATCAAGCGTCTCCCTGCCCATGTTCGGGTTGCCTATGTGCTGAATAGTACCTTTGATGCTGCCGATGTTTTAGCCAGCATCTGTCAGGAATTGGGCATTAAACTTCCTAAATCGTCAAAAACCTCACTCACCAAAAACTGCGTAGATGCTTTGAATGCTGATCTTATTGAATCTCATGCAGAGGGTAAGAAAACGCTTGTGGTGATTGAGGAAGCTCAGAATTTAAGCCCTGAAGTTCTTGAGATTCTTCGTTTGTTAAGTAATCTCGAGACAGCGACTCACAAATTACTGCATATTCTATTAGTCGGTCAGCCAGAGCTCCTTGAAACCTTGGCCCAAAAAGATCAGCGCCAGTTAAATCAGCGTGTAGTGGCTCGGTTTCATCTATTACCTTTGGAAAAAACTGATGTAGCCAATTATGTTAATCACCGGCTACATCACGCAGGTGCTAATCGAGCGATTTTTGAAAGTTCGGCGATGACGACATTGTTTAAATTAACCCAGGGCGTACCGCGGTTGATTAACCTTATTTGCCATCATGCAATGCTGGCAGCCTACGCTACAGGGACTAAAACTGTGTCCGCTAAGCTGGTAAAAGCGGCCGCAGTGGAAATCTTCGATATAGAAAAACCTAAACAAAAATCATCTGGCACGTTAGGTTGGAGTCTTATTCTTTGTGCGGTGGTTGCGCTATTAGTGGGTATCGCCTTTTATGCTGATCAATTGCCTAGTAAGACGTTACTTAATCCCCAATCTGTTGAAGTGCCGGTTAAAGTAGAGAGTAAGGATGAGACTGTGTCGCGACCATTAATAGAGGTGGTTGAGTCGCTGCCATTAATAGTGGAAGTTGAGTCGCAACCATTAATTCTGCCGATTGAGCCCGAAGAGATTATTTTAGACTCAAAGCTAGAGCCCGTAGTATTTGAGACTTCAGAGCCACCCGTGTTTAATAATCCATTTACAGCCCTATTTGCCCTTTGGTCAGTTGAGATTGAGTCGTTATTTTCGGAAGAAGAGGTTTATTCGGTGGCTGCTGAAAATGAATTGGGCGCTGAAAAACTGATTAACATACTGCTTTCTGAATTAATTGAACTGGACCGCGTTGGAATAGTCTGGGTGCGTGATAATAATCGGCTAAAAAGCTATGTGCTGACGGCTATTGATTCAGGCTTTGTAAATCTGCAGGGTGTAAAGGGTGAGCGAAAAGAAACCCTAGAGTGGTTAGCTGAAAATTGGAATGGCGCATTTTTATATCTTTGGCATAGGCCAATTGATATTTTAAGTTTGCGCTTGGGGGATAAAAATAGCGTTGCATTGGGCTGGTTGCAGTCTCGCTTGTTACAGATCGATGATATTTATCAGCCGATTATTACCGGCGAATATTTTAATGAAGCGGTGAGATTACAGGTACTTAACTTCCAGCAACAGCAGGGTATTCGAGCTGATGGTGTGGTGGGTCAACAAACAATAATGAAGATCAATGAGCTTACTATGTCGAGTTTACCGCGTTTAAGTAAGGGTATTGCTGAGAGGGCTAAAATCTAATGTCATTTATACTAAATGCCCTTAAAAAAGCTGAGCAGGATAGATTGCGCGAGGACCCTAAGGATCTTGAAGATTTTGCCAGTGCACGGTGGGATCCCTACGAACAAAAGGCCTCATCCAGTAAGCCTCTGATGATATTTTCTGCTGTGGTGCTTCTCGTATTGTCAGTTGGTGTGCTGTTTTACCTTATGAATGACAGGGGGTTAAAACAGAATAACTCAGTGGTTAATGGGCTTAAAACTAATGCTATGTCTGTTGATATGTCTGAGTCGGTTATTACTGCACAGACTCAACCCATAGACCCTATGGCATTGCCCTTATTAAATATTTCTGGGCATATGTTTTTTGCGCAGGGCTCATCTTCAAATCGGTTATTTGCTAATGACCAGTCGTTTAAAGAGGGTGATTTAGTTGCCAATGGTTGGGTGCTAATGGCTATTCAGTTAGACGGTATCAAGCTTAAAAAGAATGAGCGATTAGAGTTTATTGCTTACCCCTAGAAAACCGTTTTTAGTCCATCAATTTTTGAAGCTTTTTAAGCTGCTTGAGATTTTGCGCCTGACTGGCTTTTTTCTCGGATGTTTCAGGCAGACTCTTGGGTATTTCTATCTCTAGTTTCTCACCAGCAAGAACGCGATCGCAGTATTTGCGGTATGTTTCATTGAATATCGGATAGGCTTTTCTTTCAATTTCATTGGCCAGCATATGCCAGCCACTATCACGACCTGCAAGATAAACCGCTGCATGAGACCAGAGCTGTTCTGCTTTAGGGCTAGGTTTGTTGCAGGCCTCTATATAGGCATTGCGCGAATTGGGCAGGCCCTTAGGCATACCAACCTGACGGCAGGCTTCAAGCATTTTATGAAGAGTGGGAAGGTAGTCGCTATCGGCAATAATTTTTTCCGCGGCATCGCAAATAGTTTTAGCGCTAAATAACGACAGCTTGTTTAACCACAGATTTTTAGCCAGGTTTTCAGATTTAGTATTGTCGCCAAAAGCACTGAAATATTGGTTATGATAATTTATTTGAAACAGCGCAAAGACCTGATTGATGGCATCAATCAGTTGCGGGTCCTGCTTTTTTTTATCAGGATGCCCAGCTTCTGTCTGAGAGCGCGTCGATGATGCTGCGATCTCTGATGCGACCTGCTGAATCAGATCCTTGCTGTTTGCCATAATTATTTCCCGTAGTCTGGGGTTGGCTGTGCCTTGCCCACTGACGTTTAACATATTGTAAAAATTTGGTGCTCCAAGAGCACTGCGCTGAGCCATTTTCTTGCCAGTAAAGCACAAATTCTGGAATTAGTCTTTCTGCAAAATCGCGCTCGATATTAGCCATGCGCAAAACATCATAAACAGACTCATTAGGCTGCCAAGAGCCAGTAATAATTTGCGGTGATTTGTCCTGATTCATCATGCCATTAAAAAACTGCCACTGGCGACGAACATGCTGAACAAATTTTGAGTCCCAGGTGCTTGAAGCCTCACCTGTGCCACGCCAATAAAGGATAAATTCAGGGATCGCATCTTCGATAAAATTAATATTGATCGCACCCTGTTTGCAGAGGATATCCATTGCATCCTGAGAAGGCTGCCACTGACCGGTAATGGGCTGCTGTTTATTTTTTCTATAGCTTGCTGTTTCTGCTTGTTGCCATTGACGCCAAACTTCTTTGATATATTTTGAGTCCCAGCTGTGCCGAGGAACATTTCTATCGCGCCAATAGGCAACAAACTGAGGTACCTGTTGGCGGGCAAATTCACTGGTTACCCCTAACTGAGAAAGTTGGCGCAGGCTGTCTTCACTGGGTTGCCAGCTATTGCCCATAGGCTTGGCTGAATAGGCTTTAGTTGTGGGTTGAGGCGCTGGTTTTGATGTAGCCGCAGATCTAGCCGTCGAGGTTTTCTCATTGAAGGCAAAACGAAAATCCTGAGTCGCTGTAAAGGCTACACCGCCTACCAGTAAAAGGCCTTTTTCGTGAAGGCTTGCGGTTAAACGGCCAATATCCTGTTGGTTCCAAAAAGGGCTGAGTTCCAATAGGCGCTGACCGGAAACTGTTGTCCAGGCAAAACCACTGCTGACTACATGCTCAGAATGACTTGCACATTCTTGCAGGATTTGCAGCAGAATCGCTTCCTCAAGGCCTAAAGTGGCGGCGAGAGTTGGCGAAAAAACGATGGGTTTTTCTGGAATTAAAGACATGTTCTTACTTTATCAGAAACAGTCTCAATGAACGAGAAAATAGTCTCTTCGGGTACTAATGTTTGACATAAATTAAGTTTGAAAATGATCACTGTTTGGTTTACTGTATATAAAAACAGTAATGGAGAAAAAGATTGCCAACTAAAACCAAAACTGCCTACGTGTGCAGTGAGTGCGGGTCTGACTATCATAAATGGCAGGGGCAATGTAATGATTGTCACGCATGGAATAGTTTAACTGAGGTCCGCCTTGGGGCCGCGACCCGCTCATCGCCAATATCGAGAACGGGCTTTGCGGCAGCGGTTGATGGTCAGGTGAAAACACTGGCGGAAATTACTCTGGATGAGATTCCTCGAATAAGTACCTCCGTGGGAGAGCTTGATCTGGTGTTGGGTGGTGGCTTAGTGCCGGGCTCGGTGATTTTGGTGGGGGGTGAACCTGGGGCCGGTAAGAGTACATTGTTATTGCAGACCTTATGTAAGTTAGCAGATACAGAAACTGCACTCTATATTACCGGTGAAGAATCGCCTCAGCAGGTGGCCATGCGCGCGTCGCGATTGCAGTTGCCCACCGACAAGCTAGAAATTATGGCTGAAACTTCGGTAGAAACAGTCTGTGCAGTGGCTCAGCAGAAAAAACCTAAGATTATGGTCATCGATTCCATTCAGGTGATGCATATGGAAGAGGTCACTTCCGCCCCCGGCAGTGTATCGCAGGTGCGTGAAAGTGCCTCCATGTTGGTGCGCTATGCCAAACAGACCAATACCGTATTAATTTTGGTGGGTCATGTGACCAAGGACGGCTCATTAGCCGGGCCAAAGGTACTAGAGCATATGATTGATTGCTCATTAATGCTTGAGGGTAATAGTGATAGTCAGTTTAGAACCCTGCGCAGTCATAAAAATCGCTTTGGCGCAGTCAATGAGCTTGGCGTATTCGCCATGACCGATAAAGGGATGGTTGAAGTGGCCAACCCCTCGGCAATTTTCTTACAGCGCGGTGAGGATATTTCATCGGGTAGCGTAGTGATGGTGGTCTGGGAGGGCACGCGCCCCTTATTAGTCGAATTACAGGCGCTGGTGGATGATAGCCATCTGGGCAACCCCCGTCGTGTGACTGTGGGCCTAGATCATAATCGACTTTCTATGTTACTGGCAGTTCTGCATCGTCATGGCGGTATTATGGCGGGTGATCAGGACGTTTTTGTGAATGTGGTGGGTGGTGTCAAAGTGCTAGAGACCAGTGCTGATTTGGCCCTAATAATGGCAGTTATTTCCAGTTTCAGAGATAGTCCATTGCCTCAAGACCTAGTAGTTTTTGGTGAAGTGGGTTTAGCGGGGGAAATTCGCCCCGTCGCCAATGGCCAAGAACGCTTGCGCGAGGCGGCCAAGCATGGCTTTAAGCACGCCATAGTGCCTGCCGGCAATAGACCCAAACAGCCCATCAAAGGCATGAAAGTGACCGCGGTGCGTACAGTCAATCAAGCACTAGAGGCCTTAGGTTAAATAAATTTAAAGTTAATTGACATCTAGTTAACTAGTGGTTAAATTCACCACTTGCTTAGGCAACAGGTTCTCTTTGATTGAATTCTTAAATTAAAGAGTGAAACGGGAAATTGGTGCGTTAGTTCTTTTGTTAGTAAAAGATCCAGCTATTCCAATACTGCCCCCGCAACGGTAGGTAAGAATGTTAGGTTGTATGACCACTGTGCTCCAATGAGGCATGGGAAGGTAATCTAGCAGAGCTGCTAAATAAGTCGCTCACTTACAAGTCCGGAGACCGGCCTGTCGCTATGCAGACAAACCACGGGGTGTGGTCTTGCGCTGGTCGACAGTTTTTGCTGTCTATTCGCCTGTCTATACCCTGTGAAAACTAAAATAATTATGCTCGGGTGAGAGTACACAGGTTCTTATAATGAAAAAATTTATCAATCTATCCCTAGGTTTAAGCCTAGTTCCTTTTTTTGCGCTGTCTTCAGTTAATGCGCAAGAACCCCTTAACAGTGCTGAAGGTTCTCCAGAAATTGAAGAAATCTTAGTTAGTGCTTCTTTAATTCCAATTTCTGCCAATCGTTCAGCTAATGCCATAACGGTCATTGATAGTGAGCAAATAAAATTACGTGCTCCGTCAAGTATTGCAGATTTATTGCGCGATGTACCGGGTTTTGCTGTGAGCCAAAGTGGTAGCTTGGGAGCGTTCACAGAAATTAGAGCGCGTGGTGCTGAGTCCAATCATTTGGTAGTTTTAGTTGATGGTATTGAAGTTAATGATCCATCTGGTTCTGATCAGGTGAATTGGGGAACTTTTGCTACAACAGAAATTGAGCGCATCGAAATTGTCCGCGGACCTCAAGGTGCTCTTTCAGGTAGTGATGCCATTGCGGGTGTGATTAATATTATTACAACCAGCGCAGACCAGCCATATTCTGCCAATATTTTCAGTGAGCTTGGCAGTTTTTCTTCCTCAAAAAATGGATTCAATGTCGGGCACAAGTCAGATAAATTAAATATCAAGTTTGGTGCTTCACATTATGAAACGGCAGGTAATAATATAAGACCTAATACCGGGAGCCTTGACGATGATGGTTATCGTAATACGGGTCTAAATCTTAAAGCCGCATACAAAGTTACTGACGAATTTACCACATCTTTAACCAGTCGCCATTCATCTGGCATGGCTGAATATGATGGAAATGATGCGGTAAATGAATTTATGCATGCTGATTTTGATCGTGAGTTTACGAAAGTTCAGGGTGATTTCAATTCGGCAGATGGACTTTGGGCGCATTCACTTAAATTAGCTCAATCTGATTTTGAAAATAATCAATTTAATAACGCAGTTGCTGCTGGTGGTACTGAATCTGATAAGGAAAATTATCAATATACAGGTACACGTTTTATTGAAAATAATAATCAGCAGATTTCTGTGGCTTTGGAAAAAGAAACGCAAAACTTTAAACAGCATGTGACTTCTGGTGTGGATAATAATAAGTTGCTAGAGCGAAATGTAGATAGTGTTGCGCTTGAATATAGATTAGATCCATCTGATGCTATTACATTAGCTGCCAGTGCAAGGCATGAGGACAATGATTCTTTTGAAAATGCGACAACCGGTCGGTTAGAGGCTGTTTATCGTCAATTTGATAACCTTAAATGGCGAGCAGCATGGGGTACAGCGGTTAAAAATCCGACTTACACTGAACTATATGGTAACTACGCAAGTTTTGAAGCAAATGAGTTCCTGATTCCAGAAAAATCTAATAGTTGGGAATTAGGTGTTGATGCCGGTCTGCTAGACAACCGCATGCAATTATCAGCTACTTATTTTAATTCCAAGCTTGAAAATGAAATTGGTACTGATTGGGGTAACTGCGATGAATATTGGGTTTGTCCCCTTTTCAATAATACTCAAAAAAGCAATAGAAAGGGCCTTGAGCTATCGTCGTCTTTTGTAGTTAGTGATGTGATGCAGGCATCGGCTGCCTATACCTACACCGATAGTAAAGATGGTTCAGGTACAGATGAAGGTCGTCGCCCGAAAGATATAGCAAGTTTAAATATCTCATGGCAGCCGCGCACTAATGCCAACGTTAACTTAAATATTCAATATAATGGAGAGCAATTTGGTTGGAATCCAACAGATGAATATACATTAGTTGATTTAAGTACCAATGTTAGTGTTACTAATGATTTGGATGTGTATCTGAATCTGAATAATCTTTTTGATGAAGACTATCAAGATGTAGCTGGTTATGAAACCCTTGGCTTTGGATTAAGCGCCGGCTTCCGTTACAAATTAAAGTAATAAAAGGTTCACCCTATGACAGACATGACAGCGCAAAAAGAAAAGTCCCATCAAAAGAAGATGGAAAAACTCAAAGAGAATATAGATGCCTCTATTGAGTCTGCTTCTTTAGAACGTGGCGTGTGTATTTTACTAACCGGTAATGGCAAGGGTAAAACCAGTTCTGCCTTCGGTATGGTAATGCGCGCGCTTGGTTATGGGCACAAAGTCGCTGTAGTGCAGTTTATTAAGGGTGAGCAACTTTCTGGTGAAGAACTTTATCTGCGGGATCAATGCCCGCAGGTAAAGTTTTATCAGATGGGTACCGGTTTTACTTGGGATACTCAGGATCGTTCAGGGGATATTGCTGCGGCAGAAAAAACCTGGACAGTGGCTGAAGAAGCTCTCGCTGATAAGCAGTATGACTTGGTTGTTTTGGATGAACTAACCTATATGCTGAGTTTTAAATACCTCGATAAACAGCGTGTTTTAAATGCCTTACAGAATCGTCCCTTTGAGCAATCACTAGTGGTTACTGGCCGCGGTGGTGGTAGTGAGCTAGCAGAGTTGGCTGATACGGTATCTGAAGTTAAAGAAATTAAGCATGCCTATAATGAAGGCGTTATGGCTCGAAAGGGTGTGGATTTCTAGTTGCATTATCTGTCTGCCGCCAGGTTAATCTGGTGTCTGGCATTTTTGCTGCCAGTGGTGGCGTTTGTCTCCCTATCTGTGGGGACGGTTAACTTTTCATTTTTTCAAATCATTGAAACGGTCTTGCTTTCAATGGGTGGACATTCTGAGCCATCGCAAATTCAAAGTATTATTATGGAAATTCGCTTACCACGGCTTATTCTAGCCCTGTTGGTGGGTGCTGTTCTGGCGATTTTGGGCGCTGTTATGCAGGGCTTATTTCGTAACCCATTGGCTGACCCGTCGCTTATTGGTGTGTCGGGTGGTGCTTCAGTGGGTGCTAGTATTGTGATTGTTGCCGCGGGTGGGGCTATGCTTTCACCCTTAGCCGGACTGTCAATGGTTGCCTTGGGTGCATTTATTGGCGGAGTTATTACTACATTGGTGGTGTATCGGGTGGCAACTTCTAGTTTGGGCACCTCTGTGACTACGATGTTATTGGCGGGCATTGCCATTGGTGCTATTGCCGGCGCTTTTAATAGCCTGTTAAGTTATTTTTCTGACAATCAAATGTTGCGCCAAATTAGCGTTTGGCAGATGGGTAACCTTGGCGGAGCTAACTGGCAAAAAGCCAGCCTTATGGCAGCAGTATCGTTAATTATTTTTTCTCTTTTACCCAGTCATGCAAAATCATTGAATGCATTTTTGCTGGGTGAATCTGAGGCGCGTCATTTGGGTATTGATGTCCAGCGCATAAAACGACAATTAATTTTCTTAACCGCATTGGGCGTTGGGGTTAGTGTGGCCCTTGCGGGGTTAATTGGTTTTGTCGGCTTGGTGATTCCCCATATGGTGAGGTTGCTGATTGGCCCTGACCACCGTGCCTTATTACCTGCATCTGCTTTGGCGGGGGCTAGTTTATTATTGATTGCTGATAGCATCGCACGAGTGGTGGTATTGCCCGCAGAACTGCCCACGGGTATTTTGACCGCATTACTTGGTGCGCCATTTTTTGTTGTGCTATTGCTTAAGCAGCGAGGGGAGGTTTAGCGATGGCGATTGTCGCTAATGACCTCTCTTTGCACCTTTCGGGTTTTGACTTGCTGCGTAATATTGATCTTACAATTGAGGCGGGCAAGGTCAATGTTTTGGTGGGCCCCAATGGCGCAGGCAAGTCGAGCTTGTTGCGTGTGTTAACCGGTGAAATTAAGCCCACTAAAGGCGATGTGCTGATTAACCAGCAACCATTAAATGATTGGTCGATGCAGGATAGAGCCAATTTATTGGCGGTATTACCCCAGCACAGCGATCTTAATTTTCCATTTACCGCCGCCGAAGTGGTTGGGCTAGGGCGCATTCCCCATAAAACAGGTTTTGCCAAAGATCAGGCAATTATTGCCGAGGCGTTGGCGCTAGTTGATGCCAGTTATTTACAGCGCAGGCTTTACACTCAGATGTCGGGGGGTGAAAAACAGCGGGTTCAATTAGCGAGAGTATTGGCGCAAATTTGGCAGCCCAGTGACCTAGGCGAACAGTTTTTAGTACTGGATGAGCCTACCGCGGCTTTTGACTTATCTCATCAGCAGTTAACCCTAAGTATTGTTAAGCAGTTAGCTGACCGTGGTGTTGGTGTGCTTATGGTGCTTCACGATTTAAATTTGGCGGCGCGCTGTGCTGATAATCTGGTGGTGGTTAATGGTGGCACCATTGAGGCATCTGGAACTCCAAAAAAAGTGCTCACTAAAGAATTAATTTATCAGGTGTTTGATGTGCAGTCAGTGATTGCTGAGCATCCTGTGGCGAAAACACCGCTGGTAATTACCTGATGTTTTATCGATACCTATTATTAGTAGGCTTATTGGCCTGCTGTCAGGCGCATGCCGCTATTGAAGTGATCGATGATAATGGTGACAAACTTAGCTTAAATTCTGCGGCTAATCGTATTATCAGCCTTTCCCCTAATACCACGGAAATATTATTTCACATTGGTGCAGGCAATAAGATTGTCGGTGCCGATGAATATAGTAATTACCCTCCCGCGGCTAACGACATTATTCGAGTGAATAATCATGCGGCGGCAAACTATGAATTAATTATTTCCCTTAAGCCGGATTTAGTTATTGCCTGGCAATCAGGCAATGGCGAAAAAATTATTGCTCGATTAAAAGAGTTGGGCCTACTGGTTTTTGTGGTTGAGACTCAGTCGATGGCAGATATTCCATCCCTTTATAAACGTATGGGGAAGCTCTCTGGCCAGTCAAAACAGGCGGATCAGCAGGCAGATATATTTGCTGAAAAATTACAGCAGTTGCATCTGTCCTTTGCATCCCGAAAAAAGATGAGGACCTTTTATCAAATTTGGAATGACCCATTAATGACCTTGAATGGGGAGCATATTCTGAGCGATATTATCGAGCTCTGTGGAGGAGTTAATGTATTTGAAGATTCCGTGGCGCTAGTGCCCTATGTCAATATGGAGTCGGTTCTAGCTAAGGACCCGCAGGTGATTATTTCCGGCGGTGCTAATCAGAATGATTTGTGGAATCTGGGTATTTGGCAGAAGTGGTCAGGTCTTAGTGCGGTGAAAAACAAACAAATCTATTCAATACCCTCGGATCTTTTGCAGCGCCATTCTGATCGCATCTTACAGGGCGCGGAATTGGTCTGTCAGCATCTAGAGCAGGCGCGCTCTGCTACTAAATTAGTTTCTAATAAAATAGCCCCTAAGATTTAAGGTATCTAAGTAAAACCCCTAGACATAAAAAAGCCGCTAACTAAGTTAGCGGCTTTGAGTGCCCAATATATTTTTTATTTTTTAATGGGCCGCGTTGTTACATTCGTTTTTTTCTTATTTTTATAGGTCATACCCCTTCTCATCGTGCTCTACAAGATCAACGCCCTGTAGTTCCTGCTCTTCATCTACCCGTAATACTAACAGTTTATCGACAAGTTTCAAGAGTAAATAAGTAATGATTGCAGTATAGGCAAAAGTTGCCACAACACCCACGATTTGAACCTGAACTTGGCTCGACATTGTCATGCCTTCATTGAAGCCTTGACCACTAAATACGCCTAAAGCGTCAGATGCAAAAACACCCGCAAGAATAGTACCTAAGATACCGCCCACGCCGTGAACAGGGAATACATCAAGAGAATCATCGATTTTGAATTTCTGCTTGATCGCTTGAGTCGCGTAGTAACAAACGATACCAGCACTAAAGCCGATAACCAGTGCGCCACCCGGGCCAACAAAGCCAGAAGCTGGCGTGATAGTACCAAGACCTGCAACCATACCAGTTACAATGCCAAGTACAGAAGGCTTACCATGTCTGATCCATTCCATCATCATCCAGGCTAATGAACCTGTTGCTGCTGAAATATGAGTCACAAGAATGGCCATCCCTGCATCGCCGTTTGCTGCTAAGGCAGAACCGCCGTTAAAACCAAACCAACCTACCCAAAGCATACCAGCACCAGTTACGGTCATAGTAAGATTGTGTGGAGGCATTGCCTGTGTTGGGAAGCCTTTACGGTTACCAATAACCAGTGCTGCAACCAGTGCACCAACACCTGCTGTGATGTGAACTACAGTACCACCAGCGAAATCTAGAAGACCCATTTCGCCTAACCAACCGCCGCCCCAGACCCAATGAGTAATGGGCGCATAAACAGCGACTAACCAAAGGCCACTGAATACTAGCATAGCGCTAAAACGCATTCTTTCGGCAAAGGCACCCACAATAAGAGCTGGAGTAATAACCGCAAATGTCATTTGGAACATGGCAAATACTGATTCTGGAATATCACCAGCCATAGAACCTTCGGTGATGTTACCCATAAGAATATTATCTAGGTTACCGAAATAGGCATTGAAAGATCCACCATCGCCAAAGGCAATACTGTAACCAAATGCCAGCCAAATAATTGAGGCTAGACAGGTAATAGCGAAACACTGCATTAAAACGGATAAAACGTTCTTAGAGCGAACTAAGCCGGCATAAAAAAGTGATAAGCCTGGAATGGTCATAAACAGAACCAAGGCGGTTGAAGTCATGATCCAAGATGTGTTGGCACCATTAAGTTCTTGCCCAAATGCCTGAGCGGATAATAAAGTTAATAGTAATGCGATCGCACCTCGTTGGAGGTTACTAGACTGTAGAAACATTGTTATTCCTCTGTATGTACAGCACCAAAGTAGTGCTATTTATAATATTTAGTTCACTAAACGCACTATAACAGTGCTTTTAGGTGGTCTGTAAGCTACATATAACCACTTAACTGTAATTAAAAGCAATTTTTGTGCCAAAAAAGAGCATTTTCTAGAGTAAGAATAATTTTAGCCAGATCGCCTAGCACCAAACAGGTGCTAGACGTGGTATTTCAGTGATTGGATAAGCTTTTTTTAACAAGAAAAACACAGCAATTAATTTTTTAATGATTTGTGTCTTACACGTTGGGGCTGCGCATTTGCACCCTCACGTTTAATTAAATCCTCATGGTAATCGGTGTAGTTACCCTCAAAGAAGGTGACATCGCCACTGTCTTCGTAGGCCAAGATATGCGTGGAAACGCGATCGAGGAACCAGCGATCGTGGGAAATAACTAATACACAGCCGGGAAAGGACAGAATAGCTTCTTCAAGAGCTCGCAAGGTTTCGATATCGAGGTCGTTGGAGGGTTCATCTAAGAGAAGTACATTAGCGCCTTGTTTTAAGGTATTGGCAAGATGAAGTCGACCACGCTCACCACCAGAAAGTTCTCCTACACGTTTTTGCTGATCGGTACCCTTAAAGTTAAAGCGACCTACATAGGCTCTTGAAGAGACCTCGTAATTGTTGCCAATTTTTAAAGTATCCAGTCCGCCAGAGATGGCTTCCCACACGCTATGATTATCATTGAGCGCATCACGGGTCTGCTCTACATAGGCTACCTTAACCGTTTCACCCAAGTCAATGGAACCGCTATCAGGTGTTTCAGTGCCAGCAATCATGCGAAATAATGTCGATTTACCCGCACCATTGCCGCCAATAATACCGACAATAGCCCCCTTGGGAACGGAAAGGGAAAGATCTTCAATAAGAACCTTATCATTGTAGGATTTACAAACCTTATTGATCTCTATGACCTTATCGCCCAGTCTTTGACCCGGTGCTATATAGATCTCATTGGTTTCATTGCGAGTTTGAAAGTCCTGTGCATTCAGCTCTTCAAAGCGAGCAAGACGCGCCTTACTTTTTGCCTGTCGCCCTTTAGGGTTCTGTCGCACCCATTCTAATTCTTGTTTGAGTGCGCGCTGGCGTGAAACTTCCTGCTTGGCCTCAGTTTCAAGACGTTTTTCCTTATTTTCAAGCCAGGTAGAATAATTACCTTCATGGGGAATACCGTGGCCGCGATCAAGTTCTAAAATCCAGCCAGCAACGTTATCCAAGAAATAGCGATCGTGAGTAACAGCAACCACGGTACCTGAAAAGTTTTCGAGAAATTTTTCTAGCCAGAAAACTGATTCAGCATCTAGGTGGTTGGTGGGCTCATCGAGAAGCAGCATATCGGGGCGCGAAAGCAGTAAGCGGCAAAGGGCAACACGGCGTTTTTCACCACCGGATAAATTATCAATATTGGCATCCCAGGGGGGGAGGCGAAGGGCATCAGCAGCAACATCTAGGGTGTGTTCTAGATTATGTGCATCCCAGGCATCAATCACCGATTCAAAATTAGCCTGTTTCTTGGCTAGAGCATCAAAGTCGGCATCGGGTTCGGCGTAATCAATATACACCTGTTCGAGCCCTTTGAGTGCATCCATAGCTTCACGCATACCGTCTTCAACATTACCGCGTACATCTTTAGCGCTATCAAGCTGAGGTTCTTGCGGCAGATAGCCAATATTTATATCTGCCATGGCTCTCGCTTCACCTAGGATATCGTTATCTAAGCCCGCCATGATTTTTAGCAATGTGGATTTACCCGAGCCATTTAAGCCTAAAACACCAATTTTGGCGCCGGGGAAAAAGGACAGAGAAATATCTTTAAGGATTTCACGTTTGGGTGGAACAACTTTGCCCACCTGATTCATTGTGTATACGTATTGAGCCATAAATTTGTTATCAACTTGTTTTGTAATGTGTGGGGTGCAGATAACGACTGTAAAATTGTAATTTAATCAAAAATGCCGCTAAATCTACCGAATATGCGGCAATTTTATATCAAAAATGCTCGAATTGGTTATTTGAATAAAGGTTTTTTTTCATTGTTTATCGTGATAGGGTGGGTTCGTGTCGAAAAAGGCATACATATGTAAAATAATTAAATTAATAAAAAATATATGGGGTAACAACATGAGTGCATTAAAAATAGTACGTCTATTATCAATTGCAGTTGCAGTAGTTGGCGCTTTCACCGCGATTCCCGAAGCAGCGCTAGTCATGGCCGTTTTAGGTTTAGTTGGTGGTTACATGGCAGATGAAGCAGATAAAAGCAATAGAACCTATTTCCTTGTATTCGCAGTAGCATTAGGCACAGTGTCTGGCGCGGCTGCAGCATTACCAGTAATAGGTGGTCCAATCAGTGATATTATGGCAAATCTAAGCACGATCGTTAATGCAGCAGCTCTTGCTGTAATCCTTAATGCTATTAAGGATAGAGCATCTGAGTAATTAGTTGTTACACTCAGAAAAACCCCGCGCTTCTGGCGCGGGTTTTTTTTGCCTATAGGTTTTAGCGAGCAATCTTTTAACGCTCAATCTTTTCAAAAGTCATACCCGCTGAATCGGTCAGTCGTGTGATTAATTTGTCACCCATAGCGGTGGCCGGGGTCCAAAAACCTCCGGGAAGATCCGTTTTACTAATATCGTAAGCCATACAGAGACCTGACTGAACAAGCATTTTAGCGGTACAGCCATACCCTGGATCCCTATCTCCAGTAACCTTAACCATAAGCGATTTTTGATCCTTTTTACCTATGATACGAAGATCAAAAAAGCCTTTTTGTTGCTGTTGTGGGCTGGGGCCTTCGCCTGGCTTTGGTAGAACAAACTGCTGAATTAAATAACGTAAAAATCTATATTTTGTGGCAATCGCAAAGCCGCCCAAACTCAGGGTGATAACTGCGGCGCGCAGATAGCCTTTTAAACCCTTGCCGGTTAAGACAGCTTCGCCATAAATTAAGTTAGCTGGGGTACTATCTTGTTTTAGGCTGTTTGACCTCAGGACAATGCGACTATTAATAGCTTCCATAATAAAGGGCGCAGACCAAGCCTTAAAGTCAGGGTCATAGGTGGGTTTTACAATGCGCGGCTGTATTGCACTTTTTATGTCAGATTGGCGGCAAAGTACATGAGGGTTGCCCATATTGCTACGCAGTGAGGGGTCTTTTTTGGCGGCTTTGGCCATTTCAATACCGCTGGCAACTGTGCCGCCAGATACACCACCTTTCATGGCCTTAACTCTTAATTTCACATGATTAAAACTATGACCATTTTCTTGTTGGCTAACTTGTTGTAGAAAATGAACACCAAGATCAGAAGGTATGGAGTCAAAGCCACAGCAGTTGATTATTCTTGCTCCCGACTTTTGGGCCGCAAGCTCGTGCTTGTCGAGCATTTTTTTGATCCAGTAGGCTTCACCAGTGAGGTCACAGTAATCTATGCCCTGTGAAACACAGGCTTTAATTAGGGGTTCACCATACAGGGCATAGGGCCCTACCGTCGAAAGAATGACCCGAGTTTGTTGGCACAGGCGATTAAGGCTGTCAGTATCGGCGCTATCAGCTATCAATACGGGTATTGCATCGGCATCGGGACCTAACGCAGCTTTGACCTGATTTAATTTTTTTTCTGAACGCCCAGCGATTGCCCATTTAATATTACTGTCTAGTCCAATATGCTCGTAGAGATACTTTGTGGTTATTTGTCCTACAAAACTGGTTGCACCAAATAAAATTATGTCGAGAGATTTGTCATCCATTGGTAAAATCCTTGTGAATAGAGCAATTGTTATTATTGTGACCCATTAAATTAGGGATTATTTAGATGTTACCCATTTTATATTCTTTTAGGCGCTGCCCTTACGCAATTCGAGCGCGTATGGCGATTGCTTATGCCAGTATAGACCTAGAGGTACGAGAAGTCTCATTGGCTAATAAGCCTTCAGAGATGACGCATATATCACCTAAGGGAACTGTGCCGGTTTTACAGCTGGATAATCGAATTATTGATGAAAGTATCGAGGTAATGGCTTGGGCTCTTGAGCAGTCAGACCCGGATAACTGGCTCGCATTGGATTTAGAGCAACAGCAGCAGACACTTATGGAGGAAAATGATAATTCATTTAAAGCTTGGCTCGATAAGTATAAATATTGGGATCGGTTTCCTGAACAGTCACAGCAAGCTTACCGCGATCAGGCCGAAAAATTTATTTCTAAATTAAATAAAAATCTTAACGAACATCGCTATTTATTGGGCAATAAAATATGTGTAGCAGATATGGCTATCTTCCCTTTTATAAGGCAATTTGCTTTTGTGGATAAGGATTGGTTCGATCAGACGAATTATTTGGGGCTTCAGCGATGGTTGAGCGAAATTTTAGACTCACCGCTTTTTACTCAGGTCATGAAAAAGCACAGTGTTTGGCAATCTCCTATGGATTCTATAGCGTAGGTTTTTAACCCGCGATCCTGCCTTTAGGCTACACTAGAGGCAATTTTTGAAGACTTCGAATAATCGCGGTCATAGACAGGTTTGAGTATGTTTAGATTTTTTGAGCGATTAGTTAACCCCTTTCCAGAAGACCTTCCCAGGCAACCGCCCAAGGGTATTTATCAGTTCTGTCGTTATTACACTGCCGGATTAGAGCCATGGTTGTTGCTTATGGCTGTGCTTACCGCATTGGTGGCTATCGCGGAGGCCTCATTATTTGGTGTTTTGGGAAAAGTCGTGGACTGGCTTGTCGCCAGCGATCCGCAAACCTTTGTTGAGGATTCATGGGTATCTATTATAACCATGTCCATTCTAATTCTAGTTGTGATCCCCATTTTGGCTTCTCTTCATTCCTTGGTGGTGCATCAAACATTAATGGGAAACTTCCCAATGTCGGTGCGCTGGATGGCACATCGTTACCTGTTGAATCAGAGCTATGGGTTCTTTCAGAACGAATTTAGCGGGCGTATAGCCACTAAGGTCATGCAGACCGCTCTGGCAGTTCGTGAAGCCGTCATGAAATTGCTGGACGTGATTTTGTTTGTGACTGTCTATGTTATTACTACCTTAATTCTAGTGGCTAGTGCTGATTTTAGGCTTTGTCTGCCGCTACTGGTTTGGCTGGTTTTATACATTGCATTGCAAATGTTCTTTGTGCCCAAGCTAAAGAATATCTCTCAGATTCAGGCAAACTCAAGATCAACTATGACAGGACGAATTGTTGATAGTTACACCAATATCGTCACCCTAAAATTATTTTCACATTCCAGTCGTGAATCCCAATACGTTAAAGAGGGCATGACAGAGTTTTTAGATACCGTTCATCCGCAGATGCGCCTAGTTACGGGTTTAAACATCTGCTTGTGGATTATCAATATGATGTTGGTATTTAGTACTTTGGCCTTAGGGATTTACCTATGGATTGAGGCATCAATTACTGCCGGGTCTATCGCGGTGGTGATCAGTTTAGCTCTCAGGCTATCAGGTATGTCCCATTGGATTGTCTGGGAAATTGGCAATTTATTTGAAAATCTTGGCACGGTTCAAGATGGCATTAATACCTTGTCGGTTCCTCAGGTGGTCTTGGACGAAGAGGATGCGCCGGAGATTGAGGTCACTGCGGGGAAAATTGAGTTTAACCAGGTTAAGTTTAGTTATTTAAACCATGAAAATATTAAAACTAAACCGGTGTTTGATGATTTATCCCTAACCATGAGTGCCGGCGAGCGCGTAGGTATCGTAGGAAAAAGTGGCGCAGGCAAGTCCACTTTAATTAATTTACTGCTGCGTTTTTATGATATCCAAAGTGGCAATATTTCAATTGATGATCAGACAATTGATAAGGTACAGCAGGAAAGCTTGAGACAAAATATTGCTGTGGTAACTCAGGACACCTCTTTACTGCATCGATCGGTAAGAGAAAATATTTTATTTGGTCGTCCCGATGCCACGGAAGAGGAGATGATTGAAGCGGCTAAGAAAGCAGAGGCCCATCAATTTATTCTTGAGCTTAAAGATATTGAGGGTAGGGTTGGCTATGACGCCCATGTGGGTGAGCGAGGTGTCTCTTTGTCGGGTGGACAGCGTCAACGAGTCGCAATTGCTAGAGTGATCTTAAAAGATGCTCCTATTTTGATTATGGATGAGGCAACATCGGCATTGGATTCTGAAATTGAATCAGCTATTCAAAAGAGTTTGTATCAACTCATGGATGGCAAAACGGTTATTGCCATCGCGCATAGGTTATCCACTATAGCCGCCATGGATAGACTTATCGTTTTTGATCAGGGTGAAATAATAGAACAGGGCACTCACAAGCAGCTGATGGAGGCACAGGGAGTTTATGCTCAGTTGTGGCATCATCAGTCAGGAGGTTTTTTAGGGTTGGAATAATTACATTCTAATTAAAACATTCTTTACTGGAGGAATGCCCCCTAGCTTGTTAGGATTAACCTCTAATTACTTGGCAAATAATAAGAAAGTCTAATGAAAGATTTAGTTGCACAGGTTGGCAATTTTGTTCGTTCATTTAATCACCGATTCGGCTCGGAAAAGACCCCGACGCCAACTATCTCTGAGCAATCCTTTGATCTTGCAGTCAATGAAAAACAGCAGTCCATTGTGGCTGAGGCTGTTGCCATCGTAGGCCAGTTAAACTGCCAAGATGACCTAAGTCTTGAGGGTCAATTTAAAGGCAGTATCCAAGCTGCGGAATATACAGTTGTGATCGGTTCTAATGGGCTCGCCGATGGTGATATTACCGCTAAAAACTTATTAGTTAAGGGTAAGGTGGTGGGCGAGATCAGCGTGGCTGATAGAATCATTATTGCAAAAACAGGAACCATTGTCGGCAATCTTCAAGCGGCTAGAGTGGAGTTGGAAAATGGTGCGAAATATAAGGGGATAATAGAAATTGACCCTATTGAGCAAGAAGCGACTGTTACCGACTCTGCGAGTGATGCTAGCATTGAAGAATCGGCACCTTCGGTTTCTGCTGCCTCTGCTATGGAGACCAGTTAATGGATCAGCCCCAAGCTAGCGTTGAAAATACGCTAATTTCCTCATCGCTTTTGGCGCCAT
>Ga0206126_10000346_pt1 | contig 63228 bp, 77 predicted proteins | sample Helgoland_Spring_5_FD_148621 | JGI IMG/M metagenome (GOLD analysis project Ga0206126, IMG submission 148621) | Pelagic subsurface seawater microbial communities from Kabeltonne, Helgoland, North Sea - Helgoland_Spring_Bloom_20160412_1 | ecosystem: Environmental > Aquatic > Marine > Epipelagic ...
ACATAGCCCCACGGCCTTCTAAGCCGTAGGTCACAGGTTCGAATCCTGTCTGGCGTACCAATAAATATAGGTGGTTAAGTCGTTAAGGCTTAATCGCTTTTTTGTTTGGATATATGCCGGATATATGAGATGAGAAAAACTAGACATCAAGCATTAATCGCTGCAGATCGGACAAACTTTCAAACCTGTCTGCCTGCGATTCTATTTCCATCACACTATCCAGTTTCATTTCTTCGCTTTCGTGGTGAGCTAACGCGACAACTGCGATTGCAATTATAGTGAGTGACGCAAAGGTAACAATAGATGCGCTCAAGATAGCAATAAGTTCATTCCTGCAAGGCTGTTTTTCTTCAGCATGATGGTCTTCATGTAGAAAAACACAGTTCTGATAAACGCACGAATCTCTTTTCGCGGAGACGGCAATTGACTCACCGTCTGCGATAATCTCTTCTTTCATTTCAAAGCCTCCCCTGACTCTTCAACTATACACCTAACGTTAACGGAAGATTGGGGGGGGTGTCAACAACTATATATTGTCATGAATGAGAGATGTTAATTATTAGAATTAATAGGCTTTCTTATTTTGTTCAGCTTCGCCCTTCCAGCTCAGATCTACGTTTTTTAATATCAATGAGTTGGTTTATTAAATTTATTAGAACATTATCGCTACCAACTTCTCTGTTTAAGGAAATTACCTGTTCTTCGAGTGGATAAAGTTTATTAACCGAACTTCCGATATTCGTCTTGGCATCTCTTCCAGCACTTTGAGCAACAGATCCATTGTCTGCCGTTACGGTTATACCCGACATGCTGGCTCGATGAAGCTCTGCAGCTGGCGCAAAGTCATGTACCGTACATTCCATAATCTCTGCCAGAGGGACAAGATACTTGCTATTTATATGTATCTCTTCTTCACCTTTCTTTTCCCACCTTTGTACGGTCCCCTGGTATGCAGCTCCAAGCCGTTCGGCTACATCTTTTTGAGTGAGCCCAAGCTCTTTCCTTAGTTTTTTAAATTGATTTCCTGTCATTGTCTCTCCGTAAAGTAATAACCCCTTCACCGTCCATTATAGGACAACAAAAAATATATAACAAACAAAAAAATGCAACATAATGATGTTTTTTCTTGACCAGTACAACAATTAGATGTACAAGGATGTTATGGAAAGAAAAAATGATGTAAAAAAACTTGTTTTGAAGAAGATGAAGAAGAAAGGCCACGTTATAAGCAGAGGTCTTTTGAACTTGTATCTTAGCGGAGAAAGAAACCCTTCATTTGAAAGGGCTAAGGCTTTCTCTGATATTCTTCTATCACCTGTCGATATCTGGAAAATACAGAAGAAATATCGACAAAGGATGGTATATCTGAAAAGGTATTCAAAAGCTACAAATACATATTTATGTTGTAAAAGGGGGAGGCCCAGAAAGTGTTAATTGAGAACGTTGAAGACCTTAGACAATTTTTGAGAGATGAAATTTCAGCGATAGCCAAGGCTTCCCATGGAACAGACGATCTGCTCACAGAAACAGAGGCAGCTGGTTTTTTAAGAAAGAGGCCGAAAACATTGGCTAACTGGAGAACGCAGAACAAAGGACCGAAGTACATTTATGACGGAAAGATCCTTTATAAGTATGGCGATCTACTGGAGTTTGTTGAGCAGAAAACCATAAATCCAAACGGGACCGGAAATGAAAAACAAAATTAAAACCTTTCTCGAAGAGACATTCTTTCCGGCTCTACCTGTAACTTTTTTGTTCATTGTTGGAGCGTATCTTTTTCTTACTCAACTTGCTGAATACGGCTGGAAATAACAATCAAAACTCAGGGAGCTAATATGAAACTATTATCACTCGTTTTACACAATTTCAAAGGAATCAAGGAACAGAAAATAGATTTCAATGGTGAAGACCTTGTTATCTACGGCGATAACGCCACCGGCAAAACCACTATTGCAGACGCTTTTTTCTGGCTTCTCTTTGACAAAGATTCTCAGAACAAAAAACAGTTTGAGATTAAAACTCTCGACAAGGACGGCAAAGCCATTCCCAAGCTGGATCATTCAGTTGATGGTGTTTTTGAAACCGAAAACGGCAAGACCATTAAACTGAAGAAGGTTTATGCTGAGAAGTACACCAAGAAACGAGGTCAGGCCAGGGCAGATTTTACCGGTCATACCACAGATTATTACATCAACGATGCGCCCAAGAAGAAAAATGAATTTGTCGCAAAGGTTGGTGAGCTCACCGCAGACGAAAAGAAGTTTCAACTTCTCACTTCTCCATATTTCTTTCCAGAAAAAATGTCATGGCAGGACCAGCGCGACCTTATTCTTGAGGTGTGCGGAGATATTAACGATGCTGATGTTATTGCCAGTGACCCAGACCTTGCCGAGCTTCCCGCTCTCATGGAAGATAAAACCCTTGACGAGTTCAAGGCTATGGTCCAGGGACAGAAGCGTGATGCCAACAAGAAACTTGAGGGTATTCCGGCAAGAGTTGACGAAGCTACAAGAGCCATTCCTGATCTTACCGTTAAAAACGCTCAGCCAATTATTGCCAAACTGAAGACGCTGAATGAAAAACTGGAGATCAAGAAAGAAGAAATCTCTTCTTTGAAATCTTGTGGCGGAGTTGAGCAGAAGAAACTTGAACTTGTCAACCTTGACACTGCTATTGGCGAGGCGAGGAATAAGCATAACGCCGGTGCCGATACCGAGGCAATTGAAGAGAAGCGTAAGGAATTGCGGAAGATTCGGAACGATATTGATGATCTTGATCGCAGTATCAAGACCAAAGAGCAGGATCTTGCAATGTGCAAGATGTCTATTGTTGATGCCAACGACAAGATAGTAGACACTCTTGCGAACTGGAAGCAAGTCAAGGCTCGTCAATACTCAGGAGACAATACCTGTCCTACCTGCAGTCAGTCTCTTCCTGAAGACCAAATCCAATCAGCCATTGCCAAGTTCAACGAGAACAAGGCAAACGAGCTGGAAAAGATTGTGGAAAGAGGGAACGCGACTAAAGCCAAGAAAGAGAGTTTTGAGAACCTTATCAGTAAAACAGAGATTGAACTGACCACAGACCGAAAAACTCTTTCAGAATGGCAGGAGCAGTCCAAGGAAATCCAGGGAACAATCAAGTCTCTCACCGAAGATGCACCAACCTTTGAGGAAACTCCAGAGCACAAACAGCTCATGGAAGACCGAGCCAAGATTGAAGAGGAAATAAAGTCTATCCAGGACGGCAATTCACAAGGTGCCGAAAAAGCAGTTGCCGAGAAAGAAGCGCTTGAGGCCGAGATCAAAGAAAATAACGACCTTATCTCTGCAATCAACCTTACTCAGAGGCAGCAGGACAGAATAGCCGAACTTGAGGAAGAAGAGAAAGCGCTCTCCGCTGAATATGAAAAACTGGAATCATGGCTTTTCCTTATCGAGTCATTCATTAAGGCAAAAGTCTCAATGCTTGAGTCAAAAATAAATTCAAAGTTTGAGGTTGTCACATTCAAACTTTTTAACGAACAGATCAATGAGGGTATCAAAGAAACCTGTGAGGTTATGATTAACGGTGTTCCTTATGGTTCTCTCAATTCGGCTGCTCGTGTCCATGCTGGTCTTGATATTATCAAGACCCTTTCAGAATATTACAACTTTACTCCACCAATATTCATTGACAACAGGGAGTCTGTTACCTCTCTGCCAGAAATGAAAGCCCAGGTTGTCAGCCTGGTTGTTTCAGGAGAAGACACAGCAATGCGGATTCGACAGGCTGAAACTGCCAAGGCCGCGTAGAAAAACCCCCAAGAGAGGGAGAGGTTGCTTGCATATGAAAGCACAGGTTGAGCGCTGACCTGCCGGATAGCTACCGGACCTCTCCAGTGTTTAAACAATTTACCTAACGAGGGACATCATGGGAAATAACAACGGAAGAGCATTAACGCCAGTGGCAAAGCTAAAGAACGTCATGGCTTCTGAGTCAGTACAAGAGCAATTCAAAAATGCGATGAACGAGAAGAAGGATCTTTTCATTGCCTCATTAATCGACCTTTACGCCAGCGATACCTACCTGCAGAACTGCGAACCAAACCAAGTGGTAATGGAGGCGCTGAAAGCAGCCACCCTTAACCTGCCTATCAATAAATCGCTCGGATTCGCTTACATCGTACCGTACAAAAAGAGCGGCAAGCAAATTCCTCAATTCCAGATGGGCTACAAAGGCATGATCCAACTTGCCATGAGAACCGGCCAGTATTCAGTGATTAACGCTGACGTGGTTTATGAAGGTGAGTACCAAGGCTTTGAAAAGCTGACCGGAAAACTTGATATATCCGGTGACAAAAAGAGCGATAAAGTTGTTGGTTATTTCGCTCACATTGAAACAGTCAACGGCTTCAAGAAAACCATGTACATGACTGTCGAGGACATGCAGAAACACGGCAAGAAGTACAGCAAGTCATATGACAAAGACTTTTCTCCATGGAAAACAGAGTTTGACGGCATGGCAAAAAAGACCATGCTTCGGGCCCTGCTTGGAAAATACGGCATCATGACCGTGGAAATGGCAGATGGCCTAGCTAAAGACGAAAACGACAATGAAGCTGATTATACCAACTATGCCAACAGTGAAATCATTGACGTTGAGCCACCAAAAAACATTGACATGAAAACCGGAGAAGTAACCGACCCCGAAGACCAGCAGGAAGAGGAACCACCAGTACCACCAGAAACCAAGCAAGAAGAACTTCCGGGCTTCGCGCAATGATTGATATTCAAGTAATCGCGTCCAGTAGCAAAGGAAATTGCTACAGAATAACAGACGGCTACACACCTTTGCTCCTGGAATGTGGACTACCAATCAAGAAGATTAAGGAAGCTCTGAACTTCAAGCTCTCAAGTATTGCTGGTTGCCTGGTTTCTCATTCACACATGGATCATGTCAAGGCCGCAAAGGACATCGTTAAGGCAGGAATTGGCCTGTACTGCTCAGAAGAAACAGCGGAAGCCGTGAACGTCTCAGGCCACAGAGTTCATCACGTCAGCCCGATGAAACACTTCACCATTAAATCGTGGACTGTTCTGGCGTTTCCAACGGTTCATGATGTCTCAGGATCATATGGCTACTTGCTGGCAAACGGTGCCGGAGAAAAGCTGTTGTTCCTCACCGATTCAAGCTACTGCAAATATCGGTTTAAAGGACTCACACATTTAATGCTAGAGGCCAATTTCTCCCAAGCCATCCTCGACCGCAACGTTGAGCAAGGAATTGTCGAAGAAGTCAGGCGAAAGCGTTTGATGGAATCGCATTTCAGTATTGAGCGAGTTCTTGATCTGCTTGAGAGGAATGATCTTTCTAGTCTCGTTTCTATTTATCTGATGCACTTGTCCGATGAAAATAGCGATGAAGAAAACTTTAAACGACTGGTGCAGCAGAAAACTGGTGTGCCGGTTGTTGTCTGTTGAAAATGGAGGAAAATATGAACGAAACACCCCAAGGAGTCGTTGCTGTTCTTGTCGCAGACGACGGGAGAGAGATCGCCAATGCCACCGACTTTCACGCTGGCGCACCTGGCGGGTTCAAGCAACAAGAAGCGCAGAGAATACGGGCAAGCAGGATGCTGGCTTTGAAAACAATGAGAGAGTTAGCAAGCCCGTTGTTGAGCAATTCAATCGAAGAACATCAAGCTGATGCGATCTTGCGAAAAATGTGCGAACGTGGCTGCAAAGTCGTGATTGTTCCGGTTGGATATGATGATTGACACCATTACACGATTTGGTTGGCGTGCGAAGGAGCGCGGGCATGAAAAAAATAAATCAGCAGCATCCGAGTTATGCGAGAGCCTGGACGCAGGATGCAAAATGCGGTTGTGCTCCTTCTCACGCCAACTAGGTTAATAAATACCAACGAAGAAAACTTTAAAGGATAACTATGTCTGCAAACACCTTCCTCTATACGGCAATTGGTATTTTAGCTCTCACTCTCTCAAGCGGAAACTTTGACCTCATAGATGCCGTTACAGTGTCAACCTTTCTGATTTTATGGAAGCTCGAAGAGATCCGCCAGGCGATACTCGCAAAGCACAATCTTTTTTGTGAAGACATAAATCTTTTTGTGAAAAAAGAAGAATGTAAGGAAGAGGAATAACCATGGAATGTTCATGTGAAATAGAAACCTACAACGACGACTATGATCCTGTTCAGCTTTTCAACCGTAAAACCAGAAAAGCCAGGAAGACTCACAAGTGCAGTGCTTGCCACCGTGAGATCTTGCGAGGTGAAGAGTACGAGTTCTGGTCATATTTATTTGAAGGAAAGTTCTGGGAAGACAAGATCTGTAATGATTGCATGAGCGCAAGCTATATTTTCTTCCCTGGCAGTGGATTTTGCCCTCAAGAACTTTGGGGAGAAATAAAAAACTTTATAGACAATTCCTGTGGAGAAATCCCTGAGGATTGCATTGTCAAACTTACCCCGCTGGCAAGAGTAAAGGTTTGTGATCTTATTCAGCAGTTCTTTGTTCGGGATTATTAAAAAGGAATAACCATGGGAAAATACGGATTATCAGGAAACAGTGGTTTTGTCTCAAGTGAGTTGCATATCGCCAGGTCTTACGATTCAAACGGAAAGGTTTTTGTAGAGACGAATGACGAAGAATACGGTGTTTGGTGGGAAAGAGTAGACGAAGATAAAGCCAAGAAAGAAGACCTTCCAATTATTTCCTGTTCAATGTGCGAAAAAATCTGCTGTCTCTCTCGATCATCATTGGCCACATTATAGCGACAATAACCGATGTAAAGACCATTACGGTAAATAGGCATCCTATCAACCTCAAAGGAGAACCCAATGAAAAACCAAAACCAAAAACAACCAGAAATCGCCATAGCCCCCGTTAAATCATCCAGCCTGGCCGGAGCCGGATTCGACGAAAAAACCGGAACCATGGCAGTGCTGTTCCGCAACGGCAGGAAATATCATTATCCAAATGTTACCCGAAAGGACTTTGACGAGCTCATGAACGCCAAAAGCGCCGGTAAGCACTTCAACCAGGTTATTCGTGGCAAGTTTGAGAGCGTGGCTGTTTAATCCTTAACCTTCAATTAGAGAAAGGAAGAGAAGAATGTATAACAAATCAATGTTACTGAAAATGCTTCAGAAAATGCTTCAGTCAATGTCACTTTCTGTAATGTTTGAAGCATTTACCCCACACAATGCACCATACCCAAACAGTAATTCTGGATCTTATTCAAGTTGGACAAAGCGCGGCCTGGCAGCAAAGAAAAAAGCAAAGAATCGCAGGAGAAATAAGATAGCCAGGCAGTCACGCAGGATTAACCGCAGAGTTAATTAGCTGGTTTGTTATGAGCGGAGCCCACCCAAGATTAAGCCTGGACAGGTGCCTTGTTACTGGCGGATGCAAAGCCACATTTCAACTTGAATCTATCTTTTGGACTTTGTGCAAGGCGAAACAACACGCATATAGAAAATCGCACTTTGACAAAATTCCTGTCTTTTGCGACCTCTGCGATAAAACCACTCTTCCCAAGGAAGTAACCATATCAAAGTTGACGGTTGTCAACCCAAACGAAAAAAAGGCTGAAAAGATGGCTGAAAAAGTAACTGGTCAATGCGAGATGTGCGAGAAAGAGAACAAGGAGCTTTTTTCTCATACAGAAAAAATGGTGTGCACTACTTGCAAAGCCGCCCGTAGCTATATCATAAATAACCCTGAAGCTGCGCTTGATGCTATTCGTCACCGTTACACTCTTCACGGTTTTTTGAATGACGAAGAAAAGAAGATGGTTGCTGCTGATTTAATGACCGTCGTTGGTGGTTTGCAGGATGAGGTTGAAAGGCTGAGTGCTCAGGTTAAGGATGCTGAACAGCCCTTGAGAAGCCTGGCATATCCAGAACCTTGTCACGAGACAAACGGGGCAGAGATTGAGAACAAATGCAACAAAGTGGCTTGGGATATTGCTATGGATGCGGTCAGGGGAACCGTGAAGGGAATTACACCCATTCACCTCAACGCTATTCGCAACATTCATAAGGTAGCAGAACATGAGTGAAACCAGGACGCCAGAGATTATTTGGGAAGTGTCATTGCCTGGATGCAAAGGCAAAAAACAGCTTAAAATTGAACTGTTTCCTGCCTCGCTATGGCGTGAATATGCAATGAGAATAAAAGACAGGAAACGGTTTTCTCCAAAGATTCCGTCCCTGCCTGATGCAATGAATGAGTATTACGCAACCAGGTATCGAATCCGCGTAAATGGTCGTTTTGTTCTGGGACCAAAGAAGACCTTTTTGACGTTTAGTAAGGAAGAGATTTTTCAAAAATACATGGCTTAACAATGACAAAGATCAAAACCATAGAAATGGAAGTTGCTCTTGCAAACCACATTAACCCAAGAGCCAACCTAATCGTTCCAAATGTCCATTGGGGGTTGTTTATTCATGAATGTGACATCTTGGTTATAACGAAAGCCGGTTATGCCTGGGAAGTCGAAATTAAGGTAACCAAGGCCGATCTTCTCAATGATAAAAAGAAAAAACACGGACACAAAGATCACAGAATTAAAAACTTGTATTTTGCCATTCCTCATTACTTGAAAGAGCACATTGACCACATTCCAGAACGAGCAGGAATCATCATCGTTAATGAAAGAAAAAGGTGCAAGGTTGTTCGCAAGCCGAAATCAAACAAGAATCCGTACAAGTTCAGCGAAAAAGAACGGTATCAGGTTGCAAGACTTGGAGCTATGCGAATGTGGACCTTGAAAAGAAACATTATACGGCTGTCTGCAGCTGCTAAATAAAGGAGAATCCAAGTGGGAGACACAAAAATAGAATGGACGGAAAAATCATGGAATCCAGTCACCGGATGTACCTTAATATCTCCAGGCTGTAAAAACTGCTATGCCAAGAAAATGGCGAACAGGCTTAAAGGAAGATACGGCTATCCAGAGGAAAACGACGGTTTCACGCCAGGTACAGTTCACGAAGACAAACTTAACGAGCCGCTTTCCTGGAAAAAGTCGAGGCGGATATTCGTCTGCAGCATGGGTGATTTATTTCATAAAGATGTGTCGCTATTTGCAATTGAAAGTGTGTTTCAGATAATGAGGAATTGCCCTCAACACACTTTTATGCTGTTAACTAAACGACCTGACAATATGATAACTTCTGTTTTGAATGTTGAGGTTTCAAAGAACGGCAAGATTCCTAAAAATATATTGATCGGTGTCACTGCTGAGAATCAGGAACAGTGGGACTGGAGAACCAAATTTTTAGGGCTATTGTCTGGTATAACTACATTCGTCAGTGTCGAGCCAATGCTTGAAGAAGTTAATGCCGGGGACAATATACAATTTGTTGATTGGGTAATATGTGGAGCAGAAACAGGACCAGGGGCAAGATACATGCGGCCAGAATGGGCTCTTGACCTTAAAGAACAATGCAAAGCCGCAGGTGTTCCATTCTTCATGAAACAAATGAGCGAGAAAAAAGCCATACCTCCATACCTTCAATGCCGGGAGTTCCCAAAATGAATTGGTTTAGTGAAAGGAGGTTAGTATGAAACCTTATTTTCTCCCCCTTAAAGGGGAATACTACTTAAAGATAAAAACAGGCAAGCAAAACTGTGAGATCCGCCCCAATAATCATCGTGGGTGGAACATAAGGAATATTTTTCCAGGAAGGATATTGAGGCTTTCCTATGGTTACGGCAAAGGAAACAGGATGTTGAAAGAGATCACAAAGACTGTCGTCAATATAGGACCGTTATTACCTGATAATGTTCCTCAGTGGCATATCGATGCAGTAGAGGAAATTTACGGAAAGCAAGCCGAATGGCTGATAGCTTATATTTAGGAATATTTTAATGTCAGAAACCTACCAACAAATAAGAAAGATCCTCGACAACGCCAACATCCGTGAAGGTGATGGCGTTCTCCGTGAAATGCTCCGCCTCGGCTCAGTCAAAGAGATCAAAACAACCATTGACTCAAGTATCGCCAAGCGAAAGCAACAGATTGACGTTCTTCTGGAAATAAAGGGGATGTTATGAGCGTCACCATGCTACAGGGAAATTGTCTTGATATTCTCCCAACGCTTGATACTGGTAGTGTTAACTGCTGCGTGACTTCTCCGCCGTATTATGGACTTCGTGATTACGGAGTTGACGGCCAGATCGGACTTGAGCAAACCCCGGACGGGTTTGTTGCCGAAATGGTCAAGGTGTTTCGTGAGGTTTGGCGGGTATTGCGTGACGATGGCACGTTGTGGCTGAATTTGGGGGATAGTTATCAAGGAAGTTGGGGTGGGTATAAACAAAAAGACCGTAGTAATGTGAAAAACGCTAAAGCATTCGAGGGAAAAGATTGGCGTCCACCAACATCGAACAAAAACCAATCATTAAAATCAAAAGATCTTATCGGCATCCCCTGGCGTGTAGCCTTCGCCCTACAACAAGACGGCTGGTATCTCCGTCAGGACATAATATGGAGCAAACCAAACCCCATGCCTGAGAGCGTCCGTGATCGTTGCACTAAGGCGCATGAGTATATCTTTTTGATGAGTAAATCGCCAAAGTATTACTACGATCAGGACTCAATAAAAGAGCCAACTATTTGTGACAAAGTTTGGAAATTTATTGATAGCAGTGATAAACAACGTGGTCACTCAAGGAGACACGCTGGGTTTAACGGACGATATGCAGAAAAACTAGCCGTAGACGGACCTCCTGAGAGCAAAAACAAACGATCAGTCTGGACAGTAGCCACCCAACCATATTCAGCAGCACACTTCGCAACCTTTCCTGAAAAACTCATTGAACCTTGCATCCTAGCCGGATGTCCTAAAGGTGGGGTTGTGCTAGACCCGTTTGGAGGGAGCGGTACTGTTGGTGTGGTCGCAACTAAAAACCAGAGAAAAGCTGTCTTGATAGAGCTGAATCCTGATTATATCGAATTTCAAAAACAACGGACATCAAACATCCAGATAAATATGTTTTAAAGGGGATGCTATGAAAATCAAACTCATTTCAAAAACAAACGAAAAAACCGGCAAGACCATTCATTCATGCCCTGATTGTCCGAACGGAAAAGAGAAGTGCTATACCACGTTCCCAGGGGAGGTAGATGTTGGATCGTGCGACAATTTCTCTTTCAGGAAACCGACCAAAGACACGCAGCCTGAACCTTGGTGTAATTGGCACGAGGTGAATAAAGATAGGCGCAAAACGACCTCATGTCCTGGAGGTTGCGGTCGAGAGCTATATCCCAACGAGATAAAAGAGGAATCGCTTTGTAGTGATTGTTTGGAAAAGTCGAAGATTCTGCCGCTCAGTTGTTCTGATCGGTCTTTGAAAAATTAACGATAAATTAACAGGAGAGCGAATATGAAGATAAAGAATGGTGTCTGCTCTGGATGTGGCAAAAGAGCGTTTCTGTGTGATTGTGACGAGATCAGCGAGTCACCTCGAACGGTGGGTTATGTGCGCATTTACGAAGATGGCCAACCGTGTAAACACCATGGATGTAAAAACCACATATCCCATCCATGTGAAGGTTGCGGAAGGACCGGAGCAAGAGGGGTTGTTGATTTACCAAGACGTATTTACCAGAATTGGAAAAGCACATAACCACTTATTAACGAAACAGTGAACCTGCCAGCCACGGACTAGGCCAGAACCACGATGTTGTTCTGGTCAGGTTACACGGCTGGTTATACTCAAAATAAAAGGAGTGTGGGGTTATGTTTGTAATGAAGGGAATGACAACAGAATTAATTAACAAATATGATTGCTCAGTATGCAAAGAGATGGGAATTGAACACGAGGTGTTGAAGGATGTTCCAGGTCCACCGACTACAAAAAGTTCTTGCTGGGGCGAAGGGCTTCCCACAACGAAAAGAAAATGCACTGGCTGTGGTTTTGAAGATGGCCCGTGGGTGAGTGCAAACCTAGTGGGCGGAGGTTGGTAAAACATAACAGGTGTATAAGCCCTGATAATAAACTTAATTAACCATTATAAAGGAAATGTTTTATGATCAACAAAGCCATACTTATTGGAAATCTGGGAGCCGATCCCGAAATACGCTATACTCAGTCAGGAACCCAAGTAACAACCTTCAACGTTGCCACAACTGAGCGTTGGAAAGGGCAAGATGGCCAGATGCAGGAGTCAACTGAATGGCATCGAATTGTTGCCTGGAAACGCCTTGCGGAGATTTGTGCAGAATATCTCAGTAAAGGCTCAAAGGTCTACATTGAGGGTGCTATAAAAACCCGTAAATGGCAAGACCAGCAAGGAAACGACCGCTTCACCACAGAAATAATTGCTCGAGAAATGAAAATGCTCAGTCCTCGGAATGGTGAGAGTTCTTCTGGTGAAATGCCGGAGCCGCCGAGTGGTTATGGCACTGGTGGTATGGGTGAAGATGTGCCTTTTTAGCAATAAAACCAATAGTTTATTTTAAGGAGAACCAAAACAAGTGCCAGCCTATTACAATGAGTTCGACCCACAAAAAGCTGAGTGGCTGCGTGAACTCATGAAGCGTGATCTTATAGCGCCTGGTGATGTGGACGAAAGGAGTATAGATGATATCGCACCAAATGAGCTTATGGGATACACCCAACATCACTTCTTCGCAGGAATTGGAGTCTGGAGCTACGCACTCAGAAAAGCAGGGTGGCCAGACGAAAGACCAGTCTGGACAGCTTCATGTCCTTGCCAACCTTTCTCATCGGCAGGCAAAGGAGATGGGTTTGACGACGAGCGGCACTTGTGGCCATCACTCTTCTGGCTTATCCAACAGCTTCGCCCTGTCCAAGTCTTTGGCGAGCAGGTTGCGAGTAAAGACGGACTTGCTTGGCTCGACCTTGTACAAAATGACCTGGAAAGTGAGGCGTACACCTGCGGGGCGGTCGATTCCTGCGCTGCGGGGTACGGTGCGCCGATGCTCAGACAGAGATTGTACTGGATGGCTTACCCCGAAAGCATCGGACAGCAAATGTCCAGGGAAAAGTCGAGATATGCACTTGAATCACCAAGCAACAATATCAGGTTGGCCGACACCAAGTGCATCAAATGCGGAGAGGGCTGCGTTCAAGGATATATCAAAGCTAATGACGAGGAAAGAGAAAGGCCAGCAAGCAAATCTACAAGAGGATGTATCGTTGAGTGGTTGGCCGACACCGACTGCAAATCCAGCAAACGGAGAACCGGAAGCGTTTCTGGAGAGAAAGCGCAGGTCTGTGGAGAGAGGATCGAACATGGGAGTTGCCCTAACGGATATCCAAATGGTTGCGAAGATAAGCGGTTGGCCAACACCAACAACCACAGATTCACTCAAGGGCGGAAAAGTCAGCCCACGACAGGGAATGATGGGGTTGAGCGAGACAATGTCTCTTCTTCGAAAAAACCAGCAGCCTGCCCGACTAACGGCCACTGGAAAGATACTGACTGGCTCTTCTGCAGAGATGGGCTTTGGAGGCCAACTGAATCCATCGATAAGCCGTTGGATGATGAGCTTGCCAACAGATTGGGATATCGCAGCATTGGCGGTAGATACTCGCTTGATCCGCTCAAAGAAAAAGCAGAAAACCGAGTAATGAGGTTAAGAGGCTACGGAGATGCAATTGTCGCAGAACAGGCGATTGCTTTTATCGAGGCAGCTTTAGAAATAGAAAACATCCAAGGAGAACCAAAATGATCCACGAATACCACAACACCACCAACCTGAAAGGCGATCAATTAAACCAAGCCAAAAAGAAAGCCATCTCACAAAACGAAAGAGTGCTCAATTTCTTCCAATCACATGCGCTCGAAGAGTTTACCCCTTGTGAAGTTCAAAAACGCGTAGGAGGGCTGATTACGTCAATTCGCAGGGCAATGTCCGTGTTGACTAAAAAAGGGCTACTGGAGAAGACAAAACATCAAAAAGAAGGTGTGTATGGAAGCCTTGCCTATACCTGGACCTTGAAGCAGCTGGGCGATAGTTAAAAAATTTTGCCTTATACGCACAGCAAATTGTTGTATTATGATGTAAATTGAGGTAGCATTGTGTTATTCAAGGCTGGCTACCTTGTTAATAAAACGACAAAGGAAAACAGAATGACGAAATTTAGAAGCTCTGCGAGGCAGCAACGCCACAGACAAGCAATACGGTCCCTTTGTCCCGTAGTCTGTGCTGCCTCTCAGGGCTTTTATTTTTTATGGGGTTAGCAATTGAATACGGATATCCGCTTACAAATAAGTTTCAAGGAAAATAGAAAGCGAAAAAGGCTAAACCTGAAACTAGGCTCTGACGCTGTTCTCGCTTTGGTCGATCTATGGCTTGGCGTTGCCGTGAGCAGGCCATGCGGAAAACTTACCGGATGGGACGAGCTTGACATTGCTCTTGAGGCAAACTACCCAGGAGATCCAAAGGCTTTTGTTGACGCTCTGCTCGACGTTGGATTCTTGGATAAAGATGAGTCTGGAATATATTCAATGCACGACTGGCAAGAGCATAACCCATATGCAGCCGGAAGTAAGGAACGATCCGACAAGGCAAGGTTCAGCAAGCTCAAGTCACATTATCCAAAACTATACGAAACGTTACATAAAAAAGGAAAACGTTCAATATCATCTAACGACTATCAACGAATCGTTAACGAATACTTAAACGAAAAAGAAGAAACCGTTAACGCCGCGTCTGCTCCATCTCCATCTCCATCTCCATCTCCATCTCCATCTCCATCTCCAAAAGATAAAAGGTTCAACCCTCTTTCTCTTCGTCCTGATTGGTTTCCTGAAGAAGATTTTAAAGACGTTGTTGAGCAGAGGAAAAAATCATCAAAGAAAACGTCTGAGACAGAAAGGGCGTATAAGTCTCTTATCAAAGAATTTAAAAAAGCGATGGAGAAGGATTTTAGCATTAGCGAATGTGTGGACAAGATGACCAGAAGAGGATGGGTTGGCTTTGATTCTGATTGGATGACAGAAAACAACAATAATCCGGTAAACAATAAGCGAGGTGGATATGTCGAACCAAGCAGAGGCAAGGACTATCGTGAAGGGCTTTGAAAGCGAAGATCCAAAAAAGAGAATTAACGCTGACAAGATATGTGACATACATAACGAACAGTATCGGGAAATAAGTTTCGACAAATACGTTTGCCTTTCTTGCGCTTCAGCAGAGGAAGATAAAGAGAAACTACAAAGAAGGGTCAGCCAAGCTGTCCAGTCTCTAAGCCTGCCAACAAAACTAGAAAGGTATTCTTTTGAGAATTACAAAGCCACAGGAAAAAGCACAGTTGTTCTCGATAAATGCAAGAAATACGTTCAATCGTGGCCAGACGTTGGTGGAATAATAATGCTTGGGGGGGTTGGAACAGGAAAAACTCACCTTGCCGTTTCCATATGCAAAGACCTTTGCGCTAAAGGGGTTGTTTCTCACTTCACAACGGCAAATAAAATTATCCGCAGTGTTAGAAGTTCATGGGGAAACAATAAGCCCATTGATGGATGGGGAGAAGTCTTAACAGAGGAAAAAATAATAAACAGGTTCGTTGGTTATGACCTCTTGGTTATTGACGAGATAGGCACTCAGTACGGTTCGGAATCAGAACGAATAATCATTAACGAAATAATCAACGACAGGTATGAGATGGATAGGCAAACAGTTTTGATCGGCAATGTGTCTTTTGCTGAAGCAGAGAAGATACTTGGTTCAAGGGTGATAGATCGTGTCAAAGACAATGGAGAGATATTGTTTTTTGAATGGGACTCTTTCAGGCGGTCAAAATAATCCAATGAAAAAAATAGGCATAGACCCAGGCACAAAAACCGGCCTCGCAATCTGGAACACAGCAACAAACGACTTCGACCTCATCACCACAACCACTATCGTCAAAGCCATGGAGATAGTTGCAAACTCCACTGAACCAGATTCAGAGATCTACTTTGAAGATGCCAGAAAACGCACTTGGTTCGGCAAAAGACAGTCACCAGAGAAAGAAAGAGAGAAGCTACAGGGCGTTGGTTCGGTAAAAAGGGATTGCTCAGTGTGGGAAGAATTTTGCGAACATCTTGGTATCAAATATCACAGAGTTCATCCTCAGCAGATTAACACCAAGACTGATGCGGCTTATTTTAAACGGCTGACCGGATATAAGGGCAGGACTTCGGAGCATGCTCGTGATGCTGCTATGATTGTTTTTAAGCGATAACGATTAGTGAACCTGCCAGCCACGGACTGACCACGAAGCGCAAAACTTCTTCGTGGTCAGGTTGCACGGCTGGTTATACCATAGATTAAGGTGAAACATATGATAGAAACACATCCTGTTCAAACCGAAGCAAACGGTAGAAGAGGCAGTGGAAAATCCCCAAAGGTTGTCACCATGAGGGCGTATGAGGTTTATTGCCACTTGCACAGTGAGCAAGAAGCAATGGTAACAGGAGGGTGTCGAGGAGGTTTCGGGACCGGAGAGCTAATAGCGTTCCTCTATGCACATTCCTTCCCAAAAGAAGAATGGAAAGAAAGGGTTTTTGAAGCATTCAACGGAATGGAAAATATGGGTTAGGGGTATAACGGTTGAAATAAGCGCGCGGACGGGTTTTCCGTCCGCTTAATTGACTGGTTAGCTTTTGGCAGTAATTGGTCGCAAATGATATCAAGCATTTAGGAGATTTTTATGACACTAGAAAAATTGTTAAAAATGCAGGTTGAAAGCGAAAATTCTGTAACCGGTGAAAAGGTGCAATGCAGTCCTGAGTTCAGAGTTGCTGTGCAAAACACCGAAGCAGAGATTGGTGGTAAAAAAGGGGTACATGTTATCATCCACGCCAGTGGCCATAACAGCGACACTTTGGACTTGCTGGTGGCTGGAAACAACACCTTCAAGATTTACTGATTGGTTGTATATGAAAAACATGAGTCTTTTTTACCAAAACGGAGCTGAGTTCTCGGAGTGCCGAAAATACAGGTATGCCTTGTGGCGCATTTGGGACGAAAGAAAACCGTTGATTATGTTTATCGGCTTAAACCCCTCAACCGCAAATGAATCAACTGACGACCCAACAATACGAAGAGTTGTCAGTTTTGCAGCAAAATGGGGTTATGGCGGCGTATACATGATGAATCTCTTTGCCTGGGTTACGCCATATCCTGAAGAGTTGAGACAATGTGAGGACCCTTTGGGTGACAATGATGGTTGGCTTGAAAAGGTGTCTACTAGATGTGATCGGGTGATTTGTGCCTGGGGTGCTTTTAAAGAGGCTCGTGAGAGGGCTAAGAAAGTAAGGGAAATGTTTGAGGGCTACGCTTTGGTTGTAAATAGCGATGGGACTCCAAGGCACCCTCTGTATGTTCCAGGTAATACTGAACCAGTTAAGTATAGCTAACGTTTAAATTAACAGGTGAGCGAATATGAACATTGAACAAGAAGAAAATTTAACCCATGAAGAACAGGCTGAGTGGGAAAAACTCGCAGAGAAGAGCGAGTCCTCGTTGAATGATGGGTTACCTGCCGAAGCCACCAGATGGCAAATAACGGATTGTAGAAAGTGCAAAAGCCATAACGGCTATTTAATAGAGGACGCAAGAGGGGATGCTGAATTTACCTGCCTTGACTGCGGTTTTTCGTGGTGGGTTGAATGGGTGTTATACAATAAATCAAAGGTGAAATTATGATAGATAGAAAGTTCAAAATATTAGCAATCAACCCATGCAAAGGAAAACATTACACAGAAGAAAATTCGATGCTTTTTTGTGCCAAGGACAAAGCTCTAGTGCCGACCCTTGAGGCATACCACAACGAGTGTCTTAAATTGGGATGTGGATTAGAGCACCTTGAAAGTGTTGAGCTTTTGATAAGCAGAGTAAAGACATTCCAGAAAGATGAATGTCGCACACCAGACACAGACACAGACTGTGAGATTGACCGCTGTATTGGTGGAAATGTATAACGTGGAGATCACTGGCGTGCCCAGTGGTTGAATTAAAAACGACGTGCTTCTTCGCGTCCAGTGGATTTGCTTGTTAACTTCTTGAGTGGGCAAAATGGAACCGTTTTTTAATAGAAAACTAATTGAAAAAGCAATGGTAACACCAGAACAGATGCAAAAAGCAAAAGACAATGGGAAACCATTTTCCTTTAAAGGCAAGGGAGTTGTTATATCTGGTTGGCTATTCAATGGTTGTGTTTACATCAACGATATTCGGAATATTTCAAAATCGTATAGAAGTTAACGATTTAGGTAATGGGCTTGCGGAAGCATAGCCCGTAAATGAGGATAAAACTATGGACAATTCAGAAGCAAGCAAGACGGGAAAACCGCTGAACTCCGCAAGTCCGATTGACCGCTTGGTTGGCCGACTTGACCCTTTCAGAGAGACACATTTTTCCAGGTTTAAACACAGCAGGTTCCGTTTCTGGCTTGGAACCAGAGAGTTGTGGGTGCAGATTTGGAAATATGCTTTTTGTATTCACTGGGGTGGAAGGGAAACCGGAAAGACATTTAAACTTGTCGGCTAACGATGACTTGAGCGGCGTGGCTAGGGCGTGCCACGAAGAACCGCTATAATTCACGTCCGCTCAAAGGTGTGGTTATGAAGCTCTATAAGTGCATTTGCGGTGACGACAAGGCCATATGTCCTGATTGTATGCAAGATTGGATTGAAATTGCAGAGGATAAGCTAAGCCAGATAGAAACATGGGTAAAAGCGTATCCATTGGCAGTCTTTCCGGAGCCAGATTTTACAAAGGCTGCAAGGGTGTTAAAAAACAACGGAATGACTCTTGATTCCATAAGCGCAAGTAACATGAGGCATGTGCTCAACGGAATAACCAGGATAATTTCTACATAACCACTTATTAACAGGTAAATTTGCCCTGATAATAGCTAAACCAATCATTATCTATGCCAGACAAAAAAAAGAAAAAAGAAAACGCTCTTAAAAAGTTTTCAGTCCTGTATGACCACCTCGAACAAACAGGACATACCGGCGATGTTCTCATTACACTGAGCTTCAATTGTGGCGGACTTCGGAACAGTGATTTAACTTGGTCCTTTCAGAATTATTTTAATTTGAGCATGGAAGAGAAGGTGCAAAACAACAAATAGTTGCATCTTGATGTATAAACTGTATAATAGTACCTGATAGGTTTCCTTGTGTCCCTCCCTTAATCGGGAGACTGACCAAAGCCCCTATATGCGATTCTTCCCCTGGATTCGCGTGTAGGGGCTTTTTTATTTGGGGATTTGATGGGAAAGAGAAAGACATACGATTGGGAAGCAATTGAAAGAGAGTTTCGCGCCAACCAACTTTCTATTCGTGAGATAGCCAGACAACACGGCTGTTCTGACGGAGCTATCCGTAAAAAAATGAAGGAGCTTGGAGTTGAGCGAGATCTTTCAAAGAAGGTCGCAGAGAAAGTACGCAATGAATTAGTACGCACAGAAGTACGCACTGCGAACCCACAGACCGAGAAGGAGATTGTTGAGGTTGCAGCTGCAAGGTCTGTTGAAGTTGTCCGTGGTCATAGAGCGAAACTTTCCCATGGTTCCAGTGTTGTAGAAAAGCTCTTTGGCCAACTAGACGAAGTTTGCACCAACCGTGAAGAGATTGAAGAAGAGATCGAAGAAGATACAAAGAACGACGAAAACCCTCAGCGTAGAAACATGATGCTCCGCGCAGTTTCTCTTCAGTCAAACGCATCAACAGCAGTCAGTCTTTCAGCAGCACTTAAAAATCTCATCACCCTTGAGCGTCAGGCGTTCAACCTTGATGACGACAAGCAAGGATATACAGAGAAGAAGTTGAGCGAAATAGCAGATGAAATTGACGGTATAACCATAGGATTACCAAATGACCAAAACTGAACAGCAATCCCTTGAGTATATCAAAGAACGCCTTTCAGACAGAGAATGGCGAATAGACAACCTGTATCACGTCAAAGACAAGTTTGGCAAGGTCGTTAAGTTTATTCGCAATCCTTCTCAGCGTAAATTCTGGATGGAAATGTGGTTTCTCAACATCATCCTTAAAGACAGGCAGCGAGGTTTTTCCACACTCATTGCCATGTTCATTCTTGATTACTGCCTTTTTAACTCCGGTACTGAAGCCGGAATCATCGATATCACCCTTGAAGATGCACAGAAGAAGCTGGCTAAAATCTCACTTGCCTATGAGATGCTCCCAGACTTTATCAAAGAGATGTACCCCGTTGAAGTTGACAACAAAAAGTCAATCGTCTGGAAGAACGGATCTTCTGTAAGTGTCGGCACCTCTCACCGTGGCGGAACACTGCAACTTCTTCATATCTCAGAAATGGGAAAAATAGCCGCCAGGTTTCCAGAGAGAGCGAGAGAGATACGGACAGGAGCCCTGAACACTCTTGCCCCTGGAAACATCATCTTCAATGAATCAACAGCAGAAGGTAATGCAGGTGAGTTCTTTGATGATTGCCAGGAAGCAAAGAGGAAGAAGGACGCAGGAGAAGGGCTGACTAAACTTGATTACAAATTTCACTTCTTTGCCTGGTGGGAAGGAACTGAAAACGAGATAGGTCCAGAAAACGTTTATATCTCACCAGATCAGGACAAATACTTCAGGGAACTTGAGAAAGAACTTGGCTTCACCCTCTCGGAACGCAAGAAAGCCTGGTACGCCAAAAAAGAGAACCAGCAAAAAGGAGACATGAAGCGCGAGTATCCAGGTACTCCAGAAGAAGCCTTTGAAGCTGCAATCGAAGGTGCATATCTCTCTAAAGCTCTTATCAAGATCACCAAGAAAGGCCAGATAACATCTATTCCGCTTGAGCATGGTATTCCGGTAAACACTGGATGGGATTACGGGCTCAACGACAATATGACCATTTGGCTTCACCAGCGCGTTCAGTTCACTGAAAGACTCATTGGCTACCTGGAAGGTTCAGACGACGATGTTCTCTATTACTGGAACAAAATAAACCGCGATTACGATTGTATTTGGGGATATCACTTTCTCCCTCACGACTTCGGAGTTCGACGCGGAGGAACAGCGAAGGATCATGCTTCACCACCAAAGACTCTTGAGAAGATTCTCAGAGAAGGTGGAATGAGAGATACCAAGATCATTCCCAGGATTGACGACAAGCGCTCAGCTATAAACGAGGTCAAGCTATGGCTTCCGAAAGCGTTCATTGACAAAAAGGGTTGCGATAAAGGGCTTTCATGTCTCAGAAACTTCCGCCGTGAATGGGATGAGGCAAACGCCTGCTGGAAAGACAGACCAAAGCACGATTGGGCTATGCATGGCTATGACGGTCTTGAAACATTGGTCAGAGGCTTAAACGCCTACGGAACTATAGTTGAAAGCCAAGCCGGTGTGCAAACCAGAGCAAGAGCCCCACTTAACTGGAGAACTGCATAATGGCTGGTAAAAGCAAAGCAGAGCAATTCACTCACGACGACCTTTCTAAAATCTGGCATGAGATCCAGGAGCAACCATCGTGGCGTGTTCAAGCAAACCGTGAGATGGATTATAAAGATGGCAACCAGCTTGATTCAGCCATTCTCAACGAGCTTGCCCTTAAGGGTATTCCACCTTCCATTGAAAACGCCATTGGTCCTGTAGTTGATGATCTTACCGGCATGGAAGCCAAAAACCGCACCGACTGGCGAGTACAACCGGACGCAGATAAAGACCCTGAATCAGAGCAAGTCGCCGAAGCGCTCAACTTTAAATTGAATCAGGCCGAGCGCAGAAGTGGCGCAGATCGGTCTTGCTCCGATGCCTATGAGCCACAAATAGGTGTTGGCCTTGGTTGGGTTGAGGTTTCCCGTGAGGGAGATGCTTTTAAATATCCGTATCGATGCAGAGCCGTTCACCGTAATGAAATCTGGTGGGACTTTCTAGCTAAAGAGCCGGACCTTTCAGATGCCCGTTGGCTTCTGCGTAGACGCTGGACTGATGTTGATATCGTCAAGATGATGTTCCCCAAGCATAAAGACCTTATCGAACAGTCCGGTACTGGTTGGGGATCATTTGACCAACTCAACCTCACCTCAGATGATGCCGACGCAATGGAAAACCTCTATCAGTCGCAGGACATTGAACGAGGTTGGAGCGTTGAAGAACAGGAATGGCGCACCCCAGGAAGCAGGCGAATATGCATCTTTGAAATACTGGAAAGACGATGGGAACCAATGACCGTCATCAAAACTCCTGACGGCAGGATTGTTGAGTTTGATAAATCCAACTCCGCACACCAGATGGCGGCAATAGCCTTTGGTAATGGTATTCCTGGCTATGTAATCAAGCAGATAACCGGAACCAAGATTTATAAGCACTTCTTCTTTGGTCCTCATAGGCTGCAGAGCGAACAATCAGAGTTCAACACCTTCAACTATGTGCCTTTTTGGGGAAAACGAGAAGACCGAACAAATGTACCTTACGGCATTATTCGCTGGTTGATGTATTTGCAGGATGAAATAAACGCCCGTATCTCCAAAATGCAATGGCTACTCTCTGCGACCAGGACTGAAAGAACAGACGGCGCAGTTAAAATGACCGATGAAGTCTTTCGGCAGGAAGTAGGCCGTCCTGATGCTGATATTAAACTTGATCACGAACATATGGCCTTGAGCGGCGCACGATTTGAGGTCAAACATAATGAACAGCTCAACCAACAACAGTTTCAACGGCTTCTCGATCTTCGTACTGTGGTTAAAACTATTTCCAGCGTTTCGGCGGCACTCTCAGGAGAAGAAGAGGCAACAAACGCCGGAGCTATGAGTCAGGCCATTGAGCAATCGATTCAAGGTTTGGCTAAAATAAATGATAATTTTGCCTTTGGACGCAAGCAAGTAGGTGATCTTCTACTCACTATGATTGTGAAAGACATGGAAGGGCAGCAGGAACAAGTCTTCATACCAGGCGCACCGATTAAAGAAGATAAGCAGATCATTCTCAACGCTCCAGTAGAAGACGAGCAGAGCGGCCAACGATATCTTACCAACGATGTAGCCAGAACCAAGCTGCAGGTCACACTTGAAGAAGTACCAAGTACGCCATCGTTCAGACAACAGCAGCTTTCAGCGCTCTCTGAAGCCTTTAAGTCTGCTCCGCCTCAGTATCAAGCCGTGATGATGCCACACCTCATGCACCTCGCTAATGTGCCGAATAAGGACGATATCATTGCCGCCATCATGAAGATCAACGAACAAGCCAATCTTACAGAGGAACAGGTCGAGGAAAGAGTCAAAGAGGCCATTGAGCAGGCGAAAACAAAATGGATGGTCGAACAGAAGGACCGTGAGCTTGCAATCAAGGAGCGCGAGTCTTCAGCTAAGATTGAGCAGATTGAAGTGAAGAATGTTCTTGACCGGATTGAGGCCAAGTACAGCGCTATCCAAGCAGCCATTCAAGCCATCTTGAACCCTGGAGCAGCACCGGCCGCAGATCAGTTCTTGAAGTCAAGCGGTGATGAAGACCAGGACGCGGCCCCGTTACTTGCCGAACCAGGACAGGCGCAGATAAACACTGAGGCATTGCCGGACAAGAATACTTCTCCGATGTTCTCACCGAAGGTACAGGAACCGGATGTCGAAGAGTTACGGGAACCATTGGCCGAACCGATGCAAGAGGCTGATGAAGGAATGAATCATGGTATTGAAGCAGGGGTATAAAAAATGTCTTGGAGATTGGCAAATGATCCACCGAAGGGTCAAAAAAACAAATGGAGTAAGAAGGTTGTTGCTTTGACTAATTACAGAAACGTTTTCATGCTGTCTCACTATCGCGGAGACGATGATTCGTGCTGGCAAAGACTCTCTGCTTTTGAAAAAGGAGAGAAAGTTACGTGGTGGAAATATCCACCACCTCTTACCATCCCTGAGTTTATGAATAGTCTCAGGAAAGACTCAAAGGACTGTGAAGCAGGAGCGTAAAGCTCTTTTTAACCATATAAACCTCCTATTTTCGCGGCCTGAGCGATATCAGGAAAGGAGCAAAGAACATGGCAGAATTTGAAGAAGTACAAGCAGCATACGACGAAGGACAGATTACCGAAGATCAGTACAATAGTTTTCTCAACGGTGATGAGCTTGAGCTTGATGGCGATACCGCAGACGATGAAGCTGCAAAAGCAGCCGATGCAGATGCGGAAAGTGGAGATTCGCCAGCCTCCATAGCAACCGACGAGACTGATACCGGCGCAGTAAAAGCCGAAGATTCTCAAAACACCGAGGATGATGAGCAGGGAAAGGAGCCAGTTGTATTGACGGCTGATGGTAAGCACACCATTCCTTACTCCGAGCATAAAGAGTTGCGTGATTCTGTGAAGGAGTTGAAAGAGCAGAATCAGCAGCTTAATGACATGCTCCAGGAGAACAAGACCTTTATGGATGAGCTCAAGGCGGCACAGAAAACCGATGCAGCCGAGGGCAACACTGAAGCAACGGACGAGCTTTTTGCCGACCTGGAAGAAGACTATCCTGATGTTGCCAAGACCATAAAAGACATGCGCTCCGAGCTTTCCGAGTTGAAAGCAAAGGATGAGGAAAAAGTAAAAGCCGACGAAGCAGCTACCGAGGCAGAGAAAAGGCAGGCAGAGTTTGACGGTAAAGTGTCAGAGCTTGCCCCGAACTATGAGCAGGTAAAAGCAACTGATGAATTTTGGACATGGTTTGAGAAACAACCCTCATATGTCCAGGTTGCCGCCCGTTCTGGTGATCCTCAAGCGGTAGCAGATATCATCAAATCTTACGAGTCCCAACAACCCGCAGCCGATAGCGATACATCGGAGAAGGACAAGAAGAAGGATGATCCAGAGGCAACGGCCAAGAAAGTAGCCGATGCACTTGATAAGGCCGGTAAGAACAAAAAAGGTGTGCAATCGTTATCTGATATACCCGGTGGTTCTCATCCTGCACACGATGCAGAAGAGGCATTTAACGCACTTCCCGAAGATCAGCAGTTGGAGAAGTTGCAAGGCATGACTCCAGAACAAATTAATCAATGGCTGGCAAAGGCGGTTTAAATGACGGCAAAAACATTAGCACAGATTCTTTACCGTACCGCCAAGTTCTTTGTCGGATTACTTGAAAAAGAGCTTGGCATAAAGAAGCAGCCGAAACAGCCAAAATAAAATATTCGATCATAGCACCCGCTTTCTAAGCCGCTGCCTTGATTCTACCTATCGCGCCTTTTGTGGCCCCATGGGATAACCCGACGAGGTTTTATCATGACCACATTACCTTTTGGCGATCCAGTAGCAATTAAGCGTCAGTCGCTTGGCCTGTTCGCCGCCACAATGAATCGACAGACTGCCCTCAATAAGATGGCAGGTTCTTTCCCTAAACAGTCTGATGCGGAATCTAAGCTCCGTATGCAGACCTCAGCAGATTATCCGCTCGTAAGGTGTAAAGACCTTAGCCGCATGAGTGGCGATCAAATTACTTATGACTTTATCAGCCCTGTAAACGGTATTCCGTTTGTCGGCGGAGAGTACGCCGAAGGTCGAGGCGTAAAGATGAAGCTCACCAACGATTCTGCAAAGATTGACCAGATTCGTTTTCCCATTAACGCTGGCGATACCATGAGTCAGCAGCGAACCGTTCATACCCTGAGAAGCATTGCCCGTTCTCAAGGTCTTGGCTGGATGTCTCGGTTTAACGACCAGATGGCCTTTATTCATATGGCCGGTGCGCGTGGATCTCATATGAACGCTGAGTGGGCTGTACCTCTTGCCTCTCACAGCAAGTTTGCCAAGCTGGTGGTCAATTCCATTAAGGCACCTACCCTGAACCGTCATTATCTCGCCGCAGGTAACTATGTCGAGCAGATGAACGCCAGTGGTAACGATGTAGGTATTGCCACCACGGATGTATTCAACTTCAGCCTGATTGACCACATGAGCGCAATCCTGAATGAAAGCGCAATGCCTATTGCACCTGTGAAGTTTGAAGGTGACTCCATGGCAGACGATGAGCCTTTGCGTGTCTGGTTCGTCTCTGAGTTGCAGTACAACTCGCTTCTGCAGTCAACCAACTTCAGAACCTTCCAGGCCCAGGCGCTCACCAGAGCCAACGCAGCCAAGAAGTCAGACCTTTTTCGCGGTAACGTGGGAATCTGGCGAAACTTCTTGATTGTGAAGATGCCGAAGCCTATTCGCTTTTACGCAGACGATGCAATCAACTGGTGTGCTTCCAAGACCAGTGAAACCGAAACCACTACCGACCTCGTACCAGCCGGATTCTCAACCACTTACGCGGTTGACCGTTCCTTGATCGTTGGTGCCCAGGCGCTTATCGAAGTTCTTGGAAAGGCCAAGAATGGAAGTCAGCCGGTCTTTGTCTCTGAGAAGATGCTTGACCATGACGACAAAGAAGAAGTGTTGGTCGGAATCATCAACGGCTTTACCAAGCCGCGCTTTAAAGTTGACTTCGGTGACGATGGTGAGCAGTACACCGACCATGGCGTTGTTGCCGTTGATACAGCAGTCAAGCTGTAATCCTGGCAAGCAAGTAAGCCTTTAAATTATTAACCTTACCGGCTGTCTGTCATGGATAGCCGGTACTACAGGAGTAACTATCATGGCAACTGTAAACTTAGATAATGTTAAGAACCTGCCAAATCCAGCATACGGCGGCACCGCTCCTTATGGGAACCTCAGTGCTAAACCGTATCAGTTTAAGACCAATACATCCGGCGTAGTTGCAGGCAGCGACCAGGCCACGGCAATTGCTGAAGCTGATGTTGTCCGTCTTGGCGTACTACCGGCAGGAATGAAGCTCATCGACATGATAGCTGTAATCAGTGACGCGTTCACTGCTGCAACTGTCTTTGACCTTGGCTTCCAGTATGTTGACGGTGTTGATGTCACCGCCGTTCCCCAGGACGATGATTATTTCGCAGATGGTGTTTCTTCTGCCTCTGCAGCGACCTTGAGGAAAGCAACCACTACAAAACCCGTAACCCTCCCCAAAGACGCATATCTCATTCTGACCAATAAGACCGGAGCTGATCACGCTTCCGCAGGACAGATGGATATCAATATCATTGGTGAGATTACCGGAGTGTAAACCGGAGTGTAACCACTACCAGGAAAGCCCTTATCGATAAGGGCTTTCCGTTTACTTGAGGACACAATGAAAGCACAACTAAAGAAAAAAATACTCTCAGTGATCACTAAAACCCTGGACGCTCACGCCAGCAGCCCGGAGATTGACCGGCTTCTTGCTGATTCAGTTGAAAAGGTACTTGATGCTGAAAAGCCGCCCATGACAGCCGTTCAGTATATCGGCAAGCGTGGGATATACAGCGACTCGCTTTATAACACTGGTATGTGGATAAAAGAGCAGATCAAACTTGTTGAGGTAAAGGTTGCTAATAAGATGCTCGATCATCCTGACGTGTATGTAAAAGCCGAAGCGAAAGACGATGAAGGGCTTGAAATTGCCACCGGAGAACAACCTGCAGGCGATTATGATGAAACTTTATATGAAGGTCGTCAGGCGGTAATGTCGATGCAAAGCGAGGAAGATATCAGATCTTTTGTAGCTAGTAACTTTACCGGCGCAAAACTTGAACTTCCAAAAGATGCTGGTATCGATGAAATGCGCCTTGAAGCCATTCGCATGATCGATATGTATCATCTTCCCGAAACGGCAAAGGAAGAGAAAAGCCCTGTTGACGATGAAACACTGACCGTTATTGAGGGTGAACCGGAAAAAGATGTTTCCGGCAGTGAAGTTGAAAAAACTGAGACTGAACCGCAACCGGAACCCGTTGAAACACCAGTAGACCTTGAAGCGATTAGTAACTCCATCAACGAAATGAAGAAAAAGCAGGACGTTGTAGATTTCGTAGAAAAGGCTACCAACGGAGAGGTTTGTCTTGAGATGAAGGCCAACGACACTCTTCCGATGTACAAGGAAGCAGCAATCAAGGTGTTCACTCTTCCAAAGGAATAAGCCATGGACACTACCGAGCTTATAGCGAAGTACAGGCAGGAGTCAGATGACAGCACATCTCCGTATCTCTTTGACGATGCCGCTATTCTGATTCTTTTTAACGAGGCAATCCACGAAGCCTGTACCCGTAAAGACCTGCTCTTTGACTCCACGACAACGGCAGTATGCCAGGTTGATGTGGTTGAAGACACCCGGACGTATGACGTGCATGAGTCAATTACCCGCATTACCAAGGCGTATTTGATTGATTCTGCAGGTAATTATATCTATCTGGACATCAAAGACCGTGAAGAACTTGACCGGATTGATCCTACTTGGCGCGAGAACGAGGGAGAACCGGAAGTCCTTATCTTCGATGAAACCAGTATCACCTTCAACAAAACTCCAGAAGCAGATTATACGCTCAAACTTGAAGTGTACCGGACCCCACTCTCAACGGAAGATCTCACCTTAGTTGATGCCGACCCCGAAGTATTGACCCCGGCAATTGCAACCGCTCATCACAGGTACTTACACCACTATCCATTAATGGTTGTCTATAACTCGGACGAACCAGAACTCTACGCTCCGCAAAAAGCCAAGAACCATGAAGACAAGTTTAATAGGTATTTTGGTCTTCCGCCCGATGCAGACAGAAAAAGAAAGTCTCAGGAAAACAGACCACACCGCAATAAACTTTGGTGATTTATGGAAAGAACAATACTCAAAGGAGCGACAGGGCTCAACAATAAGGTAAGTGCAGAGCGCCTTAGTTACGACCAGAGAACAGGCATTACCGAGCTTGCCGCAGCTGTAAACGTTGATATCGATGATTCATATGCCATTTCAAGACGGCTTGGAATAACACAGTTGAGTGACAAGGTTTACCATTCTCTTTTCTGTGATGGCGGAGATTGCTTTATAGTTGAAGATCGTACCGACGATGCAGCTATCATGAAAGTGGCAACAGATTACAGCTTAACAGGTGTCCGGTCCTCACTCACTAAAGGCGCAAGAATTTCTTTCTGGCAGGTTGGTGATAAAACCTTTTACTCAAGCCTCTATCAAAACGGGGTAATCGAATCTGGCGTTTCTTCTCCCTGGCCTACGCAAGATCATGTTGGAGTTGATACAACACGAAATTTTTCAGCTGCTCCGCCTGGAAAACACATTGCCGTGTTCCTTGGCAGGATGTGGATAGTTGTTGGAAGTGTTATCTGGGTATCAGAACCATATGCCTTTGGTAAATTTGACGTGAGTAGGCGTTTTTTCCAGTTTGGAGACAACGTTGTTATGATCAAGCCGGTTGAAAATGGCGTGTGGGTTTCAACAAGCAGAGAAATAGGATTTATTGGAAGGGCTGAAACCTTTGAAGCAATGTCATATGTCAAGAAAGCTTCATTCCCTGCCCATGAATACAGCGCAAATATTGCTCTTATCGACCTCAGCAGTACAAACTTACAAATACCAGGACTCTCAGCTATCTGGTCAAGCGACCAAGGAATATGTATAGGCACAGAAAACGGACAGTTAGTTATTCCAACGGAACGAGATTTAATCTATTCAACAGGTTCTTCAGGAGCAACAGTAGTTAAGGATAAAGTTCTTATAAATACGGTTTATTAAAACAACGGCAGAAGCCGCCAACAGCCTCCGCTATTTATAGCCGCAAGCTGCTCTGGAAGTTGATCACGCCATGAAGAAAAAATGGCCTCATTAACACAAACTCTAATGAGGTTTTGTCATGGCAGAAAGATTATCCACTGGATTTGTCAATGCGGTCAATCAAACCGGATCAGTTAAATCCATCATGCAGGATGGAGTTATTCGTATCTTTTCCGGTACTCAGCCAGCAAATGCTGATGCAGTTGAAACCGGAACGCTCTTAATGGAGATAACGGTAGATGCCGGAGCATTCACCCCAGGTGTTGCCACGAATGGCTTAGAAATGGGTTCTTCTGCTGACGGTGTTCTTTCCAAGGCCGCAGCCGAAACCTGGAAAGGAGTAGGACTTGCCGCGGCCAGTACAGGGACCGTAGCCGGTTGGTTCAGGTGGTATGACAACAACAGGACTACCGGAGCAAGCACTACGGCAGTTCGCCTTGACGGTGCCATTGGTGCAACCACTGCATATGAATTACAGATGAGCAATACGACCATCACTGAAGACGGTGAGAGTATTATCAACACCTTTACCTATACAACGCCTAAGAGCTAATGGCTGATTATTGGGATTCATCACGACTTCCTTCTGCAAGTCCGTATGGCACTTATTCTCTATCTGGGTCTGACAATAATGTTGCGACAAAAACAGATAACAACGGGCGTGACCAGCACTTAGAAGGTCTTTCAGGATATTCGGGGAACTTTAGGAAGTATTTTGAAATAAAGTTTACCAGAAATCCAACGTATAGATCATATCATGACTTTGTTATTGGGTTCTGTACAAAGAACGCTTCTCTTAGCAAAATGGTGGGAGATAGCAATGTCTATGTTGACTCAGAGAATCCAGACGGGTCAACAGGAAAAGGTATTCGTATCGCAAGTGCTGATTATTCTTATATCGTTTATGGAGAAGATGAAAGCACTGGAGTTGTTAATGATTTTCCAGTTGGTGACACCACCCCTGTAACAGTAGGGCTTTTGGTCGATGCAGGATTTACCACTGGAGGACAAGTAAAATGCTGGCTTGTTGTCGGTAGCACTATTTATGGTTCTAATGGCGCAACTGCAACACCAACAGAGGTAACGAATGGTTCAAACCACATATTGAGCTATTCTGGTTCACAATACCTTGAAGATTGGAATGCAGGCGGAGAGCTGCTATATCCTGCTGCAACACTATACGAGATAGGTGCAACTGCAGAATTGTTACTTTCTCAACTAGATATTGAACTTCTTTCTTCGCTTCCTACTGGATTTACTACATGGACAGAGGTCCAGACAGGTGACGGTGACATAATTGCACCAACGACCACCGGCAGACTTCACGGTGCCATGGTTGGAGTTACCGCAGCATCAGGTTTTATTAATCCACCATTATCAGAGATAGGTGGAGACGCAACGGTAACAATACATTCTACTGCAGATGGTGACATTTCATCACCAACCACAAACGGCAGACTGTTTGGTATTATCTCCAACCCAATTATAGCAGATGGTGACATTAATCAGTCTCTTCCATCCTTCCATGGATCTATAGCTTCACTTGACAAAATGAGAGTAGTTGCCCCAGGCGCTGAAGTTTCTGGCACGTCCATGACAACCATTCAGTCATGGGGAAGATATGGCGTTAGTAGTGGCAACATATCAGCGACAGGGACAGCCCAGAACTTTGCAAACGGTGCTATTCAGCCACCAATAATAAGCGTCACAGCAGTTGGAGCATGGGAGTCGAATTTTGATTCCTCTCTTCCTCAAGTGTCAGCGGCTGCCAGCAATCCAATTACATGCAGCGGAGCAGTTGCACAACCAAAAGTTGCGGTTGGTGGAACGGCAAAACTCAGGACAGTTATAAACGTAGATTACACAGTGAAGGGAATATCAGTTGAATCTTCTGGTGAAACAACTCAGGCAATGCACGTTGATATTAACCAAAGTGTCTCAGAAGTTTCGGGGCAAATGATTCAAAGAAATACCGCGAACGCTGACATTAATTGTCCAGCACCAGCTCTTTCTGGAGTTGCAGAAACAGTAAAAGATTACAGCGTGATTTCATACAACAAAAACAGATATTGCGCGGAGGTTTGAGATATGGGCCTATATGTAGATAAACCGGCAGTTGAGCCTTTCGAGTGGGGAGAGAACGAAAGATTTGGAACGGGTGTTGACTCCGGCTCACTTTCCTATGTCAGCGCTAAATACACGCAGTCACTTGAGCTGGCAAACAGCATGATAGAAAAGCTCGTTGGGGTAGATGGCAACAGCGGATATCTTGGAGCTCTTGACAGTATAATTACCAGTTACCCCGCTCCAAATGTATCAGTTGAAGGTGTCACCGTACCGGATCTTGATATACCAGTTGATAGTCGTCCGGCTGTCGATACTTCAGGGCTTGAAACTTCATTTCCTGTTTTCGCCGCAACTCCACCCTCACTGCAAACTTTACCAACTGTCGATCTTTCAAGTCTCAACCCTGCAGATATTCCAGCTGAGATAAGCGCGGCTATTTCATGGGTAGAAAGCGAACACGTTCTTTCTCTTTATACTCCGCTCTTTAATCGTCTCATAGCCGACCTACAATCCGGTGCAACTGGCCTTGACTCGACCGTTGAGCAAGAGATTTACGATAGAGCTCTTGCCAGGCAGGTTATTGAAGACGATAAAGCACAGCAGCAGGTAGAGGATTATTTTACTACAAGGGGTTTTCCTCTTCCGACCGGAGCAATGGCCGGAAGACTGCAAGAACAAACTAACGAGCAAGCAAGAAGAACACTGGAGATCAACGGTAAGATCATGATAGAGCAGGCGCAGCTTGCTCAGAATAACAGCCAGTTTGCAATTCAGATGGCAAACAACCTTGAAGCTGTTTTGCGTGACTTTACTTCCAGGAAGAACGATAGAAGCCTTGATTATTCAAAGGCAGTCGCAGCCAACGCTATCAGCGTTTACAGCGAAAGCATCAGGGCATACATAGCCGCAGCAGAAGCAAATAAAATCTATGTTCAAACTCAGGTTGAGAACTTAAGGGCAATTGTTGAGTACAACAAAGGGCTTGTCGATTCATATTCAGCAGAAGCAGAAGCCTTTAACGCAGTTATTAATGCCAAGGCCAAGAAAAACGAAGCCCTTATCGGTGCCATAGAAGCCGAGATAAAAGGGTACGACTCAGAGACGAAAGCTATTGCTGAGAGCCAGAAGACCAAAGCAGCGGCCTATGCCTTGCGACTTCAAAACGCCGACATGCAATTAAGGGAATCAATTGCCAACGCTGAACAGTCAACAAATGGATATACCTCTGAATCCGCATTGCGTGAAAAAGTATCTGAGGCTATGGCAAACATTGCTATGCAGGCTGTAGCATCAGCTCTTGGTAGTGTTAATGCCAGTGCTGGTATTTCTAATAGTGCTAGCGAATCAATTAGCGAGAGTTGGGGCCACTCTGAAAGCAGAAGTGTTGGGACCAGCCATAGCGGAAACATTAGCGAATCGCACAGTTATAGCGAGTCATGATACCAGTTAAAATAATAGTTGAGGGAAACCAAACAAGAGGCAGAGAGTTTATAGGTTTTGCCAAAGATCAAATGCGAATCCTTGAAAACCTGATGTCTTTCCAGGGGCTCAAGCAGAGCAAGAGAATTGTTAAGCCGTTTCCCGATATAGTGGTTGAATGTCAATCAATCTTTACTCAACAGGTAATTAAAATTTATGCACAACCTGCTATTACAGAAGAAAAAGAAGAGCCTAAAAGAGAACGACTTGAGCGAAAGTGTTTATGTCTTCCACACTTTTCAGTTGGTATCGTTGTAAACGCTTTTCCAGAAACACCAACCGAGCTATGGCTTGAGGATGGCAGGTTTTACTACAACTTAGATATCTGTGCAGTTGATAAATACGTCAGGTTTGAAGGAGCATATGACGCGAATTTTGGCAGGTACAGTGTAGGTCAAATAGTATTAGTAAGCATGTTTGATGAAATGGACTCCTGGACATCACCGCTTGATTGCAAGAAAGATTGTTTGATTAATGGAACCAGGTTTGATGATCTTTGTATTGTTCCTCTTCACACTTCAGCAGAAATGAGAGTGTGGAAGGACTACGAGGTAGTTAATGGCTAACGATATAAGCATACCGGCTTTTTCCATTGATGGAGGAATATACAAGTACCTTGCCAGTGTCGGTTTTACCGAAGAGGCGTTGAGGTCGGTATGTGTAGTGAAAGCAATAGTTACAGCAGTTGACGATGTAAGTTCAAATACGGTAAGCATTGATATAGATGGCGATATTTACACCGATGTACCGGTGTGGATTCACACCGATTGCGGATCACGTTCAAGGCTAATTGCTTCATCTGACGAAGTAAGCCCTTCTCTATACTTTGAAAATGCAGCTCTTCTTTTTCCAATGGCCGCAGGAAAGTATATAACTGAAATAGGAACAAGTCTTCTTGATTCACCAACAGGACACAATTCCAGAGATCCTGAAGTGCTGGTAATGATAACCAGTACAAATGAAATCATTACACCTGTTGGGATTATAGGAATACTTGATAACGGAGTAACTGGAACAGGGTTTGACCGCACAGCAACCGCACACCAGACCTACAAACCGGTAATGCTGATAAAAGAAAGACACGGTTCAACCGGAAGTGACTACAGATTCTCTATGTTTGACATGCTTTCAAATGATTGGCTACAGGTCAGTAATGAAGCTGGAACAGCACTTGTTGAAGTCCTTGGCCTTTCTGCAACCGCAACTTACGATTTTATCACTGATGGCGGTTTTGAGCTTGAACCAGAACCATACACAATGACCTTTTATTGTCAGATAGGACCGATATCGGCAATTCCGTCAAATCCTTCAGTTGGTGATTATACCTATGCAGGTTCATGTACCTGCAACGGAGGCGTTCAAGTGGGTGATCCTGTATGGGAATGTATTCAGGCCGACTATTTAGTTTGCCCACCAGGACAAACAAGACTGCAAGAACAAACATGGATTCCGTTATGTGACGAAAATGCAGGTTACTACTATCAACAGCTAGAGGATAGCTGTGTCACCGGAACAGGTATTTATTATGAAATAAATGATGTTGCCTATATGAATGACTTTGGCTTTCCAGTACACGGCAAAAAAAAATATACATTCGACAATTTTCCAGTTGAGTTTGAACGAACGGTTTCAGCAGTATATGACGCTCAGGAAACAAACTACCTGCAAATTACAGTTGAGTCAGGAAGTGACAGCTATACCTTTGAATACAATGCAAGCAGTACGTTCCCAATAACAATGACAGCAGAAGAAATTATCTTCGACAGTCACGGAAGCCTGCTTTTTTCTTTTTCATGTATTTATTTGATGTTCTCAACCGGAGAATCCCTTGGTGGTTTTCAGTTAGAAGGGAACGTTGCAGCGGGGTTAAGCTTCTCGAGCTTCACCACAAAATTGAAAGAACGGTATTCCGACCTTGTAACGGCAAACCCAAGCGGAGTTACTATAGAGATTGCTTCTTGTTTTCTGCCATATGACGTGAATTTAAGAAAAACCATTGCAGGGCTAGAGGTGTAGATCATGCAAACTGTGCGAATAAATTTAAATGTAAATGCCCTAAGCCAATATACAAACCACAACTTCAACTCAATGTGTGTGTTCAATGGCGTGATTCTTGGGGCTGGAGATACCGGACTCTTTAACCTCTGTTGTGGTGACAGTGACAATGGTACTCAGATAGATGCGTATTTCACTCCGCATAAAACCGACTTTGGAACCGAAGGAGATAAGCGGATCAGGCGTATTTATTACAGTGCACTCTGTGATGGAGCAATGACGGTTTCCATTACCGGAGATGATGAAACCACAATAGGCCCGTATCAGGTAACGGCTGATCTTACCAAAGGACAGCAACTTTTTCTTGCCAAGACAGGAAGGGGCTTAAAGTTCAATTACGCTTCTTTCACCTTTGCCAATGTTGACGGTTCATATTTTTCACTTGATTCAATAAAAGCACAAATCTTTGCCGATAGAGGCATAATTTAAGCAGGAGAACATCATGCCAACCATGGAAAAAGAGAAGAAGTTTAAGTATGACCCTAATAAACGTGGTGTGTTTGCGCCATCAAGCGCCCAGAAAGAAGCCAATAAAATAGTTGGGAAAGTTGGCAGAAACGTCGTCGGAATGACCGGAGATATAATTAAAAATAGTCCAGTTGGGATAGGCGCAAGAACTGCTTCAAAGGTTTTTGCACCTGTACTAGAAAAAGGCTTAGAAGCAGTGAAAGAAGATGCCGTAAATACAAAAACGTTTGTTGCAGGAACAAAACCCCAAGACCAGATAGAAGATCCTGCAGAAAATGCAAGAACATTTCCGGCAACAGCAAACGCCGCAGAACTCCCAGGGACAACTCAAGAGAACATGCAGCTTTCTCCTTCTCATAACGTAGGCGAAGTGCCAGATACGGAAGCAAGGACTTTTCCAGCAGCACGACAACCTGGAACCGGTTTTATAAAAAACGAAGAAACCGGAGACGTTTTCTCTATTTCTGGGAATAAGATAACCGGAAAAGATAAAGACGGAAACGTGATAGACAAACCGACCAGGGCTTTTACACCAGCAGGCCCACAGGAAGGAACAGACCAAAAATCCAGCCTGTTCAGCTCAGGTAAAGATTACAAAACCGACAGCGGCCTCCAGGTTTCCTTTGACCAAAACACCAGCCAAGAAGAACGCCAAGCCTTTATGAGAAATCCAACCCAGGGAACGAGACAACGATCTGGTTTGCTCGATCCTGGAGAGCAGAGTGTTCGTGAAAAATACTTTCAGGCGAGTAAAGACGGAAGAAACAAGCAGGATGAAAAGCCTATTGGATGGCGTGAGCGCGTAGCCAACAAAAGAATAGATACAGGTCTTGAGAGTACCAAGTTGCAGCAGGAAGGTGCGAATACCAGGCAGGAAGAACAGAACGCTATTCTTTCCGACAAAAATGAAATAGACCGCATTGGTACAGAAGCTATTGCTGGAGAAAGAAACGCAAAGGCTGAAACTCTTCAGCAAATGAACGATCTTCGCTCCAATATTCTCAATGAAACAGATCCCGACAAACTGGCAAAGTTGGAAGAACAATATTATGCACTGAATGGTAAAACTGGCGGAGACACTAGTTTTAACAAGAAAGCTCGAATAGATACATCATTAAAGCTTGCTAAAATGTATGACGATAAATTTGCAGAAGATTCTTTTGACCAGAAGCCAACTGATTATATTGACGCAGAGGCAAGTCAACCGATTCCAAGAGAAGTGATGTATTATCGTGATGCGCCGGAAGCAGCAAGAGCGTTGTACGGAGAACCAAGCCCAGAGGTTCAGGCGTTACTCATCTTAAATAAAAGCCCAGAGTATTGGCAGAAATACCAGACAACTTCACCGGAAGGAAGAAGGAAGGTTATTGAGAATATAATCGCGCAGAGCCAAGGAAGAGGGTAACTACTCAACACCTTCAAAGGCTTTTTCAAGATCAATCTTATGCCCTGCTTGGTCAACAACTATGGCAGGGCTTTTTTGTTGTGCTATAGGTGGAGACTTACCATCGCCACCAGCCTGTAAAGTAAGCCATCCAACGGCAAAGACAAAGAGAACAGTGATATTAACAAGAGCTCTTTTTAAACTGACTCTTTGCTCTCGAACTGGTTTTTTCTTTTTGTCTTCTCTATTTCTCTTCATAGCTACCAAAAGAACACCTCCAACTATTGCAATACCGACAATTTGAGCAAAAAGGGTAGGGGTGTTTACGATGCCTTTATCTGTTCTGTCGCTCAAGATAAAGCCGTAACCAACATTATATTCACCCTTTACCCGCACAGCCTTAAAGGGCGGAAAAAGGATCATTAGGGCTATAACTCCGGCCATAACGAATAAGCTGATTTGTTGCGCTTTACTCATTTGCTGCACCTTGACATGCACCGTCCATGAGCGTCACCGCACCTAGCAATGCACTGTCCGTCACCATTACACTGAGCAATGCATATTCCCTGGTCGGAAGCGCAGTCACCAAAACAATCAGCAAAAGAAACAGAAAAAGATAGCAGGACAAGAAGAGTAGACAACATCAAGTATTTCATAATCCCCTCATTAAGAAATTTTTCATCTAACAAATCATACACCCAAAACAAAAACAAGTCAACCTAACTGTTTGATGTGAAAAGAGGTGTTGTATTGTGAAAAATAAAAACACCAAAAAGATGTATTAAAAGACATTATATTCTTGCAAAACAGTATTTTTACGATACAATAGAAAACAACAATATGTATTTTTAATGTTGTAATCGTTTGGCTGGAGCGTCCTTTGATGGGTTAAAATCCTTTTCAACGACTGAAAGAGACACGTTGAAAGGCCGAGTGATCGGCACTATCTAGCCAGATCTTCATAACCGCTTTACGGCTCTGCTCGTCTCTTCGAGCGTTTTGGATCGGGTTTTCAGTGACATTTCCCGTTCCTTGTCGCACCTCCCAGGGGCGGAGCTAGTTAGCTTTTCTTTTCAGGGGAATCAATGGAAGCAACAGTCTCAAAAAATATCTTGACATCTCTTAACAATTCGGGCTACCATTACCTTGCAACGGCAAAATCCGTTGTCGGGATTAGCAGCCCGAACCTATCAGGCGGACACACCGCCTTATTTACTGGCGGTTTTTTTGTGTCCGATAATCATGACGTTGCTCTGTTTGGCGAGTCATGTGGGGAGTCTTCGGACTCGCCGGTTCCTGGTAGCCGGTCTGCTAACCCGCATGGTTCGCCTTTTCTGTTTAGCAGCAGAGAAGGTGAAAACATTTCATCTTTTACCAGGAGCAAGATCATGACCAGACACATCTCTGTAGTTACCCCTGAAACCATTCCTCAGATTCACTTCAAAGATCAGCCCGTACTTACTACGGCGTTACTTGCACAGTTGTACGGAACTCGCAAAACGAACATCTATACAAATTACAGAAAAAACAAATCAAGATTCACCGTGGGAAAGCACCTATTTGCTTTAAACCCCAGCGAAACACAATGTTTCAAGATGTTGCTGAGCGAAACTCAGCAAGCCATTATCCCACCAAGTACCCCAAAACTAACCCTCTGGACAGAACGAGGCGCAGCCCGTCATGCCAAGATGCTTAACACCGATCAGGCATGGGATGTTTTTGAACGCCTGGAGGAGTGTTACTTCGAGCGGTACCCACGAACCGTCAACCTTCCTGTTGCTACTATAAGTCCTGAACAGCAGAGAGAAGTGCAAAAGCTCGTTGCCGCAATAGTCCATGGTGAGGATTCAGGAAAAAGCGGCTTTGCCAAGGTCTACGGCAAAATAAAGGACAGGTTCAAGGTTCCTTCATACAAAGATGTACCGAAAGAGGAATACAAAAGCCTTGTCTCTTTTATCCATGAACTCAGCCCTACGGAAGTGAGAAAAACAGATACCTCTCTTTCACACCTTGACCCTGCTCTTGTCAGTTTGTTGGCCAGATGCAGCAAGAGGCAGATAGCGCAAATATCTTCACTGCTTGGCATCATCATGTCTGGAGTGAAGTATAGAATGAAACTTGATTACTAAAAACCAATCGTCAAAGGATGTGGGTTTTCCCATGTCCTTTGGCTGGAGAGAATCAATGACCAGAGCACTAACCAATCTCACCAAAATAATACCATTCACCGGCAAGAAAGACAAAGCCAGCAGAGTTGTTGACTTGTCCGAGGTGTTTGTCCTTCAGCGCAAAAGGGAAGGAATATGGAAAGACTTTGGTTTCCCAAGGCCAGAAGCAGAAAGACTCTTCAATGTTGCCAAGAAGATGGATCACGTAGAAACCAGAGTAATCAAACGGCTGACCGTTGACATAGAAATATTCGAATAATTCACAGGAGAGAGAACAATGTCGGAGTACGGAAAACCCAACACTAAAGCAGTTGAGAAGATTGAGCGACTTCTTGTTTTGCAGTGCTCAATCAGTGGGCTGGCTAAAACTGTAAATGAAATAATCATTGACGAAGCACATTCAAGTCCAACTCACCCGCTTGCAGGAAATGACTTTGTGAAGTCTGCCATGCTGGAAGGAATTGACAGTATGACCTCTGAAGCTGATCGGTTGTTGGAGTGGTTGCGGGATCGGGAGGAAAGCAGAAGCCAAAACCTCAAAGCAGACTGCACAGAACTAGACCTTGACGTGGAAATATCACCGCTTTCAGAGGAAGAGAAAAACGCCAGGTGCCAAAAAGCGCTTGATATCATGCAGTCATACCTCAGGAAGTATCACCGCCCAGATGCAGATCTCGTGTTCAATAAAATCAAACCAACTATAGAACAAACCACAGAAGACCGCATAAAGTCAATTATATACAACGCCTTTCGTCTACAACACTCCAAAGACCTGCAATTCGATTCTCCGTCAGACATCCGCAAAACCGACACCCTGCAGGACACGCTCAATGGTGACTCAGTTGATTGCATGGAGATGGTTATGCAGTTGGAGGAAGAGTTTGATATCACGATACATGATCCAGATACAGAGCAGTTTGTGACTGTTGGAGATGTTATTGATTTTGCAAGGAAACACCTCTCTGAGATCAGGTCTAATTAGCTGACTACCAATTAACCCAAAAGGAGCCAACCATGCAAAAGCGAATAAACAGTATGATAGCAGTGGCGATTGTCTTCACGGTTTTTTGCATTGCTTTTAATATGATGCTGACTCCGGTTGCGAAGAAGTTAAATATGGAGCGTGAGGCTGTTGCTGTTGAGCGGGTTGGGGTGAAATAACCATGGGCGAATACAAAATAATTACAGGTACAGACTCAGATTGTCAGATGAAGCTCAATCAGTGGAAGCATCAATATAACCTCGATATCCTGCAAATGTCCGTGAGGGCAAGTGACGGTTTTGTGGTGATTTTACTGGTAAGACACAAGAAATAGGGCTGTGGCGGAATTGTGGTAGACGCTATTAGTAGGCAAACGGAGCAGGAATCATAACCTGTGCGACATACGAGAGGTCGCTCCCTCGTATCTGTATAGCAAAAATTGTCCGGGTAGCCGTGTGAGTTCAAATCTCATCAGCCCTTCCATTAAAACTCAAATAAGGAGTAGTGATTATGCCAACAGCAGTAGAAATGCCAAAGTACAAATGCCACAAGGAAGTCTGGGCGCTGAAGATTGCAAAGATAGAAAAAGACAGTGACGTTGCCGCAATTGAGGACAGAGAGACAGACGGTGCAGCCACGCTTTCATTTGAGGAAGATGGTTATGGCGATATCATAGTCAGCCCATCATACGTGAGAAAACACAACCCACAAGTCGGTGGATATTACGTGGTTTATCAGGACGGATACAAATCATTCTCACCGGCAGAGGCTTTTGAGACTGGATATACCAGGATGAACTCTGATTATAAGAACAGAGTTGTTGAAGAGAAAGAGCAACTTGATATAAAAATATCGAAACTGTCAGCTTTTGTTTTTTCAGGGAAATTTACCGAGATTGAAAACATCAAAGAGCGCGAATACATGGAACGCCAGCTTCACTACATGATGGATTACAGCAGATGTCTCCGCGAGCGCATTCTTTCGTTTAATAATTCTCGTTAACTTAACCAGAACCTAAGTAATTCTAACCCCGTAACGTTCATTCGTTACGGGGTTGTGGCAGTAGAAAGTCCAGCTTGTGCAGGGTCCGGCATCGGTGAAATATCCGACCCTACCTGTGCAGGTTGGACGGTATTTAAGAAAAAACATTCAAAGGAGAACATCATGAGCGTAAGAGAAGTTTCAAAAAGTGGTAAGTCATTAGTTGCAGAACTGATGGATGAAGCAAAAGAAGAACTGAGCAAAGAAGTTCGCGGAAAAGCGAAGTCTCGCATTAAAACGCTTCTTTCCAGGCGCAGCGATGCCAAAAAGGTCTTGGATAACATCGACCGCGAAATCAAAGAGCTTGAACTTACCATCTCTCAGGAAGTAGAGGCTCTTTAAATGCGAGGTAATTGTTACGGACGCGACCCACGTATCTTGTCCTATCCCATTCAGTTGCATTGGATGGGATGGACAGCATCTACACATGACCTTGCTCGGTATGGATGGGAAATATCAGCAATAGAAAGACAATTTGATGACTCTATGCAGATTGCCGTTAAGCATAGCTCTCACGGAAGAGAGGTTCGTGGTGTATCAGATATTATAAACGGACATGTCTTTGGGCGTGGAATTTCTCTAAACGACAGACAGAGATTCGATTTAAGCGTGAGAATGAAACTGGCAGAGCAAATACGCTTAGATCATATTATGTCTATGGAACCAAGGGATTGGTCAGCAGTAGACCCCAGACCAACGCTTTCCTCGCCAGATATTGAAACTCTTGACGACCTCTGTCATTTTAAAAAGATCAACGTCAACGCTCAAGAGGTTTTCTTAAAAGAGGCAAGTATTCAGGAGATTTTACAACTTGCTCTTGAGAAGCAGGAACCAAGACAGGCCCAGATTAGAAAAGAAATGATTCGGAGAAAAGAGATGGAAGAATTTAACCGAGTCGATTCTGAACCACATACAGAATTAAGATTAGTTGCTTAATCAAATATCCGGCTCAACAAAACCCAAAAGGAGGTGATTGCCATGCCCTAAAATAACACCAACCCCACTTTGTTGGTGTGACTGATAAATCAAAAATCAAAATCTCTACTCTCCGCCCTTGCCGATTAACTAACCCCTTTTCGGTAAGGGCTTTTCGGGTGAAAGCTGTTGAGAATCAACCCAACCAAGGAAAACCAATGACATCATACCAATACAACGAGATCAGAACATTTAAAACCTTCCGTTACGGGCTTCAATATAATCTCTATCTGATTGGAGCAGAAAACCACCCAAAGGAAGATGTGGCGCTCACCTATATTATTGATAAATTTGCTCTTGGTGAGATGAACGAGGTTGCGCCTTCTCTTGTGCTTCTTGAGAGGGAAACGAAATGAAAAACCTCACTAAATTACCATCAAGGATTTTAACTGGATTCAAGGTGGGATTTTGGGCTATGCGAAATCAAGAAGTATTAGCTGAAAATACCTTTAAGATGCTTAGTGAATTGCTCAATCTTATCCTCAAGGTTTCTTGCGAAGACAGGCATTACATGACACAAATTGTCATTACCAACCACATGGATGATTCTGTTCAACCAATAGTTTACATATGGGCCGGAGCGGGAGCAGGAGCAGCTCCATTAAAAAGAATACAAGAGCTTGTTGAAGAAAACAACTTGTTGAAAGATAAGATCAAGAATGGTGGATAAATTGAAAAACAGCTAATATTTTGCCAGTGGATAGAGGCAAGTGAGGGAAGAATGACTTGGATTTCAGTTAAAGACCAAAAGCCACCATCAGCGGAGCCCGTAGTCTATGCCCGTCCAGATTTCCGCAGGGGAAGTGGTCATTGGAGTGTAGGTATCGCTTATTGGACAGTCAGTAAGAAATGGAACCCTGAGCTTGAAAGCATACATGCACCAACAGGTTTTACTCACTGGATGCCTATACCTGATCCACCAAGGAGTTAAAATAATGGACGTTAACTACTTCTACTGCCCTCATTGCGGATATGAGGATTTTGATATTTACGTTGGTTTCAGCGCCACGTATGCAGACGACGACTATTATTTTTGTCCGAAGTGTAAAGAGGAAAGCCCTATTGTTGGGGTTTTTGACGATCAAGGTTAATGGATGGTGAATATGACCGCTTCCAGAGGACTACTTATATCAATAAGAGCAATCGAGAAAGAGCTGAAGCTACTCCGCGCAAAAGCTGAAAGATACAAAAAAGAAGCTGATGAAGCCTGTAATATTGGTAGTGAGTTTATAGCAATACATGAAGAGCTTGGAAAGATCATAAACTCTAAAGAAACCGGAACCCATGTTCTTCAAAAGCTCGACGCTTTAAAGGTCAGAGAAAAAAGAGCAAAGAAGATCATGGCAAAAGATATTTCTCCTTTAATAGAAAAACAGGCAACGGCTGAAGTTGAAGCGCAATCGCTGGCCTCAGAGCTATACTATATGAAGATGAGGGCTGGTGTTAGTTGACCGTCATTCTGGAGGCTGCGAATATGTCAAAGAACATAAAATCTCTAATCTTCGAAAGCGAAGAAAAACGATCTTTCTGGGAGCAAATAGCCAACGACCCTAAAGCATTGAAGGACAGGGAAAAAACCAGAGAAGAGGCTTTGATGCTGGCAAACTATTTTGAAGGTAAGGCAGACGGTTTTTGTGAGCTGCTAAATCTCTATGGTGGTCCCTGGAGGTGCTTTGAAAAAGAAAGCAGCCTCTCAAGCAAAAGAAAAGGATTTAAGAAAGAGTGCCAGCAGGAAATCTTTGATACCCTTGTCCCCATCATAAAAAAGTACAAACATAAATGCAGCCGTGACGAGTTTTGGGGTTTTATAGAAACGAGTATTACTGAGATACGTTTGCATCTTGATGATTAGCTCTTCCACCATAAAACAACTACCAGTGAGGCGGCAATGAAAGCATATGTAAGCAGAGAAACACTTGTTGAGATAATAAAGAAAAACACGATTCTCAGTAAGGCTGAGTTTGTTCCAGATGCTTATCAATGGTGGAATCTTGACGATGGTTCTTTTCTAACATGGGACTTTATATTACTAGATCGTGTCTTGGTTGATGTTGAGGAGTCAGAAATTGTAATTGGATTCAAGACGGCCTTGTTAATGGGAAAAATGGAGGAATACAATAAAGACCTTCAAATAGCGGAGGAAGGAGTTGACGTAGAAGTCATTGCAGAGTGCCAAGGAAAGGTTGGTGCAGCAGAAGAACTCCTGTCTCTGCTTGGGATATAACGCATAAAACAACTACCAAAATACAACAATCTATGCTAAAGTTGTTGTGCATATTATGTAATCAGCTACCAGAGTGACCCCGACAGGGAGCGCAACCTTGGCCTGATATTGAAATGAAGTCCATGCTTCTTTTGATATCAGGCTTTTTTATTGCTAAATCATAACAAGGACATGCAATGGATTATAGCCACGTAGACCTTGATTCTGTCTTTGATGGAATAGATACCGAAAACAATACATCATCTCCCAAGCCTCAGAAGAAACCTGTACAACAAAAAGTAGACTATAGCGGTGTAAATCTTGATTCTGTCTTTGACGATGTTCTGGGACCGCAGAAAGAAACTTCCTCTCCTGCTTCTCCTTCTGTCCAGCGACAAGAGCAGCCTGTCTCTCGAAATGTTGATTACAGCAATGTAGACCTGGACTCGGTTTTTGATGATGTGCTTAGTGGTGGATCAAGTACCGAAAGGGTTTCTCATGACCGTAATCTTCTAAGCGATATCGGCAGTCATGCACTTCGAGGCGGAGCTAAAGCAGTTGAGCAGATTGGCCGGGGGATGCAGGTTGTTGATGGCGATTACAGCGACGACGAAGGTTTTCTTGATACAACCGGCAAGAAACTTCAGGAGTTTGGCGAGAACGCACCAAAGAAATTTGATTATCTCAAGCCCGATGCAGCCGAAGGGACCGACAAAGAATCATGGTTCAAGCAAAAGGCCATGGAAGGTGTTGAATCGCTCGGACCTTCAGCCGTTCCCTTTGTTGCCGCAGCAGGGACAGGAGCCGCAGTTGCAGCAGCCGGAGCTAGCGCACCTATCACCGCACTTGTTGCAGGAGGAAGTGGTCTTGCCGCTCTTCTTGGAACCTTTGGCGCAGGTACATACCACGAAAAGAGACAGGAATATGATGGTGTCCCAGGTCTTACCGAAGATCAAAAGCACGTTGCCGCTTTAAAACAGGCTGGTATTGAATCTGGCGGTGAGCTCGTCAGTGATATTATCCTCATGGGAATTGGCAAACTTGTCCCGGGTGCAGGAAAAGCGGTTTCTGATGTGGCAAAGAATGGAATCAAAACCCTTCTTTCCATGTCTCCAAAGCAGTTGGCAAAGCAAGCAGGAAAGGTTTATCTCGCAGAATGGGGAACAGAAACAGGGCAAGCCTATCTTCAGTCCGGTATCGATGCCGACCTTGGAGTAGGTGAGCGAATGACTATGCTCGAAGCGGCAATTGAAACAGCAATACCCACGGCTGTAATGACCCTTGCCCTTGGATCAGCGACAGGCGCCTATAACGTTCGTCAAAAGCAAAAACTTTTTAATCAGCTCAACAGCGAAAATGAAGAGATGCGGATTGCCGCAGCGAATAACGTATATGGCACCTTAAAGAAGCAGGACAATGAAGTAGCTGAAGCATGGCGTTCTTTCTCTTCAGAAGCTATCTCCAATGGAAGCCCAATAGATGTAAAAGCTGATTTTCTTAGCAATCCAACCGGAGAGCAAAAGCCGGACGGAACTGTTTCTAAAGCCGTTGACTCTTCTCTTAAATCTCAACCTGGCACAATCTCCAAAGCCATACCAAACCAAGACCTCTCAGCAGTTGACCGGATGGAGAACGATCTTGCAAGCCAACCCGACAACGACCTCATTTCTTCAATGATAGATGGTGAAGTTGACATCCAGGACCAGGCAGACGCGAGGAGCAGAAAGAATAAGTTTGCCGACCTCATGAAGAATTATGAGCAGTTTCAGGCAAACAAGACCGACAAGAAAACCGCCAAGGAATCAGCAGAAGTTTTTCAAGCCAATCCAGAACAGAGAAATCAGGAATACGAGCAGAAAGAAAAAGACCTTAACGAAACCTTCAGAGCATACTTTGCCGAACAGGAAAGACAGGCTGAAGAGAATAAGGCCAAACTCCAAGGCGGTAATATTACCGAGCAAGAAGCCAAAGACTTTGAGGACCGCGTAAATAAAGAACGTCAGCAATGGGCTAAAAAGAATCGCTCAAAGGCCGCTCAGCGAAAGATTGAAAAGGCCAGTACCGAAGTTGAGCAGGAAGAAGATAGCGCAGAAGAAAGCCTTTCTTCCGTTCCTTTTGAGGTAATGGCGCAGGCGAAGAAAGAAGCTGAAAATACAGTTCGTGAAGATCCGCGTTATCAAGAGATGGCAGAGGCCAGAAAGCGAAACGGCATAAACATCTATGACGCAAAGAGTTTCTTTTCTCATACCACAATTGCCGCGCTCAATAAAAAATATCCAGGGCTTTTTCAAGGTGGACAACTGGCCGTTCAAGGTGATGCTCTTCGAGTAGATGAATATGCTCAGGAGAAAGGTTACACATCCGCTGACGAGATGATAAACAACTGGCTTTCTGCACCATCGATAAAAGCTGAAACGGCGAGGATTGCCAAAGAGAACGTTGCTGAATGGGAACGGTATGAAAACCTTCAGAAAGAAGATGAAAAAGCGGCCTCAGCTACAACAACCCAGGAGAAAGGGAACACTGTTGCGCCAGGGCCGCAGCAAACCACTTTACCAGAAGTTGAGAAGATTACCAATAAACAATCGATTGCTCATGGCCAGGAAGTAGCTACAAACCCAACCGATGCACAGAAGGAAGCGGAAAACTACAAAACAGCCAAAGTCAATGTCGATGGCCTAAAGATCTCCGTCGAGAATCCTGCAGGTTCAACCAGATCAGGAACAGACCCAAGCGGTAAAGAATGGTCTGTGAAGATGAAAAACGACTATGGCAGAATCCTTGGTTCAAATGGCTACGACAAAGACCATGTAGATATCTTTGTTTCACCTGGCTACAAAGGCGGAACCAAATACGCCTATGTCGTTAATCAGCATAATAAAGACGGTTCATTTGATGAGCATAAAACTGTTGTTGGCGTAAGCAGTGAGCAGGAAGCACTCGACCTCTATAACTCCAATTATAAAAAAGGCTGGACAGGTGGCAAGTCCGTTACCCGTCTACCAATGGCGGCTTTCAAGAAATGGGTAGGCGGGACCGGACCGGCAAAGGGAGAATTGCGCCGGAGCCGGACCGTCGATTTTCAGCAGGAGAGAAGCAATGATATTCCTCAATCGTCTGGAAATACGGTGGCTAAAACCGAGAATAGGACACCTGTTGCTGATGAAAGAAGCAATACAGCAATCGGAAAACCAGCAGTTGAAAGAGGGAGCAACCGAGAAGATAGAAAAGGTGCTCAAGAAAAAACGCTCACTCCTGCCAATATTCCAGCGAAGGAAGCCGAAAAAGAACAGGATGATCAGGCCGCGCTGACTCCACGGCAAAAGCAATTCTTAGGTTTTCTCAAATCTGATGCAGAAAACAATCGGCCTGCAATGATACCAAACGAGAAGAATAAGCCTGTTTATGAATCTCTCGTTAAAAAAGGGCATGCCGAAAAAGAGGGTAACGGTTATGTACTCAAGAAAGTGGAAGATACTCAATCTCTTGGAAATCAAGATATTCAGCAAGGAGTACCGGAGAAAGGAAAGGGAAGTAAAGAGGTTGCTGAAACGGCTGAAACAGGGGAAGGAAATACCTCAGTTGAGCAGGAGAGAGTTGGAGGTGATCGAGGGGAATCTGTAGACAAAGAGAATCTTGCCACACACGCTGGCGGAAGTAAAACTTACCAAAAAGGACGAACACAAGTTAAGCCTGGCGAACTTGGAAGAGGAATAAAGACTAATAAGGCGGTACGGGAATATGTAGAAAATATAAAAGAATCTGGCAAAGTTAAGCCAGTAGAAATAACCAGTGACGGTTTTATTGTTGATGGCGAACATCGCTATTCCGCAATGGTTAAGATGGGTGTTGACGATATACCTGTTTTCGTTGGTGAGCAGCTTGGAGCTTCAGGGAGGCTTGTGTCCCCATACTCTGGAATAAGTGTTGATGTTGTTGTCCCTAACGAAACAGCATCAAAACCAGTTGCCGCTCAAAAACCCGAAAATGTGAGCGACAAACCTAAGTCTCGCAAAGCCGAGCCTCCCCCTCAGCAGGAATTGCCGGAAGGTAAGGAGGGGGTGACTGATTTTCCATCGCTCACCGAAGAAGGACGGCGCACAGACGGAAAGCCTATAAAGCCAGGAGATGTATTCAAAACATCAACAGGCAGGACAACTACACCTTATCCAAAATATTCCACCAAGAGAACTACAAAGCCCGACATTCGCAGGATGAACCAATGGCTTATTGACAATTATAAATCAGAAGCAGAGGCACGCGGAGACGATTTTAATCAGACTCTTGCAAAAGGGATGGATGCCGGTAATTTTTCAATTGCTGATGCTGAGGGAATTAATCTGTATCTTTTTAGGAAGCAACAAACCAAGCCAGCAGTTAAGGAAAACGTACCTGCTACCGACACCAATGTCGACACCAAAATAACCAACCTCAAAGAACTAACCGACTTCACAGACAAATTAAAAAACGGAACCGTAACGCCAGAACAACTAAAACAGGCATATGCTTCAGCAGTAGAAAGCAAAGAAGCAATCCGAGCAGAGTTGGCCAAGAAGACCAAAAAGCAATTGGCACCTCTTGCCGGCTACATGAGTTCGAGTGATAAAAAATCAGCTTATATAAAATCCGCATACAGTAATACCATGCAGGGCTTTGTTCCTTCAATGTCAATGTCATGGTCCCCATTCTCCGAAACAGTTGAAGAGGCTGTACAGCGCAAGGTCAATGAAGCGACTCAAGAGCAAATAGACCAGTATGCCAAGGAAATTGCTGAGGTCCGAGAACGCAATAAAAAGTATTACGAGAGCAAGATAAAAGGCGTTACCAACCCTGAAACCCTTGAAGAGTTTAAAACCTTCATTCAGATCAAGGGTAAGGACAAGCTCTCTGAAGAACAATTACAGAGTTATGAAAAGCTCATAGCTGATAAGAATATCGAAACCAGAGAGCAGCAGCAGGAAAGAAAGGCAACCGTTCAAGGCGTGTCTGGTGATGTTGATTATGAACTTGCCGAAACGCATCATGCCAAAAAAGATATTCCTCTTTATGTAGTCAAGCTCACCGGAGAAAAATTACCGAGAGAGAGATTTTCTGAACTGAGAACCAAGGCCAAGCAATTAGGAGGATGGTATTCTCGTTTTCGTGGCAGTGGTGCAATACCTGGATTTCAGTTTGAGTCTGAAGAGTCACGGCAGAACTTTGTTGATGTTCTTTCTGGGGAGACGGTTAAAGATACTGAAACTGTTGAGAAGAAACAGGAAGTTAAAACTAAGAAAAAAGTCTCAAGGTTACGAACTGTAGCCGAACGATTACAAAAAGCAGGAGAAGAGAAACTTAATCAAGACCGACTCACCAATACAGCTAAACGAGCAAGAGAGGCAGGTTACGCTGAAGCCAGCGCGAGAACCGATATCGCCACAGCAAAAACCATGCTCAACCTTGCCGATGCTATTGACTCAGGTGAAGCTAAGTATTTGAACGGAATATCCGCAAAAACTCATCTTGATATACTCAACTCATTACTTAATCGTGCCAAGAATGATGCTGATAAGGACATCCCTTACCGTGATCAAGACAGACACAGAGAGCCAGTTGAGTCAGATGTAAAGTTTGTTAGTTACATTTATCCGTCTGCTGACAAGTCGTCTCTATACAGTTGGGCTGGAAGTCTTGAAAAGGTTCGTGGGGGAAAGCGTGTTGCTTCAAAAATAGAAAGTATTGGTCGCGCATTGAAAGAAGAGAACCGCTACTATTTCCAAAACGACATCGATCTGCTACGTGATGTTATTAAAAAAATTCCAGATGAGTTTAAATATTCTACCGTAGCTGACACTTTAAAGAACTACGACCGTCTCCAAAGAATCGGCCTCACCGACGAAGCAACCTTAAAAACAGCACTCCGCGAATATATCCAATTCAAAGACACCGGACCAAAGGTAGACAAGGTAAAAGAACTTGAGCGCTCACTCGTTGGTGAAAAGAACGGAGTAGATTTCTTCCCAACACCAAGAGCAAAAGCGCAGGAGATTGTTGACAGAGCAGATATTCAGCCTGGCATGAAAGTTCTTGAACCTTCAGCCGGAACCGGAAACCTTGCCGAAGTTATGCGAGAGGCCGGCGCAGAGGTTGAGGTCGCTGAAATCTCACCAAGGCACAGAGAATTGCTTGAGGCCAAAGGTTTTGATATTGTCGAACATGACTTCATGGATATGGAGTCAGGCCAGTACGACCGCATAGTAATGAATCCACCTTTCTCCAAGAATCAAGATATTGAGCATGTAGAGAAAGCGTATGAATTGCTCAAACCTGGCGGCAAACTTGTTTCAATCATGGGCGAAGGTGCTTTCTTCAGACAGGGTAAAACTGAAACTGCATTTCGTGAATGGCTTGACGAGGTTGGTTATTCCGAGAAACTGCCTGAAGGTTTTTTTACCGACAGAAGAGAGTTGCGTACCACTGGTGTTAATGCGAGAGTGGTTGAGATTGAGAAACCAGAAGATGTAAGCGAGTCATTAGAAAATGACTTCTCCGCAGGACTTGTAAGAAAACAAGAAATCAGCCTCAGCGAACTTTTCCAGAAAACACAAACCGCAACCGACAATCCGCAGGTTCAAAAACTCAATGAATTACTGTACAGCTTTGTACCAGAATCAAAACTTAATATACCAGTTGTAATTGATCCATCTATTACCGCGGCAAAGTACAATGCTCAGGCAAACATGATCACTTTGCGAGATCCGAGTATTGCCCCATCAGCATTACATGAAACTGTTCATGCGGTAACTGTCAGGGAATTATTTCACGAAAAGAACCAAGCTACCAGGAACAGACTTGCTCGAGTAATGAACAAGGTTAAGCGAGAGGTTGTTGCTCAAGGATTAATTTCAAGGAAAAATCTTATTGCCATTGAGAAAGCAGGAACGAGCAAGAATTATAAAAGTCAGTTTCCTGAAGGATATTTCAGCGGAGTAGATCATATCTCATATGCGTTTCTTAATGAAAAAGAGTTTCTTGCCCAGGCGTTCAGCAGCCCACAGTTTCAAGACCTGCTTAAAACGGTAAAAGTCAGAGAGAAAGGAAAGCTCATTAGTGCCTGGGAGTCTTTTGTTCGTGCGTTGATGAAGATTCTTGATATCAAAGGCACTCACGAAACAGCCTTTGGAGAGGTTTTGGAGATTGTTGCAGAGTTAGCCGCTTCTGAGAATATAGCAGAAGAAACAAAAGGCGAGTCAAGAAACGAAGAATTGGCATTACCAGATATCTCAAATATCACCGCACCATTCACCGGCATAAAATCAAGAGCAGTAGCCCTTGCAGAAAAGTACATGCCAAAAGACCGCAGGGAAAAGATAGCAACCTACCTGTGGGACCAAAACGCAGCCGTGGCCAGGGTGCAACGTGAAATAGGCGAGAAGCCCGAATCGCAGGACTATAACCTTATAAGCAGACTATCCGGTAAGAAGATTGCCGATGAAGTAAAACGCTTTACTGAAGACACCCTTGATCCTCTTTTGCAGGACATGGCAGATAATAACGTTTCTTTTAACGAAGTTCATGACCTTGCTTGGGCGCAACATGCTCCAGAGCGAAACTTGCAGATGAAGCGGGTTAATGCCAGAAGATACGTTGATGAGATGCTTGCCAACATGACCGATACGCAGAAGCGCAAATACCAAGACAGACTTGGCGACCTGCAAGATGAAATGGTCATGGACGATAAGGATATCAACTTCAAGAGAGATGGCTATATCGAGCTTATGGACGAGCTCGTTGAAAGCGTTCCTCAACTCATAGCTGAACGAGGCGATTCCAAAACGGCACTAAAAGAAACCGCCAAACTTCAGGAAACAGCAGAGCAGTGGACAGATGTTAAAGACCGACTTTCTGGAATGACCAACCAGCAGGCTGCAAATAAAATTGCAGCCCTCAAGAACAAAGACAATTTCAAGGATATCCAGAGAGCCACCAATAAACTCAGAGAGATAAACAGAAACGCTCTTGAGATGGTCTATCAGGCCGGTGAGTATACCGACGAAGAATATGCGGCCATGAAGTCGGTGTATAAATATCACGTTCCTTTAATGCGTGAAGGAATGGAGGAAGGAAAGTCAGCTACCGGAAGAATGGGCGTAGGTCCACTTGCCAAACCGTATAAGATTGCGTCAGGGTCCACCAAAGGCGTTGTCAATATCTTTGGCAATGTTGTTGATCGCTATCAGTCAGCTATTTCAAGAAAGCACAAACTTGAAGCTGGAAAAGTATTATTCAACATGGTCAAGGAAAACCCAGATGAAAACCGATGGGCTATCACCAAACTTGACCAGGAACCATATCTCGATAAAGAAGGAAATATCCGCTTCTATCCAGACCACAATCTCGCACCAAATGAAACAAAGGTGAAGGTTGACGGAGTGGTGCATATAATCAGTGTTCCGCGCGAGAACGAATCAATGATGCGCTGGATGGAAGCATTGAAGCGTGAACCTGTACAACTCGGACCCGTTCTTAAAGTAAGCCAGAAGATCAACAGACTTCTTGCTCAAATGAATACTTCCTTTTCTCCAGAGTTTTTAATCACCAACTTTGCAAGGGATATTCAAACGGCAGGCATCCATCTTGAAGATACTGAAGGAAGCGGCCTGCAGAAAGAAGTTTTGAAAGGAATCAAGCCAGCTATCGCAGGTATCTATAAATCGGAAACCGGAAAAGACGCAGGAGAATGGGGAGAGATTTATAAAGACTTTGCCAAGAACGGCGGCAAGATTGGCTGGATGCAGGACTATGAAACCGTTGAACAGCTTGCCAAACAACTTGAATCAGAGCTTTCCTATAAGGCAGGAGAGAAACCGAAACGAGCGGCCTTTAGAAAACTGGTAAAGCATGTTGAGTCCTTAAACGTTTCAGTTGAAAACGGAGTCAGGCTTGCCACCTATAAAGCCCTTATCGAAAACGGTACTTCAAAAAGAAAAGCGGCCAGGACCGCAGCAAATCTCACCGTTGATTTTACCAGACACGGTACGATAGGCCCGTTCATGAATAGTTTGTATATGTTTGCGAATGCCGGAATAATCGGGAATATCAGGATGTTACGTGCTTTGTCAAGTAGCAGAAAAGTACAAAAAATAGCAGCCGGTATCTTTGGCTTTGGTTTCATGGCGAATATCCTTGGCGCATATGCTGGTGGTGACGATGAGGACGGAGAGAGCTACTACGATAAGCTGAAGAGAACCAAGCCGTCTCTTTTTGAGCGCAATATGGTTTTCATGATACCGGGGACCGAAGGAAAGATAATAAAAATCCCGATGCCGTATGGTTATAACACTCTTTTTGTTATGGGAAATGAAACGGCAAGCGCTGTTCGTAATGTTACTGGTAATGTAGAAGGTTATTCACCAACTGAGGGAATGGCGAGAGTTGGCTCAACACTGATGAATACCTTTAATCCCATTGGTTCGTCAACTCTTCTACAAACAATTATGCCAACTGCAGGTGATCCCATAGCCCAGGTATTTGAAAATAAAGCATGGCATGGTGGAAATCTCATGCCAGGTGATAATCCTTTTGGTATTCCAAAGCCGGACAGTGAGCGATATTTCAAGTCAGTCAATCCGATTGCCAAGTTTGCAACCAGGTGGGTAAACGATATCACTGGAGGAAGCAGTGTAGAGTCTGGACTGATTGACGTTTCGCCCGAGACAATAGAAATGCTTTTTGAAACCATGACCGGCTCACTTGGACGCTTGGCAAAAGATTCTCTTTCCCTTCCAATATCAGCGGCTACCGGACAGGAGATAACTTCTAATAAAATTCCTTTTGTCAGAAAAGTGTTTGAAGGAAAGAACGAATACGCCGACCAGCAAATATATGTCGAGAACAGGGATAATGTATTACGCATCAAAAAGATGTATGAAGCTGCAGCTACTCCAAAGGGAAAAAGAGACATCAGAAGCGATCCAAAGACCGCACTTATCGGTTATGCAAGTGATGCAGAGAAGCGATTGCGACGACTAAGAAAACGCCGTAAGATTGCGGAAAGTAACGATAACGAAAGGATGCAGGAGCGTATTGAGAAAAGCATTAACCGGATTTACCTAGACTTTAACCGCAAATACAATCAAGTTTCCGGCTAAAGTGTTGTATTTTTGTATTTGGTCGTGTATCATATACAACTGAAAGCATCATTCTGATTGCATAGGAACCCGCAAATTGCGGAACATCTTAGGCCCAGAGTTGAAAGAGCAATTGTTCTTCCATCTCTGGGCCTTTTTTATTTTAGGAGATCCGCCATGGCCACAGTAGGCATCCAGGTAATTCCCTACCAGACAGCAGCGCACACCTCAGCAGATTTGACCTTCCGTTCTTCAGACATTCCAGCCTCTCTCATTCTCGACATTGCCTCTGATTTCTCAGGGACCGGAACGATACCAGTTCATTATGTCGGCAATGACGGAATACGACTTACTCCGGTTTTGGATTCTGACGGCAACGCCTTTGCGTTTTCGGAAACCAACAAGCACTTACCCATTAATTCACCATGCACGATCAGGCTCGTTAAAGGGGTCACTGCAGACGGTGCCATGGGCGTAAACCTCCACAACAATCAATTATGATCTATCCAGCGATTCAACCGCCAGTAATCAAACCGTGGGGATATCCGTGGAAGCCGAGGTATGTGAGCAGCAATAAACCCGACACTCCAGGTTCTCGCACGAATGTTGCCCTCTCAACGGTCATTGTTTCCAGGAAAGTTTACCCAGAAGTTGCCGGGGCAATTTCGGTAGGTGCAGGACTTGAGTATGAGAAAAACGGTTCTGGAACCTGGACGGCAGTAGCAGGCACGTTGACCGCAGACGATTATTACAGGGTCAGGCTCACCAGTAGTGCGAACTATGAAACTGAAGTTACTGGAACGGTGACGGTTGATGGCACTCCGTATGTTTTCAGTGTTACTACCATGGCAGAACCCCCTAGCCAATTTGACGATTTCACAGTCGCTGAACTTGACAGCATGACGGTAGATGAAATTGATGAAACGATAATTCCGTGAGGCAGAAATGAAGAAAATACTTTTGATTGTTTTTTTAATTGCGTTCTTTCCGTTCGCTGTAAACTCAGCACAGACTACTCTCGACGAAGCTGTTGACCCGACTCTTGACGGTAACGCAGGAAATACTACTGGCGAGGATTTGCGCCTTACTCTCTTTGGTAATGATGCAGCTCAGAACTTAATGAACACTGAACTGTATACTGCCACCGCAGATACTTTAGCAAAACTTCCTTGCGCCGAAGGGCAAGTACCGATGATAGCAGGAGGTAATTGGGGCTGTGCCACTCCAAACACAGACACTGATACTAACGCCGGAACGGAATGTACTGGCGCAACCGTCTATATGAATGGTGAAGGGCAGTGTATTGATCTTTCCGCCGTGTATCTAACTTCTGAAACAGACGATCAAAATGCCGCAGAAGTTTCTGTTGCGGATGCTGGTGGATTAACCACACAAACTACTGTTGAAGGATATCTTGCTGAGAACAGGACAGCCATTAATTTGAATACCGCAAAGACTTCTTTCCCAGGCTTTGACACTCTCCTTGCAGATTATGGCTTTACTGACAATTCAACCACCTGGGATACGGCTCTCCAGCCAGGGGATACTTTGGATGACGATGATGTTGCCTTTGATGATGCCAACAGCGATTGGACAGCAACTACTTTTGGAGCAGCGCTTGAGGAAATGGTTGCCTCAATAAACGGCGGTACTCCAAACAGTGCAACCGCAAAGGTTCATTGGTCGCAATTGGCTGGTGTCCCTGCTGATTTTGCTGATGGAACTGATGATACCGGAGCTGGCGGGAGTGATGCAACGGCGATTCATGATAATGTTGCCGGTGAAATTTCACTTATCACTGAAAAAGCAAGTCCGGTAAGTGCTGATCTTATAATCATTGAAGATAGCGCTGACAGCAACAATAAGAAAAGGGTGCAGGTTGGTAATCTTCCTGGAGGTGGGGGCTCGTCAGATGCAGCTGACATCAACATAGCTGACGCTGGCGGATTGATAACTGGAACCAACGTTGAAACAGCTCTTCAAGAGAACCGGACGGCAATAAACTTGAACACCGCCAAAGAATCAAACAGTTCTGACGCTGTTCTTCTTGCAAGAGCAAACCATACCGGAACACAACCCGCCTCAACAATCTCTGATTTTGACACGGAAGTTTCAAATAATGCTTCTGTTGTTGCGAATACTGCTAAAGCTGGAGTTACCGTCGAAGAACAAAATGTCAATGCAGATTGGAACAGTTCTTCAGGTGATTCTCAGATACTCAACAAACCGACCATCCCAACCGTAGATGATACGGCTTATAATGCGACATCATGGGATGCAAATACGGATGCACCAACTAAAGACGCTGTGCGAGATAAGTTTGAAAGCTTGCCAACCATAACAGGAAGTTCTTGGAACCCTGCAACCAATGAACTTACCATAGATATTGAAAATGGTGATTCTCAGACCATTACTATAGATGAGTTTACCTCTGTTGTCTTAAGAGACATAGGATTAACCTTGGCTGTACCATCTGACATTACAATCAAAGGCGCAGCGATTACCGCAGGAGGTTTCACCACTTCACAAGAGTATGAAATTCTCACAGTAGGAACTACTGACTTTACCTTAATTGGTGCAAGTGCAAATACCGTAGGCGTAACCTTTACCGCAACTGGTGCAGGAAGCGGAACAGGCACAGCATATCCGTTAAAACCGCTGGTTTCTAACACTATCGCTTATGGTGATCCTGATGATAATCTGATTGCGCCAAGTATGGAGCAGGTTGGCGAGGTGTTGGCTACGAAGTCAGATACTACTCATGATCATAGCGGTACATATGTCCCTATTGGCTCAGACGACGATGTTCCAGAATCTGGTGATTTCGGTAACGCAGCCGGACTTGACGCAGACGGTGGTGTTTCAAACGATGCTGTAGATTCAGCACAAATAGTTGATGGAGCGGTTGACTTTGTACACTTAGCAGCGGACGCAAAGTTCCAGTCATTAGCTGTTGCTGATTTAAGTGATAGTACAACCCCAAGTGTGTTAACCACAGCAGAAACTACTAACAAAGCTATCTCAAACTATAAATCCACAGGTGCAGATCACGTGTTCACAATGCCAGCAGCTCATGCAGCAGGTAATGTGATATTTCCTATAGGAGATGAATTTCAAGTTGACATCGAACCTGCATCCGGGACTAATTTCTATTTGAATGGTACTGCAATGGCTAATGATGAGCATATCCAAAACACAGCAGATACCCTAGGACAACGAATAGTGGGGTACTGCGTAAACATTAACGGCACCCTAACGTGGATGTTCTATTCTTCTGACACTGATTTTGTTGAGGAGACTCCGTAATGAGGTATTTAATATTATTTATAGTTCTATTGTTTCCTTCACAATGCTTTGCTGATGCGGGGTTTATTGCTGAGTTAGGAAGTGCTGTTGTTGAGAATGGTTCTTGTCCAGCTTTAACTGGCAATTTAGCCACCGAAGACTTCTCCGGTTCAGGTCTAGCTGGAACTATATTTGAATCAGATGATGCTAACGTTACCGATCCCGATGACTATAACGATACTTCTATCACTGCTGGGTGTTTTGATGGACAAAGTTTTATTGCCTCTGGAAGTGATCACTGGACTAGAATCACTTCATGGACAGAGCCTGTTATCTATTATGAAACTGACTTCTACCTATCTTCTGAGTCTTTAAATGACGGAGACGAAGAATCAGTTATCTCACTAAGCAATAACAGCCCAACAGAAATTGCAATAAATATAAAACAAGCATCTGGAAGTTTGTATTTTTCTGTAAATTTCGGAAATGGTATATATCAAGGAAGCGATGTTCCAGCAGCTACGGGAGTTGCATATAGATTAGGGTTATATCATAACAACACAACAGATACTGGCGCTTGGGTAATTTATAGTTACGCAACTGAGAGTAATCTTGACACTTGGTCCGGTTCTGTTTCTGCATCTCTTGGAAACAACGGAGGTGGATATGCTGGACCAGTAAATGGAACCAGTAGTTATACTGGTCACTTCGATAATGTAGAGTTTGATGACACTGGATGGATGCAACTTTCGCCATGAAAAAACTACTCATTGCACTTCTTGGTATCTTACTTCTACCAAGCCTTTCTTTAGCAGCTACTTATTACGTTTCACCTACTGGTTCTGCGACGTGGGGTGTGGCATGTCAATCTGTGGTGAGCGGTACGTCAGCGTGTAGTTTGAGTGATGCCGAGAGCAACGCTACTGCTGGTGATGTAGTTTATTTAAGGGGCGGGACTTACAATTTACCCTATAAAGATGCAAGCCCAACATGGGTTGCAGGTTTCATGCCCGAAAACTCTGGAACAAGCGGAAGCCCGATAACTTTCCAAGCATATCTAGGGGAAACGGTATTTTTTGATAACTCTGCTAATGCAGGGCAATCTGATGCTGTTGCTTCTTATGGGGCATGGGAAGTTGACTATATAATTTTTGATGGTATAGATACAAAAGGTGCGCCTAAGGCTGCTGGTGACGCTATAGCGACATATTTACACGGCAGTGTTGGATCTATAATAAGAAATGCAAATATAGAAGGTACATTAACTGGAACAACAAATAGTAATAACATTCGAGTTGAACACTCGGATTATCACGAGGTTTATAATAATGTCCTTTATAACTCAACAGGGACTAACAACTCAACCGGCATAACCTCTTATTGGTCAACCTACGGAGATATTTACAACAATACCATATATAACTGTAATCAAGGTATATATGATAAAACAGGTGGCCAATACAATAAGTACCGTCACAACTTCCTGCGATCTAACTTTATCGGAATAGGTATATCCGCTGCAACTAATCCAAACCCGCAGCCAATTGGGCTTGAGATATACCACAACATAATCGTCAACGGAACCGATATAGGCATTTGGGATAATAGCGCGGCTGATCCCGGAGCTGGACTTCTGATTTATAACAACTCACTTTATAGCAATGACAGACATGGAATAATTCTATCGTCTTCAAGTGTAACAAATTATGAGATTTTTAATAATATAGTTAACGGACACAGCCTGTCGGAGTTCACAGTACCTGGAGGAACAACCAGCTATTATGCTAATAACAGCACAACGGACACTTTCGACAACGCTGGTGGAACAACCCCAGAGGATTACCAAAGGACATCTTACCCGACAGACGGGCGAGGCGGTAGTTACTCTAATGTTATGGGTGCGTGGATTTCCGATACTAACCCTACACAGATAGGCGCAAGCAGTGGTGGAGTTGCTGACACTACCAATCCTACCTTCTCAAGTGCAACAGCCAATGGCTCTACCTTTCAAATCACTCTTTCTGAAGACGTAACGATAACAGGTTTAAGCAATGGTGACTTTGTTGCTACTGGTTCAACAACAGGAGCATCAAACCTCAATTCATGCACAGAGAGCGCTGGAGTTATTAGTTGCACTGCTGCCGACACCTTTATTTACGGTGAGACAATAACATTAGCCTATACAACTGGCACCGACGAGGTTGAAGATTTAGCAGGGAATGACCTTGCTTCGTTTAGTGGTGCGTCGGTAACAAATAACACTGCACAGATATTTACATCAGCACTAACCAGAGCAGGAAATGGAACAACTAGAGTAGGCACAGGAACTATACAGTGAGGTAAATGGACATAATCGGCGCAATTCTTGACTTCTTTCAGAGCTGGCCGACAATGGCGTGTGCGGGATTAATTTTATTACTCATAGATTTAATTAAGAAAAAGGTGAAGCAATGAAAGAATGGTGGATTAAATTTTTAACCAAGCATGGCGATAGGATAGTGTACCTGGTTGCTGCCTTGGTAATGGCGTGTGCTTTTATGTGGTTTCCAGACCTTAAAGAATCTGGAAAAACAATTCTTATCGGTATTGCCATGCTTGCATACAACAAAGCAAGGTCTACGGAAAAAGAGAAGTGAGGCATCTCCACAGAAAACCAAAACGCTTTGCTTTTCTCCGTCTCATCATTGGCCTGACTAAAATGGCGGCAAGCGGATTAGCAGTTGTTGTCATAGCCGAAGGAATTGAACTGTTGAAGAAGGTTAATCATTACAGAACAAAAACATCATGACTGAGAAAACAGTAGAATCGCAACCTTTCAAAGTGTCTCTCAAGGTAGCGATACCATTCGTGTTAGCATTGCTCTTGGTTAGCTATTCTCTTATCGAGAGAGAGAATAAAAGCATTGCCAGGATAACAGCTTGTGAGCAAGGGCTTGATAGGCAGAAGGAAGATATGTCCATTCTTAAGGCTAGACAAGAAAAAGATATGTCCATTCTTAAGGCGAGGGCAGAGGCTAACGCAGAAGATATCGACGATATCAACATTCAGTACACCAGAATACAAACACAGCTCGTTCAGATAAACGCTGGCATCATTGAAGTTAAGGAAAAATTAAAAGAACGTGACAAGCAAAAACTTCAGTCTTTCTAGGGTGCAATCATGACACTTCTAAAACAAATACTATACCTGGCAATCTGCATCTATCACGAAGCGCGAGGCGAGAGCGCAAAAGGTCAAGTTGCAGTTGGTCACGTAATTATGAACCGAGTGCAAAGCCGTGATAAATCAGTTGAGGATATTGTCTTACAACCTTATCAGTTCTCATGGGCGAACAATAACAAAAGACCGCCTATCTCAAACTATGGCTCTTTAGCAAAGTGCTATGACTCCGCAATGGTTTGCCTTGAAGAACGATTGAACGGACAAGACCTTCACGGAGCAGACCATTATTTTGCGGAGTACATTGAAATGCCATATTGGGCTAAAGATATGGTGCAGGTTGAGAAGATCGGACAGCATATTTTTTACAGAAGTTCTTAACTGTTTTTTATATTAACAAATAACACGTGATTGTGTCTCAGTATAATCCTTCACTAAATAGACAGTTTTCAAGACCACCGCAACCACGCTCGATGTCTACCTTTTGTCCAGCGGCAATGGCAACTTTCATGGATTCTTCCCTGTCTAAGAAATCACCGAACTGATCAATAAAACCTTCTTCCCAGTTAGCACCGTCTCCAGGCTTTAGCGTTCCATTAATCGCTTTAATCTGGGAAACCATAACTTTGTCAAAATGTCTTGCCCCGGCAATTATCACATTACCTTTTTTGCACGCTGCACAAACAACAACTTGCTTTGGTTTTCTTATATTATTATCTTTCCAGTAATCAACCATCTTTCACCTTTTTTAACCGTTTTTTATCTTAACAACCTTATCCGGTAACGAAACTTCCTTCTCCATGGCATCCACAGCCTGCTGCATGGCATTACGAACAGGTGAGAGAGTAAGGTGGATATAATGAGCTGTAGCATCCCTTGACTTATGTCCAAGTGCTTTACCTATAATGTCACCGCTGATACCAGAAATAGCTTGCCAGCTGCCTTGAGTCCTTCTTAGATCGTGTAATCTGTAATCTGTTGGTAGACCGGCGTTTTTTAAGAAAGATTTCCATGCCCTTTTTGGTTCGACAATATGACCTGTTTTGCTCTTCTCGGAAGGGAAAACAAAAACCGACTTAGTTCTCTTCTTTCTCTTCTCAAGTATCTCTACGGCACCGTCAATCAAAGGAATTACCAACTCTTCCTGATCGTTCTCGCTTTTAACCTCTGGAATTATCCAAAATTTGAGAGAAAGGTCAACGTCCTTCCACTGCATAGAAAGCACGTTTGCTCTTCTTGCGCCGGTATATAAAAAGATTAAGAGCATGTCTTTTAAGTATTCCGGCGTTTTTTTGTTATCAAGAGTTTTGAAGAAAGCTCGAAGGTGGTCGGATCTCAAGAAAACCTTTCTTTTCTTTTCGTGGTACTTTGGAATATCCTTACACGGGTTTGGTAGGTCGCTGGCGAATCGGTTGTACATACTTCTGACAATACCAAAGGCTCTATTAACTGTCGTCTTTGATATGCAATCTCCGCTATTCTTGCCCCTAATCTTCTTCTGGTCAAGAACCTTACGCCGCCATGCCTTGATATCCGACTCTTTTATGGCAGATATTTTCTTTTTCCCGAGATACTTCTTAATATAAAGATTGTATTTGCTCTCATCTTCCTTCCAGGTTTTCTTATTCTCCTTGGCATATTCCAGCCACTTTTCAAAAAGCCTATCAAGGGTGAGCTCTAAGTTTGTCTCAGTCAGCCCTCTTTTGATGTCCTTTCCTGCGGCAATTTGCTGTACATGCTCTCTGGCAATATCTCTTGCCGTATTGATACCTATTTTCGGATATCGGCCAATGGTGACAACCACAGGCTTTTTCCTAGAGGCATCCCAAGCATTTAATCGAAAGCTGATTGTGTTATTTGTGGTAAGGCAGATCTGCAAACCATAGCAAATAGAATCATAGAAATAGATTTTCTTGCCGGTCTGGTTCGTTAATTTTCTGAGTTTTGAATCGGTAAAATTGAACTTGTTTTCTGACATGATATTTCCCCTGGATATATGCCGGATATATGAAACGCATAGTTAATGCAGTTAGTATAAGGGATAGTAAGGGAAATAGCAACCATATTTAAAACCGATAAAACCTTATAAAGATAGCATAAAATTACAATGCGGGAATTTCAAGGAAAGCTACAGATACATAGCCCCACGGCCTTCTAAGCCGTAGGTCACAGGTTCGAATCCTGTCTGGCGTACCAATAAATATAGGTGGTTAAGTCGTTAAGGCTTAATCGCTTTTTTGTTTGGATATATGCCGGATATATG
>Ga0206126_10000347_pt1 | contig 63205 bp, 53 predicted proteins | sample Helgoland_Spring_5_FD_148621 | JGI IMG/M metagenome (GOLD analysis project Ga0206126, IMG submission 148621) | Pelagic subsurface seawater microbial communities from Kabeltonne, Helgoland, North Sea - Helgoland_Spring_Bloom_20160412_1 | ecosystem: Environmental > Aquatic > Marine > Epipelagic ...
AACAGTGCAGCGCCGATAACTGGAAAGAGGCATCCGTTCATGCCTGTATCTATGCGTATACCTGTCAAGCCCGCTATCTCATGGAAAAAGCATTAGTGGCTGTGCTAGATGATTAGTAAATAATCGGCAGGTTGCGAGAACCAAGGCGATGCTGACGCACAAAAACTCTGAATTTGTGGTTACTCCGTCAGCTAAAAAACCGCCGTCGCTGCGCTCCCAAAGGCGCCGCATAGGCCAAGCGCAGCCATGAGACGTTAAACCTTATCCAAGCCTATTATGCTATCTGTAAAAGACAGCCACGGACAGCGATGCCTTCAGCAATGGCTTTTCTGACCACCGCGTACCAAACGACAGAGCCATTGCCAAAATGGACTCAACCATCGAGGACTGTGCCCGAGGCTAAACCCATAATATCTCCGCGACACTTTAACAAAGCAGTCACGCCATTGCGGTCAACGGGCATTGTCGTTTTTAAGGAAGACGCAAGAGCCGTCGCCATCATTCTCTGGTAATACGGCAAACTTTCAACGTAAAAAGGTAAGTGCTCGCCAATCGAGTCCTGCTCGGATAGTGTGTCGATGAAAGCCTTCACAAAGTTTCTTGCGCTGGCGAGAACTGCGGAATTCTCATTTAAGTCGATAGCATCTATCTCCCAGGTCATATCTTTCCGCACTCGACAAGCCGATAGAAACTGCTCTGATTTGGATGCCCCCCACTCTTCAGGGGCTATGAGAGACATCATCCATCCTGATTCAAGAGCGTATAAGAAGTAGGTTTTCCCGATAACAGGTTTGAAGCGAAACTTAGCTGCCAATACTAACGAGGACGTACAATAATCTCGCAGAAATTCTGCGCTCGATTTCCGCTCTCTGGCCTGTGGTTTTAACACCTCCCAATCTTTCAGAACAGTCACTAGACCCTTGCCCTGCGGATTAGGAGTTTTCTCAGTAAAGACTCTTGGTACTGCCACGTGGTCGTTATCCTTTGCTACATCATACGGGGCCAGCTCGACCGAATGCCATCAGCTACATTCCGCTATGTTATTGTGCGTCCTAACGATAGGCTTTAATAAGGGTTTGAGAGCCACATGCTTAACAACACCTTCACAAGAGCGTTATCGCTTCAATTAAATCTTTTAATGACGTATCAACGGTAAGTTACGTCTGATTGACGGGAATGGATGAATACAAAGGTTTGGGAATGCAGCGTTTGCGAGCATACAACAGCGTTGTTCACACATTCGACGGACTATAACTAGCAGAATAACCATGAGACCAGAATGCCCGCTGACCTACGACAGCTAATATCTGTGCACTTATGACGGCTTTCGGCCGACCTTCGATTGCCAGCTCTACTTTACTCATTGTAAATTACCGCTCGACGCATATTGGTGGGCCGTTGCGTAGACACCACACATTAAAAGAAGCGATTTAATGATAGATGACAATTGGGTCAGCGAAGCTGCTGTATCACTTTCAAAACACCAGCTCCTTTTTGTCGATACTGTGTGGGAACGTCCCATTAACCACCGCAATGATAGCGATTGGCAACCGGAGTTTTTCTGTAGTATGTTGTGCCCCGAACACGTCATTTTGCTGCATATCCTCACGCCGAGGTAGGTAACCGGAGATAGATTGAGCAGGCTTCTAGCAATTTCCCTATCGTTGATTATGTTTTTGCTCACTTCTCCCACATCGACTGCGGAGAGCCGCCTATCATTGGAGAAAAGTCCTCACAGAAATCTGGACTGGTGGTTTTTTCAATCCACCGTCCTACTCGACGGCGTAAGGGATATTCTCCCCGGAATCACCCCCACTAACATTAGCAACCCGTTTTTGAGTCGAGAAGGCCGGCATCCTCAGGACACACCTCGTTCGTGGGAACAGAGTGGTCTCTCTAGGTCATATTTTGCGGTCAGTTATAGACTTAGCTTCAATTTTAATTCTATAAATGATCGCTGGGGGATGATGCCGGGAACAAAACTTTTGGTAGCTTACTGAAATCTGAGCTTCGGGATACTGATGTTATCGCTCGTATAGGTGGCGAAGAATTTGCCTTGCTCATTCGTACAGACAGTTATTCGGTCACAATTATCAAAGCGAAGATGATTTGTTAACAAAAATGCCACAGAAAATTTCTCGTCTGTGGAAGGTGATTTTCAGATTACCATTGGCATAGGCCTCTGTGAAATGGCCTCAGAGGATGATGTACACAGTGCAATGAAACGCGCTGAAGAGGCACGTTACCACGCGAAAAAAAAAGGCAGAAATCAGGTTATTTCATAGGGCCCACTGTAAAAATTTTTAGAAAACTGCCTAAAGTAAAAATAATCATCGGACATAATCCTTAGGTTAAGAATAGACTCGAACCTATGGAGTGGGCAAAAAAAATAGTGTCTTAGCGCTTTGATTATAATGTCCCCGCGGCGTTGTGGTGAATCTAGCCTCTCTTCGGCCACGCCACTTCGAAGGCCGGGTCGAGCCCTATCCTTTGGCAGGCAAGCACAGCATATTCAATCGATTAAAAAAGGTTCTTTCACAATGGCAAAGCAGAAATATTATACCGTTTGGGCGGGTCACAAACCTGGTATTTATACCGTTTGGGCAGAGGCTGAGAAGCAAGTGAGAGGTTTTGCCAACGCCAAATACAAGTCGTTTCCAACAGAGCTCCTCGCGGAAGAAGCATTCAAGCAAGGTGCGACTAGCGGAACTCGAAACAAAGCACCTACCAAGCGGGCGCAATCTGCAGGGACCGATGCCGGAGCCAATGCTGTTGATACAGATGTAGCGATATATTGCGATGGTGCCTGTGATCCAAATCCTGGCAAGGCCGGAACAGGTATCGCTATCTATAAGGGCAAAAAGCTGAATCAGCTATGGTATGGATTATACAATCCTGCGGGCACGAACAATACCGCTGAACTGTTAGGGCTTTATCACTCTCTGACGCTGGCTAAAGGTGAAATCAACAAAGGCTTAAGTATCGCTATTCATTGCGACTCAACATACGCTATTAACTGTGTTAAAAAATGGGCTGAGGGCTGGAAGGCGAAGGGCTGGAAAAAGAAAAATGGCGAGATTAAAAACCTTGATATAATCAAACCTGCGCATGCCTTATATGTCGAAATCGCTCCCTATATTCAGATCCAACATGTAAGTGCTCATAGTGGTATTGAAGGCAATGAACTCGCCGACCGCATGTCAGTGATTGCCATAGAGCGACGAGAGCTTGATCTGGTTAAATACACTGACGCACTGTCGATAACAGAGATACTATCAATGGCGAGAGGTTAACGTCTCGTCAAATCTGCGCCGAATGCCTCGCGTTTCTAGGACATGAATACTTGATTACGTGATACTGTTCTAATTGCTTATCAACCGTGAACAAACAACTATGGATCAATTAAGAGCGCTCCGCTACTTTAGTAAAGTAGCGGAGACAGGAAGTTTTACCATTGCAGCAAACACCTTTTCGGTACCAGCTTCTTCCATATCGCGACGCATTGCTGATCTGGAAAAGAACCTCGGCGCGACACTACTAAAACGCAGCACTCGCTCTGTTCATCTTACTGAAATTGGCCAACTGTATTTCGCGCAAGTTAAAAGCATTTTGACTCAGTTAGAGCAGAGCGATGAGACCGTGCGCAGCTATCAGGCCAAACCCGAGGGACGGCTGCATATTAGCACTTTGGTAGGATTTGGTGAGCGGCTGGTTTTGCCGCTGCTGGACGAATTCAAGCTACTACATCCGCAGATCGTTCTTGATGTCAGCCTTAGTGACGAACTGCAATCGTTAGAACGCGATGAAGTTGATATAGCTATACGTGGAGGCTATGCCCCAAACGAACGTGTGCAAGCGATCAGACTGATGGACAATGAATTCATCCCAGTAGCTTCGCGCAGATATTTAGACCGCAGAGGAACACCGCGCAACGCATTTGAACTTAGGCAGCACGATGGCTTGTTTTATCGCACTCCCCACGGCCCGACAACCTGGCTCTGTAACACAGACGGACAGTGGCATGACGTTTCTGGAACCGCGGTAGCCATATCAAATAACGGTAAATGGTTGGGCGAACAAACGATTGCAGGATTGGGTATTATGATGGCACCGCGCTGGTCGATAAATGAACATATCAAGAGTGGAGAACTGCAAGAGCTAACATTTAACCCTGCGCTAAGTGTCAGTCAAAACCCCAATCTCGCAATTTATTTGTTGTATCAAAAACAGCGCTATCTTGTGCCGAAAGTTATGGCTGCCGTCGAATTTTTAGTAGCGCGATTGAAGCAAAACTCTGCTTAGATAGAGCGCAAGGGATTGTTATAGCAACAAATCCCATGGCTCTTTTAACGCCTTGCTATTGCTTGCTTGGAACAATAAGAACCTTACCATTTCTGCCGCGCTGCGCTGCACGGGTAACGGCTTGTTTAATTTCAGCAATGCTAAACCGTGAGTCAACATTGGCTTTTAACGCGCCGCCTGCTATTAAAGGAATGATTTGCCCAAAGGCGCCCTGCCGCTCTTCCACTGACGCAGTCTGAAACCATTTAGTTAGCCAAAATCCGCGTATACGAATGTCTTTACCAATAGCTATACTTGGGTTAAACGTTGGCAATTGTCCTGACAACAGACCGTAGGCCACCAGTGTACCGCCTTCTCCAAGACTTTCAGAAAGTCGTGTAAAGGTTTCACCGCCAACAGCATCAATTGCCAGAACAACGTTGGCATTATTGGTTGCACTAGCGATTTGCTTCGCAAGATCAGGACCATCTATCAGCACAACATCAGCACCTTTAGCCATCAAGTCTTCGGCTAGTCCTTCACGACGAACAACATTGACTGTTTTTATACCCCGTTGTTTTGCCAACTGGATAAGGTAGCCACCAACTGCTGAATTTGATGCGCTTTGTACAATCCAGTCGCCCTCCTTGAGATCAACGTAAGAATTCAACATAAGTAGTGCTGACAGCGGGTTAATTGTACTCATAGACAGTTGTTCGATAACCGCCATACTGGGATTACCGAGGTCAGGAAGAGGAATAACAGCGGCTGCGGGAACCACTAGCTCTTCGCTCCAGGTTCCTACGCCTGCGAGTAAGACCAATTGACCTGCACTCAAATGTGCCACTGATGAGGATGTTTCAGCCACCCGGCCTACACCTTCGCTGCCCGGAGTTGAGGGCAATGCTGGCAGAGTAAGATATTTTCCTGCAATTTGCAGGGTGTTAGATGGATGAATTGGCGCCGCTAATACATCCACTCTAATCTCGCCATCTTTTAAGCTCCGCGATACACCTTCTTTGACTTCCAGCACCGTTGCCGGGTCACCGATTTGATTGAGTTCGACATATTTAAAGGTGGAGCCTACCTCGTTGCCCGCGAGAACAAACGGTGCAGCGCTAATTAGTAGCGCGACAGCTGAAGCGATCGAGAATTTTTTCATAGTGTAATGCCTATTTTGCTGAGTTTGATGTTTATACATTAAGCCGACCAACTCGCCGGCTTTCTAATGACTTACTGAACCGTGCATTGATGAAAACTATTCGTGGCATTTTATACTGCCACGCTAATCGTACATAGCGTCGATTCCCTGATTTCTAAATTACAGTAAAGATTTATCTTCTCCTTCAAACCAACGACCCAGATAAACACCCACTATCGCCCACAGTGCTGCAATGCCAGCTCCCACGAGAGCAACGGCCGCTAAACCTAGACCCAAACCCTGCGTTAACCCAGTAAATAACCATGCCATCAACATATCACCACCGCGATAAGCAACGATATCGATAACCGGCTTTGCCTTGAAGCGAGTTTCGCGGTCCACTCGGGTAAAGAGCATTTCACGGGCAGGTCTGGTAACCGCGTAGTTGCCAGCCCGTCGTAATATCTGCAAGCCAACAACAACCGCCATTAACGGTGAAACGGCGATCACAATCAAACCTGCGCAAATAAGCACTGGAATCAAAGCCATTGTTACGGGCATGCCAAATTTACTGACGATACGACCGGTCGCAAAGAGCCCTGTTGCAATCGATAAAGTGTTAACTGCCAGATCCATCTGTGCCCAAACGGCGGTTCGCTCGGCCCGAGTCAGATCGGCCAGTAAGTTTTTTAACTCGAAGTACACGAAAGAACTGATGCCAGTATAGAGAAAAATAAATAAACCAATCGCTAACAAATAAGGATTTGAAAAAAACATTCTGAAACCAGCAAAGGGGTTTCCGCCAATAGCCGTTTTCGAATTACCGGTGTTTAAATCCACATTGTGTAGCTCGGAGGACTTCAGCGATTGTAAATAAAAAATGATCGGAATTGGTAGCAACAGCATAACACTGGCAATAAGCATCAAATTATCTGTGCCTAAGGACTCTGAAAAAAACGACGGAATAGAAGGGCCAATCAGTCCACCGACACTAGCACCAGCGGCGATGATGCTAAAAAGCCTGCCTGCCTGTTCTTTACTGAACAGGTCAGACATAAAGCTCCAAAAGACTGAAATGTGAAAAAGGCTGAACACACTGACCCAAACGTAAAATGATTTATCTATCAACGTGCGATCACCCGAAGATGAAACCGCAGCATAAAAAACAACAAACGTCAGAGCAAAAATTCCATACATTGCCGGCACAAGAAGCTGAAAACGAAATCGTGACACGGCAATGCCATAAACGGCAACTACTGCCGTACTGATGAAAAAATTAAGCGTCCAAAGCCAGCTGACTTCAGCATCGGACCAGTCACTTGCCATGGCGTCACGAACAGGACGTAAGATGTAATAAGCCGACATTAAAATGACCACGAACAGAAAGGCACTGAAAGTAGCCTTCACCTCGTTTGCTTCTATTTTTGATGCCTTTTTGAAAAACTGACTAACAGGGTTATTACTGATCTTCGGCACAGAACGTTCCTTTGTTGAGTCTGCCAATTAGACGGCCTCGGCTATACTGGATTTTATGATCAAGCGGTAAATACAGCCGACAACGCCGGCGCATTATCGCTATCTTTCATTCCGGTATATATAGGCGTTAAGGCATTAGATTATTGCTATAATGACAAATATAGAAGCCCCGAGACCGCAAAAACTAAGATTCAAGTCCGAAATGACTCGAACATTGATTGAGCCATGACCTGCTTGCCGTCATCACTGACACGATCGATGCCGGAGTCGTTGTGAATATAAGCCTTGCCCATGAGACTACGGCCAATAGCAAATTTTTCGATTTCTGAGATAATATTACTCGAATAGCCAGCCACTATTTAGAGTATGATTCTCGTCATATCATGGCGTGCATTTTAGCTATAAGCCCGCATTATTGGGGTGAGCTACCCCCTCTACTCTTAACAAGACGAAAATCTAGGTGTAGCGATAGCGCCGTGGAAACGGTATAACGGTAATGAATACATCCTAGGATCCAATATCAGATGGCAATAAAAGCTGAACCGACCTTTTCACTAAAAGATCAGCTATTTAATGCCACATCTCTCAGTAAGCTTTCAGATGCGCTTGACCAAACAAGGCTTCGCTACCAACGCAAAAAATTCGAGAAAGAAATTCTGGACGCGTTTCCAAACCTGGAGTTAAAAGCGCGCATCGACTGGATGGTCACTGTGCTGGCGGGCTATCTACCCGATGAATTCGAAGCTGCGATAGAAATACTGGAAAATGCACTACCGTCTCCCCTCGACCCAAAAAAAACCGACGACGATTTTGGCGAATTTATCTGGGCAGTCCCCGGTGAATATGTCGCACGATTTGGCTGCACTGATTTGCACCTCGAGAGCTCGCTCGATTTTTTACGCAAAAGCACCATGAGATTTACCGCAGAAAACTCTATCAGACCCTTTCTGCGGAGATACCCCGAAGAGACCATGAGGTTTATTCGTCGTTGCGCAACGGACAACAACTACCATGTGCGCAGGTTAGCCTCCGAGGGTATACGCCCGTTCCTACCATGGGCTGTGCGTGCAAACGTGGAACCAAAGCAAATTTTTGAAGTACTGGAAATACTCAAACATGACAACACACGGTATGTCACTCGATCTGTTGCCAATACCCTCAATGATCTATCAAAAACTGATCCACAGAAAGTTATCCAGACGCTAACAGATTGGCAAAAACGGCCTTCAGATGAAATGACTTGGGTGATCAAACATGCACTTCGCACGCTCATCAAGCAGGATCACGGCGGTGCGCTGTCATTGCTGGGTTATCCGACTGACCCTCAGTTCGAATTATCCGCGGTCAACGCATCAACCCTGATTTTCGTTGGTGAACATCTAAGTTACCAATGTATTATTAAGTCCAACGTTAGTCAGCGCCTTCGAATTGCGCTTCGCGTTTATTATCTGAAGGCCAATGGCAGTCACTCAGCCAAAGTTTTTTCAGTGAAAGACACCAACACCTCAGCCGGGGAAACAATTAAGATTAACAAAACAGTTTCCTTTAAAGCCATCACCACCAGAGCGATGTACCCGGGGCAGCATGAGGTAGAAATTGTAGTGAACGGCATTGCCCGCAGTAAGAGATCATTTCAGTTGTGTCAGCCGTCTCAATGATTCGAGGATACAAACTCGTCCAAGTGATTATCGAAGCGGAGCTAAGAGTAGCCGACAATCACCAAGCTTCCATGTTTGGGCTGATATTTCCCAGCTGCGCTCGGGCGTGGCCGAAAGAGTAACGTCACTACTCACGGTGTAGATCGGGGAATTATATTAGACCCTAGTAATAACAGAAGTCGGTATATCAGCGCGCCTGCAACGGCTAGCCGTTGTAATATTTTACTTTAAACCACTGTTTCTGCGAACTTACAGGACTCTCCTCATTATTACTAACCGTCACGGTCGGATCACTAGCTGCGTCCATGGCCTGCCACTGGAATAGGATGACCAATTGCCGCCACCCGCTTTGCAGGAAAACAGCATTGTGTTTACCACGTCCGAACTGATCAATATTTTGCATTTCTTTTGGCAGGCAACGAGTGCCAAATAAAGCATCCCAAATAATCAAGTTATTAACGTAATTACTGTTGCTGTGGCGAATAGTGGAAGAGTGATGCCAACGATGAAACTCAACAGAAGTGACTGATGCAAAAACACTCAAATTGCGTAACGCTTGACCGCGACTTCGTCCCAACTAATACCATTACCGGGCCGATCAGGGACGATGATATTGCCGTCTTTGATATCGAATGGCTCAGCGATCAGCGGCAAGCCCCAGTCGCGAGATTCAATCCAATCAGCCGATTCACTAGCCCGCATCAAGTGTGCAGATACTTCCGGGTAGAGATGGCTCGATAGCGGCAGACCGGCGGCGCCGGCGATTGATGCCGAGCGCATCCAGCCCGTTACACCACCAATACGCATCAGGTCAGGCATATAGAGGTCGGCCGCACGCGCTACCACGGCTTTGTAGAACTCGCGCGGCCCATAAATATTCTCGCCAATCTGGATGGGCGTTTTAATTTCGCGCGTTATCTGGGCACAAGCTTCGAGATTATCATAGACGATAGGCTCTTCGAACCAATACAGTCCCTGGTCATCTAATGCATGCAGCCGCAACAGCGCTTCGCCGAACGCCATGCCTTGATTGAAATCTGACATGATGTGAACATCATCACCGACCGCTTCGCGCACGTTAGCAATAGCCTTGACGTCATCTTTTATCGATGTGCGGCCAAGCCGCATTTTAATTGCACTGTAATTGCCCTCGCTGACTAATGCGGCGGCTTCATCGCCGAGCTCCTCCAGTGGTTTCAGCCAAAGCCCATTGCTGTTGTATGCACGCACCGGACCGGGACTTCCTCCCAGTAGCGTGGCAAGTGGCATATTTGCGGCTTTGGACAGTGCATCCCAAATCGCCATATCGATGCCCGACAGCGCAATCAACGTTATTCCCTCACGACCAACGAGGTGAAGTGAGCGCATGCTCTCTCCATAAACATCAAGCGGAGCCAATGGCTTCCCCTTGAACATGTCAGCGATGTCCTCGATCGAATGCACAATGGCGGGAATGGACCTCAATCTGTAAGGCTCAAGATAACTGCGACCAATAATACCTTCCTTAGTATAGATATCGATAAGGATAAGCGGCCAGTCTTCAAGCTGGCCTATCTTGGCGATAAGCGGTCGATTGAGCGGTACCGATACGACTCGAACCTGTATACTTTCTAGCGTCAGTTGTTGCGTCACTACGAGTGTACTCCCTTGCTTATTATCCTGAAAAAAACTTCATACCTGATTGTCCAAACAACCCGGCAATCGGGCAGGCATTCGAACGTGCTAATCATCCAGTTTCCAGCAACTCGCACGGCTTTATAATAGTCGCACCTGCTGGGCTCCGAAATATCTCGAAATATAGCAATAGCAGCCAACCACTATTGTAACATTGATCAATAACGATTAGTCTGCTTTTCATGCGTAGCAAAAGGAATACAGGCAATGACAAATTCTACCGAACACTCAGTTGAAACAAGCCCTTCAGGTATTAAAGGCATTCATCATATTGGAATATCAGTGTCCAACTTGACTGAGTCCCTTGCTTTTTTTGAAGGGGCGACAACGCTTGTGTGCCATAGTCGTGAAGGATTCAGTGGTACGGGTTTGGCAGTAGCAGCACCCGAAGAAGTCGCCATATTAAAAGGGCCAAACGGCTATATCGAACTTATGCAGTTTAGCTCAACCACACACGGCGATGCCCAAGCAATACCTGTTGAGGGGCCAGGAATTACCCATATGTGCGTTCAGTCTCCTGCTGACCTTGGCATGTACAACTTATTCAAAAATCAACAGGCCAAGGCGGTGACTAGAGGCACTGGGCCGGTCGATCTAGGCGGCTACGGCGTGCACTATGCTTATCTGAGAAACGCAGATCAAACTATGTTCGAAGTCGAGGAAATCGATAAACCCCAGTTCGATGGGCCCGTTTGGGTTGCACATATTGCATTGGTTAGTCACGACATTGATCGACTTGTCGATTTTTATTCTCGCATGCTTGGAATAGCGCCCTATCGCCGGGCCGATAAAGTTGCGGGGCCCAGAATCGAAGAAGTGACTAACCTTGATAAGGCTAAGATTCGTGCAGCTTGGTTCAATGTTGGAAACATGGTTCTTGAACTTTGGGAATATGTCAGCCCTGCCACTCCTGATACTGGAGCTGCTCGACCCTTTGAAAAACTCGGCTACAACAAATATACCTTTGAAGTCACAAATCTCGAAAGCGAAGTCATTCGGCTAACAGCGCTGGGTATCAATTTTACCGGACCTGTGTTGAAAACACCCGCCGGACGAGAGGCCTATGCAACTGACCCAGACGGTAATTGTTTTAGTGTATTACAACTGGATAAAGACTCCCTCTCGATTGACCATTTGAGTAACATTAGCTGGGAAACGGCCTAGGGAATAGTTAACTATTTTCCGCTGGGCTCGTTACGGTGACGGCTTATTTGCCAGAAATCTATGCAATGCTCGATTAACCTCATCCGGTTTCTCTAACATGGGTGAATGTCCTGTATCTGGCAGGCGGAGCACTTCCAACTGCTCAACATAGCGCGGCAGATCGTCGATAAATTCAGCGACGAAGGTCTGATCGGAATTCCCCCAGATAAGTAGCGCAGGCACAGAAATTCGCGTATTTCGATTAGGCCAAAGGTCATCATCAGTAATTTCCTCCACCGGTGGAATATTAGCCCTGTACCAGTTGATGCCTGCATCCACAGAACCTCTTGTGCCAAGCCCCTGCCTGAAACACCGCTCTGATGTTTCAGTGAAGTGATCTAGGTGGCGCAGCGAGTTACAGATATTGTCACACACCTGTTGGTTATTATCCTGGGTCATAGCATCATGCATCGCACCCTCGCGCATTTTATACATGTAGCTTGATCGTTTGCGCTGTTCATTATTGTTTTTTAAAAGATCAAGGAGTTGATTAAAGGGCGGGGCAGATAGCACCACCAATTTTTTCAGGCGTTCGGGATAATAGGCTGCGTAGGCCCAAGACAGAGCACCTCCCCAATCATGTCCGACAAGATAAAATGGTTCTTCGCTAGTAATGTGACGAGCAAGTTGATCTAGCTGCAACGCCAGTCTTTCAATCTTATAGTGGCTTAAATCATCTGGACGAGAGGAGAGATTGGCACCGAGACCGTCAACAGCGACGACGTGGTATTCTCGGGAAAAAGCCTCCATTTGCAGATGAAAAGAATACCAGAATGACGGGAAGCCATGGTAAAAAATGATGGTTGGTGCTGTTCCAACAGGCCTTCCACCTTCGACGTAATGAAGTTTTATATCATCGAGTTCAAAATAGCGATCAAGAAACAGGGCCATCAGACTTCCTTATCTCATATCCAAAAAACAAGTTAAACATTATGACTATGAACATAGCGAGCAATCTTTAAACCTAACTCGGTTTTTGAGCAGCAATCGAGTCGTCCCTTAACTTTTCAGGTGAGGCAGATTTGGCACGCTCACGGTCTACCAGTTCAGGCGGCACATACCAGTGAAGCGTATCACTGTGATAGGCATCCCATACACACTGCGCCACAACTTCAGGGCCTAATGTGCGGCCGGCATCGGTGCGATTGGCATTTAGCTTAGGCATATTCGTGACCTTCCGCTCCTGTCCTTCTACGTAAGATTTGCCCTGCCACAGTGCCGTATCGATAATTCCAGGCGAGACATCAGCGGCGCGGGAACCGAAAGTTGCAAACTCAACGCTGAGCGCTTCAGTTAGTCCTTTGACCGCGTATTTAGTCGCCGCATAGGTGGCCATTCCAGCGGTGCCGAAGGTGGCCGCAGAGGAGGACATACTAAAACATAATGAGTTGTCAGTCCCTTTTAGCAATGGAATCGCAGCATGTATGCCGTTTAAGACCCCGATGAGGTTGACATTAACCGTCGCGATCACTTTATCAAAAGGAATGCTGTCGAGACGGCCACCGATGGCAATACCGGCATTGTTGAAAATGATATCCAATCGGCCCCCTGTCAGCTCGCTAAAGTTATCCATAGCTACATCGAATGCGGTCTTATCAGTAACGTCCAGCACGCCGGTGATAATATTTGATTCCAGCTCAAGCTTCAGTTCGCTCAGCTTTGCCTCATCCATATCGTAACCGCCAATAAACCAGCCTTTCTGGTGAAATAAGATCGCGGTAGCCCGGCCGATTCCACTAGCAGCTCCGGTGATAAATATTGTTCTTTGTTCCATTATTTTCCCGCTTTTTTAGTATTTTTAGTGAACAACTTGCTTTTAAGCGCCGATATTGAGATGTACGTTTACTGCAAGCGAATATGCATAGAATTTTTATTAGAATATCCAAAAAATAAGCTGACAACAATCATTTATCGCGGCGATAATTAATCGTTGTGACAACGAGCGACGGATATCCAATACACAACTATTGATCGATTCATATAACCTCGTCGATCCGGCATCAAAAGCCCATGACGATAACACCGATTTGACTTTTGAAACCGTCAATGTCGGGTCTACGGACTATCAATGTCAATAATCTAAGAACACAAATACTATGTAGCAATAACAGCCAGCGCGGACAAAAATGAAAAAAATAGGCTGGCGGAACGAATTTTTCTCAATTAATTTCCACAAAGAACCATCTTGACGATGGGATGTTGCGTTAAATCTTTTTGGTAATAAAAGTATTGCCGCTAATCTAGTGATGGAGGATGAATGCCACGACCGAGGCTTATTATCATGCAGACGTTGATCAGTGTCTGCGCTATGTCGCAAAAGCAATCGCCGTAAATGCTTGGCTCAGATCAATAAGAAGTTCCACCGCAGATGATGGACAAAACGCTGGCTAAAAATCGCACCCAGAATATAATGTCTGCGTCTGTTTTTAACCGGTTTTCTAAATAATCAACGAGAGGTAATAATGTGGCTCCAACAATCGATTTTTATTGGGATCTTGGATCAACCAACTCCTATTTCGCCATCAAACTACTAGAGCCTATTGCAAAAAAATACAACGCGGAAATTCACTGGCATGCGTTTAATGTCGGCCACGTATTTCAAGCTAACAACTATATCTTAATGGATGAGCCACGGGCAAAATTAACAAATCGACGGGATGATCTTATGCGGTGGGCCAAAAAATATGACTTGCCTTTCAGTGTTCCCAAAGCCTTTCCCATCAAGACGAGCCGTGCGCTCCGCGGGGCTATTGCAATGCGGCAGTGGGGTAAAGAAGCTGACTTTATTAATGCAATATTTGCCGCCTATTGGGAGCGCGGTGATGGCAGTATCGGCGAGTATGCTACTCTACGCGAAATCGCGTTGTCTTTAGGGGTTGATCCGCAGGAGTTTGAAGACTGCGCGGAAAGTGCTGCTGTGCGCCAGGCACTCATTGATTCAACTAACCATGCGTTAGCTAAAGGTGTTTTTGGCGTTCCGTCAATTATCATTGGTGACGAGCTCTACTGGGGCAAAGATCGTATGGAATTTGTAGAGGCACATCTCGCTCGCCTATGATTTTCCCGCTCATGGCTATTTTGTTGCTAGAGCATCCAAAAAAATGACAAAAAACACCGGTTGCCCGTCACAATCCGGCGTAATACAAAGGTAAAAACTTAATGACAGACATAACAGGTCGTGTTGCATTTATCACCGGTGCCGCCAGCGGTATTGGCTATTCTCTTGCTAAATCATTTGCCGCGCGCGGCGCAAAAATAATGATGGCTGACAGAAATGCAGAAACTCTACAGCGAGCAGAAAATGATCTGCGTGCAACTGGCGCAGATGTAGCATCAGTAGTTTGTGATGTGACCAGTTTGGATTCAATGAAAGCAGCGGCACAAGCCACCCTAGACCGCTTTGCCAAAGTCCATATCGTAGCGAACAACGCAGGTGTTCCCATGGGCGGTAAGCCAGGTCGGATCCCAATGGAAGACTGGCGATGGGTGCTGGATATCAATGTTATCGGAGTGGCTCACGGGGTAGAAGTGTTTACGCCGATTTTGCGCGAACAGGGTGAAGGAGGTCACTTTCTCAATACGGCATCCATGGCAGGCCTGATGGGGCAAGCTGGCGTTGCGCCTTATGTAGCATCAAAATTTGCCGTCGTTGGCTATTCTGAGTCTTTGCGCGATGAGGTCGCCACCGACAATATCGGCGTCAGCGTGTTATGCCCAGGCTATGTCAATACGGGTATTCATAGCGCGATGTTTGACAGGCCCTCACTAACAACAACTAGCGATGAGTCTGCTAAGCGCAAGGGTTATACCGGCATGGAAAAATTGATAAAAAATGGGATGGATCCCGACGCTATTGCAAACTGGGCGTTAGATTGTGTAGAGGCAAACCGCTTCTATATTTTCACCAATCCAGAGATTCGGAAAGATTATGCAGAGCGCAGTTCGGGTATTCTTTCTGACTTTGACGCCCTCATCAATGATGGGCGTTTTTCATCATAAGGTGATGAACTAATGCATCGGAAAATTCGAAGACTGCATCACTACTGACGCCGGAACCATTCCGCGATTTGAATAGAAAGGGGCAATAGTAATGACCGTGACTATAGAAAAAACCGAACAAGTTTGGACTGTCATCCATAACCGACCGGAAGCTCGAAATGCAATGGATCCAGATTCGGCAGATGGCTTAGTTGAGGCCTTCGAGGATTTTGATAAAAGTGACGCCAAGGTTGCTGTCTTGTGGGGTGCTGGTGGCAGCTTTTGCGCGGGTTGGGATCTAAAGTATGCGGCGTCCCTGTCTTCTGGGGAGCGAGAAAATATCAAAGAATTCGATTTTCCTATGGGATCCGCACCGGCGCCGCGGGGGAGCTTGGGTCCTACCAGAATGGAGCTAAGCAAACCCGTTATTGCTGCGGTAGAAGGCCCGGCGGTTGCAGGCGGAATGGAACTCGCCATGTGGTGTGACATCCGAGTGATGTCTGAGGCGGCCTATTTTGGTGTCTTTTGCCGCCGCTGGGGAATCCCGCTTTCCGATGGTGGCGCAGTGCGCCTACCCCGTCTAATCGGCCAGGGTAAAGCGCTGGAAATAACAATGACGGGGCGTAAAGTACCCGCCGATGAATGTTATAACATAGGGCTGTGTGAAAAGGTCGTTGCCGTTGGTGATGCGCGAGCGTCTGCGGAAGCAATGGCCCATGAGATCGCAAAATTTCCGCAGCAGGCCATGCTCGCCGACCGGCGTTCTATCTACGAAACCCATGGTCTTTCCGTGCGTGAGGCTTTAAAGGTTGAGTGGGCAAATGGTCTGGCTGCAGTGCGAAATGAAGGCTATGAAGGCGCGGCACGATTCAGTAGCGGACTAGGGAGACACGGTGATTTTGATAAAATATAAGGCGTATAAAACTGCTGGGGCTTTTATCGAGTTTTTCTTTAAAGCCGATACATCCTCATTAGCGACCCCTTTCACGGATCTGAGAGGGGGTCATGCCAGACCAACGTTTAAACGCTCGTCGAAAATTTGTTGTATCGCTAAAGCCCAATAAGCAGGCAATCTCTACAACCGGTAGCGCCGACCCTACCAAATATTCGTTTGCCAGTCGGTATCGCACCTTATCCAGCAATTGCTGAAATCGAAAGCCCTCCTTAGTCAAATGTCGTTGCAGGGTACTTTCACTCATATGTAACTTTTTCGCCATTGTTGCGCAGTTAGGGAATTCTGATCCCGACTGTAACAATTCATGTTGGACCCGGGCGGCGATAATTCCCCGATGACTTTCGAGCGGTAATAAGCGATCGCACTCACGTTGCAAAATGTCTTGTGTTAGCGGGTTGGCGGTCGATATTGGGGTGGTTAGACTGCCGTCACTGAAACTTAGTGAGCGCTTGGCGCTATTGAAATGAATTTTCGGCCCGAAAACTTTTTCATATGTTGTTTTATCGGCAGGAGCCGCATAGTCCAACTCTAGTTTAAAGTCAGTCTGGGGAGCGTCGAACAGTATATGGCGGCTATTCACAATAGCCGCATACAACAACTCGCAATAAAACCGCTCAAGCTCAAACGGAAGATAGTCGGCCCGCGCCAGCACCTCTGTTCGCCCTTCATTACTCTTAAGCTCAATTGTGATACTGGGTAAAATGACACGGTTGTAGCGAACTAACAACTTGAGTGCATCTCCAGCAGTCGAACTAGTCATTAACGCATAGCCAAAAATACCTTGGGAAGGGAGGTCAAATTGCGACCCGACTTTTAATCCCAGCTGTATATCTTTAGACAGGTGTAGCGCGTTAGCGCATAGGGTATTGAGTTGTTTTGCCGTAAAGCTAACGTCCGACTGAGTATCTGCCACCGTTAACGCGGTATTGTTGAGTAATTGCTGTTCGCTAATACCGATCTTGTCGAGTAGCGAGCGCAGTATGCCGAAATACATTGAATGCATAATTGACTGTATTTAACCCTATAGTTGACTTTATTTAACCCCTTATCGAGCCAATTTGTCAATTACCATTGTTGCTCTTTTTTTGATCACTGGAATGCCAGAGACTATCTTCCGGTTGACGAAATCAAGAACTGGGCCAATTATTTTAGTGACATCATAAGGAGTGAAACCGTGTCTCAGATTCCAGAGCCGAAAGGCAAATTACCGGGTATTGGACATACTCACTTGATTGACGCCGCCGAACCGGTGCAATCGTTACTGGCGCTGTCCAAAAATATGGGTGAAATTTACCAACTTCAACTTCCCGGCGGAAAACTACTGGTAGTCTCCAGTCAGCGCCTAGTCGATGAACTATGCGATGAAAGCCGTTTTGACAAAAAAGTCAGCGGCCCCTTGAGTAATATTCGCGATATCGCTCTAGATGGTTTGTTTACGGCTAAAACCACAGAGCCGAACTGGCAAAAGGCACACAATATATTAATGCCCGCTTTCAGCATGGGGGCCATGTCCAATTATTTCCCGATGATGCTCGAAATTGCCGAACAAATGATGACGCGGTGGGGGCAACTTAATGCCCATGATGAGATCGATGTTCCTGCGGATATGGTTAGGCTGACCCTCGATACTATTGGATTGTGTGGTTTCGACTATCGATTCAATTCTTTTAGTCGTGATGAGCCACATCCATTTATCGAGAGCATGCTGGTAGCATTGCAGGAAGCAATCGACCGGGCAGTTGCCCTGCCTTTTGTCCATGCAATGAATATTGGACGTCGGCAACGGTACGAAAAACATGTCCAGAACCTCAAAAATATTGTTGATTCTGTTATTGCAGAACGCAAAGCCGACGATGGCACAACAGATGCTAAAGACCTGCTAAGCCTTATGCTCACCGGTTCGGACCCAGCAACCGGCGAGAAACTGTCGGATGAAAATATCCGCTACCAGATTATTACGTTTTTAATTGCCGGCCATGAAACGACCAGTGGTTTATTGTCGTTTGCATTACAGTATCTCATTAAGCACCCAGCGGTACTTAAGCGCGCCTATGCAGAAGTCGATGAAGTATTAGGCTCTGACATCACTACGCCGCCGACATTGGCACAGCTCGGGCGCCTCCCTTATATACGACAGGTGCTCAATGAAGCCTTGCGCCTTTACCCCACGGCGCCGGCGTTCACTGTCATGCCACTCGAAGATACAACGTTAGCGGGGGTTTATCCGCTCAAAGCGGGGCAGCCTATTTTGATATTAATTGGAGGCCTGCACCGTGACGAAAAGGCCTGGGGTGACAACCCAGATTTATTTGATCCCGATCGGTTCGCGCCAGACGTTGCCGCGCTGCGACTGCCTAATGCGTTCAAACCCTTTGGCAACGGTCAGCGGGCTTGTATTGGCAGTCAGTTCGCGCTGCAAGAATCAATATTGGCCATAGGCATGGCACTACAACGTTTTAAATTCATCGATCATACTAACTACCAACTTGACGTGAAAGAAACGCTGACCTTAAAACCCGATGATTTTCGATTGCGGCTAAAGAAGAGGACCGACCAAGACCGCAAGCTAAATGTGCAAACAGGCCCTGAGATCGATGATCGACCAAAAGTTAAGGACGTAGCGAACCTGACAATTGATCATGCAACACCGCTGTTAATTTTACACGGTAGTAATATGGGTTCAGCGCAACAAATCGCAGCCCGTTTGGCCGAAGAAGGAGAATCCGTCGGTTTTGTTGTTAGCAGCGGTAGCCTTGATGAGTATACCAATCGCTTACCAAGCGACGGGGCGGTTTTGTTGATTACCGGATCATACAATGGCACTCCGACAGATGATGCTAAAACCTTTATGACGTGGCTAGAATCAACTGAACAGAGTCTTGGTCATGTTCGCTATGGTGTGTTTGGTGTTGGTAATCGAGACTGGGCAACGACCTACCAACGAGTACCGCGCTTAATTGAGCAACGCTTGGAAACACTTGGCGCTGAATGTGTCGTTGCTCGTGGCGAGGCCGATGCCAGAGGCGATTTTTTTGGCGACATTGACAGCTATGCTAAAACTGTCTGGCCTGAATTGGCCGTATCGTTAGGACTCACTGTTGCCGCTCCAGTTGACCGTGGTGATCGATTTACTGTTGATTTACTAACTGATAACGATCGCGATACGGTTTTTTTGCAACATCATTCTCTAACGCCAATGACCGTGACGGTCAATGATGAGATGGTTGATACGCGGGTCGACTATGGGTTGAGTAAACGCCATATCAGCGTGAACCTACCTGAGGGCGTCAGCTACAAAACCGGAGACCACTTATTAGTGATGCCACGCAATCCCGCCGTTAATGTCGAACGTGCTGCAGTGCGTTTTGGTTTAGGTATACAGCAACGTCTGCGCCTGTCTTTAAAACACGGTTCTGCCGGCGCAATTCCAATCAATAGCGATATAACCGTCAATACATTATTGAGCCGTTATGTTGAGCTTTGTGATCCCGCAACGGTACGTCAAATTAAATTACTGGCGGAACACGCCTCCTGCCCACCCGATGTAACCGCATTAAATAACTTGGCACATTCGGATCACTACAAAAGCGAGGTCCTCGATAAACGAGTGTCCATGTTGGATTTGCTGGATTGTTACAGCAGCATAGACTTACCTTTTGCAACATATGTCGATCAGTTAGCGGAGTTGCAGCCCCGATATTATTCGATTGCGTCTTCCCACTTAACATCAGCTGGTAGTGTCGACATCGCGGTTAGTCGCGTGGCAGGAGCGGCTCTAGGTGGCAACGGCAATTATCTAGGTGCCTGCAGCTCTACGCTTAGTGACACTGAAGTGGGCGAATCGATATGGGCGCGCATTCGCTCAGTAGACTCTGAATTTTTGCCGCCGCAAGATTTACAGCAGCCGATCATTATGATTGGCCCAGGAACCGGCGTAGCGCCTTTCCGTGGCTTTATACAGGACCGTATGTTACATCTTAAACAGGGTAAAACCCTCGGTGAAGCAATACTCTTTTTTGGCTGCCGGCACCCGGATGTTGACGAGATTTATGGCGATGAGTTTGCCGAAGCCCAAGCGGCGGGAGCTGTGAGCTGTATCAAAGCCTACTCTCGCGCGCCTGCACACCCCCATCGTTATGTCCAAGATGCCATCGCCGCCAACGCCAATAGAATTTGGGAACTTTGGACTCGCGGAGCACGCATCTATGTGTGTGGTGATGCCCAGTATATGTTGCCGGGAGTTCGTCACGCAGTGCAACACATCTATCAAGATGCTTATAAAAAAGAGGGAGAAACCATCAGCGATAAACAGGCACAGGTATGGTTACAAGAAATGGAAGTAGCCGGCCGTTTTCTGGTTGACGCCTGGGCCTAGGCCAATGCTAGTGTTAAACACTATCACGGCCTGTGTAAATATTTTCCGAGACACAAAGGAATGCCTTTCAAGAAATCATCGGACGCGGCTGTTAGCGGATGAAGGCGTTAATCGAAAATTTTTCAACCACAAGCCGAGTGCGTAAAGCAGGCGATAGATGACAACCTTCAGTCAGTGATAATGTCGCTAGCACCTCATTGCCAAATTATACCGCTTTGCAGTCTAGTGATTCAGTGCGACAAAAAAACTACCGCGATCGTTAATATAGCGGTAGGATACGGAACGTCCCACGTCAGGAGAAAAATCATGTCCAAGGCCATGATGGCATACCCGGATCTTCGGCACCCCTTTGAAGAAAAGGCAATACATCCACAGGGCAGCGCTACTGTGCTGTATCAAGGTCGCAACGTCACCCTTAGTGAGGTGGGAGATGGCAATAGTCTTCTGATTCGTCCAGATGACCTCCCTGGGATTAACGGCTTTGTGCTCAAGCCACAAGGCGCATGTTATGCCGATATGTGCATCCCGATTGGTGAATCGCTATTCGTAGAGCGCAATGGCAAAAAATGGTTTGATTTGACCGCCTTTGCAGATTTGCTCGGACAGCCCTACGTAGCAGACATAAACGCCCGAGTGTGGAGTTTTGCTGAAATACCCTCCCGGCGTCAGGACATGATGGTCGACGCCATGGCGCCAGATTTTGAAGTCACTGACCGCGAAGGACAAGTTGTCCGAATGGCTGACCTGAAGGGCAAAAAAGCCTTGATAGTAACTTGGTCTTCGTGGTGAGGATGCTTCCTTGACGTGCCCGTGTGGCAACGTATCTATGAAGAAGTTAATGACCCCAACTTTGTTATCCTTTGCGCTGCACAGGATACCGGCGGCGAAGCCGTAGCCGGTCCAATTTTCGATGCCGCGAATGCGACTTACATTCAGGTGGTTGACCCGGATCATATTATCAGCAGCGCCTTTAACTTTGTGAATGTACCCTCAGCGGCTTGGGTGGACGAAGAGGGACGAATTGTCCGAATTGATGAAGGCACTTACGCCAAAAATCATGAGATTTACAAGGGCGACCAAACGATATCTTTTGGCACCGACGTCTATTCGCCGGCGTTAAAGGACTGGATCGCAAAGGGGAAAGATAGTGTACATGTTCAGTCTGCAGAGACTGTGACCAGCAATATCCGTCAACACACTCCTGACCAGCTTTTAGCTGATGCGTCCTTTCGACTTGCCAATTTGTTTCGCACCCATGGTTACAGCGAAAAGGCTGAACATTACTGGGAAAAAGCCCGGTCACTGAATCCTGACAGCGTCAATTTTATCCGTCAGAATCTGACGCTGACTGAAGAGGGTTCTGCGGGCGAAAGCTTTATAAAGCTTAGAGACGGATATATCACTGAGGGCAAAGATTATTACCGACCCCTTGATATCGAATCTTAGTACAACCGTTGAGGACTGCCAGCCTCATCAAGATGCTAACGGGCTCAGTTATTAAGTAACAGTGGCGCTGAAAGGCGCCTAATTTTATCAGAAGAGCTCACCGGTTCAGCCGAACCATTCTTAATGATCAATAACTCTATTGGTCGTCACTGCTGTGATTCTGATGGGTAAAACCGTCAATCATAGTCATCCTCACTATCCTCGTTTAACTGTCGGGTGACACAGAGCCTACTGGCGCCAATTCAAGCCGCCACGAAAGATGGAGACAACCGTCCTCTAACAACATGTTTCTATCTTGACGATCGCGTAACCAGCACGTAAATTAGTTTTTCCATTAGAACGGAGCAGGCGAAAGATCGTGCAAAACGACGCAGAACTTCTAGATCATATTCTCTCCCATATCGATAACGGTACAACCGATCTTGGTGATGAAGATTGGCACGAGCCCGTTGCAAACTATAGTTCTCAGGCGCGCTTCGATGCCGAGAGAAGGCTCATGCGACGACTACCCGTTCCCTTTTGTCCGCTGGCGGCATTGCCTGAACTAGGCTCTTATGTCGCGCGCAGTTCTGCCGGCGTACCTATTGTTGTAGTCCGAGATCTGGACGGTACTATTCGGGCATTTCGTAATGCCTGCCGACACCGCGGCATGCAGTTAGCTGAAGGCACAGGTTGTACGAAAATATTCCGCTGCACTTATCATGGCTGGGCATACCGTTTGGACGGGCGCCTTGAATATGTGCCACACGAACATGGTTTTCCTGACCTTGATAAAGACAACAGTGGACTGGTCCCGGTTTATGCCGTTGATATCCGGGGTGGGCTGGTATTTGTGACGCAGGATGAGCCCGTTGGGCCTGGCGCACTGGAATCACTGCCGGATCTATTGACTGACGATCAAGTACTGTTTGACTCGAACGAGTCGGTGAATGATATCAATTGGAAACTAACCGCAGAGGCTACACTTGAGGGATACCACATTAAGCCAACCCATCCCGAAACCTTTTATCCTTACGGCTATGACAATATGAATGTCATTGAAATGCAGGGACCGAATTCACGCATTTGTTTCCCCTTCAGGCGTATTGAAAAATTACGCGACGCACCTCGTCAGAACCTATCACTTGATCGCATGGTCACCGTGGTCAACCGCGTGTTTCCGTTTGCGTCGGTAAACCGCCTGTCCCAGCACTATGATGTCACTCTGGCAGAACCAGAATCACCGACACGAACACGATATTTCAGCTACAAGCTAACACTGCCAATACCTGATGGCAGCGCTCCCACAGAAGAAGCCTTAACACGGGCAAAAAAAGACGTGGCTTTTCTTGCCAGTACGGGTAACAAAGAAGATGAGAAAGTGGTGACTGATATTCAGGCAGCGATCGGTTCCGGTGCTAACACCTACTATACTTTTGGTCGGTTTGAGTCGGCAATTGCTCATCTTCATAGAAATCTGGCGCACTATTTGGCACAATTGGATGAGCTCGAACGGGACATTGTCACAATAGTGCCTTGAGAAACTTGGGCATCTTATAACATCATAATGTCTAAATTTTATCCTCATTATTACGTAATTCGCCCACTGCTTGGCCGGACTCTCTGGACGCGAGGGCATTAATTACATTGGAAATGTACAGAAATTAGAGCTCAATAGGAAAAAAATGACCCACATTAAAATTAATAAAGAACCCGTCGAACTATTCAAAATTTTAAAATTTGAAGGTGTGGTAGCTAGTGGTGGCGAAGCAAAGGCTGTTATTGCTGACGGTCAGGTAAAGGTGAATGGTGCTGTTGAAACTCAAAAACGTAAAAAGATTGTTGACGGCGATAACATCGAATTTATGGAGCAGGAATACCAGATCGTGCTTGAATAACTCTGCCATCATCTAAGCATATGTTGAAAATTGCATATCTAGATGGGTATGAAAAGCCTGATGTTATTCGTTGTTAGCTCCACTCCTCGGCCTACTCATTGACGGGTCCGTGACTCAGTAGTCAAGCGGGGCACTGGCTTTGATCCCCTCGCTTCACTTATATTTATAAAGTGATGAGTCTATTCGGCATAAACCACTCCCTTAGCAGAAAAGGCCTCTATCTCAACGTCTCCAAAACCTAACGCTTTCAAAACATCCACATTGTGCTCACCCAGTGTCGGCGTATGCGCGTGGATATTACTTGGCGTTTCAGAAAATTGTGCCGGCGGTCTTGGACTCCTTACCTCACCAGCCAATGGGTGATTGTAAGTCCACAAAGCTTCCATCGCTTTAATTTGAGGGTCGTTAATGACATCTTCTCGTTGATTAATCCTTGAGTAGGGAACATCTTCCTTTTCAAAACGCTGACAAAGCTCGTCGGTAGTGAAGCGAACATAGGCTTCTCCGGTCAACTCTATGTAAGCTTTACGATTACGGGTGCGCGCTTCAGCGCTGGAAAACCGTTCATCTTTCGACAGATGTGCGATGTCCAATGCCCGAAAAGAGGCGTCTGCTTCTTTCTGCTGAACAGGCATCGAAGCGATCCAGCCGTCCCGTGTTTGTCGCATAAAAATGCTATGGTCCAGCTGCGGTATATTTTCGACATTTTCGTCAGGGAAAGTATAGTTGTTCATGACGTCGGGCCAGAGAAAAAACAAGCTGGCATCGAGCATTGATAGCTCAACTCTTTGACCTCGACCAGATCGTTCTGCACTAAAAAGGGCCGCCGTTACTGCTTGCGCCGCAGTCAGTGACGTGACCTTATCACAGACAAGACTGTTAACCATGGCAGGCTCGCCACTCTGCAGCGATGTAAACCCCGACAAGGCTTGAATGATAGCGTCATAGATGGGTCGTTTAACATAGGGGCCGATAGCACCTACTCCGTTGATCGAAACGTAGACCAGTTTAGGGTGAGCTTGGTTAAATTGCTCATAACCCAGTCCTAAGCGATCCATAACACCAGGACGAAAGTTCTCCATTATTACGTCTGCCGAAGCGATTAATTTGCGCGCAATACCCAATCCCTCCTCAGTCTTTAGATCCAGACAGAGCGATTTTTTATTGCGATTCATCGTCGTGAATGAGCTTCCCGCGCCGTTACTTTTTGGCAATCCAGCCCGCATTAAGTCGCCGTGCCGGGATTCAACCTTGATCACCTCAGCGCCTTGATCACCCAAAATTGACGCAGCAATGGGGCCGGAATACACGGCTGTAAAGTCAATAACTTTAACTCCTGTCAGCGGCCCAGTGGCAGTGCCACCCAGATTAATTCTCTGACTCATTGTTTTATTCCTCGTGATAGATACAAACCGTTCCCATTTTATAATTCAGTATTGGCCCGGATATTGTAGATATACTTATTACTGGACTTGAGGCAGCTGCTTGGCATTTCCAGAACTGCTGACTGCTAGAATTAGTTTTTTTAACAGCGCTGCTGTCTACGCTGTTTACCTCAGAAGCGACATTGGAATAACTCATGCGGCAACGACAGTAGCACCAAGATTAACACCAAGCAATGGCTCGCATAACATCATCGCTTGTAACCATTGTCTCCCACAATTTAACGGAGCAGGTTATCATAGACATTATTAGAGATGCCCGAAATTGTTACCACAGTCTATTATAATTTCGCATTTGGAAAGCCATATGGGTATTGCCAGCCAGCCGTCAAAAGTTAGCCTTCCACAAGAGAGCCCGGGAATCTCCACGGTCCTCGACTACCTCGTAAAAAAATTTCCAAGGATCGAGCCCAGTGTTTGGCAACAGCGGATGCTTGATGGCAAAGTACACTGGCATGACGGTAGCTTCATTAGGCCCGAGACTCGCTTTCAAGCACAGCAGCGTGTTTACTATTATCGAGAAGTGGAACAAGAGACCCCTATTCCCTTTACAGAAACTATCTTGTTTCAGGATGAGCATCTTTTGGTCGCTCATAAGCCGCATTTCCTTGCGTTAACTCCAGGTGGCGTCTTTGTAAATGAATGTCTGCAAAATCGACTACGACTAAGAACGGGAATTGACTCATTGCAAGCACTACATCGGCTCGACAGAGTCACCGCAGGCTTAGTACTGTTCTCCACTAATCCGACGACACGCCACCTTTATCATCAGCTTTTTAGCCATCGCCAAATCGAAAAGACTTACCACGCCATAGCGCAGACAGACAGTCGCCAAAAGTTGACAACTAAAGAATGGCAGGTAAAAAACCGCTTGGAGCCATCAGCACAGCGTTTTCGTATGCAGGTCGTCGCGGGAGAAGCCAATAGTCACTCCTTCATTCGCAGTCTTAGGCAAAACGGCGACAAAGCACTCTTCGAACTCAAGCCAATAACCGGTAAGACACACCAACTGCGGGTCCATATGCAAACGATTGGCTGGCCAATATTGAACGACAAGTACTACCCAAGGCTAGAACAACAATCCGCTGATGATTTTGAAAAACCTTTACAGCTACTCGCGAAACAGCTCCGCTTTATTGATCCTGTGTCACAAAAAATGCAGTTTTTTGAAAGCCCGGAGAGTTTAAATCTGAAAAAATAGAGGGATTTGACGGTTGTCATAGTTTACTGCAAACAGACTTCTAAAAAACTACGCTATGGTTTTTCAGGCCTAGGTAGAGTCATTATTGACCTCCCAATGAAAATCCTCTTTGCTTCTTTAAGCATAAGTCGTTACTCAAGCCCGAAAATAGCTGATTTTTCATCACCTTATTGTCGCCAAAAATGATACCTTATGCGGCCATAATCGTCAGGAAGCAGCAGATGGAAAAACCTCTCCTGCTTTTAAATGAATCGAAGACTTACAACCGTAGAGTATCAATCTCTAAACGTTGAAGCCGCTGGATTCTCATCGGATATACAGATAACTCTCATGAAGTATTTTTACCCCCTTCTCCCCTTCGCTGCAGGCTGGGGATTATTATTGCTCACCAACACTTTTGCAGCTATTGGCTTATACAATGGCCTGTTGCAGCTGGTTTTATTCACAGCTGTTGTCTGTATTCCGATTTGGATGACCGGCAGAATGTCCTATGTGGATATTGGGTGGCCCTTAGGACTTGCTGTAATAGGTGGCTTAACCTGGTTTTACAGTGATGGTGAACCCTTGCGGGTGGCGATGGTAAGTATTGCCTATATATTCGCCGGCAGCCGCATGGGTTTGGGAGCGTTAAAACTGTGGTCGATGGGGAAACTAAAACAGGAATTCCCGCGTTATGAATATCAGAAACAACGCTGGATCAAGTCCGGAAAAACTAATACACCACTAGCTATGCAAGTCGACGCTCTTTGGCAAGGGTTAGCTAATGCCTCTTTCTTGGCGATGCCTGCCTTTGTAATAGCCGCAAATCCGAGTGAACAAGTTCATGTATTGGAAATTATCGGCCTGCTAGTTTGGGTAGCTGCGTTTGTTATGGAGTCGGTGGCTGATCTTCAAAAACTCACCTTCTTACGACTGATGAAAAAAGCCGGTAAGAGAAATCGGGTCTGCAACGTGGGCCTGTGGAAATATACCCGGCATCCGAACTACTTTGCAGAGTGGATGGTATGGAATGGGCTGATTATCGCCGCCATACCTTCATGGCTTACACTTCGTGAAGGAGAATCTTTGATTAGCTGGCTGCTAGTGGGAGCGGGACTGTTGTTTGCGTCTTGGAAAATGTACACCACCCTCGTACACCATACGGGTGCAGAGCCGTCAGAATATTATTCCGTCCAGAAACGCCCCGATTATAAAACGTATCAACAAACGACCAATATGTTTTTTCCAGGGCCCAATAAATAAGGAGCTTTACCATGTCGAAAACCACTCTTTTTAATGCCTTAGTCGTTAAAGAAACCGCGGATAACACCTTCACAAAGAGTATCTGTCAGCGTGATATTAGTGAGCTGCCTGATAATGAGCTGTTAATTGAAGTGCATTACTCTTCGCTAAATTATAAAGATGCCATGTCTGCTAGTGGCAATAAACGTGTCAGTCAGCATTTTCCTCACACTCCAGGTATCGATGCAGCAGGGGTCGTGGTCAGTGATAAGTCCGCTACTTTTACCCCCGGTCAGCAGGTACTAGTTTTTGGTTATGATTTGGGTATGAATACCGCCGGTGGTCTTGGCCAGATGATATCAATTCCAGCTAATTGGGCGGTACCCTGTCCAGCCACACTAACCCTTAAAGAAGCTATGACCTACGGAACAGGCGGTTTAACAGCGGCCTTGTGTATCCAAAAGCTGGAGAAGTTAGGCGCCAAGCCCAGTGATGGCCCCGTAGCTGTAACAGGCGCGACAGGCGGAGTAGGAAGTATGAGTGTGGCACTCCTGAAGCAACTGGGCTACGACGTCGTAGCCTTTTCAGGTAAGCCGGAGCAAAGTGAATACTTAAAAACACTAGGAGCCAGTGAAGTGCTGCATCGGGATGTTATTAACGACGTTAATGCAAACCCCGTCGGCAAGACGCTTTGGGCACATGGTATCGATACATTGGGTGGTGAGTATCTAGCGAATCTACTTAAACAGCTAAAACCCGGCGGTGCGGTGGCCTCTTGTGGTTTAGCCTCGTCGCCTGAATTATCGCTGACGGTAATCCCCTTTATCACTCGAGGCGTGTCGCTGCTAGGCGTTGACTCAGTCTATATTCCGTTGACCGACAAACAGCACATATGGGACCGTGTCGCTACTGATATGAAACTCCCGCAGCTAGATAACTATTGTGAAGAGATCACTTTGGGACAAACACCTGAATATTTAGACCGTTTTTTCCAAAGTCAGGTAGTGGGACGTTACGTCGTTAATATGCGCGACGCGTGAACTGAATAGCCCAATGCTCCCGCAAAAGGCACTGATGCATTTTGCGGGAGTAAGCTCAGTGATGACAGCTCGCTAACTGTATTACAACGGTTCACTGTCGGGACACAAAACCGGGTTTTTATAGGCTGGTAGCGCAGATCTACATCCGTTCATCAACATATATAATTTTAATCTGAAGGAGTTTCTAGATGCAAAGCGTTTGCTGCTATCAATTCGGTTCACCCGATGCTTTAGAACGGGTCGACGTAGACACGCCCAAACCCGGGTCTGGTGAAGTTCTTGTGGAGATTACTGCAGCAGGCGTGGGTTTTGTCGATGGACTTATGGTGCAGGGTCTCTATCAAGTCAAACCGCCTCTACCCTACTATCCCGGTAGTGAATTCGCTGGCATCGTTCGCACCGTCGGCGCTAACGTGCAGGGCTTCATCCCAGGCGATCGAGTTATGGGGCTAGCGAGTTCCGGCGCCTTCGCTGACGCGCTGACTATAAATGCTAAACAACTCATAAAATTACCCGCCATACTCGACGACGCAACCGCTGCTGGCCTCTATATTAATTACGCCACGGCGCTGTATGGACTTCGTGATTGTGGCGATTTAAAGTCCGGCGAAACTATATTGATCCTAGGGGCAGCGGGTGGCGTCGGTTCGGCTGCAATCAGTGTTGCCAAGGCGATGGGCGCCTATGTAATCGCTGCTGCATCAACGGCTGGAAAACGCGATGCCGCGATCACCTTTGGTGCAGACGAAGTCGTTGATTATAGTCAGCCGGACTGGCGCGACACGCTAAAAGCCATGACTCAGGGTCGCGGGCTAAATCTTGTCTATGACCCCGTAGGAGGCGATACCGCCGAGCCCGCTTTTCGATCCTTGTCTCCTGGCGGTCGATTTTTAGTCGTCGGCTTCGCGAGTGGCACAATTCCGAAACTACCATTCAATCTGGCTTTACTAAAGCGCTCCGCATTGATCGGCGTAGATTGGGGTGGCGAATCCAGAGCCGACCCTTCAATTAATCATTCTCTCATGACCACCCTCATGGATTGGATTGAAGACAGTAAACTCAAACCGGCGGCGGTTGTGACCCTACCCATGAGCGAGTTCCGCGAAGGTCTCAACGCACAACTTGCCGGTGAGATTGTTGGAAAGCTGGTACTAAAGAATAATTAGGCCCAGCCATAGGGATAAATGTTATCAGGCTGATGCAGTTAACGGCGCTCAAACAACAATAAGTTTGGTGAGTTAACTGCCATCGAATCTGTTTCCGAACTTCAAGTAACCTTCATATCCTATCTTATAACATCACTGTTAATCATTAACAGATCATGGCTATAAGGTTAACCTATAATTACAAAAGTAAGTTGTATAAAACAGCCAGCGAGTATAAAAGCCCAATGATCGATACTGACGCAAATGAGCAAATAGAAGGGACAGCGAAAAGCATCATAGTTAATGTTGATAACTATGTTAGAGCAACAACATCAGCCCATTTTGTGGGAATGATGAAAATGGCCCGAGGTATGAATAAGTTTGCCCACGCACGCAGACCTGTACCCTTACATAAACAGAATATTGAACGGATGAACCGCGATACCATTTATAGTTCAGCCCTAGTTGATATAAGCCAAGGTGCAACGTTGACTATCCCAAGCTCAGGGAGTCGCTATATGTCGATTATTGTGATGAACGAAGATTATTACACGACAGCAATCTTTCATGCAGGCGGTACTTATCAATTAACCATGGAGGAACATGGAACGCCTTTTGTTGCCGTTGTTGCACGAATACTGGCTAACCCGACAGACCCAGCTGACCTCAAAATTGCCAATGATCTTCAAGCACACATTCAGATTCATGCAAACTCTGAAAAAACATATAGCCGACCAAACTATGATACAGAAAGTCTTACACGGACTCACAAATTGTTGCAGCAGTTAGGCGAAGGTCTGGACGATGCATCTTTTTGGAATGGGAAGTTTGATGAGGTAAAAGAAACACGACACTTAATAGGCGCAGCATTTGGCTGGGGCGGTTTACCCACCTATGAAGTGGTCTATGAAAGTAAGACGGCCTCGCTTTCCTTAGGAAAATATCAGCTTACGGTTAAAGATGTGCCGGTGGATGGTTTCTGGTCAATCAGTATCTATAATGCGGCGGGCTATTTCGAGGAAAACGCTTTCGACTCATACAGTATAAATAGTGTGACCGCGGAGCCGAATGACGATGATTCATACACTATAAATTTTGGCGACTGTTCTGACGGTCTGAAAAATTGTCTACACATCATGGAAGGCTGGGGCTATGTGGTGCGCCTTTATCAGCCCCGTGAAGAAATCCAAAATGGAGAATGGTCTTTCCCCGAACCTCGTCCTATCTAGTCAACTAAAGAAGTAAGTTGCTCGGGGAAATCGCTACTGGACATGATCTTCTCATAACTGCCCGCCATAGTGCATGGGCGTTAGAAACTAACACTGCTTATGTTGGGTGATACTAGTAGCGCATTTTAACGCGCGATAGTATCGATAATATCTAGCAATTGTTCGACGCTGGGTCTTGTCTTGTAATCTAAAGAAGTATGCGCCCATTTCACCACTGCATTTTTATCAACAATATAGGCAGCAGTGACGGCGATTTTGTGATGATTTTTACCAGACCATAGCTCCAAATCGATACCGTATTTTTTATATCTTTCAAAGGTTGCATCATCGACATCTAAAACTACTTCAAATGCATTGTGGGCGATTAAGTCTGTATCTGATAAAACCGGGAAGGGGATTTCATAGGTTCGTTGCGCCAACGCTGCAGCATCTGTTTTGTCCACACTGATCAAAATAGGGGTAATTCTTCGCTGTTGAAATTCTGGCCATGCCTGCGTTAATTGGCGTATCTGGACATTGCAGTAAGGGCACCAGCCACCACGATAAAATACTACCAAAGTATCACCCATCGACTGTATATCTTTAAGGGTGACCGTTTTATTGTCATGGGTGCTAATGGAAAAATCAGCTACGGTACTGCCTATCGCCAGCCCTATATTGTTCTCTCGTGTGCCAAGCTGTTGTTGACCGGTAACCGACAGCGCCGGATTTTTCGATGGGATCTTAAGTTCAGCTGTAACAGCCATGCTGAGCAATATAAGCGGTAATGCGATTAAAGATTTGCTGACGGCGCGATTTAACATAGTGACCTTCTTAGGCATTGGGCTGCTCATGGTGAATTTAAAAAAACCACAAAAAAATTAACCGAGTTGTATCGACCCACATCTGCGCTGCTGCGAGTGCGGGTCAATAGCTTACAACGATTATGGAAGCAGAGTTACCCGTCCAACAGCCTTACGACTTTCGATAAATTCATGAGCCGCAGCGGCTTCAGAGAGTGGAAATTGTTTGTCCAGAACGACCGTAAGTTCGCCCGCGGCAATATCGGCAATCAGTTGGTTGATTATTGTCTGGACTCGGTCTGTACGGATTTCTGCACCTAGAAAAACGCCGTTTATGCTCTGGTTACCACCCATGAGACTGCCTAGGTCATATTTAATGACTTCCCTACCAGCACCACCGACAGTGGATAAACGACCACGATACGCCAGACTATAAATACTTTTTTGCATCGTCGGTCCACCTACAGGGTCAACAATCACATCAGCACCTTTGCCGTGGGTCAGTTCTTTAACGGCAGTTACCAAATCGTCCTCTACATAATTAATACCGTGATCCATTCCCAAGGCCGCTAATTGTGCGAGCTTCTCGCGACTGGATGCCGTTGCGATAACGGTAGCTCCGGCCCGCTTGGCAAGTTGGATCGCCGCCAAACCAACAGCACTTGCTCCGGCTTGCACCAATACTGTTTCACCGGCTTTAAGGCGACCATGCTCAAACAAACAATCGTGAGCCGTTCCAAAGGGAACAGGTATTGCAGAACCTATTTGATAAGTCATTTGATCAGGTATTTTCCAAGCGCTAGCCATATGTACTGCGCGCAACTCTGCGTGGGAGCCGTCGCCCATCACCGTAGTGACACGATCGCCTATAGCATGACCCTCAACATCGGCACCCATTTCGATGATTTCACCGGCAGCCTGATATCCGACTATGTGCGGCGTAGTCCGTAACGGGCCACCGAGTCGATTCAGTGTGTCACCACCCTCAATACTGACACAGGCAACTTTAATCAAGATGTCCTTTGCCTTAATAACTGGATCGGGCACGTCTTCGTAGGTCAATACCGATGGAGCACCGTTTTTATAATAGACTGCTGCTTTCATTGTTAACTCCTTGTTGTGAATTGATAATTTTTAGCGGCTTACACGCAATATAATTTTACCTTTGACTACACGATCTTCTATCAACTGATGCGCCTGAGCTGCGTCCGACAATGGCAGCGTCTTCCAAATCATAGGACTTATCTGTCGACCATTGGCCAAGCTAAATAGTCTAGTGACGTCTTCGCGATACCACTTTGGATGTTCATCGCGCATATCAGTGATTGAATAAAAATCAACGGTTTTCTCATCATCTGGAAACAGCCGCCACATCCATTGTTTCCATTGCCAACTGAGAAACTCACCGAGAATATCACCCATACCGCCTGCTTCGCCGAATAAGCTAGCGTTATAAAAACCATAAACGACCAAATGGCCCGAGCCGTTTAGTGTTTCGTAAGAGCGCTTAAAATTATCGACACTAATGGCATCAAATACGACGTCAACTCCTTTGTTGGCAGTGAGTGCCATAGTGCGCTCGACAAAGTCCTCGGTTTTATAATCGATAGCCTCTACACCTAACGATTTAATATAATCTTGCTTACCTGTAGATGCTGTGCCTATCATATTCACTCCCGCGACCTTCCCCAGTTGGGCTAGCGCGGTACCTACCGCACCACTGGCACCATGGATTAAAATAGTTTGTCCAGGTTTTACCTTAGCGGATCGATGCAGCATCTGATAAGCCGTGGTGTATGATAAAATTAAAGCCACCGCTTGTTCTTCATCCAAGCCATCAGGCACGACAACTAATTCGCTGATCGGCCGTACAGCATACTCAGTATAAGCCCCCCACACCGTTAAGGCAGCTACTCGCTGGCCCAGTTCGAAGTCGGAGACGCCTTCGCCGAGCTTATCTACAATACCAACAAGATCATAACCCGGCACCAGCGGTGTATCGCTGGGTGCGCCGGCATACATACCCTTGCGTACCATTACGTCAGTAAAAGAGGCGCTGGCTGTCAAGACCTTAACTCTTATTTCATCGGGTCCGGGCTCTGGTAACTGTTGCTGGGTTACCATTTTCATCACTTCCGGACCACCGAACTCAGTGACGACTACCTGCTGGTAACTGGCGCTAAGTGCAAAAGAGTTTAAGCTCAAAAGACATAGCATGAGTAATAAGTATTTCATTGACAGACCCTGAAATTTACGAAATATTTGTACGATGGCAAGCTATTTGATAAGGCCCTTAGCCTGCCACAAAAGGGGTCTACTTTAGCCTTTATTCCAGCAAATTTTTATGTTTTTAAATGCTGCTTCTTTTATGCATCGGCGTTTTCTAAAGTAATACCCAACTGAATAAAAGGACCGCAATATCCTGGACATGATCCAGAAACGCTTACGATATGTCGATTTTCCAATGACTGAATAGCGTGATCACTCAGATGCAATAACCTGGTATTCCTAAACCGGTATTCATTCTCTCTGCCTATCGCCCTGCTAGATGGTCATGATACCGCTATTGTCTGGCGGTCACGCATGGCCAGTGAGTATGGCATTAGTAATACACTACAAATATGAGTGGCCAGCGCAATTTTTGGACTCATTGTTTTTATCGATGAACATCGATTACGCCGATTCACCAACGTTATAAGCGAATGGGTAAATCACGAACTCTCTTGCCGGTGGCTGCAAATATCGCATTGCCTATCGCCGGCGCTACTGCAATCATAGGAGGCTCACCGAGACCAGTGGGGAACTCTGTACTATCCATAAAATGAATATCGAGTGCCGGCACATCTGCCATTCTCAGTGGCGTATAAGTATCTAGATTGTGATCTTTCACTTCGCCATCAACGAACTCGGTACCCTCGTAAAGCGCAAGACTCAAACCCCATAGAGTCGCTCCCTCAGCTTGAGCCATAGCGCCGTCTGGCGAAATAACCGTACCGCAGTCAATTGTTTGCCAAATCTTCTTAACATTGATCTCGCTCGACTGAATATCAACTGCAACGTGCACTACGCAGGCAGTCCAGGTTGGCATCCGGCGTTCCTGACCTTGAGCAATAGCAATGCCCAAGCCTTCTCCAGCTGGCAATTTTTTCCCCCAACCAGATCGCGCTGCCACGTCCCTAAGCACTGCCGCTAACCTCATTGCACCACCCACAGAGTCGGGCGCACTACCGGCGTTTTTACCAGCTGCATCAAGATGTGCCAAACGAAACTCAACAGGGTCGGTGTCAGATAGCTGCGCCAACTCATCCATAAAGGATTCTACTCCCCAACCAATCCAGCCAGGCCCAACTGAGCGTAGCCATCCTGGCAAAAACGTTTTCTGCGCCAACTCGTTGTTAACAGCACGCACCCGATGGCTGGGGACGGTGTACCAAAAATCAGCACCGCCGATCGAGAATGGGTCGTACTTACCGTTACCATCAACGGCATCGGACAAGAAAAAATCTGCCATCGTCAACGTTGGCCAACCCGCCGCCGCCGCATGATCAAGACCTGTCAGGCTTCCGTCGGTATCAAAGTAGGCATCAAATTTTGCCACCGAGGGCGACCGAACACAATCGAAGCGGCTATCTTCGGCACGCGGGAATATCAGCTTAACCGGTCTACCAAGTTCGCGGGCGGCAAGTGCCGCCGGAATCATTTGGTCTCCATAAAGACGACGACCGAAGCCACCACCGAGATAGTACTGATGAATAATGATGTCAGATTCCGGCACCCCCAGAGATTTCGAAAGTACCGGCAGGATCAACGATTGCCACTGGTTACCCGCATGAATGTGAAAAACACCGTCGATATATTCCACGAGCGCATTTTGAGGTTCAAGCGTCAAATGCAGCGCAGTACCGGTCCGGTAAGTAGCCGAAAGAGTTTGTACCGCTGTTGCCTGCGCCTCTGTAATGTCGCCCTCATTCACAGCCAACACACCGCTGCTAGGGTCTTCGACCAGCGTCTCGCCAGCTGCGAATATGTCGGCCTCGCTAACATAATGAGTTGGCCCTGCTTGCCAGTTTACCGTCACCGCTTTTGCAGCCTGTATTGCGCTCGGGAAACTATCCGCGATAACTAGAGCCCAGCCTTGAATAACCGCGGCCGGGTCCCGGAGAGTCAACGTTTGCAAATAACCGGGAACGCCCTTCGCAGCTGAATCATCAATGGAGACGATTGAGCTACCGTATCGTGTGGGAGGGATCAACGGGTGTGCATACACCATACCCGGTAATTCTGCGTCTAAGCCGTAAACGGCAGTACCTTGTGTTTTTGCAGGCACATCGAGCGCGGTGACAGGCTTGCCAATTAGAGTGCGCTGTGACGCTAGCTTAACGGGCATAGTGGCCAGTTCGTCTTCACTAAAACTGCGACTAATATCGCCTTTAGCGACGATATTGGCAAACGACAGCTGCCTGTCACCTGCCACCACATGGCCCTTCAAAACTTTACAGAGAGACTTATCAACCCCTAACAATTTTGACGCCGCCTCGATCAATATTGTGCGCCCCGCGGCACCCGCTTGTGATAGCTGAGTGAATGAAGTCCATACCGACCACGAGCCACCGGTAACCATCGCACCCCACTTTGCAGCAGTGTCGACATGCGTAATTGACACCTTAGACCAGTCGGCGCCAAGTTCGTCCGCGATGATGCGCGCCAGTGCCGTACCAACATGCTGGCCCATTTCGGCTTTGCTGATATTAATATTAATCAACCCAGCGCTATCAATCTCAAACCAGATATTGGGTGAAAAACTGCGACTAGCGCCACTGGCGCGAAGGTCACTAATTGCTGTTTCTTCGCTACAGCCCGGCAATACGATACCGACACCCATGACCAGACCAGTACTGACTGAACGAGCGAGAAAGCTGCGACGACTGAGTAAGTGGGACCGTTTTAACAGGGCCATGATCAGACCTCCTCGACATTAGCAGCGCGCTTAATCGCTTTGTGAATGCGCGTATAAGCCATGCAACGGCAAAGGTTGCCATTCATCGCAACATTAATATCCTCATCAGTCGGCTTCGGGGTATCTGCTAGAAGTTGTGCCGCCTGCATGATTTGTCCAGACTGACAATAACCACATTGCGGAACTTGCTCTTCGACCCATGCAGACTGCAAGGCCTTACCGGCAATGGAGTCGAGCCCCTCAATCGTGGTAATACTGCGACCTTTTGCGGCGCCTAGTGGCGTGACACAGGAACGGACCGCTGAACCATCAAGGTGTATGGTACAAGCACCACATTGGGAAATACCACAGCCAAATTTTGTACCCTTGAGTTTGATTTCATCGCGAATCACCCACAGTAGTGGCGTCTCCGGCGGGCTTTCCGATCTGATGATTTCACCATTCACGCTAAACTGAATCACGACCTACTCCCCTATTATTTTATCGACTTGAACACTATCCCAGACCTGAATCATCTGCTCATTGAATATACACCCAAGCCGGAATCTTTCACAACTTCACACTATTCTAACAAAGTAACCCGACCGAGTTGCCGAGAGAGTTAAATAGCAAACTGCCATCAACCTAACGCGAAAGAATGCCGCTTTTTTCGTCACCATGATTAATCGGAACTTTCACGGTCCATGTTTGTAGATTCAAAGATCTTATCTGCATTGCCCTCGATAAAACCATCAAAAAGGCGGCCTTGAGCGTCTTCAAATCGTTTGGCAAACTCATAAAAACATGACGGGATATTTTGAACGTGACCACAGCCATAAGTCACATTAATTCGATCAGCTAATGTCGAAGCCTGAATAAGTAGGTCTGATGGAACCCCCTTAATTTCACCGCCAGCTTGGTTAATTAAGTAACCATTTTCTTTTAGCAAGGCAATGACTTGTTCGAGCTCAACCAGCTGTTTCAGATGATTAACGCTTACTGTAAAATGGTTAACCCGAAGCCCCATAGATACTAGCCATGCGGCATATTCACTCTCCTGTAAAAGCCGACTATAGTCTGTGTAAGGGATAGGTTTCCATAACAAACCTTCAGCAAAAATCTCCGGGCCTTCTATAACATCTGCAGATATTTGCTCGACGAGCGATGATAGGATTTCTTGCGCCTTCTTACTCAGTAAATCGCGTCTCAGCTCGCTAAGAAAAATTCTCGGAAGATCCGCTTCAGAGTGACTATAACTCCGCGCAATCAATTTTTTCTCTTCAAAATGATAGGTATTTTGCCGCCGATATCCCATCTTAAGTATCACTGGTTCCAAATGATCTAGATCAACAGGTGAGTCGGAAAATGTTCTAAAAGCGACGTGATCATTGAACACGGTTTCGCCTAGCCCGGTGAAAATATCCTGTATTTTCTGTGCCTGTGGTGCTATCTGAACATAATCCTTCCAAAGCATGTCGAAAAAGCTGTCTACTTTCATCACGGTTCCTGATTTTTGAGTCACTTGAGCCCGCGATGCTAATCATCCATCTCACATTAGTAAACTATAACTTTCTTTTATGCGAAATATTTTTTCCTGTGGGTTCGAGCTGAACGGACCCCGCAAGTCGCTTTAGCAACCAAAAACTGGATTTACAACGGTTTTTTTGGGTTAAGATCTGACAGCGTTACGTTTTTTTATTGGTTTTTGAAACAGGTAGCATAAGTGCTGCAGCGCGATCATGCCATAGTTTAAAACTCTCAATCTCCGCCGCTATTCAGCAACCCGAAGATAATAATGTATACTGCATTTCATTTGACGAGACTATATTCTGTATTTGAAGAATTGATAGTACAGATGGATTATATTTATGCAAAAACTAGCCAGCGCATTGTTCAAGGGTCTTATTGTCAGCGGCCTAACGACTTTGATTTGCGCCACCGCCAATGCCGAAGTATGGCCGTCAAAGACTATTAAGTTGATAGTGCCCTATTCTGCCGGCGGCTCGACTGACATTACAGCACGAAAAATTGCCGACCTACTAAAGAAAGAATCAGGTTACAGTATCGTCGTAGAAAATCGACCCGGGGCGGGCTCAACCAGAGCAGCAGGTCAACTATCGAGAGGGCGCAATACGGGTCATACCGTGCTTATGGCCTCCCCTGGTCATATCTTAGGTCCAACGGTATATCCTCGATTAAAATATGACCCCATTGAAGACTTCAAATTCATTCGCCGAATTATGGCGACACCCAATGTTATGGTTATACCCGCAAGCGCCCCCCATCAAAATGTCAAAGAGTTTGTGAGCGCCGCAAAAAGTCAAGAAATGACCTTCAGCTCACCGGGCCTTGGAAGTTCAATCCATATGTCGGGCGAGTTCTTCAAGAACTTAACCGATACTCAACTGACACATGTTCCTTTTCGCGGTAGTAGCGAAGCGATACCAGCATTGATCTCGGGTGATGTGGATGTCTCTTTTGAAAACCTGACGGCAGCACTCCCTTACATTCAATCGGGAAGACTCAGGGCCCTAGCAGTCACCAGTAAGATACGCTCGCCTTTCTTACCCGATGTGCCGACGATGAGCGAAACCGGCGTAGGTTTGGGTCTAGAAAATTTTGTAATATCTTCATGGTTTGGGCTAATTGCTAATAAATCCTTCGATGAGGGTGCCTCGAAAACGTTACAATCACTACTCGATGAGATAGTCGCATCACAGAGCTTCACTGATTTTTTAGCACAGCGGGGAGCCATTGCGGCAACAGAGAGTGGTGACGATTTCAAAGCCTTTATCATCGATGAAACAATTAAATGGTCTTCCGTCACTAAGCAGGCTGACATCAACTACTAATCTCAATGCGTATATCGAATTCTTCGGCTAAAGAAATTTCGTGCTTTGCTTGTCAAAATCATTGAGGTCTGGATAGAATCTAAACACGGCTTACGTGAATTTATTGATATAGCCATTCATCTACAACTATGAAAGAGAGCCGCTTGTGTTATGCCGTCCTTACTGAATAGAAATATGCTGATCGGCCTCTTTATGGCTCTGCTATCTCTGTTGTTTATCTTGTACATTGCACCAGAGTACATTGAAGAACCTGGCTTTATTAAAAATCCAATCATGTCGCCTAGATGGCTACCGATGATAATGGGCTCGTGCGTATTCATTCTGTCATTGACCCTCTGTTTTCAAGAATGGCTAAGCTCCTCGAAGAATATTGACCCTGTAAGCAAAGAGCGCTCTATCGATGTAGTCGTACTCATCGCAGTTCTAATAGGCTATGTACTCGCTTTCGAAAGATTGGGGGCAGTATTAACCGCGATTGTCGCCTGCCTAAGTCTTTTTGCGTTAAGAGCCCGACGCTCGATGGCACTGTATCTATTGGCAATGATAATACCCATTGCCGTCTACTTTTTCTTTACCGAATTTTTAAATGTCCCGCTTCCTCGCGGCATTTTTGACGACTGAAGCAGCGGATTGTAATGGACATTTTTTCTGAAGTACTCGCTCTATTTTTAAGTGTCGACAACTTTATTGCTATTGTGTTCGGTGTGATTGTTGGTGTTTTTGTCGGCGCTATACCCGGATTGACTGCAACGATGGCGGTGGCCTTAGCGCTACCCTTTACATTTTCCCTACAACCGGTAACCGCCATATTGTTACTTGTAGGTATTTATAAAGGCGGTATGTACGGAGGTTCAATAACCGCTATTTTGATAAAAACTCCAGGCACACCCGCAGCCGCCTGCACGTTATTGGACGGTTACCCGATGACGCAGCAGGGCAAAGCAAGAAAGGCTCTGCAAACTGCACTTTACTCATCATGTATTGCGGACTTTATTTCCAATCTGTCTCTGATATTTTTCGCCGCTTATCTGGCAAAAATTGCACTCAACTTTGGCCCGCCCGAATTTTTTTGGCTGATTTGTTTTTCGTTGACTATCATTGTGTCGGTGTCTGGTGATGCCGTTATAAAAGGTCTGATTGCTGCCTGTTTAGGTATTCTGACATCAACTATTGGCTTAGATCCGGTCTATGGCAGCGAGCGACTGACATTTGAAAGCTTCGACCTTATGGACGGTATTTCATTTGTACCTTTGATGATTGGCTTATTCGCGATCCCCGAAGTCATTGAGTTCTATTACCGCAAGATTGAGCCCACCGTCGTAACTGCCGTAGACCATTCAAGGCTGACCTGGCACGAATTCAGAAAATATTTAAAAACCATTGTGCGGTCCAGTGTGATTGGGGTGCTTATCGGTTCTATACCCGGAACTGGCGCCACGTCGGCCGCCTTTATTTCCTATGGTGAAGCGAAGAGAACATCTCCCAATAAAGATAATTTTGGTAAAGGCGAGCCTGAGGGAGTTGCCGCCTCTGAAGCAGGCAATAATGGTGTTGCAGGCGCCACGCTGATTCCACTGCTATCACTGGGTATCCCTGGCGATGTTATTACAGCGACTATTCTTGGAGCCTTCATGATTCATGGCTTGACGCCTGGCCCGCTGATGTTTCAGGATAATCTTGCCATGATCTATGCAATTTTCTGTGGCATCATGCTCAGCTCAATTGTCCTCTTAATAGTTGGTAGCATTACCATACGGCACTTCTCAAGAATAGCCGAGGTCCCGAAGGCCATATTGCTACCACTGGTTTTACTGTTCTGCGTATTCGGGACTTTTGCAGTTAACAACAATGTGTTTGATATTGCACTTATGTTCCTTTTTGGCCTGCTAGGTTTCTTTTTCCTGCGTGTAAAAATGGCCTCAGCACCGTTTCTTATTGGTTTTATTCTTGGACCAATGCTAGAAGACAATCTCCGTCGTACGGTACTTATTGGCAAGGGTGACCCTATGATTTTTTTTCGTGGCCCAATCACTTGGATATTTATCGGTTTAACCATCGGCTCGCTGATTTTCGCCATCCGCCGATGGCAGTCACAGCGTTCAGGCAATACCCTTAGTCAATCCTAAAGAGCCAGAACAAGAGATCATTGTTAAGCAATCAATAACGGTATTCGCAACATCAATAGAGGATTCATTCCATCTTTAAACAGGTCGAAGCAATGCAGATAGATAATGCCATTCATCGTATTAAGGCAGCAGTCGGGGCAAAAGGCTGGTCCGAAAATTCCACCGAGTTAATCCCCTCTATGATGTATTCTGTCGGCTGTCCTCCGGGAGAGGCACAGTTATTTGTCAGTCCTTTAACTACTGAAGAAGTGTCTCAAGTTATGGCTCTTTGCAATCAGGCAAATATTCCTGTGGTTCCTCAGGGGGGAAACACCGGTATGTGCGGCGGCGCCATTCCTGACCCATCCAAAACGTCTGTGATTCTTAGTTTGCGGCGGATGAACAACGTACGAGACTTGAGCACACTCGACTACACCATAACCGTCGAAGCAGGCTGCATTCTGCAAGATATCCAGGGCGCGGCAGAACAGGCAAACCGATTCTTTCCTCTCAGCCTCGGGGCCGAGGGCAGCTGTCAGATTGGTGGCAATCTTGCCACTAATGCAGGGGGGATAAATGTTCTGCGCTACGGCAACACTCGAGATCTTGCGCTTGGCCTTGAGGTCGTTCTACCCGACGGCACAGTGCTGAATGGCTTGCGCCGGCTAAAAAAAGACAACACAGGCTATGATCTTAAACATCTGTTCATCGGAGCAGAAGGTACGATGGGCATTATTACCGCCGCGGTCTTGAAACTATTTCCATATCCTCAGTCCAGATCTACCGCTTTTTGCGCCATTGTCGATCTTGAGAGTAGCCTGTCTTTATTAGCTATGGCCCGAGAACTGAGCGGCGATCAGATTAGCAGCTTTGAGCTAATACCCCGCATTGCGCTGGAAACAGTCGCAAAACACCGAGATGATATTCAGCTGCCATTTTCTCCCGGCGAAGCGGAGTGGTATGTTTTGATGGAAATAAGCACAAGCCGCAAAAACGATGATCTTGGAAGTCTCAACGAGCTTATTTTAGGGGAGGCAATTGATGCTGGAATCATTAGTAACGCAGTAATTGCTCAATCTGAAAAACAGAAAAATGGCCTTTGGGCGATTCGTGAGGCGCTGGTTGAAGTTCAAAAAGAGGAGGGATACTCAATAAAACATGACGTCTCGGTACCCATTAATAGAATCCCCGAGTTGATTCATCTCGCCTGTGAGCGCGTATTAGCAATTTGCCCGGGTATAAGACCGTATCCCTTTGGCCATGTTGGCGATGGCAATATTCATTTCAACTTTTCCCCCCCACCGACACTCCCAGCAAAGAAATTTCTTGAATTTATCGATCAGATCAATCAGATAGTGTATGACATCGTTGACTCACTTGACGGTTCTTTCAGTGCCGAACATGGTATCGGGCAAACAAAAGTGGCTGCACTAGAAACATACAGATCAGCAACCGAAGTGGCTCTCATGAAAAACATCAAGCAGCTAGTTGACCCGCGATATCTAATGAATCCTGGCAAATTATTTCCTGATCCGGCATTTAATAGTGAGGCTCTTTAGATGCGTTTTATGGCCATATAGCTTCCGGAATGCTGAATCTATGACAGCACAGCGACTAAAACGTTGGTACACTTCTATAGTCCTTTCCCATGTTGTCTATGCGGGCGCTGGTTGATAGCCTTTGTTGGTTATAGTAAAAACAGATGAGACCTATTTTTTCATCGAATGTGTAAATCCAAGGCAGTGCTAAAGAGCGTTACAGAATGGCCCGACCAAAAAGTAAAACCGAGAAAAAGATCGACAATAATGTGCGACTTGCACTCACTTCAGCCTGTGAAATATTTCTCGAAGACATCCCCGGGTTTCAGTGGTTAACCCATCGAGCCGTCTATAGTAACTTTCCAGCCAGTCTTTCGGTTACCTGTGTATTCGATACCGATGAGCATCAGACACAAGCACATCAGGATGGCAACGCTATTAAAATGCAACATCTCATTCAAACTAAGCTGCTGCACATCGGGGTAAAACTTAAAGCCCCAAAGCAGCAGGTAATTTTTGAATCTGAAGAAACGCTATGATGAAAATTACGCCAGAAGACTATGCGATTTTAGAACGCGGTATTAAACGCACCATCGCTGACACGGGTCTCAGCTTGGACAATTACACCTCGCTTGGACTAACCGCCAAACGCTACCGATGGGACCTTCTGGAAAAGTCACAAATCAAGATAGGCGACGGTGTCAACATTGACGGCGATATTAATATTTATGCTTATGCCAATAAAGCGCATCTTGATACAGCCCTTCGAAGAATCACCAAAACCAGGTAGCACCTCTCAAGACCAAGATCTCTCTGAAAAGGTTCTGACCCGATAGCGCGATCACGCGACAACAACTTATACTTGTTAGAGCATGCTGAGTTGAGGCCATGGGTAACACTAAGCACCCAGATAACTTAGCGATGGCGCTAAAAAGGAGACTGGGTGTTGGCAAAAGCAGCTAGCTGTTCATTGGTATCCTTAGTCAGACTGATGAGAAATTGATTCGCCTCAATACCGTTAAACAGTGCTCTTATGACATCGGCAACAGTATCAAAATCTGAGCCGATATCTACATCTGATGTAACCCTACTACCTTTATGACCCCAAGCAACTGACGAGCGAGGGAATGCAGTGTCCGTCATTCGTGGTGCAAGATAGTGAACCTTAACTCCCAGCGGTCTGCCATAGACCGCCAGCGCCTTGGCCATGCCGTGCAAGGCATATTTCGACGCCGCGTAAGGGGCATTCATACCATTACTATTAAATAGCCCTGCGGATGAACCAGTAATAATAACGGTACCTGTTTTTCGCTCTATCATTTCGGGGAGAAAGGCATTAATAGTCCGAGCGACTCCCATCACGTTGATGTCAAACAGCCGCTGCCATTCACTCATCGGGATTTTTTCAAAACGTCCACCTAATGCAACACCTGCGTTTGCCATCACAATATCCACCGGTCCCAGCGCAGTGGCTATGCCCGAAAGTACAGAAAGGTCCTCGTCCAAGCTTACATCGCAACGTACCGGAGTTACGCCCAATTGAAGAGCCGCCGCTGCAAGTTTGTCGGTGTTTATATCGGCAATCACAACGTCAGCTTGTCTCTCTTTAAAAGCCTTTGCCGCGCCCAGCCCAATACCATCAGCACCGCCGGTAATTACAGCCACTTTTCCACTAAAATCCACTAGATCCTCCCGTTATCGTGCTAGTTGCTGACCTTAATGTCGCAACAGTGATTTAGCGTCGCTCTCTCGGCATACTAACCGCTTGACCGAAGCGCATTTGTTCAAACCGCGCAGGTAATATTAATTGGCTGAGCTCGAATGCATACAAGGCATCAAATGCCGGCAACAGGCTACTTTGCTCTACATTGCCCAACTCACCGAATAGATTGTCGTGGTGAATAGTGTAAACAACTTCGGGGGCCGTTAGCGTTACCGTTTCATAGACGTATGTTTCTCGATATTGCTGCGGCTGATTCCGTAGACCACCGGTACCTAAAAATACCGCATCAACACTGAGGTTTTCAAAAGCGCCCGGCATGAACCCAGCACTTCCCTGCACCAAAAAACTGGACTGTGGATGTTCAATCAAAATGGCGAACGCTTTACCAAGCTGCCAGCTTGTATAGGGGGCGGGTAAATCAAAGGCAGCCGTCACAACCCCATCAATACCCGAATTACTGGCTGCCGGCGTATGTTCTGATTCAAATAGGGTAACTCTAAATTGTCCAAAGGAATAAGTTCGGCCAGGCACCACATTTTGTATTTGTGCTTCTGGTAATTTGGAGCTTCGACCAATAAACGAAGTAGAATTCGAACCCAGTAAGAGTGCGCCGGTCTGTTTAGCAACTTCGCCACTGTCCATCGCATGGTCATAGTGCGAGTGAACCGGTATGACCACCGCTAGTCGATTGATATTGTGCTTTTTTATCATGCTGGAGATACTTTGTTGATCTGGTGCTATCGGGCGCTTCATTAAAATATCGAGTAAGCTGGGCCGTGAAAAAAAGCCGTCGGTCATAATTTGAGTTTCCCCGTCATCTATCAAGAGCGTCGTGACGCCAAACCATTTGACGGTTACACCCGGCTCTGCCTCAGCAGCGGCAGCCGCATAGGGGATACCGACCTCAGCCATACTAGGACGGGTCAATAACCATGTTGCCGTAAGTATTATTACGCTGAGCAATAAGATGCCCAACCATTTGACCAACGTACTAACAGTACCCATTCAGAAATATTCCTTTACATAGTGACAATGTAGACAGTGCATCCGAGTTAAGGCTCGCTGTTTCTTCTTACTCTCAGGATTAGGCGTAAAAAATTTGCGCCATGTATCTGTTTAGTAACAGCACTCAAGAAACTACTGAACTCGTCTTTTTCGCCAGTCTACACTATTCGATAGCCACCCGATAATCAGTCCAGTTCTGATTTAAATCATGCGTTCACGAGGTATCGCAGCCTTTCTTTTGAAGATCAACAGCTTTGATCGCTATATCATCGGAGACTCGACCATAGTTCTGGGATTTGAAGGACTTATGATTTATCATCCCCATCACAAATTTTAGTAATCGCAGTCCATATTTTTTTTGGCGCAGCCTAACTGCATCGCCAACATCGATCTTGGCAGTAATCCATAACCTCTTGAAAGTTGGCTGATAAGTTTGAATAAGAATATTTTACGGGTAGTGCCTTTCTGTTTTTTAGTGTTCGGATTTAATTCGTCGCTATTGGCTGAAGAGAAGCCTCTGTGGGAGTTTGGTGCTGGACTATCCACCCTCTATCACCCTCACTACTTAGGGTCCGAACAGGAGAGTGCTTACGCACTGCCAATTCCCTTTGTTAATTATCGGGGCAAATTAATACGTTCAGATCGGAACGGTATCCGCGGTCTTATTTACGACAGTGAGAGGCTTGATTTGAATTTGAGCTTTAGTGGCTCGCTGCCTGTTAACAGCAAAGATAGTGAGGCTCGCGACGGTATGGATGATTTGGACTTGATGCTTGAGGTCGGTCCAACCCTGCAGTATCAAGTTTATCGGAGTGACCGGCATCTACTGAGAGCAGACCTACCCGTACGCGGAGGATTCACCGTCGGCGATGAGTTTATGGGCTATCAGGGTTGGACCACCAACCCCCGACTGCACCACGAGATGGATTTGAGTCGCTGGAAACTGACAACCACCTTAGGAGCCGTGTTCAGCAGCAGTCGCTATCATGGTTATATTTACGATGTAGACTCACAGGACGTGCGGCCGGGACGCGAACATTATCAGTCCGACAGCGGTTATACCGGCGCGCGATTTTCCACAGGTTTAAAACGGCGTATTGGCGACTATTTTGTTGCGGGAAAGTTGACCTACTATAATCTCGACGGTGCAAGCAATGCAGACAGCCCGCTGATTAAAAAGAATGAATACTTTGGCGTCAGTCTCGTTTTTGTCTGGGTATTTGGAAAATCTGAAAAAATGGTGAGCGACTAATCTTTGCCTGGAGGAGTGCCCTCAGCGAGCACTCAGCCACGGTCTACGGCTATTGTTCTGGATGCCAAGCCGGTTTCACTTAATAGCAATCATCACTTCGTTTCTACGAAAGAAAGGCAACGTCCAAGGGGGATTGTATCTCGCTAATTGTGGCTTACCCTGCTGCCTAATGCCTTTTTCAGCTAACCACTGAAGCAGCATTTGGGTTTTTAACGCCACTTTTTCTTCTCCCGCAAAGCCCGAAAATGTTATCACTGCAAATTTCTGAGCAGGCACTTCTCGCAGCGTAACATTAGCTTCGTCGGGAGTAGGAAGGGTGTCCATTGTATATTCACTGGGCATTACAAAGTGGATTCGCCAGCTGCCCTTCTCTTCTTTTAATGTTACGGGCGTCGTCATGCTAATCTTTTCGGCTTTGGGTTGTATAGTTACCGGTGCCGTCATGTTTACTTTTTCTATTTCGCCAGCCTTTGATGTATTATCGCCAAAAATATAACCCGCTATACGTCTAAAGCCTTGACTGGACGCATCATCCATCGATCCGTCAACAATGGTTTCCGCAACAATCATAGGATTATATGCTCTTAGTTCAAAATCACCTGCCACTTCTAGTACCTCGTACTTTGGTTCTTCTATCGCCATAATTTGACCACTAAATAACAGCGAAATTAACGTAACTAGTATCTGTTTACTCATACATCTTCCCTCTAGATTCTGCGATTTTTACGACGAAAATCATAGCTTCGTTCGTTTTCGATTGTCTTTGCCCACCAAACATTAGGTCCGTCTGATAGCACCTTTAATGCCGCGCTATTTTGATAGAGTAATACATCCATGGTTATTCGACAATGCGGCGGATATCATTGATATTTAGCCGCTGATCAATTAATACTTCTGCCGTCAACAATCGCCATCTTACTAGTATCGATCAGACTAATACTCTCTTCAGCAAAGCCTACGCCAGCTTCGTTATAGAAGTTAAATACCTTATCTACGCCCAAGGCTTCAATGGATTTTCTTTCATCATCGAAACGCGCTATTGCTGCTATTTTACCCTGATAACGCGCATAGCGTAGCTGTTGAGTAATACTGGTAATATCTTGAACTGAGGGCAACGCTAACAAAACTAATTGTAATTTATCAAGATCGATGCTCTCCCAGAAATTAATATCTTCCGCATCGCCACAAAAAGCTTGTATCTGCTCTTGGTTCAGCCACTCGACTTTTTCTTTATCCGTATCCAAACCCCATGCTTGACCTGGAACTCTGCTATTCAGCGCTTGGTACGCACCCATACCGACGCGCCCCATACCAATGACGACTATAGGTGCGCCGTGAGGTTGCAAAAAGTTATCTTCTGGCAACTTTTCTGAGGTCTCGTATTTTTTTATTGCCTCTCTATTTTCGCTAAAAAATTGATGTGCATAATTGTAAATGAAATTGGTGATCACAAAAGATATTGAAACCGCTAGCGATAAGATAACTAACCATTCACTGCTAAGCCAGCCTAACTGGGTACTGAGTGTAGCGACAATAAGACCAAATTCACTGAAGTTACTCAGTGCCAATGCCGCTAAAAATGCGGTTCTAACGCGAAGCCTGAGTTGGGTGAATAAATAGAAGAATAATAAGAACTTCACTGGAATTAGCAGAGTGAGTACAGCGGCAATGGCAAGCATCTCCCAGGTGGGTAAAGCTGCGAACCCAATCGATAAAAAGAACCCTATTAAAAACAGGTCTTTAAAGCCCATCAGTGACTTATTAATTTCGCTCGATTTTTTGTGGGATGCCAAGTACATTCCTGCCAATAAAGCGCCCAAATCGCCCTTAATATTGACGAATTCAAAAAGCTCATACGCTCCTAAGGCTAAAAAGAACCCGGCTAAGGGGATTAGCTCGCCATGGCCGATATGGTCTACTAATTTATTGACTAACGGCTTTAGCACCACGGCTGATACCAATAGAAGCGCCCACAGAGAAGGAATCTTGCCGGTAGCGATAACAAGAAATAAAACCGCAGCGATATCCTGCATTACCAATATTCCAATGGCGAGCTTACCGTGTCGAGTTCGCATTTCACCATGATCTTCCATTAACTTTACGACACATACTGTGCTGCTAAAACTTAATGCGAAAACAATAAGTGCAATGGTATACGTGTCTATTTGAGCAAAGTAACTTAACGAAAAAGCAACAAATGCTTTTATAAACAGCATAGCTAGCACAAACCACAGAAGCCCATGAGTGATACTGCCTAACCAGACTTCATTTTTTATTAAGTCCCGAACATTAAGTTTTAAACCGATAGTAAACAGCATCAAAGTGATACCGAGGTTAGCAAGCGAGTCGATTAATGCATCCGCCTCAAAGCCTAAGAAATGCAGTAAAAATCCAGCCAGTAAATAGCCGGTAGATGGAGGAAGGGAAATAAGCTTAGTTGACAAGCCGCAAGCAAAAGCAAATAAAATCCAAATAAAATCCATTGTATTCCTTAGCTATTGTTAGACACGGTATGACTACACCCACTGCAAATGAAAAAACCAGTTAATATTAGCAGCACATTTTTTTGTAATAATTACAATTGATAGGGACTGAATCACCATAGACAGCAACCATAGAGCCAAACGGGATGGCAGATGATGTCGGACCGACCCTGATCATGTGTCATCGATTGCATTCATGATCCAGCGTCGACATTCCCGTGACATATTTTTCTGTTCGATTGAGAAAAATAAGGGTTTAATCCTTTCTGTACTCAACGTAAGCTGCCTATTGACATCAAATTCATACTTCATGGAGAGCTACAATGAAACAACACCGCATCCTTATGACACTAATAATACTATCATCTTTTTGGACTTCGACGAGCTACGCCGAGGCCACATCAGCAGATTCTATAAGGAATGCGATGCCCGAATTAACCATCTACCATCTTGAAGGCCGGCGATCCGAACGTCTGGTATGGCTCATGGAGGAATTGAACTTACCTTATAATCTGGTCTTTGAGCGCGGCAGCTTAGCCGGTTCAATGGCGAAAATCAAAGCCGTTAATCCTGATATGCCGATGGCACCAACAGTGACTTTGGGGGCCCAGGTATTGGTAGAATCCGGCGCTATTATCGAGTTGCTGTTGGGCCGTTATGCGCCCAACGAATTACACCCCCCCATCGATAGCGATGAATATGCTAGCTATCTTATGTGGATGCACTACGCCGAGGGCTCACTTGCAGCGCGTCTAATTGCCGACTATCGAACTTGGTTAAAGGAACCACCAACTGAGCGGTCTCGCCTTGTTGACTCGGAAGCCACCGTACAATTTGCTGAAAACTATTTAGCTAAAAATGCGTGGTTTGGCGGTGAAGATTTTTCTGCCGCAGACATTATGATGCTATTTCCTCTGACCTTAGCCACCTCATTAAATATTGTTGATGAAGCTCAATTTCCAAAAATTGCACTGTGGAAAGAGAAAGTTGTTGCACGCCCTGCGTATAAACGCATGCTCGGAAAAGCGCGACCAGATGGAATGATCGGTATGTTGCCAAAATTACCTAGCCACGCGCCAGCGGGACCGCGCCGTTGAACAGTCCGTTACTAGCGGTCTACTCGATAATCATTGTTTGAATAGACAACTCTGGAGCAGCACGCTGTGAGATCCCTACTGTCGGTTTTTATCATCGTATGGTTAGTAGCAGCTTGTGTTGGCAGCAAAATTATTGTAAATCCCAAGAATTCTTTTGACGCCGCCAGCTACCAAAGTTTTGCCTGGTCGAATGAGGCAATGACTGATGATGGTAGAAATCGTTTTTACTACAATCTTGATCGCTTTGTGCGTGGAGGAATTACCACTGAGTTAATCAAAAAGGGCTATCAGGAAGTAGCAAAACCGCAAGCAGATCTTTTATTAACCTATAACTTTTTTCAAACAGTGACACCAGATCGCGGCGGCCTAATTTCGCCTATCAACGAAGCAAATGCCGCTCGGGACAATGGTGCAGATGTCAATCGCACCTCGTTACACAACCACTACATACCCGCTGCCATTCAACGCGGCAGTCTATCATTGAGTATTGATGATGCGAGGCAAGGTAAAGAAGTCTGGCAGGCCACTATAAGTAAAGTTATCGAGAGCCAGACTGACAACCAGTCCATGGTAAAAAAAAACGTTAACACTCTGCTTCTCAAATTATTGAGAGACATTCCTGCTAAATAAGCAAAGACCGCGGGGCCTCACCATCGTCGACACCTTGCTTCGGTGACAGCGCTGGCCGCTCGGGTAAACAGGAACTGCCGATCTCCTGACTTCTGTGACCTAAGGCAATCTAAACTGAGACCGGGTCGGCAATTTTTAACAACTGCTTTCCGAAATTTTTACCGGTATACAGTCGCTGTAAGGTGGCTGGGATATGTTCAAAGCCTTCTTGCAAGTCAATTTGGAACTTTAATTCTCCCGACGCCACCCAAGCCATTATATCTTTAACCGCTTCTGCGGCGCGGGGCAAATAATCTAAAATAATGAACCCTTCCATACGACTGCGGTTGGTTACTAGTTTCATCAAATTGGAGGGGCCCGGCAGAGGTTCTGTCGCGTTATAGCCGGCGATACCTCCACATAAAACAACCCGAGATCGTAAATTCAGATGCTCCAAGGCATCTTCTAAAATGGTACCGCCCACATTATCAAAAAAGACGTCCCATTTGTCGGGGCAGTGGTGCGCGATTTGAGCACGTACATTTTCATTTTTATAGTCAATCACCGCATCAAATCCGGCCTCTTTTTGCAGCCAAGCACATTTTTCTGAACCACCGGCAATCCCGACGACACGACAGCCTTTGAGTTTTGCAATTTGTCCCACAACCGAACCCGTAGCCCCAGCGGCTCCAGATATCAGCACTGTTTCCCCAGGGCGGGGCTGTCCAAGGTCTAACAAGCCGAAGTAGGCGGTAAGCCCAGTAATTCCCAAAACAGACAGCATCATTTCAGGCGACACCCCTGGCGGCAATTTTGATAACCCCATCGGGCCCTGACCTGGCGCCACCACAACATAATCTTGCCAGCACCCTGTTGTTTGAACGAGGTCTCCTACCGAAAATTCCGCGTGCAATGACTCGACTACCTGACCGACAGAACCTGCTCGCATCGGCTCACCGATATTGACAGGAGGAAGATAACCCGGCTGGTCAACCATCCAACCACGCTGCGTGGGATCAAAAGATAGGAACAAGTTTTTTACCAGCACCTCACCACTACCAGGCACCGGGACAGGTGTCTCAGCGTATTTGAAATTCTCGGGGCCCACCATGCCTGAAGGTCTTTTTGCCAACAGCCACTGCCGATTTATTTCCATTATGTTACTCCTTACACTTTACAATTTGGGGGCTTGCTGGGACATCACGTTTCACTGACTTCTGTGCGAATGCCGGCAATGATTCGACATGCATTTTTGATAAACAAAGTTTCTGATGAAAACAAATTAACAAGTTCCTGCACGTCAGAGGGTATTATTTCGCCGATTAGCGAGGGCCGCTGGTCTGTGCTGCTAGTACCTATCAGCAGAACGCCCATAGTTCTGACCAACTCAGCTGCCTGTGTCTTCGTCAGTGTCAGTATTGGCACAGTTTTTTCGGCGATATAGTCTACCCTTTCAATAAAAACGCGCTTCGATTTGATCAAGCTTTCCATGGAAACATTGTGTTCAATCACGTGTTCTAGCCGAATCAACAATGGCACGAAGCTACCGTCTGCGATAGCTGTCTTATATAACTCGCTAGCATAATCATGATCGCTCATATCAGGACGCAATTGATCAACAAACGTCTGGCTCCAACGAACCAAGCTCATGGTATGTAACGTTAGAAACACTTCCTCTCGCGTTTTGAAATAGAGATAGAGGGTGCCCTTAACAACACCTGCCAATTTCGCAAGGCTCGCCATTGAGAAAGCCTCGTACCCCACTTCATGAAAGTGTTGCTCCGCCGCTTCAAGGATCTGCAGGCGACGGAATTCTTTTTGCTCTTGAGTGCGCGCTCGATGCTGCATAGTCGTCCGCTCTTTATCCAAAATTAATACTTTTTATGCCGACATCGAAAAGGCTGTGAACGCACGCCAAGTGCTAATGATCATCGCTTAATTTGTGATCGAATACTTTTCTCAGATGTCTCGCGATAGGGAGGCAAACACCTATCCCACTGTTTTTCTTCGATGCCATAATAACTGACTGGAAGTCATTAAATAACCCCCCATCTGGGATTGCAAGTTCTTTTTTGAGATTAAACCCGCCGCAGGAAGCCGATGACTTTAGCAAAGTTCTAACACATTAACTTTGCTAAAGTTGGAGAACGCGTCACCAATATCAACGTCCGCCGACAGAGACGTTGTTATAGTACTGAGGCGGTCCACTGCCAATAGTCATTGCCAGAACTCAGTAAGCTAACCATCAGCGCATAAGACGGGCGTCAAAGTAAAATAATTAACCGACCACGCCGTCACTTTTGAGACTAGTGATGGCCTCGCTGGACAATCCAAGATCCGTCAATACCTGTTCGGAATGCTGGCCTTTACTTGGTGCAGGTCCTCTTGGCTTTACATCCGCGGTATGAAAGCGCATAGGAATATTAACCGTCGGATAACGCCCAATAGACTCATGCTCCAGTTCAGGAAATAAACCTATGGCTTGTGCTTGGGGATCTTTCGGCACTTCATGCAATCCCAATACTGGCCCCCAAATCAGTTTGGCCGCGTCAAATATAACACCCCATTCATCTCTTGATTTTGTCGCCAGAGTTTCATCAATACCCTCGACGATTTCTTGCATATTGCGAAACCGCCCGCGAATGTCCAGCAGGCGCTCATCGTCTAACCAGTGATCTCGGCCTATGGCCTTACAAAGGCGCGGCCAAGCCGACTCTTCCGGCATATTCAACACAATCCATTTGCCGTCGCCACAAGGGTAGCGATTGGAGGTGGCAATGATCATTTGATTACGCGCTCGCGGTCGCAACGGCGATTGATCAACAGCGGTAATCGCATAATCGGTAGCCTGAGTCCAAACCGCAGTTTCGTAAAGTGAGGTTTCAACGGCTTGTCCTTGGCCGCTGCGCTCGGCAACGCGCAACGCGGCCAAGATCGCTCCCACCAAAGCTAAGCCCGCGGTATGATCACCCTGTGCAGGCCTTGCCATAGGTACCTCACCCTCTTCTCCTTCCCGCATGGCGTCATAAAGGCCGGAACGACCAAAAAACGCCGTTACATCATAGCCAGGGCGCCAAGCTTCAGGCCCCGTGGTGCCATAGCCCGTTAGTGTAGCGTGCACTAGCCGAGGATTTACCTGTAACAACCGCTCCGGATTCAAACCGAATTTTTCTTGGCGTCGAGCTAATAAATTACACAGAAAAATGTCAGCTTTGGCCACCAGCGATCGAACTAAATCTGCACCCGCTTCAGTGTCGATAGCCACGGTAATCGATCTCTTGCCTCGGTTATCAACATCAAACTGATAGTCGTAGTGTTTTCGCGCCTCGTCCACTTTTGCCGGCCGCCCCATATTTCGCATAGGATCGCCCTTCAAGGGCTCAACTTTAATAACATTGGCTCCCATATCAGCGAGTATCGCGCCGGCACTAGGTGCGGCCATCCAATTGTCGAGTTCAATAACCGTAATACCTTCCAAGGGTGAGACCACTTTCTTACCTCTATAAATCACACAATTAATTTAGGATGGAAATCATACCGGATTCGCAGCAACGGCGCTCCTCTCATTCGCTTCAGCGAAATTTTGACACTACTCCCCTACAGCACATATATTATGTCGAATAATAAAAACCAGTAGGCAACAATATGAACAACTGGAAACCAGCCCCAGTAAACATCATGACGCCGTGGATCAGTGATGTTGATGCTAACTGTCCCTTGCCAGAATATCCTAGGCCACAGATGGTCCGACATACTTGGCTCAATTTAAATGGTTTATGGGACTACCAAATTACTGAAAGGGACGCGACGGTCCCCACACAGTTTACTGGAGAAATTCTGGTACCGTATGCTATTGAATCAGCACTGTCAGGGGTGAAAAAATCACTCAGTCCCAGTCAGCTACTTTGGTACAGAAGGACCTTCAACACTACAAAGAATTCAAAACACACTAAAACATTACTGCACTTCGAGGCGGTAGATTGGTATTGCCGCTGTTATATCAATGGCCAGCTCGTAGGCGATCATCAAGGAGGTTATCTGCCTTTTAGCTTTGATATCACAGACTACCTAATTGCAGAAGACAACGAATTAGTCGTCTCCGTTTGGGACCCAACCGACACACACTGGCAACAAAAGGGTAAGCAAGTTGAACAGCCTAATACCATTTATTACACCGCCACTAGCGGCATATGGCAAACAGTCTGGCTAGAAACCGTCAACAACAAAAACTATATAACTGACCTAAAAATAACACCACTAGTTGATAAGCAGACAGTGCTCGTGACAGTGACCTCGACCGCCGACGGAAAGGTGCGTGGCTATACAAAAAATGGTGGCCACACCCTTTCAGAAGCTGAAGGAAAAACCCATGCGGATGACAATAATCACGCTAATGTAACATTAGAAATACCGGTTCCCAGCCCCAGGCTGTGGAGCCCGGAGACCCCTTTTTTATATGACCTGGTCATTGATCTCTACGACGGTGAAACGGTGATAGACAGTGTTGATAGCTATTTCGGTATGCGCAGCATTACCACCGCGCAAGTCAGTTCAGGTCACACTCGAATTCTGTTAAATGACCAGCCAACTTTCTTACATGGCCCGCTAGATCAGGGTTACTGGCCGGAAAGTGGCATGACACCTGCCACTGACAACGCCTTGATTTTTGATCTGGAGCAGACCAAAGCTCTGGGCTTTAATATGACCCGAAAACATATAAAGGTGGAGTCGCGACGATGGTATTACCACGCGGATCGATTGGGCCTGATCGTCATTCAAGATATGGTCAACGGCGGTAAAAATAGCGCAGGCCTCGCCGAAACATTAAGCACTATGGCTTACGGCAAGAAAAAATCCGATACCACCAATCGTTTCTATAAGCGCGCTTGGCGGGAAGACCCCGAATCTCGCCAAGATTTCGAAAACGAATCCCTCGCAATGATGGACCATTTGTTCAACGCGCCGTCACTGTTAGTTTGGGTTCCATTTAATGAGTCATGGGGACAGTTTGATGCTGCCCGTATCGCCAGCGAGGTAAAAAGTCGTGACCCGTCAAGGTTGGTCGATCATGCCTCTGGCTGGTTTGATCAAGGAGCCGGCGACTTCTGTAGCCGTCACACCTATGTGATGAAACTAAAGAAGCCGCCGCGAAAAGACTCACGGGTCTATTTTATCTCAGAGTATGGTGGCTACAACTGTCAAATTGATAACCATCTCTGGGATGCTAGCAGTAAATTTGGCTACAAAATGCTGAAAAATACCCATGCACTCGAAGACGCTTACACCTCGTTAATACGCCAGCAGTTAATCCCCCTTATTGCTAAAGGTCTTGGTGCTGCCGTCTATACGCAATTCTCTGATGTTGAAATAGAGTCGAATGGTTTATTCAGTTATGACAGAAAAGTACTAAAGATTTCCGCAGACATTGTAAAGACACTCAATAACGAAATTTATGACGCATTTAGGCATAGCGAGCGCTCATGACAGCACCAACAAAGCTCGGTACCGACAAGTGGACCGTTATTATATTGCTGGGCTTGAGCGGACAGATAGCTTGGAACGTTGAAAACAGTTGGTTCAACACCTTCGTATTTGACACGATTACGCCTGATCCAAAACCGATCGCAGCAATGGTCGCGGTCAGCGCTATTGTCGCCACCATCACCACACTGATTATGGGTACTCTCAGTGACAGAATGGGTAAACGAAAACCTTTTATCGTCATTGGTTATCTGTTGTGGGCACTCTCAACCATGGCATTCCCTATGGCAGCTTGGGCGAAAAATGTTCAGCTCGCCATTTTTCTGGTGATATTTCTCGATGCTGTGATGACATTTTTAGGATCCACAGCCAACGATGCTGCGTTTAACGCGTGGGTGACAGACATTACCGATTCTAGCAACAGAGGCACGGTGGAAGGCGTCATGCTTATCCTCCCTATTCTTGCCATAATGCTGGGCATGGGTGTTTCCGGCCTACTCATCGATGTGTTCGGCTATTACACCTTTTTTCTCACATTAGGCTTTGCCGTATTAATAATGGGAGCCGTTGGCGCAGCTTTATTAAAAGAAAGCCCTGACCTAGCACCGCAAAGTATGGCGAAAAATAAAGGCCTGATAGCCGAGTTGTTTCTCGTTTTTTCACCACAAAATATTCGCCAAAATAGTTCGCTATTTTTAGTATTACTCACCATGACAATTTTTATGACATCGCAACAAATTGTTATACCTTATGAATTAATTTATCTTAATAACTATTTAGGTATCAGTAAAACAACAGCCGGTATTTTAACAACTATCATTGCACCAGTAACCATTCTATTAGCCTTGCCTGTCGGTAAGCTGTGCGATAGGGGCCACGGTTTAACGGTACTCATTACCGGCCTGATCATAGGCTCAACGGGCCAACTGTTATTCTCAATGAGTACAGAATTGTGGATGTTAGCAGTAACCGGCGTCATGAAAAGCATGAGTTTTTTGACGCTGATCGTGATGGGAGCCTGGATACGAAATTTAATGCCCGCTAACGCCAGAGGCAAATTCCAAGGCGTGAGGCTGATATTTTTTGTGATGATACCGATGATCATTGGCCCTAGCATCGGCTCGTGGCTGATAGGAAACTTTGGCATAGCAACGTCATTGAATGGAAACCAGGGATTCATACCGGTACCACTCATTTTCCAGGTTTCAGCGGTGCTCAGTCTGTTTTCTTTGATCCCAATTTACTACTTCCATCGGCACAGTTTTCACCGCAATCCGGGCTAGGCAATATCGGACTTCGATGGGGTGAGAAACACGATTATGACGGCAGCTCAACCAACATCGTTGTCCCTTTTACGCCAACAATGATGCATAGCTCCTTAGCCGCGATGGTCTCAACACCAGCCTTAACACTAAGACGCGCATTCCAATCAATGCCCGAATAACGAATTTTACCACCGCTGCGATTAATATCTGTGGCGGCCGGCACGTTGAGGCCTATCATGTCGCTACTGGTATCGGGCCCACCCCCGGCGTTTTGAAAGTTTCTGAGTGGCCTCCAAAGCACTATAGCAAGGATGGCTGTACTAATAGCTAAGGTGAAAATTTCTAAGTCCCACCCGCTTATAACGCCGAAACTCGATAAGGCCCCGGTAAAAAATGCCGCAAGACCGAAAAACAGTAAGGGGCCACCCAAGCCCAGTAGGGCCAATTCAACAACCAGACTCACGCCGCCTATTAAATAAAAGGTTTGGTCGTGGTTATCGAGCAAATATTGAATAATGTCCATTGTTCACCTTTTAACGCTCAGTTTTAATATCGCCTGCGTCTAATTTTAAACTGGTAGAGACCGCTATGGCTTGGGCAACGGTACTAGCAATATTATCCCCGGTTTTCCCATCGGTTAATACCACCGTACTTTTAGCGGCAATAGCCTGGTGGGCTTTAATCGCATCTTGAGCCAGCGTCAGTGTAACCGCAGTCTGACCTTGCTCTGAGTTAGCCGCTTCACCGATCACATCCAGCGCCATTGCCTCAGCTTTTGCAACGAGTGTAATAGCTTCAGATTTACCAGTCGCTTCCAATACTTGTGCGGTCTTACTAGCTTCAGCAGCGAGTACCAGCTCAGCTTTGGCAGCTTCGGCATCGAGGACGCGGGCTTGTTTATCACCTTCTGCACGAGTAATCGCCGCGCTTTTCACCCCTTCCGCTGTAAGTATCACTGACCGTTTTTCACGCTCCGCGGTCATCTGCTTTTCCATATCTTCACGTATGGACTGAGGCGGCGTAATGTCTTTGATTTCGTAACGCGTGACCATGACACCCCAAGGTGCCGTCGCTTCAGTCATCGCACCCAATATTTTCGCATTAATCGCATCGCGACTCTGAAAACATTCGTCAAGTTCCATTTCACCGATAGCGTTTCTCATGGTCGTCATGGCCAATTGCACAACCGACACCTTATAGTCGGTAATATTGTTGGTAGCGGCAGCGGCGTCGGTAACCTTCATAAACAAAATACCATCTAACAGTAAGGTTATGTTGTCTTTAGTAATAGCTGCTTGGGCACTGATGTCCAATGATTGTTCTTTCAAGTTACGATCGGCTGCGACGGTTTGAATAAACGGAATAATGAAGTTTAAACCTGCATTTAATGTTTTATCGTACTTGCCAAGGGTATAGATGACATAGCCACGGTTTTGTGGCACAAAATGAATCCCTTTCTTCAGGGTATAGAGGGCAACAATGGCAAACCATAGCAGTGGGCTTGTTAATAGTGATTGCAAAATTTCCATGAAAATGACCTTCTATTTTATTGACTACAGATTCGGCTATCATCTCACATTTGAAGTGCTTACAGCGGTTAATAACCATGGAAAGTCATTTTTATTTGTGATCACAGGCATCGCAAGGGAGCTAACTTACGCTACTTCCCTGATACAACGTCGGCAACTATTAATGATACTTTTTTGCCTACAGTAAAGCTCTGTCGGCTGCCGAGAGTTGCTAGCGGATAACATCGTGTCTACTGGTTGAGCGGAGCCGTTGTCGCCCAAGAATAGTTCATCGGCTTTCATCAGGCTGATTACTGCACAACAGGTTTACAGAAGAGGTTAAAACGCAAGCTCCCTAGTAGCTCGACCACTTTACGAGTCCTTGCAGCTTTGCAGACGCACTGTTGGTCAGCGTGTGCATCCACAAATAGGGCGCCGTATAGACGCTTACAACAGGTATTTCAGTAGGATGATGTTGCCATACTTGCACATAATGTATCGATTGCTCAGTTTTTATGGTAATTTTCCAAGCTGTTACCATCTGTTGACGGCAATTTACCGTACAAATGCAATGAGATCTTACAACATCGGGCTTTCGCGACATTTAGTCAGCGTACTTTCCTTCGCGTTTATTACCGTCAATTTGCTGATGTGGCTCCCCGTGCTGCTCCTAGCAGCGGTGATAAGAATATTAGTTCCGTTTCACCGAATCGCCCAGATAACTTCCCGTCTCGTTGATAATGTCTATCGTTTGGCCGTCAAATTAGACGCGTGGTGGCTGCAAACGGTGCTTGGAATTCGATTTGTCATTGACGATCAGAACGGCGTGTTGCAGCAATTGGCAAAGACGGACAACCCCTTAATTATCTCCAACCATCGGTCGTGGTTTGACATTTTTGTTTTGCAAGCACTGATTTCCGGTCATGGTCCAATTTTAAAATTTCTTATCAAAGCAGAGTTGCTCTGGGTTCCAGTCCTTGGCTGGGTTTGCATCGTCTTAAACTTTCCGACCTTAAAACGTAAAGGCGATAAGACGTCGAGAGAGCGGGATTTAAAAGTCGCACAATCAGCATCGCTTCAGATTAATACTACCCCAGGAGCGTTACTGATATTCCCGGAGGGTACTCGCTTTAGTGAACGAAAACGTGAACAGGGTAACTCGCCCTATAATTTTCTTCTCAAACCCAAGCCTGGCGGGTTTAAAGCCATTCACAACTCTTTGCCGAAATCGACAACGATCATTGATTTTTCTATTAAATATCACGTCGGTGATGACAACTGTTGGCGCTGTATGAGTGGCCTAGTTGAAGAGATCCATATCAAAGTGACTGCGACTCAGTCGGATGATATCGATGAGGGGCTGGAATGGCTCGAAAAACAGTGGCTACAGAAGGAACTTTGGCTTAACAGATGATATTAGTATGGAGAAAAGTGATCTGTTTGGTTAATCATATCGAACAAGTGGTTTAGTTAGCGTTAACGATACTGTCGGGCCACAAGCCTGATCAAAAAAAATAATAAGGGAGGATGTAATGAATCAGAATACCATTTCAATTATTGGCATAGTTGCAGCGATTGCCATCGCTGCTGGGATTTCGATAGCCGGCAGTCAAGGTGGCAGTCACATTGGAGGCCTGTCGGTATTGTTTTTGTTTGCAATAGTCGCATTTTCAATCCAGTGGCTGGCCTTTATTCCCGCATTTATCTTCCAGACAGAAAAATATTTCGATCTAATTGGCTCAATCACCTACATAGGCCTAGCGATTGCCGCCTTACTCTTATCTAACAAAGAGCCTGGAGCTGTAATACTTGCACTGATGGTGGTGATTTGGGCACTGCGCCTGGGAAGTTTTTTGTTTATAAGAGTACAAAACGCTGGGCATGACAGCCGATTTAGGAGCATCAAACCTGACTTTCTGCAATTCTTAATGACCTGGACGCTTCAGGGTTTGTGGGTTTTTATCACATTTGCTGCAGGTTTAACGGCTCTAACATCCGCGAGTGACCACCCTATCGGTGGCTTCGTCATTGCAGGAACGGCTCTCTGGCTGATCGGTTTCATCATTGAAATCATCGCAGACAAGCAAAAGACCGCATTTCGTAGCGATCCAGCTAACAGTGATAGATTTATACACACGGGTTTGTGGGCACGATCCAGACACCCAAACTATTTTGGGGAAATAGTTTTATGGATCGGTGTTGCCGTTGTAGCAATTCCTGCTCTTGAAGGCTGGCAATACCTGACGTTGATTTCACCGATCTTTGTTTTTGTATTGTTAACTAAAATTAGCGGGGTGCGGATGCTGGAACACAAAGCACAGCGAAAGTGGGGCAAAGATCAGGACTATCGTGACTACCATAAAAGAACGCCCGCACTCTGGCTCAGCCTGACAACACCCAAGAACCGGTAGCGCTAGTGGAGGAGCCGTCACGACCCAAACTGGGTATCTCAAGCTGCCTGCTGGGTAACCCAGTGAGATTTGACGGCGGGCATAAACGCAGTGATTATGTCACTGCTAAGCTCGTCAATTATTTCGACTTTTCGTCATTTTGTCCTGAGCAGGCTATCGGCCTGCCCACGCCCCGACAACCAATTCGACTCGTAGCAGAAAATTCAGATGCAGAAGTCCGTGCTGTCCATGTACGTGACTATTCTGTAGAGCACACAAAAGACCTTCATCAATACGCTGCTACTGTCATCAAAAAAATGGCTGGCTTTAGCGGTTATATTGTAAAAAAAGATTCACCCAGCTGCGGTATGGAGCGGGTAAAAGTCTATGAAAAAGATAATGCGCCCGCAGAACGTCGCGGAGTTGGTATTTTCACTGCAAAATTAATGTTGGACCTCCCCGGATTTCCTATTGAAGAAGAAGGCAGATTAAACGATCCAAGGCTTAGAGAAAACTTCATCACTCGGGTATTTACGATGTTCCGGTGGCAGGAATTGCTAAGACGTGGGTTAACAAAAAAAAGCCTCATTGAATTTCATACCCGACACAAATTTCTTCTGCTGGCTCAGCATGAAATAACCTACCGCGAATTAGGCCGATTGCTAGCCGATCTTGGTTCTGTATCTGTCGATGTTATAGCAACCAGTTACATTAAATTGCTAATGACAGGCCTTTGTCACCTAGCTAATCCACGTAAACATGCCAACGTGTTGATGCATATTATGGGATTTTTAAAAGATCAAATGAGTGCAGATGAAAAAGTCGAGTTACTCGGTC
>Ga0206126_10000349_pt1 | contig 63060 bp, 86 predicted proteins | sample Helgoland_Spring_5_FD_148621 | JGI IMG/M metagenome (GOLD analysis project Ga0206126, IMG submission 148621) | Pelagic subsurface seawater microbial communities from Kabeltonne, Helgoland, North Sea - Helgoland_Spring_Bloom_20160412_1 | ecosystem: Environmental > Aquatic > Marine > Epipelagic ...
ATAAAATAACTTTACCCTGTGGTAATGTGTAAGGTACATAATCATTATCTTTAAGTATGTACAACCCTTTAGTTTCTAATCCCATTTCTCATTCCAATCATTATATTCATTTTTAAAATAATCTTTATTGTCTGATTTATATAGTAGATAGTTGTTTATCTTATCAGACATCTCAATAAAGTGTTCTTGGTTATCTGGTATAACATGCTTCCAACCATATGTAGATACATCTGTATGTATTATATTAGCACCCAGCTTCTTAAATATATCTTTAGTTTGATTCATATGTCTACTACCACCCTCTTTACCACTAGGAGTAAATGTAAGAAGTATAACATGCTTGTTAGACCAAGGGTACCCTTTGCCATGATCTAAGTTCATATTTGATATTACTACAGCCCAGTCTAGCAGGTTCTTTGTACTAGAACTCATCATTCCAGTAAACTCTGGTATCGCAAATACAAACTTATCAAACTGATTCATCATATCAAATACTGCAGTTACATCTTCAGGTATATCTACATCCATACTATTAACATTTACTACAGGTATATCATAATCAGCCAAGCAATCTATTCTATCAAACTCACAGCTGAGTAGTTTTAGACCTCTGTAGTTAAGACTGTTAGGTGCTTGTGATGTACTGAGTGCTAATATCATAATGTTACATCCGCTACTAATCTGCGACCCGCAAATATTTCAAGATCAAGTTTATATTCTTTAAATTCTTTATACGCATCTTTATATTCCTCCATACTATCTGCAATAGTGTTTAGAATAAGACCGGCTTTCCAATGTCTTTGCCATGGCATAGGTTCTTGTATGATAGCATTAGGGCTTGAATATAATTTATTTGTAATCTTATCAAAGAAATCAAAGTGATCATCTGGTCTGTATAGTAACACTCCGCTCCATATTACTTGATCAACATCAAAGTCGACAAAGAAACATTCAGCATCATTCCAACTCTCACATCTAAATTCTATATTATCATAATCTTTCCACTTCTCTGTTGCTATATCAATAGGCTCCTTAGATGTATCAAACCCCATATACTCAAAATCAGTATAACCTTTTGAGTGTAATATATCTAATACAGGTCCATGTCTACAGCCAACATCAACGATACCTTTACATTGTTTTTCTATAATGATATCTGCTTGAGTTTCAAATAGCTCATATGCTTCTGGTGAATCAAGATAAGCCATATCACTAAATTCATAATCTTCTTTAAGAGGTACTTTTTGTCCGTTGTCTATCTTTGTCTTAATTTCTGGCCACGGTATTTGCTTTGATGTTTTCTTATAATCAAATGCTGTTCTCCATAGTTGTCTGTCTTTATTCTTAACAGCAGACCTTCTATGGCTTGTAGTGAGCTGATCCATAAAGAGTAGGTCGCCTTTTCTAAACACATGGTGGCTCATATATTTTGATCTAGTAATTTTACTATTTAAAATTTCATAGAAGTGTTCAAAGTCCTCTATCTCTACACCATTGTGCCATGCTTTTGTTAAGTATATAAACATAGGATAAAAGTATTCACGGCCAGACGCTGGATGCTTTGCAACTAAAGGTCTACGATCCAACTTTTCCTTGTAGTGTTCTTGACCAATTCTAAAGTTTTGTTCACCTTGGTTTTTATACGCCTTTGAATACTCTCCATCGTTTCTCCATATTCTAGCGCGTGGTCCAGAGTTATCAAGGTGAATATCAATAGCTCTATAATACTCTTTTTCTTCTTCTGATAGTTCTTCAAACGCTTTACATTGATCTACCAACGACAGTACTGTATCAATACATTCTTCTACACAATATAATCCCACACAGATTTCATCAAAGTTATATCTACCAGTACCGTTTGCATGCCATTCCAACTCTGTAGGACCAAACATACCTAAAGCTTTACCATCGACAATCTTACCTGATACAATACTTATCTGAGGACTGTCTTTTGGGTTCATAAAGTAATCAAGCTCTTCTATTTCTCCAAAACGACTACACGTCTCTACAAGTTGCTGTCTTGTTAAATCTTGATCATGTAAAACTACATGACCATTCTCTAAAATCTTTTGAGTTAATTGCTCAAGCTCTACTTGTGTGTAGTCCATCAATTGTTTAGTCATAAGTAATCCTCAAATAAAGGTGTTAAGCATATTCTAGCAGAGTCATTCCAACGCATTCGTCTGCGTCTCGTGTAGTATCTATCATGTGTAGTTGCAAGGTAAAAGCAATCAGAAGGTGTAAAATTATATTCTTTACAGATAGCAAGTTGCTTATCTTTATATTTTGTATGCATAGAATCTACAGCAAAGCTATTCATTAGAAGCTGCATCGTTCTTACACCCACATAATTCCAGTTCTCATATTCTTTTAATTTGTGTAATGTAGAATGTGGTTCTTTGGTATAGACTAATCCCAACCTACTACCAATAAGACCAAACCCTTTAGAGAAAGAAAAGAATACTTGCTCTGTTGTCTTTGGTACTTCTATTGTTTTAATAGCAGTAGAGGATACATATGTACAATCCAATATAACTGGTGGTGAGTTTTTCCAACTATCAACAGGAGCGTTAAATATATTACCATCTGCTGCTGAGGGTGTTGAGATATATAAAGGTTTGCTAGGATCAACAACACCAGGTAGTGCAGCTCTGTGAGTTTTCTTATCCATGTACTGCCCTGGTACATCACAAGTAACAGATCCTTTAGAACCTATCATATCTCTATATTCATATTCACCATAACATAATTTCTGCCATGGTCTTTTATCTGTCATTTCCCAATGATGTATGGCATCAGTAACACCGTGAGTATAATAACAATATGGAAAATCAGATAGATCAATCATAGGGCTTACCCAATGTCTATGAGTAGCTTCAACATGATTTAATTCTTTAGTTGCTTCTCCTGAACCTCTGCTAAAATATGTATCCGATACTTTCTGAGTCTGTAGTAGTGTTTCTACATCTCTAATACGAGGCACATTTACATATGGAAAGTTTCTTAGTTCAGCTTTTCGAGTAGTCACCAGCAGCTCTCCATAACATACGATCTCCCATCACAGGTGTTCTGCGATGTAGTGTACTCAACTGATCCATTAAGAGTAAATCACCCTTCGCAAATACATGATGTCTTTGATACTTACTTTGAAAAATAATAGGCTTTAGACGTTCAATAAGTTCATTATGATCTATAACTGTTTTCTTATGCCAAGCCTTTGATATAAAGTGATATGGAAAGTAAAAATAGTATAGATCTGAATAAGGGTGTTTACCAACAAGAGGTCTAATAGAACCTTTATTCTTACTCATAAACTCTAACTCAGGGTCATCATCATCTAACTCATACATTGTATTGTTCTGAAACTTTAGACGTATAGTTATATCTTGAAAGTATCTTCTATCGTCTACATTAAGATCATAGAACGGATCTGATGTATTACATATTGATAGGGTTGTATTAGGATCACCTTCCACACAATAAAGAGATACAAGTATCTTATCATTAGTAGCTCTGCTATTACCATTTGAATGCCAACCTAATTCACCGCCCCCAAACATACCAATCTTTTGTCCAGACTCATCTCGTTTATCTGTAACATAGAATAGCTCTGGTACTTCTTTTGAGTTCATAAACAATTCATGACGTTCAAGCTCTCCAAAGCCTTTCATATAGTCAATATATGATTGCTCTGTAAAATCTTTATCATGCTCTATCTTATAGCCATGAGTCTGCACATAGTGTGCTGTGTTACTATAATAAGTCATCTGTACCATCCAAACTAAACATCAAAGCTATTCTAGGTTTATCACTCATATTTACTACTGCGTGAGGATATCCTATATTTAAGAAGTATGCATTACCACACTTTAAGTTATAAGCTTCTAGTTTACCATCACGTTTAAATAAGTTAACAGCATTATTGTCTCCATAGATAGGAACAATACAACGTACTGCATAGCTTACATCATAATCTACATGGAATGGTATTGTCTTTCCTGGAGCAAGTTTTGTTATTCTTATTCTACTTGCTGGTGCTTTACATTGAGTTACTACACTTTCAATATAAGAGTCTCTATAATCATCTGTCGGCACATTATATAAATGTTCTTCTCTTCGTCTTAGACGCTCTTTGATAGATGCTGTATGAGGTAATACCTCAGAAGGAGTTGTAAGATTAATCTGTTCAAAGTTATCATAGACATCTTTAACAAGATCTTCATGATTCATACATAGACCTGGATTAGCTGTTCTAACATCAACAAACTTATCTTGCCCGTGAAGTGTGTCACAGTTCTTACGTAACTTATCTAAATCAATATCAATATTCAACTTCATTATAGAAGGCAGTTGATTTTTCTTCATACTATTTTCCTTTAACAAATAATCGCTCGGCTATCCAGCCAGCTGTATCCCACTTATGTAGTCTAACTTTCTTCCAATTGTTGTGATGCTGTCTGTGAAATCCTTCTCCAGCAATAAAGAAGTTTAGCCATGGCACATCACTACCACCTTCTTCTTTATGACCTACTGTATTAAGTAATCCAAATCCTATCTTAGCAAAGATAAAAGGTACTACACAGAAGGATATCCAGAATAGAGGACTGATCATAAAGCTTATTATATTAACAATTATCAATACAATCAACCAATACTTATGACAGAATACAAGTTTAGGATTAACAAATAAATCTCTTGCATACTTAGTAGGTATGCGTTCTATATCCCAAGTAGTAAACAATACTTTCCAATAACCTACATGCTCAGCTGCATGAGGATCATCTGGTCCATCTGAGTGCTCATGATGCATCCTATGAGATGCTATCCATCCTATAGGAGTTCTGATACAGGCAATCATAAGCATACCTAAGCCGATAGTTTCAAACCATCCAGGTACATCAAATTGTTTATGACAGTAGTATCTGTGCAATAATATACTAGCACCCCAATGAGAGATTACTTCGCTCCATAGTATGCCAAGCAGTATCGCGTATACGTATTCCATATTATATCCTCTTATTACATCTATTTATATGTAAAATAAAAAGTTAAATTAGCTGTTGACTTCCTTTCAACTTTATGGTATAAAGGGGGCATAGGTAAAAAGGAGACTACAATGTATACTTACACAACTGATTTATTTTCCGATCTTCATAAGGATGTTTATGGATATCGCCCTCGTGGAGCTGCTATGGAAGATTGGAACTCTCGTACTCCTCGCCAGAAGAATGAGCTATACAACGCTCTTTGTGATGAGCTTGAGGTAGTTACTCAAGATGATGAAAAGCGTGCAGCTCGTAATGTTTTTGAGTTCACTGGTGAGATACTTAATATGATTGAATTAGGTGCTAAGGATAGAGAAACTGCTCTACGTTGGATGACTCAAGATCAAGAGTTTCATTCTGAGCAAGATGTTTCTCATTGGGTTTGGGCTCACGGTATTTTGTTTACTGAGTATGGTAAGCAGTTGGTAAAAGATCTTTTCGAGATTGTTGAAATAAAGGAGGTAGTGTAATGCGTATTAAAGGTGCAATGACAGTTCTTAATAAACGTGCTGATTTTTATGGTAAGAGTTTAGATTGGCTCATTAACGAAATGGATAATGGCGGAACTATTAATGAGACTACAATGGTTCTTGTAGCTTACGAAGTATATAAAAAGGATCAAGGGTATCGCTGGAAAGGTACTGAAGGTGATACTTGGGTTCGAGTAACTAATGAGGAGATATGGGCATGAGTGATTCATGGACAATTAAAGCTTATCAGCATAAGAATGGTAAACGAACTTTAATCGAATGGGCTACTGGTTTTGGTACTAGACAAGCTCGTGAGTATTATCAACGGATGTATGATACTAATGAGTATTCTGAGATCACGATGAAGCGTTGTGCCTCTACGGTAAATTTATTTAAAAAATAACTGTTGACCTTATCATAACAATGATGTATGGTAAGGTATAATTTATATAATGATGGAGAATTGAATATGTCACATGAAGTAGAAATGATAGACGGTGTAGCTCAAATGGCTTATGCAGGAGACACTCCTTGGCATGGGTTGGGTACAAGAGTACATAATGATCTGACACCAGCTCAGATGCAAACTAAAGCTGGCCTTGATTGGACAGTAAGTGAAGTAGAATCTTTTGTAGAAGTAAAAGGTGAGAAGATCCCTACGGGTCAAAAGTCTTTGTTACGCTCAACAGATAACAAGATCTTAACTAATGTTGGAAAGGGTTGGAATCCAGTACAGAACTCAGAAGCATTTGAATTCTTCTCAGAGTATGTAATGGCTGGTGATATGGAAATGCACACAGCTGGATCACTTAAAGGAGGTAAGAATGTATTTGCTTTAGCTAAAGTAAAAGAATCATTCTCAATCTTAGGAGAAGATCAAGTAGACTCATACTTGTTATTCTCTAACCCACATGAGTATGGTAAAGCTATTGACGTTCGCTTTACACCTATCCGTGTTGTATGTAACAACACATTAACATTCTCATTGAGCACTGCATCTAAGAATGCTGTTAAGTTGAACCACCGTTCTGTATTTAATCCAGATATGGTTAAGCAACAGATGGGCATTGCTCACGAGAAGTTTGCTCAGTATAAAGAAATGGCAGAGTTCTTATCAACTAAGCGTTTCTCTGTAGAGTCATTGGTTAACTATTACAATGATGTATTCCCTCACACATATAGCAAAGGTAAAGAAGTTAAAGCTGTCGAAGACTTAACTAAGAATGCTAAATCAGCTATGGATGTTCTTTACACTCAGCCAGGTGCTAACTTTGGTGAAGGTACTTGGTGGCAGGCTCTTAACTCTGTAACTTACTTGACTGATCACAAGATGGGTCGAAATGCAGAGTCTCGTATGCAGTCCTCATGGTTTGGTCAGAACCAAGCTCGTAAGATGGTAGCTGTTAACAAAGCTGTTGAGTATGCAACAGCAGCATAAAAAAAGTCGGAAGGAAGTCAAATTAACTGTTGACTTCCTTTCAACAATGGTGTATAACTATAGTATAAGTTAACAAAGGAATACTAAAATGGCTAATGCATACAACAACATCTACATGGTAACTGGTTCAGAAGACGGACCTTTAGGAATGTTCTCTTCATACAAAAAAGCAATGGTAGAAGCTAAAAAGTATGCTGGTGAAGATGCTGTTGTAGATGGTAAGCCATCTGATCGTAATACTGACGTACAGAGTTTGAACAATAATCATTATGCTACAATTGAAAAATGGTACATTTGGTAAGAGAGGAATTATATTATGACTTTAGAAACAGATAGAATGGAAATAATTGAACGCCTAGAAGCTATGGATGGTAAGTTCAAAATCAGAGTAAATGTTGAAAATGCTATTGTTGCAGAATTCAACAAAGCATTAGATCGTGATGCAAACAAAGATCTTGATGGTACACTTATTATGAAGTTTGTATGGTTTGATTGTCATCAGTTTGTACGTGATAATCCAGAAATTGCTAGACTAATTGATTTTGATCTAGAAGAGTTCATCAATATAATTATTGAAGAGTACGAAGAGTTTGGCATAGTTGAAGAAGGCTATGATGATTGGATTGTAGGAGATGCTGCATAATGAAACTTATTAACGATATAAACAATCCTGATCTAGTAGCTGTGCTAGATCAGAGTGATGAGATTAACATGATCAGAGGTTGGGTAGGTAATCTTAATAAAGATCTCGCCGACTCTGGTAATGAACAATATCAATTCAAGGCTGAGCTTGTGGGTAAGAAGGCTTATATTCGTAAGGTATAATTTTTCTTATAAATAGCGTTATGGCATCTATAACAAACAACTCTAAGAAATATGGAGAAGGACATAGCATTGTTCTAAAGGATTCGGGGAAGTTATCTTCTCCGGTCAACGCGTTGTTTACTAAAGCTGGTTATAGAGCAGGTAAGTCCATTTTTGTCATTACTGTTGCGCCTAAGAATGTGGACAATGTTATTGAATATTCCACCGGAAAGGAAAATATCTTTCTGAAGGATGATAAGAAGAAAGTCATTCAACTAGTTGGCTCGCCAAGCGCTATCGATGGAACCTTCAATCACTTTACAACAAATGCAAAAAGCAACACGAATCTTCTTACTGAAATTAAAGAAGATATTTCTATGTGGGTATTCCAAACTAACTTTGAAAAGAATAAGTTGATATCTGAAGACGAAGTTATGGATATGTTGGGTAAGAATAAAGGTTACTACGACACCACTTATTATCAGAGTGCTGTAAAACAATTAAAAGAACTAAAGAAATACATTAAGACTGGTGGCTATGACTATGAACGTCAGGGTGGAGATCTAACTAAGAAGATGTATACCCAAGCAAGAAAGGTCACTAAGAAAGCTAGTGATAACTGGAACCCAGCTGATGTGTGGATGGTAAAAAAGAAATTTGATCTAACTCCTATATACGAAGCTCCAACAGCCCAAGTTTTAAATGGATTGTTAGCTGAAGCTTATTATAACAAAGAAGTTATTCCCATCTCGCTTAAAAATGTTACTACACCAACAGCCAGCTCTTCTGTTATAGATCCTCAAAAGCTATTGGGTATGAAGCTCGATCTCGATCTTGCATTTTTTAAAGTAGACCTATCAGACACATACGCTAACTTTATCGTACAGACCAAATCAGGTTTTGCTGTACGTGTGGGTTATAAAGCATCAGCCACAACCCTAAACGTATCATTAGAAGGTAGAATGATCAGTGCTGGATATCAGTTAGGTGCTGTTGATGCTAAAGATTATACTAAAGAAGTAGCTACTGCTCACAGATACACTTTACGTAATGGTGTAGTTGGAGGCAACGTTGCTAACATTGATGCTGCAAAGAAAGAGATGAAAGAAATCTTTGCTAAGTATCCAAGAGTATCAAATACAATAGACGACTATGATCATGCTGTACAACTAGTTGATGGTGCAGATGATTTAACCAAGAAGCGATTTGTTAACATAATTTCATACTTATACAGCTTTCTCATTAAACCAGATGAGTTTGAAAAGCATATGAAATTTTGTTACTTCTCTGCTAAAAAGATAACAGGATTAAGTGGGTTATATCTAATACTACAGTAAACGTATACTAAAGTATACATATGTATACTAAAGGTCTATAAAAGTATAAATAGATGTAACCCTTCAAATTTTACGAGGGTAACCAACATGGAACAATTTAACTCATATATCACTGAGCAAAAGAACACACATATGACTCATATTGAGGATAAAGTGATCTATGGTGGTGTTAAAGGAACACGTCAAGCCATAATGGCTCTGCGTGAGTTAAGAGACATGTTGAGAGGAGATCACGATGGATCCGTTAGTGTTAAATGGGATGGCGCTCCTGCTATTTTCGCTGGTATTGATCCGAGTGATGGTAGGTTCTTCGTTGCAAAAAAAGGAATATTCAATAAAAATCCTAAGGTGTATAAATCTCCAGCTGACGTCGATGCTGATGCTTCTGGTGATCTTGCTCTTAAGCTCAAAGATGCCCTCAGATATCTGCCCGCTCTTGGTATCAAAGGGGTCATACAAGGCGACTTCTTATATTCAAAGTCAGATGTAAGTAAAGATACAATTAAAGGTCAGAAGTATATAACATTCCACCCCAACACTATTGTATATGCAGTTCCTGCTGACACAGATGCTGCTAAAGAAATCCTTGCAAGTAAAATGGGGATTGTTTGGCATACTACATATACAGGTAGTACATTTGAATCAATGAAAGCTTCATATGGTGTAGATGTAAGAAAATTTAAGAAGACTAAAAATGTATGGTCGCAAGATGCGATGTTACGTGATTTGACCAATTTAACTATGAGTAAAAAGGACACTGAAATTGTTAATGATTACCTTTCGCAAGCTGGTACGTTATTTAACCAGATCTCTTCTACAACCCTCAAACAGCTCGAAACTAATACAGAGTTGTCACGACTCATTGAAACCTTCAACAACACCTTTGTTCGAAAAGGACAGATCATTGGAGATTCAAGAAGACATGTATCTAAGCTCATTACTTGGATCAACGCACGATATGGTAAGGAGATCGCATCAAGGAAGACAGTGAAGGGTAAAGCTGTTCAACAAGCTAAGCTAGATGCTATTATGAGTTTCTTCTCAAACCAGAATAAAGCTAGCTTAATTAAAATGTTTGACCTGCAAAAAGCTCTTGTAATGGCCAAATTAAAACTTATAAATACCCTCAATAAGTTGAATAAAGTTAAAACTTTTGTAAGAACTCGCAATGGATATAAGGTGACAGGAGCCGAAGGCTATGTCGCTATTGATAAACTTGGCGGTGATGCGGTGAAGATAGTTGATCGTATGGAATTTTCATACAATAACTTCTCACCAGATATATTAAAGGGATGGGACAAACCAGGAAGAAGCTAATGGCTAAGAAACTAGGATTTAAAGACTACCTAAATGTTGATTATGCTCCAGGAGAGCCTGATCAAGTAAAGCATAATGCTAAGAAGCGTAAGGTAGAAGCTAAAGAATGTAATTGTGGTCCCGATTGTCCTTGTGAGGGGAAATGTGGACCTGACTGCAATTGTCAAGAAGGTTGTGGTAAAGAAGTAGATATGAAAGAAGCATTGAGCTTGCAGCAACGTCAAAAGCGTGCTCGTTCAATGAAGAAGTATGCTTCTCGTATCAAATTGGGTAGAGCAAAGGCAGCTCGTCGTATGGCTGATCCCAAAGTCTTAAAGAGACGTGCTCGTAAGCAAGCTCGTGGAATGATTGCAAAGAAGTTGGCTAAGGCTGACTATAAATCATTATCTTTTGGTCGTAAACAAGAGATAGAAAAGAGACTAGATAAGCTAGGGCCAAGAATCGATAGGATTGCTAAGAAGCTGCTACCTAAGATGCGAAAGCTTGAGCAAGAACGTAAACGTGGCAAGAAGTCGCCTACATTAGATAAAGCAAATACAAGAAATGATTAACTCGTTTAGTGAATACCTAGTAGAAGAAGAACGTGTAGTTTATTTTACCTTTGGTAGAATGAACCCACCTACTATTGGTCATGGTAAGTTATTGGATATATTGGCAACCAAATCTGGTCGTAATCCATACAGAGTATATTTGTCACAGTCATCGGATCCTAAAAAGAATCCGTTATCATATTCAGATAAGATTAAACACACACGTAAGATGTTTCCAAAGCACGGACGTGCTATTATGATCAATAAAAAGATCAAGAACGCGATGGATGTTTTAACATCATTATACGACGAAGGCTTCCGTAAAGTAGTTATGGTGGTTGGTTCAGATCGTATTAGAGAATTTGATATTTTGATGAAGAAGTATAATGGTAAGACATCTCGACATGGCTTCTACAACTTCAAATCAATTGATGTGATTTCAGCTGGTGCAAGAGATCCAGATGCAGACGGTGCAGAAGGTATGTCAGCATCTAAGCAAAGAGCTAATGCTACAGCTAACGACTTCACAGCATTTGCCCAAGGCCTCCCTAATAATATGTCTAATACAAATGCTCGTCGTTTGTTTAATGATGTTCGTAAAGGTATGGGTCTTAAAGAATCAAAAGACTTCAAACGCCACATTCAATTGAATTCAGTGTCTGATACAAGAGAATCTTTTGTGCAGGGTACGTTATTTGATTTGGGCGAGCAGGTTATCATTAAGAAGACAGATGAGGTAGGTACTATAACTGTACTAGGCTCTAACTATGTTATTGTTGAAACCGCTGATCGTAAGACACGTCAATGGCTTGATGCTGTCGAGAAGATTGAAGAATCGTATAGTCCTCAGAAACATGAAGAAGGTACACCAGCTGCAGTTACTCACGCAAAGAAAATGACACCAGGTGAACAAACAGAAGAAGGCAAAGGCCTTTGGCACAACATTCACAAGAAGCGTAAAGAAGGCCGCCCTATGAGAAAGCCTGGATCTAAAGGCGCTCCTACAAAACAAGATTTCAAAAATGCGGCAGAAGCTACAGACTATATGGCAAAAGCTAGAGATATCATTAGTAAAGATAAAGCTGACATAGCTAAAGATAAACAAGCCGATAAAATTAAACATGACCGTATACTAGACAGAGCTAGAAGATCTAGAATGTTAAAAAAGAATAGAGGAATCAAAACATGAATGAAGCATTTGGAAGAGCCAGATTTGGACAACAGCTGAAGAAAAAAGGCATTGATGTTGATAAGATGCATTCAGACAATGTTAAAGATGCTGATGCGGCTAAGAAAAGAGCTGCAGCAGCTCAATCTGACTTGGATAGCTTCAGAAAGAAAACTGGAGTTACTTCTGAATCCAAAGACGATTTTGAACCTCATATGATGTATGACCCAAAGACAGGAAAAGGTACAATGGCAAAAGTAGAAGCTGATCACATTAGAATGAAAAAGATGGGCTACTCTCACGATAAACCTGAAGTAGCCGAGTCAAAGACATCACTTGATAAATTGAAGTCAATGTTGGGTCGTAACGAAGCAACATACAAAGACACTGGTTGGCAGAAACCAAAAAAAGATAATATGTCTGCTGCTGACGGAATGAATAAAGCAAAAGAATTGGCTAGGAAAGGTCAATCTTTAGCAAAAGTAGCAGCATCTGGACGTACAGTTCCTACTATAAAGCCAGTTAAAGAAGCAGGTCTAAGACCTTCTTTTGCTAAGAAGGTAAGAAACGATACACTCAATAAAGACAAAGGTCCTGCTCCAACAGGTAAGACAACTGGTCCAGATGATTATGATTTCTTAAAGTATAAAAACAAAAAGAAGCCTGTATCTGAAGTATCGGATGAAATGAAGGCTAGGTATATTCGTGGTGCTGATGCTTCTCATCGAGCTGCTCGATCTAATGAAAGAGAAGCTATCATAGCTAATAAGCCTGAGAAAGCAAAGAAGTTTAAAGATATTATGAAGAAACGAAATGCAGGTATGACTAAAGCATTTGGTGAAAGTTTAGAAGATATGGCTAGTCATTCAAATAAACATCTAGCAACGATTCTCATGAACCCTAGACATCCTATGCACGCTGCTGCTAAAGCTGAGCAAGATAGAAGAGCTAAAAGATGATTAAGTTTAAAACCTTCTACGAAGATATGTCTGGTATGTCAGTTAAGTCTGGCGACAAGCTATCTGTGAAGAAGGGAGCTGGTATGACAGCTCAAGGTGTTGCTAAGTATAAAAGACGGAACCCTGGTTCCAAACTAAAGACAGCTGTCACAGCTAAACCAAGTACTCTAAAACCTGGAACAAAAGCACACGGTCGTCGTAAAGCATTTTGTTCGAGATCGCAAAGCTGGTCTAGTGAACGCGGTAAAGCAGCCCGACGCCGTTGGAACTGTTAATTTTATTATTATAAATAGAACTAATATAAGTTGAATTAATGGGAACTACTGATGCCGGAATCAAATGACGCGAGGTTAGCTCGTATAGAAGAAAAACTTGACCGATTAGCAGATGCTATGATTTCACTCGCACGGGCAGAAGAAAAGCTCGTTAATATGGAAGACAAATATAACAATCAGTTTGCTAGAATGAATAAGTTTTCTGAGAAGTTAGACCGTATTGAAACACAGGTGCTAGATAACGCAGCAACTGTTAATATGATTAATAAACTATTCTGGGTAGCCATAGTGGCAATATCTGGAGCAATCGCAGCCCAAATTTGGATGTAAGGAACTAAAATGAAAAAAGAAGATATTAAAAACGTGGCTGCGGCATGGCAACAAGTCCAAGAAGCAACAGCTAAGCAACGTGCTCTAGCGAGCATTAAACCACAACCAAAAGACAAAGTGTCTCTAGCCCCAGCACCTTTTGATATTCCGAAGAAAGCAGATAAGATGCCTATCGCGAAAAAAGATGTGAATGAATTAAATAAATCAACTTTAGCTAGCTATATTAAAAAAGCTGCTGATGACGGGGCAATGAAAAAGCATAAAGACGTTAATATATATAAAGCAATGGGCGATGATGAAAATGCAGCTAAATCTGCAAAGAAAGCAAAGAACAGAGCAGCCGGTATTGCTACAGCAGCTGATAAGCTAGCTAAAGAAGCTATGGACCCAGTAAACCATAAAGCGCTTAAAGGTAAGCATGCTGATCGAGATGATAAAGACATCGACAACGATGGTGATGCAGATAGCTCAGATAAGTATCTCCACAAGCGCCGTAAAGCAATTACAAAAAATGTTAAAGGTGATAAGGATGACGTTGAAATGAATCCTAAGAAGACAAAAGGTAACGCAAATGCAGATAACATGACTGTTGAAAGTCATTCACCTGTATATGCTCGTATCCTTGAGAACAGAGCTGCACATACAAAAGGTGCTACAGATCCTCAGTCAGCAGAAGATGGTGGTTCACCAAAAGCTAAAGAGCTGAAAAAGAAAATGGATGACGGCAAAGTTGATTCTAAGCTAAGCAACTACGATGAGTTGGGTCACGACGATGTGTCAAAAGCAGGTCGAGCCGGTCCAAGTAAAAAACCTCGTCGTAATGACAATGCTCAAGGCGATAAAGCAATTATTAATCCAGCGAAAGCTACAAAGTAAGGAAGTATAGTATGACCATTAAAGCTCCTAATTGGTGTGAAGATGCAATCCCAGGTGTAAATGGTTGGGAAGATCCCAACACAGGTGAAGTGTATGCGTCTACAAAGTTCACTCCAGAACAAGTTATTGAATTTTATGGTGTAGTAACACCAGCTGCTCCAGAACCAGTAGTAGAGATGCTTCAAGAAGCACCTGCACATTCAAGCATTGATTCAATGAGTAAACTACAACTTGAAGCACTTGGACGTCAGCACGGTATTGAGTTAGACAGACGACAATCTAAAAAGTCTTTACTTGAGCGAATGAAAGTTATTACTACCCCTAAATAGGATTGAGTCCTATTGGAGTAACATGATGAAATTGACTGACGAAAACCTACACATATATGCTGCAAAGTATTATTACAATCCTAAGTTTATTGATGCTGAAGAGTTTCAAGAGGATCTAAAAAGGTTTAAGTATATAAAAAGATTATTGAATCGGTATCTCGAGACTGGAAAACTGTCCGAGAGACTGATTCTTAATCACTTGATTGTTGTGTTCAATGTATTTGGTATTGAAGCAGGATTAAACATTTTACAGCTTAAGCTGATGGACAAACACTGGCCGTTAATAACTCCATTTCTGGTGTTCTTAAAAGCAATAGAAATAGAAGACGCAGATACTGATCTTACGGTTGCATTTGCATTAGGAAAGATATAATGGGACTACTAAAAAAAGCGGGTGATTTAGTATACACCTTTAGGTTTTTGAGACTGCTGACAACAGACTTTAAAGACTCTGGAGCTTTTGAAAAAGGTCTTATTGATGCTAAGGGTAAGCGTCTAAAGAAGCCAGAGACACCAGAAGAACGAGATGTTTACACTCCATTTCACAGATTAGTGTTTAACATCAAGAAGTTAATTCCTGGTGGTAAATTGGGTTCATACGCTAGTGCTTTGTATCTTATTAAAGAACAATATAGTGTATCAGAAAAGACTATTAGACAAGCCTTAGACGAGCATGGTGTAGATCATCTTGACTTGTTAGTAGAAGATTCTAAGTGGTTTGTATTAGAAGATGGTAGATTGTCACCAGGTAGTTATAGAGTATCATCAGATAAGATACTTAATACAACTGGTGAGGAATTAGTACGGAAAAAAGATGTTGTCATAGCTGACGATATGTGTTATCCTGTAGGGAATATCTTTGGAGTTCCTATCTACGAAGCGACACACAAGAAAACAAACAGTAAAGTGTTTGTAACAATAGGGGAGCTAATGGTATGAAAAAGAAACTAAGCGAATATGGAGGTCCTCCTATCTCACGAGCTGAGTATATGAAGCAAAAGCCTTATAAGCCGTACAAAGAAGACGCTGCTGCTATGAATACAGGCGCAATTCCCAATCCTGCAGATACTGCAATGGGACCTAAAGCAAAACAAACTCGTATGTACGATAAGAGACGTAAGATGGATAAGCCACCAGTGCTACTAAAAAGATTTAGCAAGTTCATGAAAGACAGCAATAATGGCTAAACTATACTTGATGTTAATTGTTTTGGGACTATTCAGCTCAGTAGGTTATGCTGGATACTCTTACTACTTGTGGTCACAAGAAACAATTGGTACTCTTAGAGAGAACAATGTCAAGTTGGTATCAACAGCCGAGACTCTACAGAACACTGTAGACTCTATGGTAGCGGATGCTGAAAAGAATGAACAATTGAATAAGAATTTAACTAAACGACTTCAACAATCTCAAAAACATTTAGATAAACTACGTAATGTATTTGCTAAGATTGATTTAACTATGGAAGCGTTAACAAACGCAAATGGACTTGAAGAAAGGGTCGACAATGCAGTTGCCAGATTACTTAAAAAGATCGAAGATGAAACTACTCCTCCTAGCGATAGCACCAATGATGCTAACAGCGTGTCTGGGAAGGCCAAGTGAACCAACTGTAGTAGTTGCTACCAAGTATCAAGAACAGAAGATACCTGTACAAGAACGTCCTAAGAAGGTTTCTATGCCTCCTGTGGACTGGTATATTATTACCGAAGAGAACCTAGAAGAGAAGATGGCTGAGTTACAAGCGAACACAGGCAATGTAGTTGTGTTTGGTATTACTCCAAAAGGCTATGAGAATCTTGCTATAGGTATTGCTGAGATGCGTAGATACATTAAAGATCAACAAGCGATCATTGTATACTACGAAGAAGCTCTTGCTAAAGACGAAGAGCCAACACCACCAACATCTGCAGAGAAATAGTATGTGGATACTTGTCTTTATATATTTTTATGATGGAACACCATATGTTCAAACTGTAGATAAGTTTATCAGTATGGCAAACTGCTTCCACGCTCGTGATGCATTAAGTGCAGAAGTGGGAGAAGGCTGGGGTAATTTTAAACCTGGCCAGCAAGCTATCTGTATAACACTCGATGGTGAGCCCGCATAAAAAATAAATAAAATAAATTTTAAAAATACTGTGATTTCCGCGTTTACCACTTTTGAGAAATCCTATATAATGCTACCAACTGAAATCAAAACATCGGAAAAAGCGCATGATCGAATACGTCATCAAGCGCGATGGTTCAACCGAACCATTCGCGGAAGAAAAAATTGTCACTGCTGTTCAAAAAGCAATGGCATCAATTAAGATCCGAAGCAAGAACCTCCCATACGAAGTAACAGAAGAAGCAGTAATACGTCTCAAAGATTCAGAGCGTGTTATAGATGTTGATGTTGTTCACTGTCTTGTTGAGGATGTTGTTATGGATATGGGTCTACATGACCTGGCTCGAGAGTATATTGTATACCGAGCAAACAATAAACCAGATGTCTTTCGCAAGAGAGTAAATCTTAAACCATATGAATACCCACAGTTACTTGAGTACGTAGATGCTATTCGTCACTCATATTGGGTACATACAGAGTTTAATTACTCATCTGATATCCAAGATATGAAAGTTAACTTAACACCACACGAAGCATCCGTTGTAGAGAAAGCTATGCTTGCTATCTCACAAATTGAGGTTCAAGTTAAGACGTTCTGGGCTAAGATTGGTGACAAGATGCCAAAGCCAGAGATCCAAGCAGTTGGTGTAACATTTGGTGAATCAGAAGTACGACATGCAGATGCATATTCCAATCTGATTGAGATGATGGGTTTGAACGAACGGTTTGAACAAATCATGGAAGTGCCTGCCATTAACAAACGTATAGAATATCTTGAACGTGCTATGGCTACTCCTGTAGATAACAAAGAGTACTTTCATAATATCGTTCTATTCTCTATGTTCATTGAGAACGTATCATTGTTCTCACAATTCCTTATCATGATGGCATTCAACAAGCATAAGAACGTACTGAAGGGTATCTCTAATGCTGTAGAAGCTACTTCTAAAGAAGAAGACGTTCATGCACGTTTTGGATTTGATCTTGTTAACATTATTAAGTCAGAAAACCCAGAGTGGTTTGATAAAGATACAACATCAACAATTAATTCTTTAGCACGTGAAGCATATAAAGCAGAAGCTTCAATCGTCGATTGGATCTATGGAGAAGAAGACTTAGACTTCTTACCTAAAGAAACAGTTAAAGAATTTTTAAAGCAACGCTTCAATCAATCTCTTGTTGCCATTGGACAGAAACCATTGTACACTGTAGATCCCAAGGCCATTGAAGACACACAATGGTTTATTGAAGAAACATTAAGTACAAAGAACGTAGACTTCTTCGTTAAGCGATCGACTGCTTATTCAAAGAAATCAAAAGCGTTTACATCTGACGATTTATTTTAGGAGAAACGAATGGCATTTGATTGGTTAAATGAACAATCACGCACCTTCCTGAGTAGAGGCTATTTGCTTCCAGGACAAAGTGCAGAAGACCGTATACGCATTATAGCAGATACGGCAGAGAAACATCTAGGTATTGAAGGATACTCAGATAAATTCTATGACTATATGAGTCGTGGCTTCTATTCGTTAGCATCACCTGTGTGGTCTAACTATGGTACCGATCGTGGCTTACCTGTATCGTGCTTTGGTTCGTTCATTGATGATCATATGGAATCTATTCTTGAAGGACATGCTGAGAATGGTATGTTAATGAAGTCAGGTGGAGGTACATCTGGTTTCTTTGGTGCTCTACGCGGACGTGGTGCTCCTATTACTAACAATGGTGAATCATTTGGTGCTGTACACTTTATGGAGATGTATGACAAACTGGCTTCTGTGGTATCACAAGGTTCTGTTCGTCGTGGCTTCTTTTCACCTTATCTTCCTATTGAACATCCAGACGCAGAAGAGTTCTTAGATATTGCTACAGAAGGTCATCCTATTCAAGGACTGACAACTGGTATTACTGTATCCGATGACTTCTTAAAGAAGATGTTAGCAGGTGATTCTGATGCTCGTAAGTTATGGGCTAAGGTTCTTCAACGTAGAAGTGAGATTGGCTTCCCATACATTCTGTTCTCAGACAATGTTAATAATGGTGCTCCAGATGTATACAAAGATCTCAAGTTAAAGATTCACGCATCTAATATGTGTTCAGAGATTGCTCTACCATCTAGCCCAGAAGAAACATTCACTTGTGTATTATCCTCTATCAATGTTGCTAAGTGGGATGAGATTGAAGCTACGGATGCAATCGAGACATTAGTAATGTTCCTTGATACTGTTGTTACAGAGTTTATTAACAAGACAGCTGGTAAACCTTACTTTGCTCGAGCTCATAAATTTGCGGTACGTCATCGTGCTCTTGGTGCAGGTATCTTAGGATGGCATTCATTGCTACAATCTAAGATGATGGCATTCGAAGGTACGGAAGCAGCTAAATTGAACTTACACATAGCTAAGACCTTCAAAGCACGTACGTACGCGGCGTCAGCAGAGCTAGCAGGTATGTTTGGTGAGCCAGAACTACTAAAAGGTTATGGTCGTCGTAATACAACACTAATGGCTATTGCTCCTACTAAATCATCCAGCTTTATCTTAGGTCAAGTATCTCAATCTATTGAACCTGAGTTCTCTAACTGCTATGTAAAAGATCTTGCTAAGATGAAAATAACAATCAAGAATCCTTTCTTGTTGAAGTTACTACAAGAGAAGGGTCAAGACAAACCAGAAGTGTGGGATCAGATTCGTAACAACGATGGTTCTGTACAGAAGCTTGATGTTCTCACTGATGAAGAGAAAGAAGTGTTTAAGACTTTTTCAGAGATCAACCCAGAAGCTATTATTACACAGGCGGCAACTCGTCAGACATATATAGACCAGGCACAGAGTATTAACCTTATGTTAGACCCTGATACGCCTGTAAAAGAAATCAACGCTCTGTACTTAACTGCATGGCGATTGGGCATCAAGAGTCTCTACTATAGTTTCTCTATGTCAGCTGCTCAATCACTAACACGTAAGCAAGTAATGACAGAGGGCTGTGCAGCCTGCGAAGCTTAATAGATTGGGAGATCGATAAATGGAAGAAGAATATTGGACAGAGTGTGATGCTTGTATGACCGAGACGCAAGTCATGGTTATGGATCAAGAAGAGGTACCACAGTTTTGTCCAATGTGTGGATCTCCTTGCGATTATAACATACTGGATGAAGAGTGATATAAATAGCCCTGAATGATAAACCTTTTGGGGCTATTTTATGTGGTACTATAATGATGAGGTGTTTGATGAAACACCAGAAGAATATCAAGGCTTCGTATATTTAATTACAGAACTTGACACAGGCAAGAAGTACATCGGTAAGAAGTTCTTCTGGAAGCCAAAGACATTACCCAAGACAAAGACACGGAAGAGACGCGTTAAGACGCGTGCTGAAAGCGACTGGAGAAAGTATTACGGTTCTTCTACCGCAGTTAAAATGCTAATAGAGAAAAAAGGTGTTGACAACTACCGGCGAGATGTGCTAAGATTGTGTAAGACGAAAGGTGAATGCTCCTACTACGAAGCTAAGTTACAATTTGAATATGACGTGCTTCTTAGTGATGAATACTATAATGCTTTTATAGGGTGTAAGATTCACGCAAAACATATAAGGACTAATGATGATTCTGATTGATTATAATGCTATTGCGATAAGCAATGTGGTTGCTATGAAAATGGATGTAGAAGAGAATATGGTAAGACATATGATTCTTAACTCTATTCGTATGCATCGTGTGAAACATAAAGAAAAATATGGCGAGGTTGTTATCTGCTGTGATGGTGGTAAGAACTGGCGTAAAGAATACTTTCCTGCATACAAACATAAACGTAAGTCTGCTCGTAAAGATTCTAAGATGGATTGGAACGAATTGTTCCGTATCACCAATATGGTTCTGCAAGAGATTAAAGAGAACTTCCCTTGGAAGGTTGTTGAGGTAGATGAATGTGAAGCTGATGACATCATTGGTGAGATGGTTCGCTATACTCAAGAGTTTGGTCAATATGAGAATATTATGATTATCTCTGGTGACAAGGACTTTGCTCAACTACAGAAGTTTGATAATGTAGCTCAGTACTCCCCTGTACAAAAGAAGTTTATCAAAGAAGACAATCCTCGACTGCAGATATGGAACTTAGTACTCAAGGGTGATACATCAGATGGTGTACCTAATGTTCTAAGTGCAGACAATTGCTTTGTTGATGAGATTCGTCAGACACCCTTACGTCAGAACAAGATAGATCAATTGATTGATGATCCTAAGTCATTGGGTGAAGAAGTGTATCGTAACTATCTTCGTAACAAGAATCTAATTGATCTTGATTACACACCAGAAGCTATTAAGAAGACTATTGTAGAACGCTATGATTCATACATAGTTCCTAAGCAAAATGTCATGAACTACTTGATAGAAAAACGGTGTAGAATGTTAATTGAAAGTGTTACAGAATTTGTCTCTTGAAGTTAAAGTGATGATATATACCTGTAGAATAGATAATAATGTTTACATTAGGAATTGAAAATGAGTTATCATGTAACTAAAAAAGTATTCGAGGTCGTTGAAATGGCTACGAATGCTAAAACAAAAGCAGAGAAGATAGAGATACTTCAGAAGCATCAGACCCAAGCGTTAAAGGACGTTCTGTTAGGAACGTACGATGATTATGTTGAGTGGAATCTCCCAGATGGTAAGCCGCCCTATGAGCCGGCAGATGAAAATGGCATTCCATCCAATCTTCTAAAGCAAACAAAGAAATTCAATAATATAGTTAAGGGTGGTCCAGGCGATAAATTCCCCGCTTTCAAACGAGAGATGATATTCATCCGTTTGATAGAATCAATCCATCCCAAAGATGCTGAACTTCTCTTGAAGATGGTAGTCAAGAAGCAGTTAGGAAAAGGCATCACCAAGAAACTAGTAGAGGAGGCTTTTCCAGGACTGATACGAATTAAACCCCCCACATAAAACAATTAACATAACACAAGGAGATGTGTATGACTGATTTTCAGATGTCTGTACTTCAAAAAGATTCTCAAGAGTTGCGTGAATATATCACCGAACTAGTTGATAAAGGTCGTAACGATCTTGTCTCGAAACTCTCGAAGAAGCTAGAATTTCTAGAATCACGGATTGATGGTCAATTTTAACATCGGAGGGTAAACAAAGCTGCTGGACTCTTTATTGGGTTCAGCAGTTCACATAGGGATACATGATGCCAAATTTTACATTTCAAGATAAGAATACAGACGAACGACATGTCGAGTTCTTCTCAACCAACACACAAAAAGAAACATATCTTGAGGAGAATCCTCATCTAAAACAAATGGTTGTACCATTGCCGTTTACTTCACAGCATGGTTCCACGTTAAGTAAGACTTCTGGTGATTGGAGAGATCACTTGAAGAATATTAAAGCAGGCGCAGGCAAAGATAACACAATTAAGGTATAGTATGAGAAAACGACATAAAACATCCCACCAATCTCTTCAAGTCCGTCTCGATGATTTGTTAGAGTATGAGCCAATCACTCGTGGTCAAGAAGTCACATATCAGGCTTGGGATGATGATTATAATTTGGTTCTAACAGGATCAGCTGGTACAGGTAAAACATTCATGGGAATGTATCTTGGCTTGGAACAAGTACTAGATCCTACAACAGAACAAGAGCGTTTAGTTATCGTTCGCTCTATGGTTCCTACAAGAGACATGGGTTTCTTGCCTGGTACTAAAGAAGAGAAAGAGGATGTATTCCTCTCTCCATATAAAAACATTGCTAACGAATTGTTTGGTGATGGCAATAGTTATAATAGAGCTGTTACAGCAAAGAAGATTGAATTCCAATCAACATCATTTATCCGTGGACTTACTTTGGATAATTGTGTAATATTAGTAGATGAGATGCAGAACATGAACTTCCACGAGTTGGACTCTGTTATCACTCGTGTGGGTAAGAACTGTCGAATTATATTTGCTGGTGACTATCTACAATCAGACTTCAAGTTTAAAGACGAGAAGGATGGAATTATGAAGTTCCTTACTATTGTGGAACAGTTAAAGAAATTTGAAGTCATTACCTTTGGATGGGAAGATATCGTAAGGTCAGACTTTGTAAGAGATTATATCATGACAAAAGAGATGTTAGGAATCACAACATGAAGATAGAGATTTTTGGAAAAGAAACCTGTGTATGGTGTGATAGAGCTAGAGTGTTGTGTGAACAATATGAGTTAGAATACACATACAAAGCACTTGATGATCGCTTCTATGGTGAAGAGAACACATCTGAGTTTCGTGGTAGAGCACCAGTTGCTAAGACAGTCCCACAAATCTTTGTTGATGGTAAATTAGTTGGTGGCTTTAATGACTTTGCTACTAAACTTGAAAATGAAAACGTTGGTAACTTTGGACAAGGAGACTTCTAATAATGTATCGTTCTCTTGCAGATCTATTATCTTTGAGGTTTCAATATGAACAGATTGTATCCTTCAGACGTACATTTGATTTACCTACCTATAATAGTGACATAGATACACTATATCATTTCGTGAAGAGCGGAGCTAAGAACAATAGGTTCCGCAAGCGATACAACGAAGCGTTGGATATCGCAAAGATAATTATTGAAAGCTATGAAAATGAAACAACTGATTTACCAGGTGTATACAGGCAAAAAAAGCGCACTGTATGATCACTGTACAGCATCCGTAAAGGAATATGCTGATAAGATAGGTGCTGACTATATTGTTCAGAAGACACCTATCCTAATGATAAAGCCTGACCCATTCACATCTAACAGGAGTAAAGAATCCTATGAAAAACATGGTGGGTATCTTCCGATCTATGAGAAAGAAAATGCTTTCAGCTACCTCGATACGTATGATCAAATTGCTATTATTGATGCTGATATTTGGATACGGCCTACTTGTGATCGAAGTATTTTTGATGCTGCTGGCAGCGATTGTGATTTTGCTGGAGTACTAGAACGAGACATGCCTTGTACTCCTCAGTACTCAGGTAAGATTGCAAACTATACACGAATGCAATATGGCATGGCAGGGATCAATCAATTGTTTGATTGGAAGTGTCCAAAGGGACGCGGAGCTGACTTCTACAATATGGGTATGATGGTTCTTAACAAATCAATTAACAAGTATCTTAAAGGTATGACTCCTAAAGAGTTTCTTACTCAATCAAAGTTTAAACCTTTTGTAGATGGACAAGGTGCATGGAAATGGTCTACTGATCAAACTCTGTTAAATGTGTGGGTCAAAGACGAGAAGATGAAAGTCAACAATCTTTCTTACCATTGGAATGGTTTGTTTACTGGAATTGAAATGAATAAGATCAAGGACGTCAACTTTGTTCACTTCTTCTTAAAGGATAAACTACCAGAGCGTGGTGAGAATGTAGAGGAGTTAATGAAGTATGTTAACTAAACTGTTCATTCACATTCCAAAGAATGCTGGGATGACTATTAGATACTCTCCTATGTTGAGAGGTAAGTGCGCGGCTGCTGTTCCAGCTATCCATAAGAGTGAACAATATACCCATGCTGTTACCAGCACAATGAAGAAATTTGGTGATGAGCCAGGCTATGAGCACGCTCGTTGGAGAGACCTCAATCCAGAATTTACATCTAAGTACAGAGCATTTGCTATAGCTCGCAATCCTTGGGATAGAGTTGTTAGTAGATATTTCTTTGCAAAGAAGGTAATAGAGGTTGAAAAGAAAGTAGATTCATCGTATGCTGATGTATCATCCTTTGAGGCATTCCTTGAGGAACGTCATAAATGGGGTGGTGAAAAGTATATGTGGCACAGAGCTGTAAGAGGTTGGTATCCTGCATATGATCATGTCTCAGATGAACAGGGTAACTGTAAGTGTGAGATGTTACGCTTTGAACATCTTAACGATGATCTATGCAAATACTTTAACCTTGCTAGCATGAGCCATGCACGAAATGTAACAGGTCTAAATAAAGGCACCTACCAAGATCTTTATACACCAGAGACAATACAAATCATTGCTGATTGGTATCAGAAGGATATTGATTATTGGGGTTATGATTTTGATACAGGAGCAAAGAGGAACGTAGAATATGCTTGAAGAATTATTTAATAAGTATGGATGTGACAAAGCTGTAAAGCACAACTACCATACAGTATATGAACCAGAGTTTGATACCATTCGTAATGAATCAATTAACATTCTAGAAGTAGGAGTGTTTAAAGGTGATAGTGTTAGAGCTTGGCTTGAATTCTTTCCTAACGCTACAATCTACGGAATTGATATCTTTACTCGAGTAAAGCCAGAAGACATTGATGTGTTACAACATGAACGTGTTAAGTGGCTTAAAGCTGATAGCACTAACATTGCTGTACGAGATCAAATTAAAAAAGAATGGCCTCGTATCCGCTTTGACATTATCATTGATGATGGCTTACATACCCCAGATGCAAACGCAAAGACTCTACACAATCTATTTCCTTTAATGAAGAAGACTGGTAGATTCTATGTAGAAGATGTGTGGCCTTTAGATATTATGACAACTTCTGAAATGCAACATCACTGGGTAAAAAAACATCCAGAGCGTTATAACATTTTAGAGATGAATAAGTTTACCGCACAGATTGATAATAAATCAATTAAAAGATTTGATCTTCGCAAATCGACTGGTGAACCTGATAGCTATATTATTAGAGTACAATGAAAGCATATGCAATAACAATAAGAGGCAATTTGGTCTCAGAAGCAGGATACAAACAGCTCGTTGAATCGTCTAGGGCAGTGGGTAATAAGTTTAACATTAATAGATTTGAAGCTATAACTCCAGACTATGTTGACATGACATTAAAGAGTCAGAAGATCAAGTGGAACTATCCGTGGGTCGGTAAAGAGATTGATATAGCATCTGGTCTTACAAAATCAGCATATTTAACTAAGAATCCAAAAGCCAGAGTTGCTTGCGCTCTTAGTCATTATTTGTTATGGAAGACTTGTGTTAAACTGGATGAACCTGTTCTCGTACTTGAGCATGATGCTGTATTCACCCAAGCCATTGACTTTGATATTAATGATGGTGGGATGTTCATTGTGGGCATTAACAATCCGTTGGGAGCTACAAGAAAAGCTAGAGATTATTACAACACTATTGTAAACGATCCTAAGTGGTTACAACCAGTTCCTAGTATTGATAGTCACGATGTTCCACAAGGTCTGGCAGGTAACAGTGCATACATTCTTAAACCCATTGGCGCTCAGAAGATGTTGGATATAGTTAAGCAATATGGACTTTGGCCCAATGATGCTATCATGTGCAAACAACTTCTACCGCGGCTTGGTGTGACTAAGAAGTTCTATACAACCATTCAAGGATTACAGAGTACAACAACACAATGAAACATTACGTCATAACAATTGAAGATATTCCACGTTCAGTACAACTAGCTAAACGAATGATTAAGTCTGGTACCAAACATGGAATTGATACAGAAATGTTTAGAGCAGTCACGCCCCGCAACGCAAATGTGACTGACATGTTACAGCACGAGGGTCTTCCTGTAGAACGGTTTAACGAGGTTTATTCACGCACTGAGAACTGTATAGCAGCGTTTCTATCACACTATCATTTATGGAAGCAATGTGTAGCAAGCAATCAGATTACTACTATCTTTGAACATGATGCTGTAGTTATTAACGATATAAAAGACTTTCCTTTTGATAAGGTTGTATCAATTGGTCAGCCATCATACGGTAAGTTTAACACTCCAGCGTTCTTAGGTTCAGGTCCTCTCACATCTAAGAGATACTTCCCAGGCGCTCATGCATACAGAATATCACCTCGTGGTGCAAAGCTTTTGATCGAGAAAGCTAAGACTCATGCAGCACCAACAGATGTGTTTTTACATGTTGACAATTTCAGTTGGTTACAGGAACATTATCCTTGGCTGGCTAAGGCTGATGATAACTTTAGTACAATTCAAAATGAAAAAGGCTGTTTAGCTAAACACAATTATGGTGAAACGTATGAGCTCCTCTAAGAAACTTTTTATTACTGGGTGTGACAAAACAACAAGGTGGATGCTACCTTGGTTTACACAGAACTTTAAGATATACAATCCAGATAGTGAACTCAAAGTTTATGACTTTGATACGTTTGCTCCTCAATTGAGTGGGTGGTTCAAGAAACCTTCTGCAATGATTGATGCTAGTGAGAATGCTGACCAGGTGTGTTGGATTGATACTGACTGTCATATCCTAAGTAACATTGAAGATATCTTTAGTTTCATTGAACCCAACAAACTTGCTATGGTAGAAGATAAGCCTTGGTCAAAACGTCGTGGAGAGACATGGCATAACTCAGGCGTAGTTGCTTTCAAGAGCAGACCCAACATTCTGAATGCTTGGGCTTCAGCTGTACAAGCCAATCCTGAGGTTGGAGATCAAGAAGTTCTGCATAGCCTTGTAAATGGTGGGCTTAGAAGAACTATACATATTACCAGCTTACCCAGAGAGTATAATACTCTAAGATTAGATCTACTGGACAACACAGCTCCTGCTAATCCAAAGATAATGCATTGGACAGGACCTAAAGGTAAACAAGAAATAAGAAAGATGATTGATGAGTAGAGTTGCACACGTTATTGGTAATGGCGATAACGCTGTTATGTACAAACCAACTAAAGGTCTCAAGATAACATGTAATGTACCACCCTTTTCTGTAGAAGGTGTTTATACTACCTGTTTAGTTGATTTTAAAATGATGAAAGCTATGACAGAAGGTAGTGTTACTATTCCTGGAGAATGGACATTGGGTTATAGACCCAAACTTTGGATGCAAAACAATCCTAATTTCTATATGAAAGTTGCTCAACAGATCAAAGGTTTCTATCTTACTCTACCATCGTATGTGACAAACTACACCGACTTTAATTGTGGTCACATGGCTGCACATTACACAGCAAATGAACTACAGGCTGATGAAATTCATATGTATGGTTTTGATTCCATATTTGATTTCAATCTTAGAAGCTCTACAGATCTATTCTTGAATAGTGATCGTAGTCTTTCTAACAACAACAGACTTGCTAATAACTGGAGACCTGTATGGCTGAACTTGTTTAATGAGTTCCCAACTAAACAGTTTGTTCTATATCATAAGCACTCTGATGTAAAAATCGATATCCCAGACAACGTAGAAATTCGAACTAAATCATAATTAGCTGTTGACTTCTGTTTAACAATGTACTATAAGGTATGTAATGAATAGGAGATTACCGAATGCTGGTTTTAGAATTTATAAGAAAAAGCTCTCAGAAACGTGAACGAGCTATAATGGATGCTGTAATGTTTGCATGCAATCAGTTAATGCCACGTGTTAGAAAACCATTTTATATAAATATTAAGCCGATATACCAGTTGACAGAAACACAAGGAGTAAATGGCGACTGTATGGATGAAGACGATCGTGAGTACACGATCCGCATCGACGCTTCTCTTCCTATTAATGAAATGATATCAACCGTCCTTCACGAGATGGTCCATGTGCAGCAATTCCTTACGGGGAAGCTAAAACAACCAAGACCAGGTGCTGCTGTATATAAAAGAGTTGACTATGATTGGGAAATGAACTATGATGATCGTCCATGGGAGATAGAGGCCCACAGTAGAGAGAAACAATTGGCGGAGATTTATTTTGCCGAACAACAAGAAGTCAGAACTAATGGATAATCAATGTATCCAGATAGTAGGATCAAATGTTAATATGTGTGTTCCATGGTACATCATGGCTGCTTATGCTTATTATGTTGAGGACAACCCTTTATTGGAAGATCATACCTTTGATCGATTAGCAACTAAGATATTAAACAACTGGGACGATATTGAACACTTTCACAAACATTTCCTAAATAAGGATATGTTAACAGCTGGCACTTATCTTGGAGAGTATCCTTCGAGAGTTAAAGGTGCTTTAGCAGAACTAAGAGGATTTTAATATGACCGACTCATGTGATGATCCTTGTGATGATGTGACTGAACGTCAAAATACATTACGAGGTTGGATTAAAGCACCTGAAATAAAAGTGAAAGAAACAAAAGAAACTGTTGACCCCACTTCAATGATGATGTATAAGTATGACATCAGGTAACGGAGAAAATATATGACACTAGCGGATATTAAAAAGATTCTACAACAAAATGGTGTTGGTTTCTTTGTTAAGAAAGAAGATGGAAGACTTGCTATAATCCACGTAATGGCTGACGAAGAGAATTGAGCCTTACATTATGAATGTCTGTTAGACATTGAAACTCAATATGGAGAACAACCATGAAGAACCTTATTCTAATTACCGCACTAGTTGCAACATCCCCCGCTGCAGCTGAAACTGTAAAAGCCCAGATTGAAGATCGTTACAAAAACATCTCGGTGAGCGAACCTTTCACATCTCAAGAATGTGTTATGGTTAATGTTCCTGTATATGGAAACGTAACCTCTAAGGGAGACGCCGCTGGAGGCGCTCTATTAGGTATGATCTTGGGTGGACTTATAGGCAAAGGCGTCACTGGCGATGATGGTGGTGCTGCAGCTGGTGCGGTATTCGGTGGGCTTGTAGGAGCCGATAAAGGCGCTGAACCTAAGTCATCACGACAAGTGATTGGTCACAAGCAAGAGCGACAGTGTACAGAAGTAACACACTACAAGTCTGTAACTAAGACTGTCTATGATTATTCAGTGATTACTTGGACCCAGAATGGTCAACAATATAACCAGACGTTTACAAAGTAATGAGCGTGTGTGGTGAAATAGAAAATGTTCAGCAAGAGATTAAACAACTCGAAAAGAAGCTCAAGGAACTAAAATCTAGATTGAAAGATCTACAAAAGATATGATTCCTTAGCTTAGTAAAATCCTAACAACCAATGTACAAGGTTTTGTTAGGTAGGTAGAAGAGATCTGGTACCTAGAGAAACTCAGGCGATTCAGTTATCGAAAAAACTGATACGGAGAGGGGCACTGCAGAAAGTCTCTCTCCCGACAATACTAATAATAAGGGTAAAGTGTTATGGTAGCACGTGGGATTCCAAATCCTTAAGCCTGGGTTCGACTCCTAGTGCCCTTGCCAACATAGAAGAAATAAAATGGAAAGAGAAGAACATCTTGCAAACTAAAAACTATCAAGATATTGATTGGATTCTTGACCGTAAACTAAACTTTGAAGCAGGTATTGGATGTAGGTTACGTTGTGGTGGATGTATGATGAGATTTCACATGAAACCTGGAAGTACAAGATATAAATCATATGCTTGGGATCGCCGGTATAATATTAGGTTTGATAAGTTTAAAGTGGTGTTGGATACTTTTCAATCAGTACAATTTTGTGGAAACTTATCAGACCCTATCTACCACCCTGACTTTTTAAAAAGTTTAAAACATATGAAGGGTAAGAATATAAGAGTTGATTTCAATACTAATGGTAGTGGAAAAACTGAGAAATGGTGGAGAGAAGTATTTGAGTTATGTAAAGGAGAAGATTGGTATTGGATATTTGGTTTAGATGGATTGCCAGAAGAATCGCATCTTTACAGAGAAAATCAAAAGGGCGGCCAAGTTTGGGATATGATGAGACTGGGTCGCGACTTAGGAGCAAATATTAGCTGGCAATGGATAGTATTTAAATATAACCAAGATCATATTGAAGAAGGTAAACTACTGGCAGCTAGTGAAGGTATATCTTTTCTTGAAATGCATTCGTCACGCTGGGTCGATGATAGATGGCAAGGCGCGAAAGATATGAGAGTCTATAAACCCAATGAAGAGCATAGAACTAGTAGACGTAATGAACACATCCAGATTCCTAAAACAGATACGCCTCAAGATACTGCTAATCCATTTGAAATAGATCCAGATTGTTTAAACAACGTTACAAGAAAACCTATGATGTTTAATAGTATGGGATTCTTTATACCTTGCTGTGAAAAGGATCAATATGTAGATGCATTAGAGGTACGAGGTTTTTATCAAGATAAGTTTCATATAGATAATTTACATACTGTAGATGATGTAAAGAAAGTTTTTCTCTCAGATACATGGCAGAATTTTTATAAAGGATTGTATGATGATCCTATGAATGCTTCTCCAGGGTGTCAAGAGTTTTGTGGAAAAAGCGAATTTCATAAAAACGGTTTCGGCGCAGACCCTAAAGGGTTTGTATAATTAAATTAAGGAAAATAATATGACAAGTTTTATTTATGAGTGAGATACTAGATAAACTAAATGTTATTATGGACGATATACAAGCTCTTATGGAGTCACATCCAAGAGCACATCTTGAACCAGATACAAAGATCTATGAACTAATGTATAGTGCTAGTATATACTTTGCTCATATGGATGATGAGAATAGAGATTACTATCAATTTGTTCAGCAGGCAATAGAAGATGAGGTTGAGTGGAATGTTTGATAGAAATGAATTTTTATTAACTTGGGGTGATCATTATAGCGCTCCAGTACAATATGAGAATGAAATTCTTATGTTGCTAGAGGATGATAAAGAGGCTAGTATAGTCTGTAGGTACCTAGCATACAAAAAGAAAGAAGACTTTATGTTTAGCGTCTGTATGAATGAAAAGCAGACTAAAGAACAGCAAGCAGGTGTATGGGATAATTTAAGACTAGACGAAAGATCTGGTAGAGAGTTTGAACTAGTTGAATTGTCTTGGTCGTATGAAGGTTCACTACATCAGATGCAATTGTCTAAACGTGAACGATTAATAATGCTGCGTGCATTCATACCTCTATGTAAGCAGTATTTAGAGACAGGCTATGGAGCGATAGCTCCTCCATATAAGGATCTAATGGCTGTATCTTATCCATATGGATTAAAAGTAAAAGATGATTATACAGCATACTCTGCAGAAGCAGGTCAACGGCAACGTGATCTATTAGCTCAACGTATGTTCAACTGGGGGGCTATGAAGGACTTTGGTTGGGCTTTTGCTAAGTATACTTCAGAAGGTAAGATTCAACCTTTATAGATCTTTTGTAAATGATCTTCAAATGCTTCCACTTTTGATAGTCTATCAGGCCAGAGAATATAGTCTTTCTCAGGGTTTGCTTTAAGATTATTCAGAAGTGGAATTACCGCGTTATATAGTTTATGCAGCTTTTCTTCTGCATCTCCAGCAACAGCATTGACCTTTTGAACGGCTTCTAACTCGTCTTCATCTACTGCTGTGAAACCAAAATCAAATAAATCTGACATTTTTTTATGTTTTCCTTAAATTAACTGTTGACCTTTTGCTATTTATATAGGACAAGGGGGCATAAGAAATGAAAAGGACTACATTATGAAATACTCAATCTACCAAATCTCTCTTACTTCAGAGCAAATTGCATTAATCAACAAGACAGATTCATACGAATCAGTTCCTGCAATGTCTTTGAAAATGAAAATGCAATTTGACCTACGTGGTGAAAAGATAGCTGATTATGCTACACAAGCATTCGATGCAAGATACTACACTTGTGTAGCAAACATCGAAGCTGATGATTTAGATTCAGTATACGAAATTGGTAACATCGGTCCAGAAAGCAAGATTGAACGTATCAATCCAATGTCTTCTATCTCAATTGGAGATATCATTGCTGATGAGTATGGTGATTCATATGTAGTTTCAGGCATGGGTTTCAAGAGCTTAGGTGTAAATGAATTGCTTGCAGCCTAAATTAACTGTTGACCTTATCCCTACAATGTGGGATAAGGGGATAAATAAAAAGGAAATATATTATGATTATTGTAAATGACATTCAAGATGCGATGGTAATGAAAAAGAAACTAAGGAGCTTACTTAGACGCTCTGATATGTTTGGTATGAATAAGTCCCACCTTCAAGTTGAGATTGATATGATAGTCAGGGATTTGGATAAGAACATTTCTCGCATTGAAGCTAATATGTTGGAGGAAGTGTAATGATTTATAAATCTGAACAGTGGGGTGAAGATAAGGTTTACTCTGTAGCAAGGAACTTTGCTGGGGTAACAACTATAAAGGAATTCTGTCGTGGCACTCCGAAGAGTTCTTTGACTGTTGCTGAAGAAGACCTAAAAGGATTTATGAATGCATTAGAAGGTTTGGGATTTGTTGAACAACCCCGTTGACCTTTTGAATTGAATATATGATAATACGAAAAATAAATAAAGGAATTATATTATGAGTACATTTGCAGAAATCTTAAAAGCTGAACACACAGCATTCATGAATAAACAGAAACGTCAGACGACAGCTCGTCGTACAGAGAACTCTCCTCTGCGTAATGAAGATTTTTATTACACTGACTCATCTAAGTATGCTGATCAGTATTATGGTGATGTGTATCGTGCAACAACTCGTTTTGATAACGATTGGGGTTGATAATGGATACTGTTGATCAGAACAAATATGAACGACTCGATATGTTAGTTCATAAACAAGGCATAGAGATCAAGCGGTTGTCTAATGCTATAGAACGAATTAGTGTAGCAATGACTGCTGTACGTATGAATGAATCAAAAGGAAAAAAATAATGTTGACACGTAATGAAATGATTAGTCAATTGTTAAAAAAAGAATGCCGCGTAATATTTACCAAAGTTAATGGTGAAGAGCGTGATATGACTTGCACACTTATGGCAGAAGCGCTTCCAGCCAGAGCAGCTACCTCAGATGAAAAAGCTGAGCACGGAGCGGTCAATGAAGAAACAATTCCAGTTTGGGATGTTAACAAGCAGGCATTTCGGTCCTTCCGTGTAGAGAACGTGTTATCATTTACATGATATAAATAGTTTTATACGATAGGGAGATCCATATGTATTTAGATCCAGAGTTGGTTCAATGGGTAATTGTTGGAGGTGCTACTCTTTGCGCTTTCATGATTGGTAGAGAATGGGGCAACAAAGATAAGAATGATCTGATTGAAGATACAATCACATACCTTTGTGAAGAAGGTTTCATTAAGTTTAATAAAAAAGCTGATGGTGAGATTGAAATAATTAGAATTGATGAAAAATAACTGTTGACCTTTGGTTAATAATATGTTATAATAAGTTATACATTATGGAGGTGCCCACATGGCTCGTAAGATATTGACTGCTGAACAACAGGCTGCTAAAGTAGCTAAGATGAAAGCTACTAAAGCTGCTAACAAAGCTAAGGCTTTAGAAGAGTTTGGATTAGCTACTAAGCCTGCTAAGAAAAAGTTTAAGAAGAAACGAACTATGACTGACGAGCAGAAGGCTGCTGCTAGTGAACGACTAGCTAAAGCTCGAGCTAAAAAAGGTCCATCTCAGAACAAGTTGATCGACGAAGGGGTTCGTAACCTCCCTGACGATAATCCACTATCGTTGGTCAACGTTCGTTCTTGGATTAAAGAAAACAAAGAGTTGCTACAGGGCATTAAGTCTCTGAAGGACTCTAAGGATTCTAAAGAGCGAGAACAATATCAGAAGGTTGAGACGTATGTTTCTAACCTTGAAGCTTACTTACGTAACGGAGTTTACTTAGATTTCTTCTACGGTTCTCGTATGCAGAATAAAATTAAATTGAGGGTCACTCATATGGCATACAATAGCGATGGTACACCTAAGCGTTCTGCAGGCCATTGGTATCCAGACATTGGACTTTACACACAGGAGATGTTTAATAATAATGATTGAAGCAAAAGAGGATAAGCAGTTCCTAACAAAGGCAAAGTTTGCCAAGCTAATTGAGGGGACAGTCACGAAGAAGCGATTGTCCTACATGGATGCAGTAATACATCTATGCGAATCATACGAAGTTGAACTGGAGGAAGTTCGTAAGTTCATCTCTCCAGTGATAAAGAATAAGTTGGAAGCTGAAGCTATGCGGCTCAACTTTTTACCAAGAGTCAATGAACTACCTATTGACTAATACTAAATAGTGCTTTATAATGATACACACATACAAACATATAAACATACGGAGAATAAAATATGTCATTCGCAAATCTAAAGCGTAACAAAACAGATCTATCTAAACTAGTTGAGACTGCACAAGCAGCAGCTGGTGGGTCAAACACTAAGCGTCAATCTGACGATCCTCGCTTCTGGCAGCCAACACGTGATAAGGCTGGTAACGGTTATGCTGTTATTCGGTTCTTACCTGGTGATGCAGAAGCAGCCACACCCTGGGTACGTTATTGGGATCATGCATTCAAAGGACCATCTGGTCAATGGTATATCGAAAAGTCTTTGACTTCTATCGGTCAGCAAGATCCTTTGTCAGAGTTAAACTCACAAATGTGGAACTCAGGCATTGAAGCTGACAAGACTACTGTACGTAATCGTAAGCGTAACTTACGCTATGTTGCTAATGTACTAATCGTATCAGATCCATCTTCACCTGAGAACGAAGGCCAAGTGAAACTATATCGCTTTGGTAAGAAGATCTTTGATAAGATTATGGACTCTATGCAGCCTCAGTTTCCTGATGAGAAGCCTGTCAACCCATTTGATATGTGGGAAGGTGCAGACTTTACTATTAAGATTCGTAAGGTTGAAGGATATCCTAACTATGATGCATCTACGTTCAAAGGACCGACACCTGTAAATGGTTCCGACGATGAGCTAGAAGCTATCTACAACAAGCAGCATGTGATGGCTGAGTTTACAGATCCTAAAGAGTACAAGAGCTATGCAGACTTGCAGAAACGTCTTGCTACTGTATTGGGTGAGCAAGCTCCTCGTCCTACTATGAAGCAAGAAGCGGCTTTGGAACTCAATGATGAGATCCCTACGTTTGATTCTACACCTGCTCCAACAGCACCTGCTGCAGCTCCTGCACCAATTACGACTGCAGAGTCATCTATGTCTGATGATGATACTATGTCGTACTTTGCTAAGTTGGCTGCTGACGACTAGTACTAAGGACCTATAATATTGAAGCCTCCACCATTGAGATTATCAGAGGTGGGGGTTTCATTTGCAACGATTAACGAGCTACTAGAATTGTTCACAACACTACTGTCTACAATTACAGGAGTTGTTCCACCCATCCGGGCAGCAGCATTAGCAGTTACACTATTAAGTTTTTCTCCAGAGAATACATTTACCAATTCACTTATGAAATAATCTACAGCCTTTTGAGTCTTTGTCGATATATTAAGAACCGTTTTATTAGCTTCACCCTCACCAATACCGGTTGCAGAGCTAAATCTTTCTTCTAAGTTCATTGCACCTCCGTAAACCCTCTCTCCAGAGTTCATTCTACCTAATGAACCGTCTGGAAGACTATACTGCTTCTCTTTTATACCTCTCGCCCAGTTAGATATATCCTCAACCATGGTTACTGCTCCAGTAATTATCTGTGCTACAGCTGAGACAGACGCTTCTCCTGAAGTAACAACTCTTCCTTCATTTTCTGCTTTTAAGCGAGCTCGTTCAATACCAGATGTTCCTTCAAGGAAGAAAGCAGCATATCCTAAAGCCTTGCCAGTACCTCTAAGAAGTTTATTAGCAGCTCCTTTTCTAGTTGCTGTTGATCTAATCGAATCAACTTGCTCTAACACATCAGTAGCTTTTAAGAACATTGTGGGTTTGCCTATAGCTCTAAACCTAATACCCTTACCCGTATCTACAGCTTCATATCCTGCCTTTGCCAAATCGTCAGCGTAAGAAGGTGATAATAATTTTAAAGCAGCTTTTTGTGAAGGTGTATTTGCAACATTAGATATAGTGGCAGCAAATGGAGCACGAGGAACCTTTACAACTGAACCACCTTGGCCTGTTCTAACTGTTCTACCAGAAGCTACTGGATCTCCCATTTGAGGCAGATCAGTTATATCAAACCCATTCATAGAACTTAGTAAACCTCTTTGAGCTCTATTGCTACCCAATCTTGCCAACCTATTCAATCGCTTCTGTTCTTTTACATATTCTTTTTGCAATTGCTTTTTGCTTTGAATGTCAGCTTTGTTCCCTCGCTCAATTTGCTCTAACTCTATACGAGCTTTACGAGCAGCACGGTATTCTTTTTCAGCCAACTCTTTAGCTTGAAATTTAGCATCAGCGTCTAGTGCATTAGCATTTAATACACTTCTATTTTTGAATGATTTGGCAGCTTCTTGAAATCGCTGTTGTCTAAACTTCTCTTCTCTTAAAGCAGCTTTTCTATCAGCTTGTATTTTTTTCTGATTTTCAATAATCTCTGCGCGTTCAGCTTTTACTCTTTTTGCTTCCGCTCCCTCAGCTCTTGCTAAATCTTTTATAGCAAGTCTGTTCATCTTTCGTTGAGTGTCTAAATTATCAGCTAACGCGTTTTGTATTGCTTTACCTGTTGCGTACATTGTAGTGAAAATAGCTTTCCTAAACACAAACCCAGCTGCAGCGAGTATACCCTTCACTATCGCCATAGGAGTTAGTCCAGCTAAAAAAGCGAGGGGGTTAAACTTTGATGCAGCTGCACCCACACCTGCTAGTATTCCCTTTCCGCCTCCACGTGTGGGTAACTTTCTATTCCTATCGAGCTTATCCTCTAAACTATCCAATCGAGATCGCTCTTGAATGGAGAAAAACCTAGTAAAGTTTTTATCAAGATTGTCTAAGCTCTTGTTAGCCTCATCTTGATTCTTAATTATGGTTCCGTTATCTTCTTGGATACGAACTGCTAATTCGGATATACTAGTCATGTTTCCTACTTTTCTTGTGCTTGACGCTGCATTTCTAAATGGTTAATAAGCATTGTAACGTATATTTCCCTTTCCCAAGGTAGCATTGTATTTAAATCGTTTAGCGAGTAATTATGATTTTCCATTAGTAAGAAATTGGTTTCATAAAAATTAGCTAGCGTTTCATGGGAAAGGGCTACTCGAAAAAATCCTGTAACCCTGCTAATGTGTATTTATTGTCAGTCTCACATTTACTACATTTAAATTCTATTTCTTTTACAATCGTTGGTGTGTTTTCCACAAAGGTTCTTAATGAACTAAACTGATTTGCTGTCAGTGACTCAACAAAATTTGTTAATTCTTCTTTAGTTGAATCTACAGCAAGTAGTCTTTCGTCCTCCGTGCATACAGCTTCAATACAACTTATAACTGTACTGAACATTTGTTCTGCAAAGGAAGAAGGATCAATTATTGCGGTGTTGGATATAGCCTCCTTGTAAGGCAGATGCCTCATTTCAATTGATATATCTTCTGTTATTGATATGTTTCTCGACTCCCTATCAAAGACTTCCACTTCTATACTATCTAAAGCTACAGATGTCTCTGTGACGTGATCACAATCATCTGATTGACAGATAAGATGCATTGCAATTGTTTCTCCAACAGACTTGGATCTAATTTGAGTAAATAAGTATTCGATGTCATATACAGTTAATAAATCAACATTAACGTTGTCTGTATTTAAACATTCGGTTATAAGATTTACAGTCGCATTAAGTATCTGCTTTTCATCTTGTGATTCCAGAGCAATTAATAAAACTTTTTCTTCTTTTACCAAGTAAGGTCTGTATTGAGTTTTAACTCCGCTAGAGGGAATAACAACATCATATCTTGAGATGTCTGTTAGTTGGGGTAGTGCCATGATTTAATCATCCTTATTATTTTGAAGTCCAATTTGTATATGAAAGCTGGACACTGAGCTTGACTAGTCCATCAAGCTCATTAGTAAATTCAATCGAGTTCATTGTTGTTGGGAAAGCATCTAATAGCGTACATTCATACACTATCGATTCTCTTGTAGTTATATCTAGGTCTAGATTCAATCCAAAGATTTTATCTATAGGGAAATCAAATGCCATTCCCTTTTTAAGTTGCTTCACTCTCACTTGCTTAGTAAATTCGTTAGCATAGCCTATTTCGTAAGTGTCTTGATTAACAACTTTATTCTGCCACGTCTCAAAATACTTTCTTATGTTATAGTCATTCATAACATGAAAGGTTAGGTTGATATCATCCGAAGCAAATCCATTAGGCATCTTGCGAGCCTTCATGCCAATCAATCTTTCCTGAGTCATTATCTGTCTACCAGGCATGTTGACATTGGTGCAAAGCACATTTAGCTCTCTTGTATCGTATACTCCCAACGAAGGTAACTCTACTAAGAATTGATTAGCAGAAGCTAATCCTCTACCTTTACTTACTGCAGCTTTCAATTGGTTTACACTCATCTGATCATCTTCCTTGAATCGGTATACACTTGGCCACCACTACCCTTTTGCCATGAAGCCATTGGAAGAAATGTTGCGATCTCCCATTCTGGAGCTGGGACAATAGCAAATTTGCTTTTAACTTGAGCTGTTAGGTAATGCTTATAGCAAGGAGCAAAGTACTTCATCCGAGCTGATTTCTTTAGATAGTTGTACGATACAGCAAACCTTGTCTTCTCATCGTACGCTTTATTAGTTGTATTATCCAACAACCCATCTAGGAACTTAGCTCTTAGTGTGGGAGGTAGATAATGTAAGTTCAAACCATAGAACCCACCAGGAGCTGAATCAACAACAATTGTGAGTGGGAAAGAGTCATAGTATGGTAACTTGTCTCTCGTCTTTGGTTGATAAAAGAACATAGCCATGGCACCAGGTTGAAACTCACCAGCCAACTCGATTGGTTCTTCTTTCATAATTGCATTACGATTGACACGTCTCATTGACTGGGCCTTTTTACGGAACCATTCTCTGGACTCTTGGGTACGAGGTGTAATACCTTTACGAAAGGCTTCCATCTCTAGTGTTTGAAATAAATTGCTCATGTGCTTATTTATACCTATTTTTTAGTCTTTTTCTTACGGAATGGTTTTAAAGGCTTGAGCTTTTTTAATGCACCCTTTTTAGATTGTTTAGGCATGATGCCCATTTCCGTAAGATGCTTCTCTGTCCATATTTCAAACGACCAACCACGATCCTTTGCATAGACTTCAGCAGTCTCCCATTTGTTTCTATTCTTAACATATGTCATAGCTTCGTTGATGTAGCGCTTAGACTTGTCTGGTCGTTTTGGTGGTCGAGTCTCTTTGTCTGGTTTGACTTCAACGAGTAGAGTCTTGCCATTGGTAAATGTGATCTTTAGATCCATAAAGTAACGATGCATCCGCTTGTCAACATCCCAGAAGTATGGTATAACCACTTCTTCACTACACCACTTCTTAATATTGTGGCTGTTAGTGACATCGCACCAATAGAAGCAATGACGCTCCCACATTGACCTATATACAACTTTATCTGGGTCTCCACTGTACTTTGATCTATTTTTAACTATATACTTTCCTGAATAAGCCATATAAATACTTCCATAAGATAACACTATTTATTGGATAATTACCTATGGATGATTTAAGAGCACAAAGAACATCTAGCTACCGGGCTGTACAGAAGTATGAGTTTCCTCTCGATAAAGAATCGACTAAGTATCAAGCTAAGATAATCTTTAACGCTCGAGAAGTAAAGTCGTTTGATGTTAACTTTTTATTCGATATGGCTGCTATGTCTCAAACTGTTGTTGATACAAACAATCCTAATGAAGTAGCCCAGTTTGAGAGAGATATTAAACAAAAGCAAAAAAGTGCTCAAGAATCTGGAGAGGCTGTATACCAATCCAATTACGGTAACGGTATTCAATCCTCTATGCAAAAAGCTACAGGTCAAAGCTTTAAAGGTGGATCAAAAGGTAAGGCTACATTGTACTTACCACAAGCAATACAGATTGCTGATCAAGCTAGCTACGATAATATTGACTTGGGTATATTGGGAGCAGGAACTCAATCAGGATTGCAAGCCGGAGCTGCTATTTTACCCAAATTATATGAAGATGGAGTTAATGCTGCTTCGTCTATTTTAGCTGCGTTAAGTGGTAACGCTGGTGGAACAACTCAAGAGCTGGCACGATTGGCAGTGACCCGAGCTGCTAATAAAATTCCTGGGCAGGGAGTATCTGGAGCTGTAAGCGCAGCAACGCGCGTTGCAATCAATCCTAACACAAGAGCACAATTTAAAAGTATACCACTAAGAGAGTTCACATTCAGTTTTAAAATGATACCTACTTCTAAAGAAGAAACTAATCAGATAAAAGGTTTAATAAAGTTTTTCAGAACTCAATTGTATCCGGAGGTAATACCTTTAGGAGACATCAACGCAGGTTATAAGTTTCCTAACGTATTTGAAATTGATATTAAATATGGAGATGATAAACAGCTTGCCACAAAAATACTTCCATCATATATCAAAACGTTCTTGGCTACTTACAACTCTTCTGGAATGGGTTTTTTAGAAGGTGGTGACTTTAGTGAAGTCGACATAACAATGTCCTTTATAGAGTCTGGTACTCTACATCAGAAATTAATAAAAGAGGGTTATTAATATGTACTTCAAAAGATTCCCTATGGTATACTATAACTTTGGTGATAACGAAGCTAACACCATCTTTCCCAACATAACAGCATATGTCGACATAATAGATCAAGTGAAGCAAGAGGTGTCTTTTTATGACAAATACACTATACTAGATGGTGATAGACCTGACACAGTTTCGCAGATGCTATATGATACTCCTGACTTCCATTGGACGTTCTTTGCTATGAATGATGGGTTGAGAGAGTCTGGATGGCCTTTGGCTTCCCATAAACTCAGAGCTCTTGTAAAGAAAAGATATCCTCATAGAACAGTTACGACAGAATCTAATATTGCTTCTATATTTCTTCCAGGTACACCTGTAGTGGGTAAAACATCTGGTACAACAGGTATTGTGATAGAGCGTAACCTTGACTTGGGCCAAATTGTTATTGCTTCTGATAAAAATGGAGCAGGGTTAAATAACAACTTTGGGCAGACAGAGCAGATTGCTGGTGGTACAACAGCAGAAGAGCAAACTGTTCAGCTAGCTACTTTAATAGGCGAGTCGGAACAGTTCAACGCTCCTTTGTATTATAAGAACACATCTGGAGACATTGTAGATATTGATCCGTATAATCAAATAACTTCTGGACTTATACCTACTACCGTTATGGAAGATAATATGGACTTTAATGATAGGTTAAAAGAAATTATTATAATAAAACCTGATAGTGTAACTAGTGTGGTGAGTGAATACTTCAGGTTGCTGAAAGATTAATATGTCCGAAACTACTCCTCAAAGCGAATATATAATCGAACGCGCAATATTTACTGCCGATCGATTACCAGGCACAGCAATTGCTCCTATGGACCTAAGTGGGTCTATCGCAGAGTTGGTGATATATGAAAGTATTGAATTGCCATATCTCACTGGTGCTGTTGCTATAGCTGATAGTGTTAAGTTCAGAGATGCTATGGGAATAAAAGGAACAGAAAGATTAGAAATAGCTTTACTAGCAACTAAAAATTCTGCTCCTATAATAAAAACATTTATGATAACAGGTATTGATAAAAACATATCTGTTAACGAACGAACAGATTTAATCACACTTACCTTATTAGAAGAGCACGCTTATCTAAGCGGTGTAATGAAGATGAGTGAATCATACACTGGTAAGCCAGAAAATATAATCAATAATATATTATCATCTCAATTGAATAAAGAGTTGTCAAACGAAGGCAATGTAAATCAACAACAAAGAATGAAAGTTAATATACCTTATTGGATGCCTCTACAAGCATGTGACTGGCTTAGAGATAGGATGTCTTATTCATACGGCAGTCCATTCTTTTTATACTCTTCTTTAAGAGACGATAAGATACATCTAGATGACTTAGACAACCTTATGAGAAAGGCTGCATGGAATAAAAGTGACCCATACACATTCTCACAATCAGCTCACAATCAAGTACCAGATCAAGTTGGGCCTGATATGAAAAGATCAGAATTTTTTCATGTAAAGTCCTACAGAGCTCAAAAAATAGAAAGTACATTCAGACTTGCGCAAGCTGGTGCTATAGGGTCTGAATTTAAAACTATGGATATATCTTCTGGATCATTTTTAGATAATGCAAAACATGACTCTAGAGATACATTAAACAGACTTGTGCAGAGTGTAGAATCAAACTCTGACATAGATGCAGCTATAGGATATGATACAAGCCTTGTTTTGGGCAATGGTAAAGCAATAGGAGAGCTCCCCTCTAAAGTCTTTAGTGGAGTTGTAACTACAGGGTTGTTTTATGAAAATGATGGTGTGACAACAATAAGCAGTTACCACGAAGAATCTAAACAACAAGCTCTTTACAAATCAAAGATAAAATCAGCTTCTCTAAGAACTATACTAATGAATAATGTTATTACGATAAATGTACCAGGTGCACCATACATCGCCGCTCAACAGAATATAGGGGTAGGGTCTAATCTTACACTTAATTATCCAGCACCAACTCAATCAGCAGAAAGTTTAGCGTCTGGTGAACCGAGCTTAGATAAAAATAGATCAGGTAAGTTTTTAATTTATAGAACAATGCATGTGTTTTCAGACGGTAAATATAATGTTCAAATGGATATTGTAAAACTTACTAATAAGATAGGTGGTGTACAATGAGAACAATAAACACAGAGTTTTATGGTGATGATTCCAGATGGTTTATTGGAGTGGTTTCACAGATAGGTGATGTAAGAAACCTAGGTAGAGTTAGAGTACGTATATTTGGTATTCATAATGAAGATACATCTAAAATCAAGATAACCGATCTACCATGGGCGTCTGTGGTTGTACCTGTTACTCAAGGTGGTGTATCTGGTTCTACTATGCCTGATGGTATACAAGTAGGTGCTCAAGTCTATGGTATATTCTTAGACGGTAAGCATTCGCAATCACCTCTTATATTAGGTTCTATACCACAAGACTCTGGAATGAGAGTTATAGTAGATGAACCATCAGATTCCTTTGCGTTGGCAAAACCTTCTAAGAATGAAAGTAATATCCGAATCGGTGATGAAGTTACTAAAGTAGAAGCAGATAAACTTGTAGCAATGGGTGAGCCCAACCCTATTATTGGAACAGTTGTTAATACGAGACAAGCTGAGCTACTAAATGTGGGTGCTTCTGGATCTGGAATATTAAATCTTAATCTTATTGGTTCTACTCGTCAAGAGCAAGCTTTTAATTATCTTAAAGGTTACTTCGAAACAAATGGTAACATTGGTGATCCAGGATCATGTGCTGCAGCATTTGTAGGTAATTTTATCCATGAGTCGGGTCACAATTTGGACCCTAAAGCTAGACCTCCTAGAGAGCCAGCTGTAGGTATAGCTCAGTGGAATTCAAGACAACCCGAACTAAAACAATTTGCGAATAGTGTATCTGGAGCAAGTTATTTAAACTTCTCAGTTCAATTAGCATTTGTAGTACATGAGCTGGAGAATAAACAATCAAGAAGAACTTATTCTCGATTAGTCAATTCTAGTACGATTATAGAATACACCGAAGTTGTTATGGCTCTTTACGAGACTCCTTCTACCGCTTATAACTATCACAAAGAATCATCATTCATAAGCAACTATAACATCCATGCTCGTAACGGTGGTATCAGAGGTGCTGTAAAGAAAACATCTAGACAGAGTAGTGCTTTATTGGCTTACTCAGCAGCATTTGAGAAGAGATTAATATCCGCTAAGGAAGTATCTAGCAAATTTGGAGATGCGTAATGGCAACTATATCAGAAATTAACAGTATATTAAAAAGTGTAAAAGTTGGCGCTGGTTTCAACTCTCTCGTTCAAGATACATCAGCCGTTGCTTCTAATGTTCAAGCTTTAAACTCAACAAGCCTTGGAGGTCTACTGAATGAGACTCTAAGTGGTGTTCAATCTCTTAATACATCAGTCAACACAGCATCTAGTATAGCAATACTATCTCAGAACATACCAGGTATACAGGATCAGATAATAAAAGATGTGAGTAGTAGTAAAACAGACCTAGATGCCATAACAGGTGCTACAGTATCTAATGGTTTTTTGGATGTTGTTATTACATGTCCTACTCCAGAAGGAGTGAAGGCATCGATAGGAGCTATAGCTACTCCAACTGCTTCACAGACTGAAACAATTATTGGTAACATAACTCCAAAGAAATATTCAAGTCAAGTCAAGGACATATCTACCAAGGACTTTTCTGATTTCTCAGGTGACTTTTCCAAATCGTTGGGTTCTTTTGTGTCATCATTTACCAACCAATCGAGCACTCAAACAGGCAATCCAATACAAGATATACTCTTGCAGTCAGATAAAACTCCTTTGACTGTGATAGAGAACTTTGGAGTTCCTAAAAACCAAGCTGTGGCAGTGCTTGTATTATTACAAGCTAAGGAAGATCGCAAAGCTATAATTCTAGTTCAACAACTAACTAAGAAACCTATAGGAGATATAGAGACTTTTATATCTTCTGTTCCTATCACTATCAATGAGCAGCTCCAAGTAAATACATCATTTGCCTCTACAACAGGTACATATGATGTATCAAGTAAGAATAACACATGGGTAGGTCCTACTACCCAAGATAACTACTTTGACATTATTGCTACTCAAGAACAACTAATAGTTGAATTTATTGTGGCTAATAGAGAGATAACAGAACTAGTATTTTATGGTCACGAGATGACACCTAATCAAGTACTTACTGCAAAGGATATACACGCATCGTATGTTGCAGATGGAAATGATGGCATACCGTTCCACTATGTAATACAATCTAATGGTAACCTACAGCGCGGTAGACCTCTCTCAGTAGACGGCACATACTCCACAACCCATGATAAGTACTCTGTGGGTATAGTTGTTCCCCACTATCAAAACAGTGATGCTTCGGTTCAGCAAGGTGCTACCATTAGCAAGATACTTGCAGCTTTTTATCAAGTATGGCCTGGAGGTCAAGTATTCGACGCGCAAGAGGATTTGGATGAATCTCAAGTATCAGTAGGTGTTTCAATTGCAAGTTATATGGAAACATTTAAAAAGGTTAATAACGGAGGATCTGGTAGGTCCTTTTCAACAGCTCAGTTAATTAGTGCTGCGCAAGGAAATGTATAATGGGTAAGACAAACAATGTGGAATCGGTTGTTAGCCGAGAGGTAGTTCAAGGGTCAGGTGCGGTACACTCTCAGGGGTTGGCAAAGCATCCCTTCTCTGACAATACAGGAGCTTACCCCAAAGCTGGGAAAGAAGGCAAGCCAGTAACAACACAAGGTGGATTATTAATTAATACATATGGTGCTGATGTGCCTATCGATACAGCTCAAGGCAATGCTGCTAATAACACAACTTGTTATGCTCATACAACACCTGCAGGACATACAGTAGAATATAACGATACGCCTGGCTCAGAAAGAATAATGATTCGCCATAAGAACGGTGATGGTATAAACATTGGACCTGATGGGTCTATTATCATATCATCTAAGAGACGTATTGATAAAGCTAACGAAGACTATTTCTTAGAAGTAAAGAATGGTAATCTAAAGTTTGAAGGTAATCTTACCATTGATGTAACAGGTGATTTCAATGTTAATGTTGGTGGTGAGTATAATGTTAACTCTACTAAGAAGACAGAAGTAGTTAATGGACCATACACTAGAACAGTTACTGGAGATGATATAAAAACAGTTGATGGTAATCAGACTAATTTAGTTACTGGAGGAGGAGCTCATCAGTATCTAGAAGGTCTATCAACTGTTGTTAAAGGTGATAGTAGATATATTGTAGAAGGTCCTCACACAGAATCTATATCCGGAGTATTGACTATGACATCAGAAGCTGAAGTCGTGCTTACTTCACCTGAAGCTAACATAGCTGCTGATAACTTATCGTTGTTTGGTGATACAGGTACTATAGGTGGTGAAAATATGCAAATGTATACAATGAATTTAAGAGCTGGTGGTACAGTATACGCTGACGTTTCAATGGATACTCCAAAGGGTAATATTACCAGAGTTGCAGGAACATCAGCTCACTACACTACATTCCATGGTGATCTAAATGGTACTGCTCTAAGATCTAACATTACAGCTGCACAGAATTACCCTGATACAGATCCTGGTGGCAACACATCCGGATCTGCGTATTCATATACAAATAACTCAGCAGATGATTTAACTAATAACACAGATGAAACTGCTAAACCTACTTCTACTCTTTTAACTGATTATAGAACCAAGAGTGACAAAGGTGTGAGAGTTGTTAAGGTTGATCCAGATGATGTCCAAAAGAATAATATTGATCTATCTAAAAAGACTTCTGGCGTAACAAATAAGAATATAGATGTAGCTCAAGTAAGACGTAAGATGAGAGATCCAGCTCATAGAGATAACGTAGAGTTTACTACTCTGATGTTATCTGAAGGTAAACTATCACCAGATTATGCTAACGTATCTCCTCCTAACGTAGAAACTGTACAAGACACAGAAACACTGGTTGTACAAGGCAGTTCTGTTTTAGGCAATCCATCTCAACATCTTACTTCTAAAAGGATTATTAGATAATGGCTCTTAAATATTTACCAGATCTTAGATACTTACCTGAAGGACTTTCTAAAGTAGATTCTAATACATCACTTAATAGTGGTATTACTATGGGTAACTTTCTTAAAGGTATTACTCTAGATCACATACCTGAAGTGAAAGATAGAATACAGATAGCTCGTAATCTATTACCTCAAGCTCAAATACTAAAAGCTATTGGAGAAGATAGTAAACGATTTAGCAGACATAAACTTGTTGTTATAGAAGGTTTGTATAAAGCAGACCCTCAAGAGCAAATCACTGAGTCTGAAGCTAATACTAATTTCCTAGCAGTATCTGGACGTTCTGTAGTGTATGAGCTAAGACGTAATGATTCTATTGATAATGAAAAGACTTTTGAACTAGCTAGGTTTTTACAGACTTATCATCGAACATATGATAAACTAATATTAGATTATGATACTTACAACGAAGGTGAGTTGAATGTTCAGATTATTATTGAAATGCCAATCATACCTTCTGACTATAATGTTAAGTTTAAAGGTATAGTAGAGACACGATTTAATAATAAGATTCAAGCTACAAATCAGTTGATTGAAATAACAGAAACTCCGACAACACAATTGCAGTTCCCAGCAGACCTACCTGATGAAGTTACAGGATACTTTACCATTGGTGATGTACATGCTAGAAACTTAAAAGTGTTTGGTGGAGATCCATGGCAAACATTTGCTAGGGATGCAAGAACTTCTAGAGATCAAGATATTATTAAGAATATTAAACTAATTAAAGCTGGTGAAGTAGTTGTGATATCTGCTGGTGTCAATGATGCTATAAGCTCAAACGATACACCTACTCAGATTGCTGAAAGAGTTAAGAAAATAGTCAACACATCACATCAATTAGGTCACTCTGTCACATTCCTATTATTTAAGATAACAAGTAAAACAAATGTCAAAAGGCAATTAGAAGTAAGACAAGCTATGGTTACCTCGTTATCTGATTTGACTGATATACGGATTCTAGATTTGAATTCACCTCAATATAGTCTTGGAGTAGATGGTATTAGTTTAAGCAAAGAGTCTTATATATCAATTTCAAACGTGCTAATTTAACTTATAAATAACAGAAATAATTGGAAGACAAATGGCTATAAGAAGAGTTTTATCTACAGAAGATGGCAATCTTCAGAAGAGTACGCTGATATCCTCGCGTGCCGTAGACTATTTGGATATAGATTTAACGTTTAGTAAAAGACCTTCTGGGGACATCTATAAGAAACGAGATGCGGCTGCTGTTAAGCAATCAATAAAGAATCTACTTCTTACCGATTACTATGAAAAACCTTTTCAACCTTTCTTTGGTGGTAATCTCAGAGCCATGTTGTTTGAGTTAGCTGATGATGATACAGAAGATGAAATAAGATCAAATATTATTACAGCTATTAATAACTATGAACCTAGAGTTGAAATACAAAACATAGATGTAAATGTTCTTCCAGATCAAAATGACATGAGAGTATCAATTGTGTTTAAAATTATAAGCACAGAAGAATTAGTAACATTCACTACGAACCTATCGAGGCTAAGATAATGGCAACAACAATTAAGTCAACCAACCTAGACTTTACGTCGATCAAAAGCAACTTAAAAACATTCTTAGCTCAACAAGATGAGTTTGCGGATTACAATTTTGAGGCTTCTGGGTTATCTAACATACTAGATGTGTTAGCATACAACACTCACTACAATGGATTGATTGCTAACTTTGCTTTGAACGAGTCATTCCTCGGGACTGCGCAGCTGAGAAGCTCTCTGGTATCGTTAGCCGAAGGTATTGGTTACATTCCTAAGTCAAAGTCAGCATCAAGAGCTACAGTTAACTTCTCTGTTAATCTAACTTCATTAGCAGAAAGACCCACAACTATATCATTAGCTCCAGGCGTTGTGTTTGAGAGTTCTATAGACGATATAACATACACATTTCAAACAAGAGAAACGGTTGAAGCATCTGATGATGGATCTGGTATCTACCAGTTTAAAAACATTGCTGGCACAACGGATATAGAAATATTCGAAGGTGCGCAAAGAACAAAAATATTCATTGCCGATGCCGTATCTCAAGATGCTCTTTACATTATACCAGATAAGAATATGGATATCGATACAGCTATTATTAGGGTGTACGAAAGTCCAACATCAGTAGCTTTTAACACATATCAAAACTTGAAAGATGCTACTCTTATAAATGCTGCCACAGCTCTTTATATCTTAAAAGAGTCTCCTAACGAGTTCTTTGAATTATCATTTGGTGATGGTGTTACGTTTGGTGTTACTCCAAAAGCGGGATATAAAATAGAAGTAGATTATCTTTCTGTACAAGGACCCACAGCTAACGATGGTACATTGTTCACCCCTACAACACAGGTTAATGTGGGTGGTACAGGATATACCATATCAGCTCAGACTGTTACCAACTCTCTTGGTGGAGATATAAAAGAGACTAACCAGTCTATTAGAACAAATGCTCCATTCCAGTACGCTACTCAGAATAGAATGGTTACTGCAGATGACTACTCATCTCTTGTATTAAGAAACTTCTCTACACTAATAAAAGATATCAAATCCTTTGGGGGAGAAGATGCTCTTAAACCTGAATTTGGTGCTGTGTTTATGTCTATTGTATTTGAAGATGATGTGTTACCTGGTACTCAAACAGTTACTAAAAACAGCATACAGGAGTTGGTAGATCAACTGTCGATTGTATCATTTAGATTAAAGTATGTAGATCCAACTACTACGTTCATAGAAACAAACACGTACTTTCAGCTTAATCCTAAACTCACTACACTATCGTTAAACAGCATCACTGATAGTGTTAATAGTGTGGTAAGAAATTACTTTGCTGGTAACACAGGTAAGTTTGGACAGGCTTATAGACGTTCAAACCTACTCTCTCTAATAGATGACGTTTCACCAGCTGTGCTTTCTTCTCGCATGGAAGTTAAAATGCAACAAAGAGTTGTCCCAAGGTTAGATGCTCAGAATGATTTTAATATAAGATTCCCTGCTTCTATTGCTCCTGCCGATGATGTTTTACATATAGTTAACAGTACACCGTTTAATATAGACAATAGGGCGGGTAAAATAAGAAACAAGTTAAACAGCAATAAGCTTGAAGTTGTGACCTTAGATGGGTTAACAACAATTGTTGATAATATAGGAAGCTTTAATGCCATTGATGGTACTTTATCTATAGTAGGTTTTAAACCCAGCAGTATTATTGGAGCGGTTAACTACATTAAAATAAGTGTCACTCCTGCTAATCAAAGTGCCATTGCTCCTCAAAGAGAAGATATTCTTGAATTTGATGAAGATCCATCATTTGCATCAGCAGTAACAGTAGAGTCAGTGTAGTATGCCTAGAGATTATACCTTAAAAGATAACTTGCGTAGAGACTACAGGTTCACTGACCACCATATGGTTGACCAAGTCCTACCGGATTATTTTAAAGCAGATTTTCCTAAATTGATAAAGCTTCTTGAAGCGTACAATCAGTTTGAAGACTCAGATCAGTCTCCTGCTAGGCTTGTACACGATGTTATTACTGCAAGAGATATTACAGCTAATGATTTATCTCTGTTATCTTTTATAGAAGATGAATTGCTTCTAGGTCAATCTTACTTTGAAGGATTTGAAAATAAGAGAGCAGCGGCTAAGTTCTCTAACAACCTTTATAGATCTAAAGGTACTCTATACTCTATACAACAGTTCTTTAGAACATTCTTTGGTGTTACTCCAGATGTGAGATATACAAAAGAAGATAGGTTTATGGTAGGGGAAACTGATTCTAAAATAGGATTTAATTCTCAAAAGTTCTTAACAGATGATAAACTATACCAAGCATTTGCTATTTTAATTAAAGCTGACATCCCTATTGATAAATGGAGAGAAGCTTATAAGCTTTTTGTACATCCAGCTGGAATGTATGTTGGAGGTCAAGTATTACTTGAAGCTACAGGAAGCTTTAGCTTTGGTATAATGCCAGACTTTGAAGATATCAATATTGATCCAGTTGTACAAGGTGAAGCTTCTCTTGGTACTCCAACACTTCTTACAGACTTAACTGGCGAAGTAGATTCAGCTGGTAGAGGCACATACGCTAAACTTAGAATTGATCTCCCAGGCTCTGTTGAAGAAATTCAAAATATATCTATTGACGAGATCAATCAGAACTACAGATCTATTAGTGAACTTATCGGAACTAGCTCACCAAGTATGGATGGTGATTCTGCAACCAACGTTGCTGACATGTCTCAGGATAGAGCAATATTTGATACTATGGATGAAGTTAAATATACTTACTATGATTCAGATTCAGCATAATAACCATTATAAATAATACTAACCACAGATACGGATTTAGCAATGGCAAGACAGAACATTAATAGAGGCACCACAGCCAATGATGGTACAGGCGATACGCTTAGGATCGCTGCCGGTAAGATAAACGATAACTTTGGAGAACTATACAACCTTCTTGGTGGTGATAGTGCTCAGGTTACTACAAAGATGTCTTTATCGGACAACGGGTTAATCTTTAAAGGACTAACTTATAATACCACGCTAGGTTTTGTAGAAGGCTCTGCTGCTGTATCAATCAACCTTCCTAACGAAAGCGGCACTGTTGCTCTTGTGGGTGGTACACAAACACTTGTTAATAAAACATTAACCGACCCTCTCTTAACTCTACCTCAGATTAACGACACGTCAGCTGATCATCAGTATATATTTGGTGTGAGTGAATTAGCTGCGGATAGAACTGTTACACTACCTCTATTGGGTGCTAGTGATGAGTTTACGTTCAATGCGCACGCACAGACATTAACCAATAAGACATTGACAGCACCTAGTATTGTGAATCCTCAAATCTCAGGACACATCAATGATATCAATGGTGCTGAAGTGTTTGAAATTACAGCATCGGCAAGTGCGGTTAACCATCTTCATGTATCAAATGCTGCTACTGGAGGCATTCCTCAGATTGCGGCAAACGGATCTGATGCAAATGTTGGTATTGGTTTGTCAGGTAAAAACGATGGGCTCGTACACATACAAACGGGTGTAAGATACAGATCAGAAACTGTTAACGCTAGTGCTCAAGCTATCAATTTGCAAAGAGCAATGTCAATCTTTAACCTAAGCACCGCATCAACAGCTACATTAGCTAACGGCACTTTTGTTGGAGAAACAAAAACATTTGTTAATAGAGCTGTGGGAGCGGTTACCGTGACTCCTACAACATTCTTTAACGGTACTAGCTTTACAGTAAAACAATACGGTATAGTAAACTGTGTGTGGATTGATAATACAGATGGGTGGATGTTAATGATGCCTAAATTGTACACATCAAGTGATACAGCAGCACTATACTATATAACAGCATAAGAGATATAACATGCCAGCAATTATTACAGATAGATTCAAAAAAGAAATTCTTTTAAACCTTCAAGCTGATATTGACAGCGCAGCAAACAATTTTTATGTTACTGTGGGTAGACCCATTGATTGGAATGGTACCGACACCGCTCCAACTCCCACCAATGCTATTAGAACAGTTCGAGATGCTCGGCACAACATGACAGCTATTAAGAATGTTGAAGCTCACTCGTTTGTTATACCAAGATACACATGGTCCTTAGGAGCAATATATCAAGCTTATAATGATAATTCTGTGGGACATCCTTCAAATAGTTTCTATGTGGTTACAGATGAAAATAACGTCTATGTTTGTCTTGAAGCGGGTCAAACAGCTTTGGGTCAATCAGTTACATCTACTGTTAAGCCTTCTGGTACATTAAACACAGCGTTTGAAACGGCTGATGGATATGTATGGAAGTTCTTGTACTCTATTGGTGCTTTGAGAGCATCACAGTTCTTATCAGCTAACTTTATGCCAGTAACTGTTTTTGGTCCATTTGACTCTGATGATCCAGCTGATCACGTTGAGCAAGTTGGTGTTCAAAATGCTGCTTCTCCTGGAGAAGTGGTTGGATATCAAGTACTGTCTGGAGGTTCTGGCTATACAACAGTACCTACAGTACAAGTTATAGGTAACGGAGTAGCTGCAAGCGCAACCGCTACTGTTAGCGGTGGTGCTGTAACAAAGATTAATGTTAAAGACTCTGACGGAAACAAAGCACATGGTAGAAACTTTACACAAGCTTATATTAAAATTACAGGTGGAAATGGTTCTGGAGCTGTAGGAAGACCCATAATTGGTCCTAAAGCTGGCTTTGGCGCTGATCCAAGAGATGATCTTAAAGCAACAGCAATGATGTTTACCGCTAAACCATCTGGTGATGAAGGATCTAATTGGGTGATAGGTAATGACTTTAGACAAGTTACTCTTATTAAAAATATAGAACTACCAGATTCTGATGCTTTATACACAGGTGTTACCGGTAATGCGCTGAGACGTATGAAGTTCTCAAATGGAGCACCTAGTTTTACAGCAGATAAAACCTTGGTGGGGAATTCTTCAGAAGCAAGGGCTTATGTTGTAAAAACTGACTCGGATGAAGTTTGGTATATCCAAGATTCAGATACAGGATTTGAACCATTTACAGAAGGTGAAGTTGTAGGAGAAGCAGACGGCTCTGGTAGCGGTACTCTAGAAGCAGCCGGTGTTGATGCTGATGCTAATACTTACCTAAACGGAGATGTGGACACTTCTACGGGTGAAATAATGTATATAGATAATAGAGCAGCAATACAAAGATCAGCAGATCAAACAGAAGATATAAAAATTATTATCCAACTTTAATGGAAGACTAATATGGTAAAAGCATTTACATCCGAAATATTCTCATCTACTTACAGGGATGACTTTACAGACAGTGACAACTTTCACAGGATTCTGTTTAACAGTGGACGTGCTTTACAAGCTCGCGAGCTCACTCAATTGCAAACTATTATGCAAACAGAGCTTGGTCGATTAGGGAAGCACATCTTTAAAGAAGGTGCATCTGTAAATCCCGGTGGAGTTACTGTAAATAATGAATATGAATTTATTAAACTAGATACTTCTGTTCTTCCTCTTCCTGCTATTATTACAGACTTGGTTGGAGTAGAGTTTACATCTGACAGCTTAGTTAAATTTAAAGTGATTGAAGTTCTTGCAGCTACTGCAAGCGATCCTGCTACACTATATGTTACTTACACAGACACAAAAGCAGTTGCCGCTTCTGTTGCTAATTCAACTTCAATAAGAGCTGCGGCTGGTGAAGCTATAAGCTCATCAAGTTATAGTTTAGCTGTTCAAGCAACCAATACTGTGTCTAACCCAGCAGTTGGACAAGGTACTAAAGCCTCTATCCATGCGGGTGATTTCTTTGCTCAGGAACACTTTGTTTTTGCTAAACAACAGTCGCTGATTATTTCTAAGTATACTACTAACCCAACCGTAAGATTAGGTTTTAAAGTTACTCAAGACATTGTTACATCTTCTGATAACTCTGCTTTATTCGATAACCAAGGAGCTACTCCCAATCTATCATCACCCGGTGCAGATAGGTATAGAATAAACTTAACAATTGCTGACTTGGCGTATGTAGATTCATCCGAAAACTTTATTGAAGTTGTTAATATTGTTGGAGGGTTTATTCAATCTCAAGTAGGCGCTAATGACAACTACAATCAAATTGCAAATGTTATGGCACGACGGACTAAAGAAGAGTCTGGCGACTACATTGTAAAACCTTTCGAGCTCGAGTTTGAAACTAATGACTCCGATACAAGTAAGATAAACTATATTGTAAGCTCAGGTATTGGTTATGTGGATGGTTATAGAGTAGCCACTTCTGGTCAGACAGCTATTGTTGTATCTAAGCCTCGAACAACTACAGCAGAAAACAATGAAGTAGTAGCTGCTAACTATGGTAGTTATATTATTGTGTCTGGTGGTAAGGGTATTCCTAATATTAACGAACTGCAGATTATGAATTTACGATCTGCTGTTACTCACGGTGGCTCAACAATTGGTACAGCTAGAGTTCGCCACGTAGAAGAAGATGGTGCTAACTACAGATTGTATATATTTGACATTGCGATGGGCTCAGGTCAGAACTTTGCAGATGTTAAATCAATTGGTACAGGCACTACAGACTTCTTTAACTTGGTTTTAGAAATAAATAAAGCAGTTTTAAAAGACGCTGCAAACAGCTCTCTATTATTTGAATTACCTAATACTAGACCTCAGTCTATATCTGATATTTCTCTCACGGTACAGAGACGATTTACTATACCAAATACAGGTGGTACTGGTACTGGGTCTTTATCAGTTCCAGCAAATGGTGAAACCTTTGCGGACACAAACTTGTGGGTAATGGGTGCATCTGATTCAGACATAGACACTGGAGCAACAATAACCGGTGCTGGTACTGATACAGTAAGCATCACAGGAATTGCACCTAACCAAACTTCTTATGAAGTTCTTGCTTATGTTAACAAATCGGCTGGAACGGTAAGAACTAAAACTCTTACAGAAAGAGCTCAAACTTTTACTACAGCGACAGATGCTGATAGTGATGGTACTGGCAACATCACAGGTTACACATTTGATAAACCAGATATCTTCTCATTTGATATACTTGCTGAAACAGATTCTGCTGGTGAAAATAAAGCATCTATATTTGAAACAGACAACGGACAAAGAGATAACTTCTACACCAATGGTAAATTAAATCTAGTTGCAGGCAGTACACCTCCCACCACTCTCTATGTTAAGTACAAATATTTTGAGCATGGATCTGGTGGCGACTTCTTTGCAGTTAACTCGTACACGGGTCAAGTTAGCTATGAGAACATTCCTAACTTTACTAGATCTAGTGGTGATATAATTAATCTGCGTAACGTTGTTGATTTTAGACCTGTAGTTAATACATCAGGAACTTTTGGTTCAGGTGCTAAGATAAATGAATTACCAAGACCCACTGATCTTATCACTATGGATGTTAACTATTACCAAGGTCAAGCTGCTAAAGTAGTTATAGGCAATAACGGACAACTTCAAGTTATAAAAGGTGATGCTGCAATTAATCCAGAGCTGCCTAAGTCTCCAGAAAATACATTAGATTTATTTAACGTAGTTATGAATCCGTTTATGATAGATGATAATGATATCAATAGTGAACAGCTTACATATAAGCGATTTACAATGGCTGATATAGGTAAGCTAGAACAGCGAGTATCAAGCTTAGAAGAAACAACGGCTCTTTCATTACTAGAATTAGAAACATCTCAGTTTGACATATTTGATGCTAATGGTTTGAGTCGTACTAAGTCAGGCTTCTTTGTAGATAACTTTGCTGATCAAACAAGAACATTTACAGCAAGCCCTGAATCTAAATCAGCTATTGATCCGGTACTACAAAGCATGAGACCCCAGTTTAGTAATAGAAATACTAACCTCTTCTATGATAGTGATGCTTCTGATAACTTTAATGTTCGTATTAAAGGCGACAATGTCATGCTTGATTATGATGATGTCGATTATATCTCTAATGATTTTATAACAGGCATAGAAAATGTTAACCCATTCTCTGTTGTATTAAAAAGAGGCTTTATGGAGATATCTCCTACTTCAGATGAATGGTTTGATACAGAATTTACTCAACCTATTGTTGTTGATGGTGGATTTGTTCAAGGTAGTGTTGTTGGTAGTGTATGGGATGACTGGAGCTTTAACTGGTCTGGTGTTAAAAAGGACCTTAAAGTTGGACAATCTTTAGGAATTAATACGGGTAGTAACTTTACAAGTGGTACTCAAATAAAACGTACTGATAAAGAAATAAAAATTTCCGGTATCAAAACGAAAACTGAATTTATAGATGAAGAAGGTGTGGAGGTTAGTCGTGCATTCTTACCACATATGAGAACACGCAAGATCTTCTTTAAAGCCCAAGGTTTAAAACCTAATACAAGACATTATCCATTCTTTGGATTAAAAGCGGTTGACCCATGGGTTAAGAAAGAAACTTTCCAAAGATCATCTAGTGTTAATCAAGATTGGAGTACGGGTTATAATAAACTTACTGCGCATCCAGATGGTAATACAGCTGTATTAGAGACGAATGCTGATGGTGAACTGTCAGGTTCCTTCTTCTTACCCAATACAAAAGATATTAAGTTTACCTCTGGTGACAAAGCATTTACTTTAATTGATATTAGTAAAAATAATGAAGAAGATTGTACTTCTATAGCAACCGCTAAATATTACGCTCAAGGTGTAATAGTTCACAGACAACAAACAGTTCTATCTACTAGATCTACTGATCTAGAAGTAACAACAAGTACAACAGTTGTAGGTGTTGTTCAAGGTACTAACTATCCTGGTGGCAGCAACAATAGTGATAATGATAATACTCCTACTGGTCCTGGAACTGTGTATAAGGATGGTGTGTTTTATAAACATAACCCGGTAGTACCAGTACATCCTTTTTCTTCTGGTAATTCTGGAGCAAAAAAATCTACATGTAGTAAAGATCCTCTAGCTCAATCATTCACAGTTGCTGAAACGTCTGGAGTCTTCATTACTAAGATAGAAGTAAGATTCCAATCTAAACCTGCTATAGGTAAAACTCCTATTGTTGCTCAACTAAGACCAATGGTTAACGGTATACCTTCAGCTAAAGATGCTGTACCAGGCTCAACAATATTTAAGAGTCCAGATGCAATTACAGTATCAGAAGACGGCTCAGCAATAACAACGTTTACTTTAGAAGAGCCTGTATATCTATCAGGTGATGAAGAGTATTGTATAGTTCTATTATCTGACTCTAACGAGTACAATGCATTTGTAGCAGAAGCTGGTAAGTTCATTCTTGGTTCAACTGAGAAAAAATTAACTAAACAAGCTACACTAGGTTCACTATTTAAATCTCAGAATGGTAAAACTTGGGAACCAGATCAAACTAAAGACTTAACATTTAAATTAGTTCGTGCTAACTTTGCTGCTGGTGGTACTGTAATTTTACAGAACAGTAGTCCAGCAAATGTTAATGTGGCCAATGCTATAAAGACAACTAATACTTCTAACTCTATGCAAATATTGTTAGCTGATCACGGGTTTATTGTAGGCAGTAAAGTTCAGATTACTGGTGCTTCATCAGTAGGTGGTATACCAGCTTCTCAGCTAAATGCAATTCATACTGTGACACACATTTCAGGTGATGAGTTTAAATTTACAGTTGCTTCAAATGCTACAAGTACTACGATAGGTGGGGGAGACTTCACTATTGAAAGACAGCATATGTTTGAACTTGCTAGGGTTGGAGTAGAGAATATACTACCTCCTGCAACTGCTATAAACGCTAGTGCTAGATTAACATCTGGTAAGTCTACTGCTGGTACAGAAACAGCTGAGCAAGTAGAAACAAGCTACACTCCTATTGCTATTAACAAAAATGTATACTTTAACTCACCTAAACTTTTAGCTACATCTAGAAATGAAACAGATAGAATGTCTGGTAACTCTTCTGCTTTAATTAAGCTTGAATTAGCTGCTGGTAATTCATTTGTATCACCAGTTGTTGACTTACAGAGAACATCTCTTACAACAGTACACAACAGGATTGATCAAAACAGTTCTTTTAATAGTGTAGAAGAAACAAACTCAATTGGTGGGACGACATTAGCTAAACACGTAACAAAACCAGTAACACTCTCGGAAAAAGCTAAAGGTTTAAAGATATTGTTATCTGCTAATAAACCATCCGCTAGTGACTTCGATGTTTACTTCAGAACAAATAGTGGTGGTGATTTATTAACATCTTCATATACATTGATAGCTCCTGAAACAGGAATACCAGCAAGTGATAATCCTCTAATCTTTAGAGACTATAGATATCTACCTGGTGGCATTGGTGGCGACCTCAATGACTTTGATCAGTTCCAAATTAAAATAGTAATGAGATCATCCAACAACGCAAAAGTTCCTACATTTGGTGACTTGAGAGTTATAGCATTGACGGTGTAATATGGATAGAGTGAAAGTAGAAGGTCACACAGATCTTGTTCGTGATATGAATAGTGGTGCTGTTATTAGTATAAATAGTACAGAAGCTGAAAATGCTAGACAACGAAAGTATCGACAGCAATTAGAAGAACAAGAACAAAGAGAACTTAAATCTGACGTGGATCAATTAAAGAATGATATTAGTGTTATAAAAGATTTACTGACAAAACTAGCAGAGAAGTAAGATATGCCAAAGCAAATTGTAAACATTAGTGATACAGTAAAGACATTCCAAGAGAAGGTAAACATAATCTCAGCTGATGTGGGTTGGAGAGGTAATCTTACAACCACACAAGACTCTGATGTTGTAGGAGCTATCAACGAACACGATGCTGAGTTGGGAACAATAACATCAGCTGCAATGGGTACTACTGCTGGTACAGTATCAACAGCTATAAACGAATTAGACACAAGACTAGACTCAATCAACGATACACTGATTAACTCAGCTAAGTTACACATGAGAGACTCTAGTGCTACTAACACTATAAAGGGCGGTTTAGACGTCCATAGCAACGTGGACATCGGTGGTGACTTGCAGGTCGACGGTACTCTTACCGTGGACGGTGTTGTTAACATGAAGGCCGGTTCAAACGGATCAGTCACCCTAGGAGATGCTAATACAGACAACGTTGTATTCTCAGCTGACATTAATTCTAATATTATACCCAACACAGATAATACATATGACCTAGGATCATCTGCTCAACAATGGCGTGACATACACATTCATGGTACAGGTAATATTGATACTGTATCTGCAGATGATATCACTGTATCTAATACTCTAGATGTAAACACTTCTGCTACAATAGCTACAGCTAAGATTGAAGATCTTACATCTGGTAGAGTAGTACTAGCAGGCACCGGTGGTGAACTAGAGGATAATGCAAACTTAACATACAACGGTACTCTTCTTACGGTAACGGGAAATGCTAAAGTAACAGGTACCTTAGATGTAGATACAAACGCTACTATTGCTTCTGCAAAGATCGAAGACTTAACACCTGGTAGACTCACATTTGCGAGTACTGGTGGAGAGCTTGTTGATGATGCAGATTTAACATACAATACTACTACAGATACGTTTGCAACATCTAAAATAGACATTGGTGTTCAAGCAGACTTGGCAAGTGCTAAGGTAGAAGACTTAACCGATAATAGAGTTGTTATTGTAGGTACAGGTGGTGAACTAGAGGATCATTCAGGCTTTACCTTTGATGGTACAAATCTAAATGTGGGTTCAACAGCTATAGCTCATGCTACTGGTGATACACAAATAGGACGTGACCTAGACGTAGCAAGAGATTTAGAAGTTGTTGGAGACTTACAAGTAGGTGGTAATGTAACATCTACCGGTTGGGCTCTAAAGATTGCTGCTGAAACTGGAACAATAGATAATATTACGCTAGGTGATACAATCACATTCGAAGCTGGCGAAGGTATCAACACAACAGTATCAAACAATAAGATTAACATTACTGGTGAGTTAGCAACAACAACTAACAAAGGTGTTGCATCATTCGCTGCAGCAGACTTTAATGTATCATCTGGAGCTGTATCGATTGCTTCAATTGGTAACACACAAATAGACAATAGTTACATTAACATCGCTGCTTCTTCTGGTACGGCTAACGCAGTTAATCTCGGAGAGACATTTACAATTACAGCAGGTGAAGGTATTGATACATCAGTATCAGGTAATACTATTACAGTTGCTGGTGAGCTTGCTACAACATCTAACAAAGGTGTTGCATCGTTTAGTTCGGATAACTTTGCGGTTAACTCAGGTGTAGTCACAGTTAAAAATAACGGCATTATACTTGGAACTGAAACTGTTGGTAACTATATGTCTGGTATTTCAGGCACAACGGATGAGATTACAGTAGTACACAGCGCTGGTGAAGGGTCGTCAGCAACAATATCTCTACCAGATGACGTCATTATAAGTCGTAATCTTACGGTTACTAACGACCTCACCGTTACTGGAGACTTTGTATTACAAGGTGCTACTGTTATATCTGCTCATAAATTTAAAATGGGAGAGCCAACTGCAGGAACTCCTACAATAGACGGTGTGATATCAATTGATAGAGGTAGTTCAGATAGTGCTCAGCTAGTATGGAGCGAATCTTTAGATAGATGGCAAGCTGGTACTATTAACGATATGCAGCTTATTGCTCTGGAGAATGATAGCGCTAACTTTACTCAACTCTCAGTAGACAATAACCTAATCGTTACAGGTAACCTAGAAATTAGAGGTACAACTACTACTGTTAACACAACAGATGTTAACATTGCTGATAACTTAATTGTATTAAATAGCAACCACACAGGTGCACCATTAAGTACTCTAAGATCTGGTTTAGAAATTGAACGTGGTAGTGCTACTAATGCTAAACTACAATATAACGAGAGTACTGATCAGTGGGAATTCACAGGACCTAAGACAGGTACATTAGCTGTTACTGACGATATAGAAAATGCTACTATTACTCTTACAGCTGGTACAGATTTATCTACAGGTGGTAATTTCACTACTAACCAAGGTAGTAACGAGACTGTTACTATCAACCATGCTAACATAACAAGAACAAATACTACAACAACTGCTGCTCCTGGTTATGGAGCTACATTCACAGCTATTGATACTCTTACAACAAATGCAAGAGGACACGTAACTGGAGCTCGTACTAAGACAATTACTTTACCGGCTGCATATTCACATCCAACATTTAACGGTGATGACTTCTCTGTAGATACTGGTGCTTTAACAGGTGCTACTGTAGTCTCAGATATCGACATTAACGTAACAACTGATGGTAACGGTCACGTAACAGACGCTAATGGTTCTGTAGCTACTAGAACCCTTACACTAGCAAATCTAGGATACACTGGTGCTACAAATGCTAATAACTATTCATTACCTTTAGCAACTAACACTGTTAGAGGTGGTATTGAATTATTTAATAATACTGATCAATCAGTAGCAGCTAATGCAGTTACAACCACTGCTAGTAGAACTTATGGTTTACAGCTTAACTCTGCAAATCAAGGTGTTGTAAACGTACCTTGGGTTAATACAGTATACTCACATCCTAACCACACTGGTGATGTTACATCTTCTGGCGATGGCGCTACAACAATTGCAAATGATGCGGTTACTTATGCTAAGATGCAGAACTTAGGAACAGCTAATAGAGTATTAGGAGCAACAGCTGCAGGAGTTATTGGTGAGACACAGATACAGACTGCAATGATTGCTACAGATGCTGTAACTGGTGCTAAGATTGCCGACAATACAATTAACTCAGAACATTATGCAGCTGGTTCAATTGATAATGAACATATTGCTGATAATGCAATTAACTCAGAACATTATGCAGCTGGTTCAATTGATAATGAACATATTGCTGATGATGCGGTTGGTGCAGATGAATTAAAAAGTGTTGTTTCTTTAATAATATATAACAGTGCAGGAACAGCATTAAAGACATTGTATGGCGCAGGAAGCTAATTAGATGACTGTAAGAACTCCACTCATTCTTGATGGGTCTAATAATCTTATCGAGATGACAACGGCTCAGATAAATGCTGTTAA
>Ga0206126_10000350_pt1 | contig 63013 bp, 53 predicted proteins | sample Helgoland_Spring_5_FD_148621 | JGI IMG/M metagenome (GOLD analysis project Ga0206126, IMG submission 148621) | Pelagic subsurface seawater microbial communities from Kabeltonne, Helgoland, North Sea - Helgoland_Spring_Bloom_20160412_1 | ecosystem: Environmental > Aquatic > Marine > Epipelagic ...
ATATAAATTTAGGTTTTTCTAGTGTAGAAAGAATGCCTTCAGTTATTGAGTTATTTATGAATGGTCCTCATTTGGCTACAGGCCGATTTGAAGTTGGCGACCCAACATTGAGTAGTGAAACATCGAACAATTTTGATATTTCATTTAACTTTGACAATGGTGACTACTTTGGCTATGCAAGTTTTTATATCAATGATGTTGATAACTACATCACTCTTATGGATGAAGATGAAGATCATGAAATGCATGGAGATGAGCACCATGAGGACGAAGACGAGCATGACCATGGAAACTTAATACATGCAAATTATATTCAAGAAGATGCAGAGTTTGATGGATATGAAATAGAATTTGGAAGAACTATTGATCTTGGCTCAGGAAAGCTTAAATTATCTTTTGGTAGAGATGTTGTAAATGCTAAATTCTTAGATGGACATAATGTTCCGAGAATAAACCCATCAAGAAATGTATATTCCTTATCATATGAGCAAGAAGATTTAGTCTTTAAGCTTAATCTTAAAGATGTAGCAAAACAAAATGACTTTGGTGAAGGTGAAACTGCAACTAGTGGATACCAAATGGTTGATACAAGATTAACTAAAACATTTAATCTAAGAGGAAATAGCGACCTTAAAGTTACATTATTTGGTAAGAACCTACTTGATGAAGTGGCAAGAAATCACTCTTCATTTGTAAAAAATGAGGTTCCATTGCCTGGAAGAAATTATGGAATTAAATTTAATTTAACTTACTAAATTAAATTTTTTCAATTAATATAGGCCCCCAAAACTTTAAATAAGGTTTGGGGGTTTTTTTATAATTATGAAATCACAACTTACATCAGATAAATTTGCAATATCGTTTTCAGCAATTTGCATGATACATTGTTTATTTGCTCCATCCTTAATAGTACTGTCATATAGCTCTTTGGCCTTAACTCTGGAAAGTGAGCTCATACATAAAGCTATATTGCTTCTAACAATTCCGGTTAGCATCTTCGCGATTAGTTTGGGATATAAAAATCATTCAAACAACTCTATTATTTATACTGGTATTGCTGGATTAACTATTCTTATTTCAGCGCTTTTAATAGGAGAAAGTATTAGTGCAAATGCAGAACTAATTTTAACGATCCTAGGCTCGCTCATGGTAATTACTTGTCATTATAGAAACTATAATGTCTGTAAAAAATTAAACTGTGACTGTCACGAAACTTCAGAAGCTTAATATTTTATATTCTGTAAAATTCAATTAATTACTTTCATAGCAAATATTTCGGAGAATGTGCTCTTTTGAGCCTTAACATGATTAAACACAGTAAACTAATATACTTATTATTATTAAGCCCAATTATCATAGCTAACTCTAACGTTGAAGAGATAGTTACTACTGGGTCATTAATTAATAATTCAGAAAAAGACGCATCGCCAGTAAATGTTGTTACTAGAGAGGACTTTGAAAATTTTAATATTTCAAATTTTGCAGAAATTAGTAAATTTCTAACATCATCATCTGGTTCACATTTCCAAACAAATGCACTTGAGGGAGTTGATCAAGGGATGGCCTCAATAACACTAAGAGGTTTGGATCACTCCTCTACTCTGCTTTTACTTAATTCAAAGAGACATACTTTTGCTGGAACACCATCTAATCAAGGTCAGGGATATATTGATGTAAATATAGTTCCTGAAATAGCAATCAAACAAATTGAAATTTTAAAAGAAGGAGCTACCTCACTATACGGGTCTGATGCAGTTGCTGGTGTTATAAATGTTTTAACTCAAAAAGATTTTGAAGGATTTAAATTAAGAATTAATAACTTTGAAACTTCGAATTATAATCAGAGTGATAAATCTTTAGGCTTATTGATAGGGTCAAATTATAAAAATGGCAATTATGTATTTGGTCTTAATATCCTAGAAAGATCTGCTCTTTCTGCTTCCGAGATTCCCAGAATAGCAGAGCTTGGCCTTAGTGGCTTAGGTAAAACATTCAAAATTTCTACCGATGATACAGTTAGTAGTGGTTTATATTCAGGAAACTATAATGCAAATCAATTTGTTCCTGACCCGCAATGTGAAACAAATGGCGGTGTATTAGATGGATCTTTTTGTAGATTCTTGTATGGAGCCAGATTTAATATAGTGAATGATGAAGATCACTCAAAAGCATATGCCAATTTAACTTTTGAGAGAAGTAGTTATGTTTATGAGATTAGCTTTATGGGGTCAGAGGTTGAAGTAAACGATAATCCTCAATCACCCTCATACCCTGCTCTTCCTTTTTTATCAAGACAAATTCAACCCAATCAAGGAGGAAATCCTTTTAATGTGCCAGTAACTTGGTATGGGCGACCTCTTGGATCCGAATTTGAATCTCCATATTCTCCCAAGGATATAAAACAATATAATCTTAGTCAGACAATCAATACTAATGTTAATGAAAATACTGAATTAGAGGCATCTTTAACTTTTAGTGGTCACTCTAACAATCATTACAGACCAGATATTATTGATTCAAGGTTCTTAGAAGCATTAAGTGGGACAACCATGGGTCAATCAAATGGAAATCTTGCATATTGGAATATTTTTGATTCATCGCAAAATTCTCAAGAACTAATTAACTATGTTATGGGTGCTGAAGTTTCTTCTAAAAAAGCATCTTTAAAAACTCTTGATTTTATATTTAGAACTAATATAGATAACTATAAAATAGCATATGGTCTTCAATTAAATGATGAAGAACTTAAAATTTCATATGATGATATCAGCAGAGCTAAGTTTGATTTAGATGGCAAAATTATTAAATCAGCAGACTTATTCTTTTTGGGTGGAGGTACAAATGTCTCAAAAAATAGAAATAAATATGCTGGTTTTTTTGAAATTCAGGCTAAACCTATAGAAAATATTGATATCAAAATTGCCGGTAGATTTGAAGAGCTTGAGAATGACTCATCATTCGATCCTAAAATCTCTTTTAAATATATCGTTTCTGAAAATATAACTTTAAGAGCTTCTAAAAGTTCATCTTTTTCTATGCCCTCCATGGCACAAATGTTTTCAAGTGATATTATTCTAGGAAGTGTAAGGGACTTTAATGGTAATTCACCTTTTGTAAGGCAAGCACAAATCGGCAACCCGAACCTTAAGCCTGCAACCTCAAAAAATATAAATATTGGGCTTATTTTTGAAAATCAAAATCAAAGACTAAGTATTGATTATTGGAATATTAATTACAAAAATAGAATTGAAGCTCAAAGTGCGCAAGTAATTCTTAACACAAACCCAAATGGTCCAAGTATTACAAGAAATTCTAGTGGAGATTTGATTGGGGTTAGCACAACTTATTTTAATGAAGAGTCAACTGAAGTTTCAGGAGTTGATTTAAGTTTTAATAGACTTTTAGCAAACTCAGATAGGCTTGGGAATTTATCACTATCAATAAACTCAACAACTTTAATAGAATTTCTTACACCAGCCCTTGTAAATGAAGGTAGTGAAATTATGACAGATAGAGTTGGCAAATTTAATTACGATACTAACACCCATTCTCTTCCTAAAAATAGAATCAATGCTTTCTTAAATTGGAAATATCAAGATTACGATATTAACTTTAATTCACGATATATTGATGGATATAGCAATAAGCGACCGATTAATAGTCTCGGAACGTCATATGGATATAATAATTCTGTAAATTCTTTTTTTGTTCACGACCTTTCATTAAAAAAATTGTTAATAACGAATAGTGGTGAAATTGATATGAAGCTATCAATCATTAATATTTTTGATGAAGCAGCGCCAAGACTTTATGATGCTCCTGATTTTAGTTTTGATACTAGAGTTCATGATCCTAGAGGAAGAATCATAGGCATAAGCCTTGAATACAGAAATTAAGATTAATAAAAATATCAAACTTAAAAGGCTCTTAGAAACCTTTTACATAGAATTTAAACTAAACTCACATAATGAATGAACTAGAAAATACAATATCCCAAGTAATTGAAGAAAACTATATTCCATTTGAATGGAATGAAAAAATTAATGATGAGTTGACTGATATTAAACTTAATGAAAATTTACCAAGAAAAGACTTAACCAGAGTCCCATTTATAACAATAGATGGGGCTGATGCTAAAGATTTTGATGATGCAGTTCATTGTGTTGAAAATAAATCGTCTTTTACACTTAGTGTTGCGATAGCTGATGTAGCTGAATTAGTTAAACTTGGAACTGCATTAAATAATGAAGCGATCGAAAGAGGGACATCGATATACTTTCCATCAAAAGTTATTCCAATGCTTCCAGAAAAAATTTCAAATAATCTTTGCTCACTAGTCCCAGATCAGATTAGAAATGTCTTGGTTTGTGAAATGGTTTACTCAAAAACTGGCGATCTTCATTCTTATAATTTTCTTGAAGCGAGAATCAAATCTCATAAAAGAATGACTTACATTGAGGTAGATAAATATCTCAAAAATAATTCTAATCTCTCAAAGTCTATTGAAAATTCAATATGCTCTCTTTCAGAACTTACTAATATTCTTTTAAAAAAGAGGAGTCAGCGAGGGGCTCTTGAGATTGAAGGGCAAGAACCACTGTTAAGAATAGATAATGAAGGGAGGGTTGAGGAAATAACTCTGCCCAAGAGGCTGTTTTCTCATCAAATGATTGAGGAAGCTATGTTAGCTGCAAATGTTTGTGCAGCCAGCTTTATGAATAAGCATTATAAATTAGGGATATATAGAGTTCATGAAGAGCCAGAAGAACTTAAATTAGAAAGCTTGAAAAATTTCTTTTCTATCAAAGGTTTTTCAGATTCATACAAGAAAACTCCGCTAGATCTTATTAATCAGTGTTTGTCTTATGCTAAAGAAAAAAAGTTAAATAAAATTCTACAAACTATTGTTCTTCAGAGCTTAAAAAGAGCAGAGTATTCTACAAAGGAAGTTGGGCATTTTGGTCTTCAACTAGAAAGATACTCACATTTTACTTCTCCTATTAGACGTTACCCTGATCTTATGACTCATAGGCTAATAAAAAATATCCTAAATAAGGGTGATTTATTAATTAATAAAGAAGAGATAGAAGAAGAATGCATTGAGATGTCTGACCTTGAAAGAATGGCAGAACGTGCATCTAGACAGGTAACTCAACAAATGATTTGTTACTATCTTAAAAAATATGTTGGTAGTGATTTTAATGCCGTGGTGACTGGTATTGCAGAGTTTGGTCTGTTTGCTGAGATAGATAATTTTTATGTATCGGGATTAATTCATGTTACAGATCTTCCTAATGATAGATATTTTTATGATAAAGAAGCTAATATCTTGAAAGGAAAGAAAACAGGTAGATCTTTTAGATTAGGTCAAAATATTTTAGTTACTATAGCTAATATAGCTCCAGAAGAACGTAAAATAACACTTGTTCCTAAAGAAAAGAAAAAGAACAAATGAATAAGAAAGAAAATGATTTAAGGGTTGGATTTCATAGTATTGAAAGCATACTTGAGCACAATCCACACAAAATAAAAAAAATTACCCTTCCTGCTAAAAGAGAAGATAAGAGAATAACTCAACTAATACAAAAAATAGAAGAAAATCAAATTCCGTTTGAATATTCAAGCAAGATCAAACAAGAACCTGAGGCATTCATATCAAGCGATCTTGAGTTGGGCTTTAAAGATCTTAAGTTATTCTTTGATTCAGATGAAGCTAGAGATCCATTAATTTTAATACTTGATAATATTATAGACCCAAGAAATCTAGGAGCCTGCATAAGGTCTGCTGCTGTAATTGGTGTTGATGCAATGATAATTAATAAACATCATTGTGCTCCAATTAACTCAGTTGCTCATAAAGTTTCTGTTGGTGGAGCTGAAGTAATTAAAATTTTTCATGTTACTAACTTAGTAAATTGCTTGAAATATCTTAAAGGCATTAATATAAATATTTATGGTCTAAGTGAGCATGCTTCCAAAAATCATACTGATTATAATTTTAAAGAGGCTTCTGCAATTATAATGGGAGCTGAAGAGTCTGGAGTTAGAGAAAAGACTTTAGAAAAATGCGATCATAAAATAAACCTAAGTAACAATAAATTATTTAAAAGCTTTAATGTTTCTGTTGCAACTGGGATAATACTTTCAGAGGCGAGCAGACAACGTCAAATATAAATTTATATAGATGCTAAAACAAAGAACATTAAGAAATCCAATTAAGGCAGTAGGTATTGGCTTGCATACTGGTAAAAATATTACCATGGAGCTCCTACCCTCAGAAATTAATACTGGTATTAGTTTTATAAGAACAGATGTAGATGAAAATTTAATTATTCCTGCCATAGCTGAAAATGTTGGAGATACTAGTCTATCAACTGCACTAATCAAAGAAGATATTAAAATATCAACAATCGAGCACCTTTTATCTGCAATTGCTGGACTTGGCGTAGATAATTGTCTTGTAAAGGTTGATGGGCCTGAAGTTCCAATCATGGATGGAAGTTCAAGTCCTTTTGTTTTTTTAATTCAATCTGCAGGCCTAAAAGACCAAAATGCATTAAAGAAATTTATAAAAGTTAAAAAAGAGATAACCGTAACAAGAGACGATGCCTATGCATCTATTAAACCTTTTGATGGATTTAAGGTATCTTTCAAGGTTGATTTTGATCATCCAGTTCATAAAAAGTTACCCACAGAATCTATAATTGATTTTTCATCAACATCATTTGTTAAAGAGGTGTGTAGAGCAAGAACTTTTGGCTATGAGGCAGAGGCAGCTCTACTAAAATCAAAAAACTTAGCACTTGGTGCTAGCTCATCAAACGCTATAATTGTTGGAGAAAATCAAATCCTTAATGATGAAGGACTTAGATTTAAAGATGAAACTGTTAAACATAAAATGCTTGATGCTATTGGAGATCTATACCTTTTAGGTGGTAATTTAATTGGTGAATTCTCAGGGTATAAATCTGGCCATGCTCTTAATAATCAATTGTTAAGAAAAATAATTGAAGATCCTGATGCATACGATGTTGTTGAATTTAAAAATTCTGAAAATGCTCCAATCTCATATGTAAGACCACCTTTTGGAGATATTGAATAATTGAATTAAGTATTAAAGCTTTTTTTAAACATTAAAAATCTTATGTTAAATATTTTTTCTAAAATTTTTGGCTCTAGTAATGACAGAGTAATTAAAGACATGATGCGTCATGTAAACATTGCAAATAATTTAGAAGAAGAATTGTCACAACAACCTGATATTTATTTTAAAACCCTTAAAGAGCAGCTGGCTGGTGATTATGATCATAAAAATCCTTTCGATATATTGCCTCTTGCCTTTGCAGCAGTTAGAGAAGCTAGTAAAAGAACACTTGGTTTAAGGCATTTTGATTCACAAATGCTTGGTGGTATCTCGCTAGCAGAAGGCAATATAGCAGAAATGAAAACTGGAGAAGGAAAAACTCTCGTTGCTACCCTGCCCGCATTTCTAAATGCCTCCATAGGAAATAAAACTATTCTGGTAACAGTTAATGATTACCTGGCAAGAAGAGATGCTGAATGGATGAGGCCTATATATGAATTTCTTGGTCTTAGTGTTGGTATTGTTACATCGAATCAAGATATAGAAGAAAAAATTGCTGCTTATAAATGCGACATCATATATGCAACAAATAACGAGCTAGGCTTTGATTATCTCAGAGATAATATGGCGCACTCAGTAGAGCAAAGAGTGCAATGCTCACTTGATTATGCAATCGTTGATGAGGTGGACTCTATACTTATTGATGAAGCAAGAACACCACTAATTATTTCAGGACCGTCGGCAGAAAGTTCTGAAATGTATAAACAAATTAAAAAATTTATTCCAAAACTTGTACTTCAAAAAAGAGAAGGGACAGATGAAGAGCCCCTCTTAGATGAAGAGAGAGGTCACTACTTAATTGATGAAAAAAATAGAAGTGTAGAACTTACTGATGACGGATATTTATTAGTAGAAAATCTTCTTGAAGAAGCAAATATGCTTGTATCATCTGAAGGACTCTATTCTCGATCAAACTTAAAAATAATGAAGTTCGTTCAAGCAACACTTAGAGCGCAATATTTGTTTAAAAAAAATATTGACTATCTGGTGCGAGATAATCAAGTACTGTTAATTGATGAGCATACAGGAAGAACAATGCCTGGCAGAAGAATGAGTGAAGGTGTTCATCAAGCTTTAGAGTGTAAAGAAAATGTACCAATCCAAAGGGAGTCTCAAACACTAGCATCTACAACATTCCAAAATTTCTTTAGACTATTTAAAAAACTTTCCGGAATGACAGGAACTGCTGATACTGAGGCTGTAGAATTTAGCCAGATATATGGATTAAACGTCATCATTATTCCAACAAATGTTCCTATGGCAAGAAAAGATCATAATGATTTAGTATTTCTTACAACAAATTCAAAATATAAAGCTTTAATTGATGAGATTGAAGAGTTAAGAAAAAAATCTTCGCCAATCCTTGTGGGTACAGTCTCTGTAGAATCATCTGAGGAAGTATCTGAATATCTAAAAAATAAAAAAATACCTCATCAAATTTTAAATGCCAAACATCATGAAAAAGAAGCAGAGGTGATAGCAAATGCTGGCAAGCCAGGAATGGTTACTATTGCAACAAATATGGCGGGAAGAGGAACTGATATTGTTTTGGGTGGAAAAAAAGAAGATCAAAGCGAGGAAGAATGGAAATCAAATAACCTAAAAGTTTTGCAAGCTGGAGGTCTTCATATTCTTGGAACAGAAAGACATGAATCTAGAAGGATTGATAATCAATTAAGAGGGAGATCAGGCAGACAAGGTGATCCAGGTTATTCTAAATTCTTTTTATCCTTAGAGGATGATCTATTAAGACTTTTTATTTCTGATAGCAGAAGAGCAACTTTTGAAAAACTTGGTATGGGAGATGATCATATCGAAGCAAAAATGTTATCTAGAGGTATAGAAAATGCACAGAAAAGAATTGAAAGTAGAAATTTTGATGCAAGAAAAAATCTTTTAGAGTATGACGACGTTTCCAATGATCAAAGACAGGCTATTTATTCTCTTAGAAATCAATTACTAGAAGAGGATGATATTAGTGAAACTATTGAAGCACTTATTGAACAGCAATTTGAGAATGTAGCTTATTCATTCATACCTCAAGAATCTATAGAATCTCAATGGAAAAGTAATGAGCTTGATGATCATCTCAAAGAAAAATATGATTTAAATATAGGAATATCTAGAAAAATAACTAATGATAAGAAGCTTATTCCACAAACAATTGCAAAAACCATTGTAGATAGTGCAAAAGATAGATATTTAATTAAGTATAGTAATCTTGGAGATAATAAATTGTTACTTGAAAAACAAGTAATGCTTCAGGTTTTAGATGTTCACTGGAAAGAACATTTAGCTGAAATCGATCATCTGAGGAATAGCGTTGGTCTAAGAGCTTATGCACAAAAAAATCCTAAAAATGAATTTAAGAGAGAAGCCTACTCAATGTTTGAATCAATGCTATCTGAAATTGATAGTGAGACTGTAAGGATCTTATTTTCATTGCAGATATCAACTGAAGAAGAAATAAAAAATCTTAGCCCAAGAAAAAGTCCTGAAGAAATGGAAATGATAACAAACTCATCAGAATCAGAACTTAATGATACTAGCCAAGATAAAACAAAAAAAATAGTAAGCCCGATAACAAGAGATGAGCCAAAACTGGGTAGAAATGATCAAGTCAAAATAACTAACGGCAAAGAAACAAAAGAAATGAAGTACAAAAAAGCAGAACCTTTTCTTGATAGTGGAGAATGGAGAATATTATAAATTAGTATTTAGTCCTCATAGAAATCTTCATCTTGAATTGGCCTAGAGATCTTATTGCCTTCATTTGCCCAATCACCAAAATCAATTAATTTACATTTTTCAGAACAAAAAGGCCTGAATGTATTACTTACTGAAAGATTAGTTTGCTTTTCACATCTAGGACAATTACTCATTTAATAACTCCATATATTTTAAATGTAAATTTAATACCTGTTCTTTAAGATGAGCAAGTGAGCTATTATTCAAGATGATATCATCAGAGATGCTTATCCTTTCCTCTCTTGTAGCTTGTTTATCAATAATTAAAAGAATTTGCTCTTTATTTTGCATGTCACGGGTAGAAGCACGTTCAACTTGTAATTCAACATCACAATCTATGGTAATTATTTTATCGTAATTACTCTGAGATTTCGTTTCAAAAATTAAAGGCACCATAATGATAGTGTAAGGTGAAGGAGAATTATTTATAAAAGTTATTATAGAATTTCGTACTATTGGATGAACAATCTTTTCAAGATCAGTTTTTTTGGATGGATTATTAAAAATTAAATCTCGTAATTTAAGTCTATCTATTTCTTTATCATCATTGAGACATTGATTTCCAAATTTAGAAATAAAATCTAAATAACCAGGAGTATTTATATCTAAAGCTTTTTTTGCTTCATTATCAGCATCCAGAACAGAAATACCAAGTTCAGTAAAAAAATTTCCTGCGGCTGATTTACCCGAACCTATTCCACCTGTTAATCCTATTATCATATAAGTATTATACTTAAGATAAAAAAAAAGGCTCCCAGTAAACTGGAAGCCTTAAAGAAAAAGCCTGACGATTTCCTACTCTCACACAGGGAGACCCTGCACTACCATTGGCGTTAACCCGTTTCACTTCTGAGTTCGAGATGGGATCAGGTGGTTCCAAGTTGCTATTGTCATCAGGCAAACTGGTATGTAACTTTTTTTATTATTTTTTCACTACAATGTTTTACTCAAATTATGAACCTTACTTAAGGTTACATGATCAAGCCTCACGAGTTATTAGTACAAGTTAGCTCAACGCCTCGCAGCGCTTACACATCTTGCCTATCAACGTCATAGTCTATGACGACTCTTTAGGAGACATAAAGTCTCTGGGAGATTTAATCTTGGGAGAGGCTTCCCGCTTATATGCTTTCAGCGGTTATCCTTTCCGAACATAGCTACCCGGCAATGCCACTGGCGTGACAACCGGAACACCAGAGGTTCGTCCAATTCGGTCCTCTCGTACTAGAATCAGCTTCCCTCAAATCTCCAAACGCCCACAGCAGATAGGGACCGAACTGTCTCACGACGTTCTAAACCCAGCTCGCGTACCACTTTAAATGGCGAACAGCCATACCCTTGGGACCTGCTCCAGCCCCAGGATGTGATGAGCCGACATCGAGGTGCCAAACACCGCCGTCGATATGAACTCTTGGGCGGTATCAGCCTGTTATCCCCGGCGTACCTTTTATCCGTTGAGCGATGGCCCTTCCATTCAGAACCACCGGATCACTAAGACCTAGTTTCCTACCTGCTCGATCCGTCGATCTCGCAGTCAAGCATCCTTCTGCCTTTATACTTACCTCACGATGTCCGACCGTGATAAGGATACCTTCGTACTCCTCCGTTACTCTTTAGGAGGAGACCGCCCCAGTCAAACTACCCAGCACGCACTGTCCCTGATCCAGATAATGGACCTAGGTTAGAACTTCAATCTTACAAGGGTGGTATTTCAAGGATGACTCCACAAAGACTGGCGTCTCTGCTTCAAAGTCTCCCACCTATCCTACACAAGTAAGGTCAAAGTCCAGTGCGAACCTATAGTAAAGGTGCACGGGGTCTTTCCGTCTAGCTGCGGGTACACTGCATCTTAACAGCGATTTCAATTTCACTGAGTCTATGGTGGAGACAGTGTGGCCATCGTTACGCCATTCGTGCAGGTCGGAACTTACCCGACAAGGAATTTCGCTACCTTAGGACCGTTATAGTTACGGCCGCCGTTTACCGGGGCTTCGATCAAGAGCTTCGCATAAGCTAACCCCATCAATTAACCTTCCGGCACCGGGCAGGCGTCACACCCTATACTTCCTCTTACGAGTTTGCAGAGTGCTATGTTTTTAGTAAACAGTCGCAGCCACCTGGTATCTTCGACCACGTTCAGCTTAGAGAGCAAGTCTCATCACCAAACGCGGCGCACCTTCTCCCGAAGTTACGGTGCTATTTTGCCTAGTTCCTTCACCATAGTTCTCTCAAACACCTTGGTCTACTCGACCTAACCACCTGTGTCGGTTTAGGGTACGGTTTCTTATAACCTGAAGCTTAGAGGTTTTTCCTGGAAGCATGGTATCGACTACTTCCCACTCGTAGAGTGGTCGTTATCAGTTCTCAGCCTTAGCGTTCCGGATTTACCTAAAACACCAGCCTACAACCTTGAACACGGACAACCGTCGCCGTGCTAGCCTAACCTTCTCCGTCACCCCATCGCAGTTATAAAAAGTACAGGAATATTAACCTGTTTCCCATCGACTACGGCTTTCGCCCTCGCCTTAGGGGCCGCCTCACCCTGCCTCGATTAGCGTTGGACAGGAACCCTTGGTTTTTCGGCGAAGAGGTTTTTCACCTCTTTGATCGTTACTCATGTCAACATTCGCACTTCTGATACGTCCAGCTCGCCTCTCAGCTTACCTTCAACCGCTTACAGAACGCTCTTCTACCATCTTAAATAAATTTAAGATCTGTAGCTTCGGTTTATGATTTAGCCCCGTTATATCTTCCACGCAGGCCGACTCGACTAGTGAGCTATTACGCTTTCTTTAAAGGATGGCTGCTTCTAAGCCAACCTCCTAGCTGTTTGTGCCTTCCCACATTGTTTCCCACTTAATCATAATTTGGGACCTTAGCTGACAGTCTGGGTTGTTTCCCTCTCGACTACGGACGTTAGCACCCGCAGTCTGTCTCCCGTGCTCATACTTGTAGGTATTCGGAGTTTGCATCGGTTTGGTAAGTCGGGATGACCCCCTAGCCGAAACAGTGCTCTACCCCCTACAGTAATACACGAGGCACTACCTAAATAGTTTTCGAAGAGAACCAGCTATCTCCGGGTTTGATTAGCCTTTCACTCCTATCCACAGCTCATCCCCTCATTTTTCAACATAAGTGGGTTCGCGCCTCCAGTCGATGTTACTCGACCTTCACACTGGCCATGGATAGATCACCCGGTTTCGGGTCTAATTCCAGCAACTGAGCGCCCTATTAAGACTCGGTTTCCCTACGCCTACCCTAAATGGTTAAGCTTGCTACTGAAATTAAGTCGTTGACCCATTATACAAAAGGTACGCCGTCACAGAACAAGTCTGCTCCGACTGCTTGTAAGCACAAGGTTTCAGGTTCTATTTCACTCCCCTCGCCGGGGTTCTTTTCGCCTTTCCCTCACGGTACTGGTTCACTATCGGTCAGCATAGAGTATTTAGCCTTGGAGGATGGTCCCCCCATATTCAGTCAAGATTTCTCGTGTCCCGACCTACTCGATTTCACTTAAATTAGTCTTTCGCATACAGGGCTATCACCTACTATGGCTAAACTTTCCAGAATATTTTGCTGGACTAAAATAAGCTTAAGGGCTGGTCCGGTTTCGCTCGCCGCTACTACCGGAATCTCTGTTGATTTCTTTTCCTCTAGGTACTTAGATGTTTCAGTTCCCTAGGTTTGCCTCTTATACCTATGTATTCAGTATAAGATAATGCACTTATGTGCACTGGGTTTTCCCATTCGGAAATCCTCGGATCGAAGCTTATTTACCAGCTCCCCGAGGCTTATCGCAGGTTATTACGTCCTTCATCGCCTTATGCTGCCAAGGCATCCGCCTTGTGCTCTTCCTTTACTTGATCATATAACCTTAAAAAAGGTTACATATTTTTTTTGAAGTTTTATCTTCTTTTTGAGAGTAACTTAATAAAATATATTAATTACTTTTTAACATATACATAAGCATATGTTACTTTTTAATTGCAGTGATCTTATGTATACATAAATGTATACACTAGAAAATTACATACCAATGATTTTACATATCTAAATGTTCTTATTTAATATTTGATTACTCGTGTGGGCGTTTAAAACGCGAAATTATCGTTAAGGAGGTGATCCAGCCACAGGTTCCCCTACGGCTACCTTGTTACGACTTCACCCCAGTCATGAAGCACACCGTGGTAAACGCCCTCCCTAAGGTTAGACTATCTACTTCTGGTGCAATCCACTTCCATGGTGTGACGGGCGGTGTGTACAAGACCCGAGAACGTATTCACCGCGGCATGCTGATCCGCGATTACTAGCGATTCCGACTTCATGGAGTCGAGTTGCAGACTCCAATCCGGACTACGAAAGACTTTTTAGGATTAGCACCACCTCGCGGCTTAGCGTCCGTCTGTATCTCCCATTGTAGCACGTGTGTAGCCCTACTCGTAAGGGCCATGATGACTTGACGTCGTCCTCACCTTCCTCCGGTTTATCACCGGCAGTCCCCTTATAGTTCCCGACCGAATCGCTGGCAAATAAGGGTAAGGGTTGCGCTCGTTATCCGACTTAACGGAACATCTCACGACACGAGCTGACGACAGCCATGCAGCACCTGTATCTTGGTTCCAAAAGGCACACTCTCATTACAAGAGCCTCCAAGTATGTCAAGAGTAGGTAAGGTTTTTCGCGTTGCATCGAATTAAACCACATGCTCCACCGCTTGTGCGGGTCCCCGTCAATTCATTTGAGTTTTAGCCTTGCGGCCGTACTCCCCAGGCGGACAACTTAAAGCGTTAGCTGCGCCACTGAAAGACATAGTCTCCCAACAGCTAGTTGTCATCGTTTACGGCGTGGACTACCAGGGTATCTAATCCTGTTCGCTACCCACGCTTTCGCACCTCAGTGTCAGTACAGATCCAGGAGGCCGCCTTCGCCACTGGTATTCTTCATAATATCTACGCATTCCACCGCTACACTATGAATTCTACCTCCCTCTATCGTACTCTAGTGAGTTAGTTTTGGATGCAGTTCCTAGGTTGAGCCCAGGGCTTTCACATCCAACTTAACAAACCACCTACGCGCGCTTTACGCCCAGTAATTCCGATTAACGCTTGCACCTTCCGTATTACCGCGGCTGCTGGCACGGAATTAGCCGGTGCTTATTCTGCAGGTAACATCAGGGTTATAAGGTATTAACTTATAACTTTTTCTCCCTGCTTAAAGTGCTTTACAACCCGAAGGCCTTCTTCACACACGCGGTATGGCTGGATCAGGCTTGCGCCCATTGTCCAATATTCCCCACTGCTGCCTCCCGTAGGAGTCTGGGCCGTGTCTCAGTCCCAATGTGGCTGATCGTCCTCTCAGACCAGCTAAAGATCGTCGCCTTGGTGAGCCTTTACCTCACCAACAAGCTAATCTTACGCAGGCTCATCTAGTAGCGAAAGCTTCAAAGAGAGGCCTTCTTTCTCCCGAAGGAGGTATACGGTATTAATCCGGGTTTCCCCGGGCTATCCCCTTCTACTAGGTAGATTCCTACGCGTTACTCACCCGTCCGCCGCTCTACTCATATCCGAAGATACTTTCTCGCACGACTTGCATGTGTTAAGCCTACCGCCAGCGTTCAATCTGAGCCATGATCAAACTCTTCAATTAATATCATGTTTTGTTGATTTTTATAAAAAATCTAAATTATTTTTTCTCGTATTTTGAACACCCACACGAGTAACCAAATATTTTTAAAGAACAACCGCCTCTGAGGACGGACGCGTATTCTAACGAAGTTATTCCTAAGAAGATACCTTTTTTTTAATTAATTTTAATTAATTTCTTTGTCTACTAATTTCTGTGAATTTAGGAACTTCATTTTAGATCTAAGTTCAGCTCCAACAGACTCAATCGGATGAGTTTTAGTGGCTTCTCTGTTGCTTTTCATTACAGGTCCACCAGTACCATCATTGCTTTGTCTGCAGTCATTTAAGAAGTCATCTGCAAACTTACCTGACTGAATATTTTCAAGAATTCCTTTCATTGCTTTTTTGGTATCACTAGTGATTACTTTTGGTCCACTAACATAATCTCCATACTCTGCTGTATTTGATATAGAGTAATGCATATTTGCTATTCCACCTTCTTGAATTAGATCTGTAATTAGTTTTGTTTCATGAAGACATTCAAAGTAGGCCATCTCTTCACTGTATCCAGCTTCAACAAGAGTTTCAAACCCAGCTTTAATTAATGCAGTCAAGCCTCCGCATAATACAGCCTGCTCTCCAAATAGATCTGTTTCTGTTTCTTCTTTAAAGGAAGTTTCAAGAACCCCAGCACGTGTGCCTCCATTTGCTTTTGCATACGAAAGAGCTACATCTTTTGCTAAATATGTCTTATTTTCTAAAGCATCATCATAGATGGCTATTAATGATGGAACGCCACCGCCATTAACATATGTACTTCTGACTGTATGACCAGGTCCTTTTGGTGCGATCATAATGACACTATTGGATTTCTCGGGTACTATTTTCTCAAAGTGAATGTTAAAACCATGAGCAAAAGCAAGAATAGCATCTGTCTTTAAATTTGGTTTGATTTCTGTCTCATATATATTTTTTTGAAATTCATCTGGTGCCAGAATCATGACTAAATCAGCATGAACTACAGACTCAGAAACTGTTTTAACTTGAAGACCAGCCTCTTCAGCTTTCGACCATGAGGATGAGCCCTTTCTTAAACCAACAGTTACATTAACACCAGATTCATGAAGATTATTTGCATGAGCATTTCCTTGAGAGCCATAACCTATTATAGAAACATTCATTCCTAAAATAATTTCTAAATTTGCGTCATCGTCATAATAAATTTTCATCTAATAATACTCCCTTTAAATATGTAGTTTCTTCATTACTTACAGCGATAACATCTATTAACTTATTAAGCTGTCTTAAAATTTGTCGCATAAGATTATCTGAAACTAATGTTTCAATTGTTAATCTTGAGATTTGATTTTCTTTAAATGTGGTTTCAAGTTTTTCTTCAATATATTTATATTTTGAGAGATCTTTTACTGAATCTACATGAAGAGTCTCAATGTTATATCCCCTTTGATGAAATAAACCAACAACTCTTGCAAGTGCTCCAGGTTTGTTTTCCATAATCAAAATTAACTTTCTTTTAATCATGTTTGTTTATCCTTTGATAAGAACATATTTTCTAAGCTACCATTTGGAACTTGCATTGGATATACATGTTCAGATGGGTCTACGTATACATCAACAAAAACAAGTTTATCTTTCATAGCAAAAGCTTGCTTTAAGCCTTCTTTTAAATCAGAGTTTTTTTCTATTTTAATGCCTTTATGTCCATATGATTCTGCAAGTTTTACAAAGTCAGGTAAAGAGTCTTGATATGTACTCTCAGAATGTCTGCCTCCATAATTCATGTCCTGCCATTGTTTAACCATTCCCAGGGCTTCATTGTTAATATTTATAATTTTAATAGGGAGGTTATATTGAAGGCAGGTAGATAATTCTTGTATGCACATTTGGATACTTCCTTCACCTGTAATACAAACTACCTCATCATCTGGAAAGGCCAGCTTCACACCCATTGCTGCTGGAAGACCAAATCCCATTGTTCCAAGACCTCCAGAATTAATCCACCTTCTAGGCTTATCAAAATGATAGTATTGAGCAGCAAACATTTGATGCTGTCCAACATCAGATGTTACAAATGCATCTCCTTTTGTGATTTCATGAACATGCTGAACTACAGCTTGAGGCAAAATAGGATGAGAATCTGATTCATCCTTGTAGAGCTCGTAATTTAATCCATGTAAAGATTTCCATTCTTTAATCTGATTGTGCCAAGGTTCTAAAACGCTAGAGTCATATAAATCTAATTTTTTATCTAGCGTATCTTTTATTGACTTTAATGAATTCTTTACCTGGCCAAACACAGCAATATTTGCTTCGATAATTTTTGATACCGAAGAATGATCAACATCCAAATGAATAACTTTTGCATTAGGTGCAAATTTTGATGGTTTATTTGTGATCCGGTCATCAAATCTAGCACCAATAGCAATTATCAAATCTGAATTATGCATTGCCATGTTTGCTTGATATGTTCCATGCATACCTAGCATCCCAAGAAACCTATTGTGACTTGCAGGATAAATACCTAAACCCATTAAAGTATTGGTAACAGGTGCATCAATTATCTTATTTAGCTCAAATAATTCCTGCTCTGCATTGCTTGCTATTGCTCCACCACCAGCATATATAACAGGTTTTTTTGATTCTAATATAGCCTCTACTGCTCTATCTATTTGGGTTTGATCAGGATCTATAGGTGGGTTATAAGATCTAATAATAGCTTCATCTGGATATGAGTAATCAAATAAAATATCAGGGGCTGTCATATCCTTTGGGATATCTATGACAACAGGACCCGGTCTTCCTGAGGTCGCAACATAAAATGCCTCCTTAATAATCTTAGGTATCTCTTCTGCATCGAAAACCGTATAACTATGTTTAACAATCGGTCGTGATACACCAATCATATCTGTTTCCTGAAATGCATCGGTGCCTATTAAGTGACTAGCAACCTGACCTGATATCACAACCATTGGAATCGAATCCATAAATGCAGTAGCAATTCCAGTAATAGCATTGGTGGCGCCAGGCCCAGATGTGACTAAAACAACTCCTGGTTTGCCTGTAGCCCTTGAATATCCATCGGCAGCATGAGTTGCACCCTGTTCGTGTCTTACTAAAATATGATCTATTTTATCTTGTCTAAAAATAGCATCATAAATATGTAAAGCTGCTCCACCAGGGTAGCCAAAAATAAGCTCCACGCCTTCATCATGAAGTGCTTGCATTAGCATGTCTGCGCCAGATAATTTCAATTTCTTACCAAAAAACTTTTTAGGAATAGGGTTTATATTATTTTATCAATGAAAAAACAAGTTTTTGCCTACTTTTAGACAAACTTTCTTATATTTGAAATAAGTCCTTCGATATCATATGGAATAGGAATATCAAAAGAAAAGACATCATCAGTTTTTTGATCCTTAAATGATAAATGAGTTGCATGCAAAGCTTGTCTTGGAAAGGCTCTTAAAATATCTATTAACTCTTGAGAGGTATCCTTTGCAATAGATCTGCTAGGGTCATAAGTTCTATCACCAATTATTGGTAACTTTTTTGATGATAGGTGAACTCTAATTTGATGGGTTCTTCCTGTTTCTATTCTTATATCTAATACAGAGTAATTCCCAATATTTTCTTTAAGCTTTACAAAAGTTAATGCATCTTTTCCGTCTTCTCTGATTGCCATCTTGGTTCTATTATTTTTGTCTCGGCCTATCGGATCTTCGATTGAAAAACTTCCAAGTGTGTAACCAACAACAACTGAAATATATTTTTTAGTTACTCTTCTTTCTTGCATTTCATTTATAAAGAAATTTCTAAAAGACTCAGTCCTTGCAACCAATAAAATACCAGATGTATCTTTGTCTAGACGATGAACTATTCCTGATCGTGGGATATTTATTAGCTCTGGGAATTTATAAATAAGTCCATTTGCAAGAGTGCCATCATAGCAACCTGACCCCGGATGCATAATTAGGCCCTGAGGTTTATTAACTATAATAAAATCTTCATTTTCAAAATGAATTTCAAAATCAATATTTTGAGGTTCCCATGATACCTTTTGCTCTTCAGTCGGATTTAATTCAATCTCATCATTCTCATTAACTTTTTCTCTTGGTTGAGATATTTCTCCATTAACAAGAACCCTTCCATCTTCTATCCACTTTTTAATCTGCGTTCTGGAATAATCTGTAAACATTTCTGCTGCAGCTTTGTCTAATCTCTTAAAAGCGAGATCGTTGGGAACGTTTTTTACTATCATATGAACTTATTATAAAAAAATTAATCTAAATAGATGTTTTCAAGCGTAAATTACAATAATGCAGGTAGAATGTGCAAATAATGAAAGATATAAGAATAACAAAACTATTTTTAATAATTCCAATTGTAACCCTCTTAGTGGTTAGTTGTAATTCTGATGGTCCTGAAATAGAACAACCTGAAAAAATATATTACGATCAAGCTCAAAGAAGAATTGCTGCTAAAAATTATTTTGGTGCTATTGATTCTTTAGAAGCAATTGAATCTAGATACCCTTTTGGAAAATATGCAGAGCAAGCTCAAGTTGAGCTAATTTATGTCCAGTTTATGAATGCTGAAACAGAAGCTGCCCATGCTGCTGCAGAAAAATTTATTAGACTACATCCAAGACATCCTAATATTGACTATGCATATTTTATGAAGGGCTTATCAAGCTATACCAGAGATAATAGTTTTATTGTAAGAATGACTGATACAGATTTATCAAATAGAGATATTTCTGGAGCTAAAGAATCGTTTTCTGAGTTAACAGAGTTTTTAACTAGGTTCCCTGACAGCCAATATGCCACATATGCAAAACAAAGAAATATTTATTTAAGAAATATGATTGCAAGAAATGAGCTAGCTGCAGCAGATTATTATGTTAGTGTTGATGCTCATATAGCAGCAATAAGAAGAGCTAATTATGTAATAGAGAATATACCCAACTCTAGTGAAAATTATAGAGCTCTAAAAATCTTAGAAAACTCTTATAACTCCTTGGGATATGTTGAATTATTAGAAGATACAAAAAAGATCATTTCATTGAATTATAAAGAATCGCAGTCACAAGGATCTGAAGATAATTCAGGTTGGTCATGGAATTTTTTGAAGAGCAGCAAACCAGTCTCTAGTGACTAGTTAATGCTTATACTGAAATCCATACTTTTCCTAATTCCATTAGTAATATTTTTTTTAGTTATCGCAACTGGGCTATTTATTAGATCAATAATTAAAAAGCCGGCACAAAAAAAAGTTGATGACTCCATGGTCAAATGTGCTGCTTGTGAAACTTATACCCATCAATCACTGATTATCAAAAAATTTGGGAATAGCTACTGCTCAGATAAGTGTTCTAATACCTAACTTTTCTCATAATAATAAACATTGCAGGGATATATAGTAAGGCTGTAATAGTTGCCCCTAAAACACCAACACTCATTGCCCAAGCAAGGGGTTTAAAGAACACGCTTGCAAAAATAAGTGGAAGAAAACCACCAAGTGTTGTCAAAGAGGTGGTGATGATATGCCTTGTAGATCTTATAACAACCTCAACAAGCTCAGATTTGCTAATTTCTTTGTTTTGGGCTTCTTCTTTAATATGAGATAAAACAATAATCGAATCATTTATTGATAAGCCAATGAGTCCTACAGCGCTTATTGTTCCAATAAATCCATAATTCTGCTGACCTACAAACAAACCAAGAAAAGATAGTCCAATTGATAAAAATGCAACAGAGAGAATTAACGCTGTTTCTCTAAATGAATTAAGAGCCAAGACCAATCCAACTATTATAAGAATGAAATACATGAAGGCTGATGAATATAATGAAGCTTGGGATTGACCTCTACTTTCTGCTTCACCAAGCTGTTTTAATGAATACCCTATAGGCAATCTTAGTTCGAAATCTCTAACATCTTCCTTGATAGACTCTTCAGTGGATGATGGGAGCATTCCCGTCCAAATCCAACCTTCAACGTCATTTGTCCTTTGGCCATCTAATCTAGTTATTGTTGATGATTTATTTGTTAATGTACTTTTTCCAAAGCTATCAAAATACTCAAAACCATCTTGAGACGGTATTGTTATAAAACCTGTATTCCCAGTGATATTATTTTTATCAGATAGCCCTTTTAACCTTACTGGTATTTCTTTATTTGAATCCAGCATAGTGCCAACCACCATGCCGTTGTTTGCTGAAAACATCTCATTTACAAGGTAACTTGCATTTTGACCAGAAAATGAAATATTTGAGCTATTAAGTTCAAACTCTACATTAGTTATTGAATCTGAGGTAGCAGACTTGGTTAGACTTACATCAGGAGAGTTGTTAATAATCAGTTCTAGTTCTTCGCCAAGTGACTTTAGTAAATCTGGATCATCTCCAAAAATTACATAACTTACATCTGAAAAAACCGGGGGTCCAGAAGAAAAACTATCAACAATAACTATAATATCCGGATTATTTTTAACCAGCCTTCTTGATAATTCTGGAAGATTCTCAATCATTTCATAATAATCACTAGCAAAAAATACAGACTGCGCAACATTATTGCGTCCTTGCTTTTCCTCTCCACCAACAATATTCATTAGTACTCTCGGCATATTTCTGCCAATAAAAGAATAATCTTTTTCTATTGAAATTAAATCGCTCTTTAGAATATCTTCTCTTATTTCTTTAACCCTCTCCATTGTTGTAAGCGAGGAAGCATTAGAAGGAAGTTCTATATTAACTCTAAACATGTCTCTATCTTGGGCAGGAAAAAAATCTTTAGGCAAAGAATTAAAAAGTAGAAATCCTAAAACAGGCAATGAAAGCGATATCATAATTGCTCGTCTAGGAACTAAGAACACCCAATTTAAAAAAGCTCTATATTTGACAAGGATTTTTTCATTTCTATAACCTTCACTACTAATCTCTACATTTTTAAAATAGGGAATTTTTTCCATATAACTCATGAGAACAGGGACCATTAATAATGCTAATACTAAAGAAGATGTTATAGACATAATGACTGTCATTGCCATGCCACCTACAAATTCTATACTCGATCCTTCTCCAGTCACTATGGGAAGAAAAGAAAAAACAGTTGTTGCTGTTGCAGCTGCCAATGGCGCCGATAAGTTTTTTAAGCCTTGAGAAATTGAGTCATTAATATTAAGTCCGGAGGCTCTTCTATTCTTATAATCTTCAACAACAATAATTCCATTATCTATAAGTAAACCAAGAGCAATAATAATTCCAGTAATAGATGTCATATGCAGAGGCAAACCTATAAATCTGCAACCAACCATAACCAAACAAATAGAAAAAGGAAGAATAAGAGTAACTATTATTGCAGATCTAATTCCAAGAAAAAATAGACTCAAACTTAAAACAAAAAATATTGCCAATGAAAAACTCTTAACAAGCTCATTAAATTTTTTAGTTGTATAGGCAGACTCGTCGTAAACCAAATCTATAGAAATTTCACTTGGGAGAGTTTGTCTCATCTCATCAACAACAATTGTTGCCCGTTCTACATAGTCATGAACTCTTTGAGAAAATGATCCAGTGCCTGCAACAGACACAACCACCTTTCCATTAAATAAAAATATATCTTCAATGGGAGAAACTGGAGTTTTAGAGATAGATGCCACATCATCTAATTGAATGATCTCTGATTCATTAATAACCTTAATAGGTATTTCTGAAATTTTTTGAATACTTTGTATATTATCTTTTAGTCTATATAAGAGCTCAGAATTATTATTTGCGGATACTCCAATGGGTTTTTTTGAATCTAAAGCTTGAATAGATCTCTCAATATCTTGAAATGATAAACCAAGCGAAGAAAGCTTTGATGAGTCTAGCTCAATTAATATTTCTTCATCCGTTTCACCAAAAATTGCTGTTTGATGAGAAGAGCCTATTGAGCTTAATTTCCTTTTAAGCTGATTTGCTAGTCTGGACATCATTATTAATGGAGCCTCTCCACTGCCATTCCAGGTTACAGCATACTGAACGGTGATAGGCGGCCCGCTGCTTCTATCAAGAAAAATTTCTGCGCCCTGAGGAATAAGTATTTGACTGAGCTTGTCTTGAACTTTTGACCAAGTCTCTTCAATAAGCATTGGGTGAACACTTTGATTTAATTCAACTACAATTGTTGAAAAACCTTGAGTGATTATTGATTCAAGCTCATCAATTTCTTCAACTTCTCTGAGTTTGATTTCTAGATCATTAACTATCTCTGTTTCAATTCTTTCTGGGGATGCGCCAGGAAGAAAAATACGCACTCCTCCCCATCTTTCAGCTAGTTCAGGATTTTCTTGTATCGGAACTGACAGTCCAGAAGAAATTCCTGAAAGTAATATAAATGCTAAGGTTAGGAATAGTATTCTTGGCTTTTCTATTAGAAAATTAATAACATTCATTTTATTTAATTATCTTGCCTTCAATAATTTTTTGCGCTCCACCTAGAATTACTAAATCTCCATCCTTAAGTGTGCCACTGACATAAGCGTATTCATCTTCAAAATATATAATATCAACCAAATCTCTTACTACTGTTTGCTGGTCATCAATGGTATATATGGCCCAAATACCTTGTTCGGACTGGGATAGTGATTTAATTGGAACCCAAGTACCTTTTGTTTTCTCAGTAAGGTTTAATTTAAGTTTTACTATTGACCCAGGGTTAAGAAATGTCTTAAATCTAAATATTGCTAATCTGTTATTAGAGCCTCCTGTTGACATTGGTGCCAATCTTTCTAATTTGGCTTTTACAGAAGCTCCTCGAACATCAAACTCATATTCGTTTCCAATCTGCACTTTGTCCATATAATTACTTGGAATGGATATTCTTGCCTCAACATTATTAGAACCTAAAATTTCTAAAACATGGATACCTGCATTAATTACAGAACCAGTATCTAAAAATCTATTTTGTATTACTCCATTAAATGGAGCCAATAGCCTGGTTTGTTCATATTTAACTTTATAAAAGTCATATTGTGATTTCGCAACTATCTGGTCGGATTGAGCTTTATCTAGGTCTTGAATAGATATATGACCATTCGCTCTTAAGTCTTGATATCTTGCTAACACTTGAGAAGCCAATTCATACTTTGCTTTCGATTGATTTAATTGAGCCAATGACTCTCTCCCATCTAATGCTGCAAGCTCTTCTCCAAGAATTACTTCATCACCAATGTCCACATTAATAGAGTTGATCTTCCCCGGTATTTCGAATGCTAACTTAGATTGCTCAGCTGGAATTAGTTTTCCAGGAAATTCTCGAGTTATAACATATTCATCAAGCATTTTAATTTCAAGGACCTCTAAAGCTCCAATGTTTGAAATAAAAAAGTTGCATGATAAGAGAGCAGTAATAAGTTTTGTTTTTTTAAAATTCATATAGCTTTATTTGACTTTTATTCCTAATAAACTTAATGTAAGCGGTGTAAACATAATAACATAATATATGTTAGCAGTGTCAACATTAAATTAAAAAAATGAATACATACCATCACGGAAATCTAAAAGAAGAACTTATAGAATGTGCATGCAAGCTTTGTGAAAGGGATGGTTATACAAAATTAAGCATAAGATCACTTGCAAAAGAAAGTGGAGTTTCTCAAACCGCTCCTTATAGACATTTTGAAACTAAAGAATGCGTATATGCTGCTGTTGCAACAAAGGGTTTTAAAAAGCTTAACGAACTTGTTTTTTTTGATAACTCTCAAAAAATTACAAAAAAAGAGCTCGTTTCTAATGCACGTAAATACATAGAGTTTGGTTTAAAAAATGCAAATACCTACGATCTAATGTTTGGAACAGCTGTTGGGAACTTTGCTGATTATCCTAGTCTTCTAATAGCTGCGAATCAAACATATGACAACATGAGAGATAGTTTTGCTAATCTAGCAGATGATGCTGAAGAGGTAATCTCTTTTAAATGTATAACCCTTTGGTCTATGTTGCATGGTCTTGTTGGAATAATAAGAAAGGTCAATGTGGTTGGTGATGATTATGATGACAATCATGGACCAATTTCTAGTGCAAATATAATTGCAAATAATTTAGATGAGCATCTAGATAAAGTTGTAAGTGGTCTAATTTCTAATTAACTTTTATAGTTATTTTCTCAGATAAAAAAGGGCCTTGCCCTGCAAAATTATTTACCTGCATTCTTGAATTATGAATATAGGATCCGAGAATAAGCTGGAGACTATATGTTCCTGGCTCAAGATTAAGTACCGTTTCAGTTTGACCTCCTCCAAAGTGTAAATGACCATTATCAAAAGGAATAAAACTTTTTGGGGGATTTTCAATATTAACCAATAAGTGATGATGCCCACTTGCAAAACATCTATTAGCAGCAATTTCAACTGTGCCTGCTGGATTAATCTCAATATTTTTAGAACCAAATACAACTTTTACATTATTAGACTTGGAAATAAAACCATCTTGAGGTGAGACAATGAATACACTTGGTTGTTCAAGACATTCATTCTGATTTGTTGAAATATTAGAGGCATATAAAGAGGAACTAGATATTATTAAAACTAGAAAAATATTATTTAGAGTTTTATTGATAATTTCCATCAACATACGTAAGTGTATTAATATTTTGATTGCTAGAAGATTTTGTAACATGCCCAATAACTATAGTATGAGTATGATATGAGATCAATTTGTCAACAGTACAAAATATATTAGCTTGAGCCCCTTTTAAAAATGGAATGCTGCTTAAATCCCAATTCTCATCATCAAACCTTTTGCCTTCTGTTTGAAATGAGCTGCAAAGGTTAGAGATATTTTCCTGATCCTTTGTGAGTAAATTTATGCAAAAATCAGTTCCGACTTCAATAGTGTCATGAATACCCGCAGATTTGTTTATGCAAACAAGCAAGCTTGGAGGATCTAAGGAAACAGAAGTTACCGAAGAGACAGTGATCGCACTATAACTTCCATGAGAATCAACACTTGACATAACACTAACAGAGTAAATGTAGCTTCTCATTGCTTGTCTAAAATTATCTTGTAAGCTCATGGATGAATTATACTTAGTTTAAATAACTTTTGATTATCAATTTTTAGTAAATATGCGTAACCTTCTTGCAAATAAGTGATGAAAAATAACATACGAATTTCTGGCGGCTACCTTAAGGGGAAGAAAATACCTTTTGAGTTCAAAGATACACTGAGACCAACTTCAAGCAAACTTAAAGAGATTATTTTCAATTGGTTGCAGTTTGAAATTAAAGACTTTGTCTGTCTTGATCTTTTTGCTGGTACTGGAGCTCTTGGAATTGAAGCAATATCGAGACATGCAAATAAAGTAGTTTTTGTAGAACTTAATAAAAAGAATTACTCGATATTAACAAGAAATATTAAGCTACTTGATATAAAAGATAAGTCTAAAGTGATTTTTAAAGATGCATTTGAATGGATAAAAAAGAATGATCTGTCTTATTATGATCTTATATTACTTGATCCTCCTTTTGATCAAGAATATGAATTAAAACTTCTTAAGTTACTGTCGCGTAAAAATGATGTAAAGCCGTCATGTAAAATTTACTTAGAGCATAGTAAGTTTACTATGGTAGAGATACCTGAAGAATTTAGAATCTTAAAAGATAAAAACGTTGGAGATGTAAGGGCACTTTTATTAAAGAAAAAATGAAAATTAGAATAGCCACACGAAAATCAGAACTAGCAATGTACCAAGCTAATTTTGTTGCTAACGAAATTAAGTCTAATATCAGCAATATTGAAGTTGAGTTAATTCCAATGGCATCGGAGGGAGACCAAACCGATAAACCACTTCATGAAATTGGAGGTAAGGGTCTTTTTGTCACTAAACTAGAATCTGCACTTGAGTCTAATAAAGCAGATATTGCTGTTCATAGCCTTAAAGATGTTCCTGCAAGTCTTGATCCCAAGTTCAAAATTACCAATGTTTTTAAAAGAGAATCACCCAGCGACTTACTTTTGTCTAGAGATGGCAAGTCTTTCACTGACTTTCCAAAGAATGCAACCATAGGAACATCGGGACCCAGAAGAAAGGCGCAAATAAATTATCTTAGACCAGATATTAAAACTGTTCCTGTAAGGGGTAATATTGCAACACGAATTAATAAACTTAATGAAGGTCAGTTTGATGGCTTGGTTGTTGCAAAAGCAGCTATAAGTAGGTTGAGCTTAAAACATAATTCATATGAATTTTTAATTGAAGAAATGTTACCTGCTGCATCTCAAGGTCATATAGCTATTGAGTGCCTATCTGCAAAAAAAGACGTGGTCAAATTACTTAAGCATATAGGTGACCCTATAGAGTTAATTATTGCAAATGCTGAAAGATCATTTGTTGCTGCAATGGGTGGTAATTGTCTATCTCCAATTGCAATCCTCTGTGAAGATTTAAATGGGGTTATAAAAATTTCTGGTAAAGTTCTCTCCAATAAAGGTGATAAATTGATTTATAAGGAAATAAAATCTTCTATAAAGAATATCAATCAAGATATTATTTCATTTGCCGATGATTTTATTTCTGAGGGTGCAAAATCTTTAATATGTGAATGATGATTATTAATACAAGACCAGAAAAACAATCAGCTCAATTAAAGAGCCTAGCTGATGATGAAGGAATTGAAATTAGACACATCCATCTTTCTCAAACTAAATTTAAAAACCTACAATCAAACTCTATTCAAAAATTAGAGAATATAAGTTCATATAAAAATATAATTTTTACTAGCCAAAATTCAGTTACAAATGGGCTTAAGATTCTTGAATCTTTCTGGAGGATAGATTTACTTAATCATAATTTTTTGACAACAGGACCAGCTACATCTAATAAATTACTAAAAAAAGGTATTAAGTCAGTATTTCCTGATAATTTTTCATCCAAAGGAGTTCTAAACTTAGTGCGTAATAATTTTCCAGGGAAAAGTCTTCTATTTTGTGGCGATAATTCAAATGGGTTTCTTCAAAAGGAGCTTGGAGAAGATATTGAAGAAATTGTCTGCTATGAAATAAATTACCTAATTAAAGAAGTAAAAAAAATAACAAAAGATAGGGAAATAATTCTAATTTATAACTTTGGTACTATAGAGTTTTTAATCAATCACTTGAATAATGATATTTTAGAAAACAAAGTCTTCGTAGTAGCATCAGAAAATATTAAACAAAAAATAGAAAACGAATCGAAGCGGTTAGAAATTTATGTTTCATCTAAACCAACTGATAAGATGATGATGTCTATGGCTAAAAACTTTATCTAGTTTTCTTACCATTACCCCCCTTCATTGAAGTAAAGAATTCATCATTTGTTTTATGTGATTTTAACCTATCAATTAAGAATTGAATTGATTGAGCATCTTCCATATCATCTAAAATCTTTCTTAGAACCCACATTCTTTGAAGCTCATCTTCAGCAGTTAAAAGATCTTCTCTTCTAGTTCCAGATCTTCTGATATTGATAGCAGGATATATTCTTTTCTCAGCTATTTTTCTTTCGAGATGAATTTCCATATTGCCGGTACCTTTGAACTCCTCATATATAACTTCATCCATTTTTGATCCAGTTTCAACAAGTGCGGTAGCAAGAATAGTTAAGCTGCCTCCTTCTTCAAGGTTTCTTGCAGCACCAAAAAATCTTTTAGGTCTTTCAAGAGCATTAGAATCAACACCACCACTAAGAATTTTTCCAGATGCAGGCTGGACTGAATTATATGCTCTTCCAAGACGCGTAATAGAATCTAATAAAATAACCACATCTTTTTTATGCTCTACAAGCCTTTTTGCCTTTTCAATAACCATGTTTGCAACTTGTACATGTCTTGTAGGTGGCTCATCAAAAGTACTAGCAACTACTTCTCCTTTTACAGTTCTTGACATTTCAGTGACCTCTTCAGGTCTTTCATCAATTAAAAGTACAATAAGCTCTACCTCTGGATTATTACTTTTAATAGAATGAGCAATACTTTGAAGCATTAGTGTTTTACCGGCCTTAGGAGGCGATACGATTAAACCACGCTGACCCTTACCAATTGGAGCAATTAAATCAATTATTCTAGATGAGAGATCTTCATTAGACCCGCTTCCTTGTTCCAAAATTAACCTTTCATTAGGAAATAAAGGTGTTAAATTTTCAAATAGAATTTTATTTTTGGTATTTCTTGGCTCTTCACCATTGATAGTGTCGACTTGAATTAAAGCAAAATAACGTTCTTTATCTTTTGGAGTTCTTATTTTTCCTGCAACTGAATCACCCTTTCTGAGACTAAATTTTCTAATTTGACTTGGTGAAACATAAATATCATCCTCTCCAGCACAATATGACCCTTCTGGTGATCGAAGAAATCCAAAACCATCATTTAATATCTCAAGCACTCCACCACCATAAATATCTACACCTTCAGATGCTTTATGCTTAAAAATTCTGAATATTATTTCTTGCTTTTTTAGCCTTCCAACATCTTCCAGGCCAAGCTCAGTTGCTATATCTACAAGCTCATTAATTGGTTTAATTTTTATTTCAGTGAGGTTCATTTAATTTTTTCCGTTCTAATAATTTAATTTTTTGTTTGTAAAAATAGGTTTGATGTAATGATGGCTTTTAAGCCTGGGGAATTAAAATGATAGTCTTATTTCTAGAAATATGCAAAGCATAATCAATTAAAACTATATGTTAGTGCTAATAAAGTCCTCTAATTGTTGTTTTGTTAGAGCCCCAACTTCAACGCCAGCAGGCTCACCATTTTTAAAAATAATTAATGATGGAATTGATCTAATACCATATTTGGCTGCAATCTCTCTGTTAGAATCTACATCCATTTTGCATACTTTCAAGGTTTCTGATTTTTCAAAAGCAATTTCTGCAACAGTGGGAGCAAGCTGTTTACATGGCCCACACCATTCCGCCCAAAAGTCTACCAGTACTGGCATTTCTGAATTTAAAACATCATTATTAAAATTTTCTTCGTCACGAATTTCTATCACTTTGCTCATTTGTTTGTTATCTCCTTGGAAATTTCTTTAGCTGCGTAAGTTAGAATTGCATCAGCTCCTGCTCTTTTGAAGCTATATAATGATTCTAACATAACATCACTATCAAGCCATCCTTTATCAATTGCTAGTTTAAGCATGCTGTATTCTCCACTTACTTGATAAGCAAAAGTCGGTATCTTAAAAGTATCTTTAATATTAGAAATTATATCCAAATAAGGCATGCCAGGCTTTACCATGACAATGTCTGCTCCCTCATTAATATCCATAGCAACTTCATGAATAGCTTCATTCTTATTCTTTGGAGACATCTGATAAGTAGCCTTTGATGATTTGCCTAAACTTGAGGCTGAATTTACTGCATCCCTAAAGGGGCCATAAAATTTTGAATTATATTTTGCAGCATATGAAAGTAAAATTGTATTCTTATAATCCATCTCATCTAATGCTTTTCTTATAAAACCAATTCTTCCATCCATCATGTCTGATGGAGCAATAATGTCTGAACCAGCCTGTGCTAGTGTTAAAGATTGTTGTTTTAAGATGTTTAGAGTCTCATCATTATCAACATAGTTATTGATTAAGAGTCCATCATGTCCATGATCGGTATAAGGATCTAATGCCACATCAGATATCAAAATGATTTCAGGAAATCTTTTCTTTATTTCACTGACAGTTTGGCACATTAAATTAGATGAATTCAGAGCCTCGTCTCCTTTGCTATTTTTTTTTGATTGCTCAATGACAGGAAATAACGCTACTGTATTGATATCATGCTCCAGCAATGCCTCAATCTCTGAGAGAATAGAATCTTCGCCATGTCTACAAATGCCAGGCATGCTTTCTATTGGCTCAGTGCCACTTAATCCCTCTTTTATAAATAATGGTTGTATTAAATCATTTGTAGATAATTCAAACTCAGATATAAGATTTCTTATATTTGAATTTAAGCGCATTCTTCTAAGTCTGCTATTAGGAAATTTTCTTTTAAAATACATTTTTAATCTGTTACCGCTCCAAGGCTTGCTGATTTTACATTTCTTGCAAATTTAGCTAAAACTCCTTTTTTTGGCGGTACCTTAGGATTAACCCATTTACCAAGCCTGCTTGAAATCTCAGCTTCTGAAATATTGAGCTCTAGTTTATCTGAATTTGCATCAATTAATATTGAATCGCCATCTTCAATTATTGCTATTAACCCTCCATCAGCTGCCTCTGGTGTTATGTGACCAACAACAAATCCATGAGTTCCACCTGAAAAACGACCATCGGTAATGAATGCAACTTTATCTCCAAGACCCTGACCCATGATTGCAGAAGTTGGCTTTAGCATTTCACGCATTCCAGGACCTCCTTTAGGTCCTTCATATCTTATTACTACAACATCGCCAGCTTTTATAGATTTTGATAGGATGGCTTCCACTCCTTCTTCCTCTGAGTTAAAAACTCTAGCACTGCCCTCAAAGGAAGTTCCTTCTTTTCCAGTTATTTTTGCAACTGCTCCCTCTTTAGCTAAATTTCCATACAGAATTCTAAGGTGGCTATTTCTTTTTATGGGATTATCAAATGCTTTAATTATGTCTTGATTATTTTCATATGGCATAACTGAAGAAAGATTTTCTGCTAAGCTCTGACCAGTTACAGTTAGGCATTCTCCGTGCAGCAATCCTTCTTCAAGAAGAGTTTTCATTAGTGGCTGAATGCCTCCGTTAGCATTAAGTTCAGACATGTAATGAGAGCCAAAAGGTTTAAGATCTGCCATAACTGGAGTTTTTTTACCTATTCTTGTAAAGTCATCAAGCTCTAAATCAACACCAATTGCATCAGCCATGGCTAATAAATGAAGGACTGCATTTGTTGAACCACCTAATGAGATAACCATAGTAATTGCATTTTCAAATGCTTTTTTAGTCATAATATCTGAAGGTTTTATATCTTTTTCTAATAAGTTCATTATTGCTTCACCAGCTTTTGAGCAATCATTTTCTTTATCACTAGAAATAGCATCTTGACTGCTACTTCCAGGGAGACTCATACCTAATGCCTCAATAGCAGATGCCATAGTATTAGCTGTATACATACCTCCACACGATCCAGGGCCCTTCACAGATATTTTTTCTACATGTATCAATTGAGACTCATCCAAATCACCCTTTGAAAACTCTCCAGTTTTTTCACATACAGTAACGTAATCAGTATTTTCCTTACTAGGCTTTATTGAACCACCGTATATAAATATAGATGGCCTATTCAGTCTTGCCATGCCAATAATACATCCAGGCATATTTTTATCACAACCACCTACTGCTATGACTCCATCATAACCAAGACAACCTACAACAGTTTCTATAGAGTCTGCTATTACCTCTCTTGATACAAGTGAATATTTCATTCCTTGCGTTCCCATAGATATACCATCCGAAACAGTAATAGTATTAAAAAGAACTCCTTTTCCTCCGGAGCTATCAACTGATTGTTCAACAATTTCTGAAAGTTGATTGATGTGCATATTGCATGGAGTTACCTTGGCTCCTGTTGAGGCAATTCCTACAAATGGTTTTGTGAAATCTTCAGAAGTAAAACCTACACCTCTTAACATTGATCTAGATGCTGCTTGATTTGGACCGTCTACAAGCTCTTTTGAATATTTTCTATTTGTCATATTAATAATTTTAAATTATTCAGAGGCATACTTTAATGCAGCATTAAGGAGTTTCTTAGTATATTCTTTTTCAGGTTTTTCAAAAACTGCATGAGAAGGTCCTGATTCAACGATTTCACCATTCTTCATAACAAAAATAAAATCTGACATAGATCTAATAACTTTTAAGTCATGACTTATGAAAAGATAAGTTAGGCCATATTCATTTTGAATATCCTTTAATAGTTTAATAACTTGAATTTGAATAGATCTATCAAGAGCAGAAGTTGGCTCGTCAAGAATCATAAATGCAGGATTCATGATTAAAGATCTTGCAATTGCAATTCTCTGTCTTTGACCACCTGAAAATTCATGTGGATATTTATTTTTAGCTGTTATTTCTATCCCCACATCACCTAAAACTTTATCAATCTTCTCATTCCTTTCTTTTTTTGAAAGTTTAAAATGGACTCCTAATCCTTCTCCAACTATTTCACCAACTGTCATTCTTGGAGACAAAGAACCATAAGGATCTTGAAATACAATCTGAACATTTTTTTTCAACTCTTTATTTTCTTTTTGTGAATTTAAATTGATATTTTTTCCATTAAATTTGATATCCCCTTCATAGGCAACTAAATTTGCTATAGCTTTGCCAAGTGTTGATTTTCCGGATCCAGATTCACCAACAAGGCCAATAGTTGTATTTTTATAAATGTTAAATGATGTATTTTTAACAGCATGAAAAGAATTTTTTCTAAAGAAATTGGCTGAAGGTATTGAATAAAAAACATTCAAATTATCAATTTCAATTATTGGCTCATCGCTAAAAGGTTTTTCTATTTTTGGCTGGGGCTCTGCATCTAATAATTTTTTTGTATATTCATGGGATGGATTAGCAAATACTTCAATAGTATTTCCTTTTTCTACAATCTCACCATCCTTCATAACGCAAACGTTATCAGAAAATTCTTGAACTAAGCCAAGATCATGAGTGATAAATAGTATGGACATGCCTAGTTCGCTCTTCAGTTTAGACATAAGATCAAGTATTTGGGCTTGAATAGTTACATCAAGAGCAGTAGTAGGCTCGTCGGCAATTAATAGCTCTGGTTTATTAACAAGAGCCATAGCGATCATTACTCTTTGACGTTGCCCGCCAGAAAGCTCATGTGGATAGGAGTAAAAACGCCTTTCAACATCATCTATTTCTACAAGCTCCATTAGTTTTTTAGCTTCATCTATTGCTTCTTTTTTTGCTTTATTTGAATGTAGTAGAATGGATTCAGTAATTTGATTTCCAACCCTGTGATAAGGGTTCAATGAAGTCATTGGCTCCTGAAATATCATAGATATAATATTCCCTCTCAGAGAAAGAAGTTTTTCATATTTAGCATCTATAATTTCATCTCCATTAAATTTTATGGAAGATTCCTTAGAATAAGAGGCTTGAGGTTTTTGAAGTAATTGAAGTATAGACATAGCTGTTACTGATTTACCAGAACCTGATTCACCAACCAATGCCATTGTCTGATTTCTTTCAATATCAAAACTAATATCATTTACAGCATTAAAAACACCATCTCTGGTTGAAAAATTAATGCTTAAATTATTTACTTCTAAAATTTTACTCATAGTATTTTTTTGTATTCTTTTAAAAAATCCTCAACAGCAGTTTGTGCTGCTTTCAACCTAGTCATTGATGCAAAACCATGAAACATTGTTGGATAATGTAATTGTTTCACATTATGTTTACCTTTATGCAATAAATATGCATATATTTCTCCATCATCACATAATGGATCAAAGCCTCCGGTAACAATTATCGTGGGTGGTAGAGCTTTTTCAAAATCAAATTCAAAGAGGTTGAAGGTTGGATTAATATTATCTGCTTCGGAGCTTCTAAACTTATCCCAAAACCAAATCATATTATCTTTTGTAAGTAAGTAACCTTCTGAAAGAAGCTCATAGGACTCTGAGGAGCAAGACGGATCACACATTGGATATATTAGAAGCTGGCTTCCTGGTATATCCATATCTTCATTAGAGAGATGATGAACTAACGATGCAGCCAAGTGTGCACCAGCACTATCTCCACATACTGAAATGTCTTTAGGTTTATAGCCTTTTCCTAAAAGCCATGCATATGCCTCTAATGCGTCATCAAGGGATTCAGGATAACTATTCTCTGGTGCCAATCTATAGTCTAAAGAATAAAATTTTACTCCAATATTATCTGACATATATGAAACCATATCATCATGACCATCAACAGAACTTAAGACATATCCTCCCCCATGAAAATATAGGACTGCTTTTTTTTCATCTAACTTTGAAGGCTGATATTCCCTCAGAAGCAGTTGATGATTTGGTAAAATATGATTTATTTTGTTAACTTCTCCTAAAGGAGTTAAAGATAATTTATTTTTTTTTCTTTTCTCATTAAGAAGCTTTCTTGTCTCGGCAATTTCAGTGTCTAAAAGAATGGATAGATTAGTCTTTGGAAATACTGATAACAATGCGGCAGATTGTGCATCAAATTGATGTCCTCTTATTATTTTTCTTTTTTTAAAAAAAAATATCTTTAAAAGCCATTTAGGCACATAAAAGAAAAATTTTAATAGTAAAGTCTGAAGCATAGGTTTTTATCTAGCATGTTATTTAATAATCTCTTTATTTTAACTTCTTTGGGGTTTATTCTTTAGTCTATATGACTATTAGATTAATAATTATACTACTATCCAATTTAATTGCAGTTGAATTATATTCATCCAGCCTTTTTGAAAATCAAAATAAAATTCCAGTAGCTGAAGAGGTATTCAAGCTATCAATTAATAATAAGGACGGAGAAGTTTTCCTCTCGTGGAACATAAAAGATGGCTATTATATGTATTTGCAAAGTATAGAACTTAAACATAATGAAAAATCAATACCATTTGACATATTGGAATCTAAAGAAGAACTATATACAGATGAATTTTTTGGAGAAACTAAAATTCTTAAAGATAGCTTTAAGATAAAAGCTGAATTAAATTCTTTGTTGAACTTATTAGATGTTTTTATATACTACCAAGGATGCTCAGAGGCTGGCTTTTGTTATCCAGTTCAGAAAAATAAAATCTATTAAAAATCCTATAAAATCTGTAAATTTCTGTTAAAATCATTCAAAATGAAAATATTGCTTATTAATGGACCAAATTTAAATCTTCTTGGCATGAGAGAGTCTGAGATATATGGCAATAAGTCATTAAAGAATGTTGAAAAGGATTTGATAGATCATGCAACTGTAAATGGGAGTTCTCTTTTAACTTTCCAGAGTAATGCAGAGCATGAAATAATTGAATCAATTCATAATGCTATTGCACAAAAAATAGATTTTATAGTTATTAATCCTGCGGCATATACTCACACCAGTATTGCTATTAGAGATGCTTTGCTTGCTGTTCAGATTCCATTCTATGAAGTCCATCTTTCTGATATATATTCAAGAGAAGATTTTAGGCATTTTTCATATTTATCAGATATTGCTGAGGAAGTTATTACAGGGATTGGAGTTAAAGGATATGAAGAGGCTATTACAAAAGGAATATTAAAATACAGAGGTAAATAAATGGATATTAGAAAAATTAAAAAGCTTATTGAGATGCTGCAAGAATCTGATCTCAAGGAAATTGAGGTAAGTCAGGGAGATGAGTCTGTAAGAATTTCAAGAAACAATGGTTCTCATCAAGAGTTTGTATCAACTCCAATTATCACTAAACATGAATCAGTGGTATCTCAGAAAAATGATGACGAGGTGATTGATAAAGAAAATATTTCTGGTCAAGCTGTCACATCACCAATAGTTGGAACCTTTTATAGAAGCCCTAGCCCGGATAAAGATCCTTTCATAAAAGTTGGAGATATAGTTAAAGTTGGTGACATACTATGCATTATTGAAGCCATGAAAATGATGAATGAAATAAAGTCAGAATTTGATGGAAAAATTACTAGTATTGATGTCGAAGATGGAAGTCCAGTAGAGTATGGACAAAAAATTATAACCATTAATTAAAATGAGTTACAAAGTTCTCATTGCCAATCGCGGCGAGATTGCTCTTCGAGCTATCAGAGCTTGTAAAGAGCTAGGCATCTCAACAGTTTCTGTATACTCTGAAGCTGATAAAGATTTAAAACATCTAAAATTTTCTGATGAAACTGTTTGCATTGGACCAGCTTCACCATCAGAAAGCTATTTAAATATTCCGGCAATTCTTTCAGCTGCTGAACTTACTAGTGCAAATGCAATATATCCTGGTTATGGCTTTCTTGCTGAAGATCATAATTTTGCTGAAATGTGCGAAAAAAGTGGTTTCAAATTTATTGGTCCAACCTCAGATACCATTCATAAGATGGGTGATAAAATTACTGCAAAAACTTTAGCTGAAAATTCTGGAATCCAAATTGTCCCTGGTTTTAAGGATGAAATTCCATCTGATAATGAAGAATTTAAAAAAATTGCTAGGGATATAGGTTACCCGATTATGATTAAGGCAACTGCTGGTGGTGGTGGAAGAGGTATGCGTGTTGTTGAAAGAGAAGAGGATTTAATCGGTCATGCAGAAATAACAAAACAAGAAGCAAAAAATGGATTTGGAAATGAAACAATATATCTTGAAAAATTTATTGCAAATCCTAGACATATAGAAGTTCAAATAGTTGGTGATGGAAAAGGAAAAGCAATTCACTTAGGCACTAGGGATTGCAGCATGCAAAGAAGACATCAAAAAATAATTGAAGAAGCACCAGCCCTTAATATCAATGAAGGCTCCCTAGAAAAAACTCTTAAGGCATGTGTAAATTTATGTGAAGAAATTAAATATGAAGGAGTAGGTACTATTGAATTCCTATATGAAAAAGATCAATTTTATTTCATAGAAATGAATACAAGAATTCAAGTAGAGCATCCAGTAACTGAAATGATAACAGGATTTGATTTAGTTAAGGCTCAGCTCAGAATAGCTCTAGAAATGCCAATTGAACTAGATCAAAATGATATAAGCTTTCATGGCCATTCTCTAGAATGCAGAATTAATGCAGAAGATCCTGAGACCTTTCAACCATCTCCAGGAACAATAACAAAGATGCATACAGCTGGTGGCTTTGGAATAAGGTACGATTCTCATATTTACGGAGGATATAAGGTACCGCCTTATTATGATTCATTATTGGCCAAGATTATCACACAGGCAAACTCAAGGAGCTCTGCTATAAAGAGAATGCTTAGTGCGCTTGATGAATTTTTTATTGAAGGAATTAAAACCAATCATCCTCTTCATCAGAAAATTCTTCAAGACAAAATATTTAAAGAAAATAAACATACTATTAATTACCTTGAAGGTGAGTTCTTGAAAAATGAAACCTGAATATAATCCAACAGAAATTGAACAAAATATCCAACGTGAGTGGATAGAAAACAATACATTCAAAGCAACGCCAGATGATAGAGAGAAATTCTATTGCTTATCAATGTTTCCCTATCCATCAGGAAAGCTTCATATGGGCCATGTAAGGAATTACACAATTGGTGATGTTATATCTAGATATAAAAGAATGAATAATTTTAATGTTTTCCAACCTATGGGTTGGGATGCTTTTGGTCTTCCAGCAGAAAATGCTGCAATTGCTAATAAAGTGAGTCCAAAAGATTGGACAAATCAAAATATTGAGCATATGAAACAACAACTTATTTCATTAGGCTTGGGTTATGACTGGTCCAAGGAACTTCGAACATGTGAGCCTGAATACTATAAATGGGAACAATTAATATTTAAAAAGTTTTATGACAAAGGACTGGTATATAAGAAAAAATCAATGGTCAATTGGGATCCGGTTGATGAAACAGTTTTAGCAAATGAACAGGTCATAGATGGGAAAGGTTGGAGGTCTGGTGCACAAGTTGAGATTAAAGAAATTGATCAATGGTTTATAAAAATTACAGACTATGCCGATGAGCTCTTAACGTCCTTAGATGAGGTTGATTGGCCTGAAAATGTTAAAACCATGCAAAGAAATTGGATTGGTAAATCTCATGGAGCTGAAATTAAATATGAAATTGAGGACTCTGATGAATGCCTAACTGCATTCTCAACAAGGCCAGATACAATTTTTGGAGTATCATTTTTAGCCATCTCTCCTAATCATGCTATATCACTAGATCTTGCAGATAAAAATGAATTAATAAAGGACTTCTTAGATAAGTGCAAAGAAGTTAAAGCAGCTGAAGCGGATATGGCCAAAGCTGAAAAGCTTGGTATAGATACAGGACTATTTGTTCTTCATCCAATAACAAAGAAGAAAATTCCAGTATGGATTGGAAATTTTGTTCTTCTTGATTATGGAACAGGTGTTGTAATGGGAGTCCCTGGCCATGATGAAAGAGACTTTGAATTTGCTACAAAATATAATTTAGAAATTAACCAAGTAATAATTTCTGACGAGCAAGATGAGCTACCAGTTATTCAAACTGGTAAATTAATTAATTCTGCTAAATACAATGGTAAAAGTTCAGAAGATGCTTCAATAGAAATTATTGAAGATTTAGAGAAACTAAATCTTGGAGAGCGTCTAGTTCAATTCAGATTAAGAGATTGGGGTGTTAGCAGGCAAAGATATTGGGGATGCCCTATCCCCGTTGTATATGAAAATGGCGAGCCTCGAATTCTTGATGAAAAAGACCTACCAGTGAAGTTGCCTGATTTAAAAGAAAATTCACCTCCTATTCCACTTAGTCAAAATCAAGATTTCTATAATTTATCAAATGAATTAAAAAGGGAAACAGATACCTTTGATACATTTATGGATTCATCTTGGTATTACGCCAGATTTACCTCAGCTGATAATAATGATGATATGTTTGATAAAAATTCAAAATATTGGCTGCCAGTTGATTTGTATATTGGTGGTATTGAGCATGCCATACTGCATCTACTTTATTCAAGATTTTTTCATAAGGCATTAAGAGATATGGATCTCGTTGAGGGCAACGAGCCATTTAAAAAACTTCTTACCCAAGGGATGGTTCTTAAAGATGGTGCCAAGATGTCTAAATCAAAAGGTAATACAGTTGACCCACAGTCTTATATAGAGAAATATGGTGCAGATACTGTAAGACTATATATGATGTTTACTGCTCCACCTGAGCAGAGTTTAGAGTGGTCAGAATCATCTGTAGAAGGCGCCTCAAGGTTTATGAAAAAAATATGGAGTCTTGTCAATGAAAGAAAATTTGAGCAGATAGATGAGCCACTAAGTCTTTCAGAAGAAGAAAAAGGTCTAAGAAGAAAAGCTCATAGCACTCTTAAAAAAGTGACAAGTGATTTTGAGACAAGATATTCATTTAATACAGCTATTGCTGCAATCATGGAGTTGGTAAACTTTATACCAGAGTCCTTTAAGCAAGATAATGCCTCGGCTTCAAATAAATTTTGCCTAAATGAAGCAATAGTTATTATCCTGAAGACCCTCAACCCTATATCTCCTCATATTTCACAGCATTTATGGAAAGGTTTTTATTTTGATTTCTTAGAAGAAGATATTGAGTCATCATGGCCTATTCTCAGAGAAGATTTATTAGAGGTTTCTGAATTTAACTTAATTGTTCAAGTGAATGGTAAAGTAAGAGGCAAAGTGATGGTAGATAAAAATCTTGAGCAAAAAGATCTAGAACCCATTGCATTAAGAATTGAGAATGTTGCTTCAACAATAAGCAATACTCCTATTAAAAAAACTATTTACATAAAAGAAAAGATAATAAACTTTGTAATCTAAGAATTAATCTTTGATATATGCGCTTCCTATAGATACTATTAATGCATGAAACTAAAATCTCTTTTTTTATATATTTTTGTACTAATATCTTTTAGTAGCTGCCAATTTAATCAATTAATTATAGAAGAATCTAAAAAGAATTTATTTTCTTTAGACATAGAAAATAGTATTCCAGTATCATTTGAGCAAAAGCTAAAATTTATATTTAATTCAGAAAATAATAAGAATAAACAAGGTCAAATTCTTTTAAAAAACTACATTTTTAGTAAGTATGACATTTATGGAGGGCCTTCCTTAAGATCTCTTGAAGGCGAGCTAAGATTAGAGATAGATATAAGCATCTATGCAAACAAGCAGATTAATAAGAAGCTGGTAGTCTATAAGAGATATAAATCAAACGAACTCAATCCATTTGCACAAGAGCAGATGATAAAAGCTTTGGAATCTGAAATGCAAAATGAATTAATCAAAGAAATAATATTTGAGGTGAATGCTTTTGAAATGTGATGCATTGGCAATCAAAAAGTATTTAGATAAGACTCATAATATTTTTTTTATATTTGGATCTGAAGTTGTTTTAAGAAATAATTCTAAAGATACTCTAAATAAAACCCTTTCAGAAAAAGGGTATAAAGAAAAAACAATTATTAATAAGGAAGATTTCGATAAAATAGAACAAACTATTATAGAAAATGCTTCCGGGTCATTATTTGGGTCAAAGATAATTATTGAAATTAATCATGATCAAGGAAAAATTCCAGATCAAATTATTAAATTATTTCAAATAGAAAAAATTAATAAAATGGATAATATTGCAATAATTATTAATTCGAATAATGAAAAATTAAATTTTAAAACTAAATGGGTTAAAGCTATGGATGAATTAGCTCTCATTATTGATTGTAAAAAACTAAAATCTTTTGAAGAAAGAATTTGGCTAAAACATCAGCTTGCATTTATTTCTGAGAAGGATAGGCCTGATTTAATTCAAAATATATCAGAAATGAACTCAGGAAATCTAGTTGCTCAACATAATGAGGTAAAACTTTTAAAGTTGACCTATATAGAAGGAGATTTAAAAGGAAGAAGTTCTTCAATTGAATCTGCTGAATTTATGCCATTTGAACTTGAAGATGAAATTATTTCTAGAAATACAAAGAAAGCTTTAAAAATAATACATTCAATTAAGTCTTCTGAAGATCATTATGCTCCTCTGCTGGTATGGATAGTGGGAAAAATCATTAACAGTGCTGCAGATGCAAGGCAAAGTAAAAATCCAGTTAATAGTTTAATCAAGTCAGGAGTTTGGAGTAATAAAACATCTGAATATATGAACTTTATTAAAAATCATAAACTTCAGAGTTTGATAGCTCTTCAAAAAAACATATTTGAACTTGACCTAGCCAATAAAGGTTTAAGTGAAAAAAATTTCTGGCATGAGCTTGATAATATTGTAGTCAGGTTAACTGCTAAGTAAGAAATTTCTTATTAAAAATTTCTTCGCTATTCTTAAATAAAATATTATAAATATCCAAATCAGATTCTAGATTAATTATTTTAGAAATTGGTGCCAGACCTTTAGTGGAACTTGTTAGCCAAGCACAAGATGCCCTAGATAGATCATTTAATGTAAAATTTTCTTCAATGACTTCAATGCCATTGAGATTCAATTCATTAATCAATAAAGCTCTTGTAATACCCGGAAGAATATTCCCGTTAAGGGCTGGGGTGCAAACTGTATTATCTTTTACAAAGAATAAATTAGATGCGCCGCCTTCGGTAAGAAGGCCATTTTTGTGCATAATTACTTCATCACATTCATCTTCTTTTGCTGAATTCATGCTCATAACATTTCCAAGGAGTGACGTTGATTTAATATCACATCTGGCCCACCTTATATCGTCACATATGGATACTCTGAGAGGTTTCCATTCAAATAAATGCGCTTTTACATAACCAAAAGTTTCAGTTGCTAGATTTTGTTCATGGATATGAGATCTCAATGGGTCTACTCCTCTTGTAACCTGATAATAAACATAGCCATTATTAAATCCACAGGATGAAATTAATGTATTTATCTCATTTGAAGTTTTTTCTAAATCTAAGCTAATTGATAATTCATTAGAGGAAAAATCCAATCTCTTTATATGTGATTCGAATGCTATAGGTTTTGAATTAAAAAATGGTATGACCTCATAAACACTATCTGAGAAGGTATAAGCTCGAGAGAAGGGAGATACTTTTATATTCTCTACATCATCAAAGGAGCCATTAAAAACTCCTTTAATTTGAGTCATCGCCAGCAAGACCGAATAAGCTAAATACCCAAAGTACGAACTTTGACCACATTCTTCCAAAAAATCCTTTTGCCTTTATATCCTTTAAAGCAACCAAATCTGCAACCAAAACAACTTCCTCATTGCTAATTATTTCAAGAGTTCCAACTTTTTGACCCATTTCAATTGGAGCTTGGATATTATTATTAACCTTATAGATCGTATTAACATCTTTAAAACTTGTTCTAGGCAAAGTGATAGAAATGTCTTGCAGTACACCAACTCCAAGCTTTTTCTCTTCGCCGCCCCATATGGTAATACTCTGATACTCTTTTTTTGCGCTTAACATTTTCTGAGTTGAATAAAATCTAAATCCATATTCAAGAAGTCTTTGAGACGATAGAAAACGGTCGTTATCTGATTTACTTCCTGCCACCACAGTAATCAATCTCATTCCACCTCTTTTGGCAGAACCAACAAGACAATAACCAGCAGCTTCTGTATGGCCTGTCTTAACCCCATCAGCAGAATCATCTCTCCATAAAAGCTTATTCCTATTTAACTGCTTGATATTATTAAAAGTGAATTGCTTTTGCTTGTATAAGGCATATTCTTCTGGAAAATTATTAATATAGTTTGATGTAAGGTTAGCTAGATCTTTTGCTGATGAAAAGTGATTATCATCAGGTAACCCAGTTGCGTTTTGAAAAATCGTATTATTCATACCTAAAGAAGAGGCATAAGCATTCATTAAATCAACGAAGCCTCTCTCAGTACCGCCTGCATATTCTGCTATTGCAACAGAGGCGTCATTTCCTGATTGAATCATAATTCCTTTTAAAAGATCAGACACACTTACTTTTTTTCCAGCTTCTATGAAAGTCTTTGATCCTTTCATTCTCCATGCTTTTTCACTAATTAAAACCTCATCCTCTGGAGATATGAGTCCATTTGCTATTTGGTCAGCTACAACATAACTTGTCATAATTTTTGTCATGCTGGCTGGCTCTATTTCCAATTCAGAATTATATTCTGCAATCACCGTATTGGTATTTGGTTCTATTAAAATATAACTCTTAACATCAAGCTCAGGAGCGTCTGGAACAAAACTTTGTGATTCAACAAATACTGAAATTGATAATAGTGTAAATAATAGTTTCTTCATTTTTTTAACTCTTCTGATAAATAGTAAACGGCCATTGCATAAAAGTGACTTATATTATATTTCGTTATTGCAATAAAGTTATCATCGCCAATAAAAAATAACTCATTATCTCCTTCTATAAAACTTAAAGGTATAAATTTTGATACCGAACTATTTGGTTTAAATATTTTTCTAACATTGTTAGGATAAGTTACGGTAACTATTTCTCCATCTCTTTTCCAACCATGTACATAAAGGTAGTTCGCCACACTACCAATTGCATCATCTACAGAATTAAATAAATCTGCATAGCCATCTCCATCATAATCAATAGCATAAGCCCTGTAACTGGATGATATGAATTGCCCGAACCCCATTGCTCCAGCATATGAGCCTTTCACTTCTTCTATATTAAGCTCATTCTCTCTTGTTAAGAGAAAGAATTTTACAAGTTCACTCCTAAAGAACTTTGCTCTTCTGGGATAGTCAAAACCAAGTGTTAAAAGACTATCAATAACTCTATAGCTTCCTTGAATTTTGCCATATCTTGTTTCAACACCAATAATTGCTGTAATTACTTCTTTTGGGACCCCATATTCCTCTTCAACCCTTTTAAAGGTCTCAAGATTATCTTGTATAAATTTTTTACCATTGGCGATTCTTTTTTCTTCAATAAATATATTTTTATATCTATCCCAAGTTAAGGTAAATTCTGCTGGGCTTGAAATTGATTCAATTATTTTTTGCTGTTTGTTTGCATTCGAGAGAACTTTCTCAACGAACTCTCTTTCAAAGTTGTGTTCTTGAACTAACTCTTCTATTAATGCAGCCGCATCAGGATGTGATAAATAATTTGCTGATGTCTCTAGACTGAAAAGAGTAAGTAAAAGTATAAAATATTTCATCTTTGCATTAACTTTTTATGTGTTGCCATTGATATTATTATTCCAAAAGCTAGATAGAATGATAGCAAAGATGAGCCTCCTTTGCTTATAAATGGTAAAGGCATACCAACAACTGGTATAACGCCAACCACCATTGCTAAATTAATAAATAATGTTGAGGCGAAAACTAGGCTCAAGCCCCCAATAGTTAATCTACAGAATCTATCTCTTGCATTGAATGCTAAATATAAGCATCTCACTAATATGAAAAAGAACACGGAAAGAAGAATGCAAACACCAATAAATCCAAATTCCTCCGCTATAACAGCAAAGATAAAATCTGTTTCAGTCTCAGGTAAAAAATTAAGGTGGGCTTGTGAGCCTTCTTGATAACCCTTGCCATTGATTCCGCCTGATCCAATAGCTATTTTTGACTGTGTGATGTTCCAAGATGTGCCATATGGATCTGAATCAGGACTAAAAAAAGTTAATACTCTTTGACGTTGAAATGGAGCAAGAAAGTTATTCCATAAAAAGGGTAACGATAACAAAAATATTCCTGCAGCTGATCCAATAAACCTCCAACTTAAACCAGCTAAAAACAAAACATATCCTCCAGACATGAATACAACGAGACCTGTTCCCAGATCTGGTTGCCATGCTACTAGAGCAAAAATAAATCCTATTAATATCAAGGCAATAAATGTGTGCTTAGTATCAATTGGAAGAGACTTATTATAAAGATAAGAAGATAGGAAAATTGGCAGTGCTATCTTGATAATTTCAGAGGACTGCAAAGTAAAAAATCCTAAATCAAGCCATCTTTTTGCACCATTAATTTCATTGCCAAAAACATATGTTAAAAAAATAAGTACAAATGAAAAAAGCAAGAATAAACCTGAAAAAGTTTTATAAAAGTCTGGGTCTGGCTGGCTAACTGCAAACATTAATAGCAAACCAAAGCCTACAAAGACTGCTTGTTTTGCAACAATAGTAATATTCTCTTGAGAAGCACTATATAAAAAAAATAGTCCCATTATTGATAATAGAGTTATTGCAATAAATAGATATTGGTCAAAATAAATACTGAAGTTTTTAAAATCTAATCTTTTCTTCATTCTTTTATTAACTCATTTAATACAGCTATTGCTACTGGGCCTGCAACTGATCCACCACTTTCTCCATTTTCAATAACAACACTAACTGCATATTTTGGATTAGGCATAGGTCCAAAAGCGACAATAATCGCATGATCGCGATTTCCAATATTTTTTCTTACTAGCTCATAATCTTCTTTGGTTTCTGTACTTACAAGCTCTACAGTTCCAGACTTAGCAGCTACAACATATGATTTTAGTGGTTTTAATCTTTTAGCTGTACCTTTGTAATCCTCTATGACTCCAATCATGCTTGAATGAATCTTCTCCCAGTCTGAATTATTTATACTTAGATCACTTTTAAAAGTAGTATTAATTGCAGCCTCTCCATCAATAAAAGATAAGCCCTGAATATTGCCTTTTGAAGCAAGAAATCCGGAATAGTATGCAAGTTGAATTGGAGTTGCGTTGAGGTATCCCTGACCGACACCTAGATTAACTGTGTCACCTTTAAACCATCCATAATTGAGATTATTCATTTTCCACTCAGGGGTAGGCAACAAGCCAGTATCTGGATTGAAACAATCTATGCAAACATTCCTACCAAAACCAAATTGCGCAAGATGTTCTATTAAATTATTAATATCAGACTTATAAGCAAGGGAAAAGAAAAATGTATTAGAGCTTTCAACAATAGCATCCCTCATATTAATAATGCCATGCCCTCCTTTTTTCCATCCTCTGTATATTCTTTGATCCTCTGGCAGAACAAAGAATCCAGGATCATCGAGAGTGAAGTTCCAATCAACGATTTTTTCCTTAATGCCAAATAATGCTATGGCTGGTTTTATTGTGGAAGCTGGTGAATATCTCCCTTGAGAAGCCCTATCAAAGAATGGTTTGTCTTTATCATCAAGAAGTTTTTTAAATGCTGATTGAGACATGCCATTGGAGAGACTATTTACATTAAAACTTGGGGTGCTTAAATAAGTAACTATTGCACCAGTTTGAAGATCTAATGCAACAACTGCTCCTCTTCTTTCACCCATTTGTTCAAATGCCATCTTTTGTGAATTTAGATCTAGATTAGTAAATAAGCTTTTGCCATTGATAGGTTTTTCAAAACTTATTTCTTTTAGAAGTTTTCCTGCTGCATCAACTTCATAAGATTTTCTTCCAAACAAACCTCTTAACTGCTTATCATATATATTTTCTAAGCCTGTTTTGCCTTTAATAAATCCGCCTGAGTACTTGAAGGCTGTCTCTGATTGCTTAAGTTTTTGATTTTTAAGAATCGAAGTAAGCTGTTCATCATTTACTCCGCCCACATAGCCAATTGCATGAGAAAATAAATATGGATATTTGTTCTCTCTGCTATATCTTACATCTACAAAGGCATTTCCAAATTTATGGCTTCGTACTTCAAACTTTGCTATTTCTTCATGAGATAAATTCTTTTTGATTGTGAGCTCCCTGTTATAAAGAGCTTTTTGTTTAAAATTTTTGTTTACGTTTTCGATATCTTCATCAGATAAATTAATTGTCTCAGAAAGGTTAAATATAAATTCATCAAGATTTTTTATTCTTGATGGTAGAATTATTAAGTCATATGTTGGCACATTATTTACTAAAATGTTTCCATTCCTATCGTAAATAATGCCTCGAACTGGTTGAATAAGGACTTCTTTTGTTTTGTTCTTTAATGCTGCTATTTCATAGCTAGAATAACTAGAAACCTGCAAAGAATATGTTTTATAAAGTATAAATAAAAAGAGAGCTCCAAAAAAGAAATATACTAATAGCAACCTGCCAAAGAAGCTTCTCTTTTCAATATGCCTTTCGTCTAAATCAATCATTTGTGATATGGAAGATTGTTAATAATTGAGAATGATCTATAGATCTGCTCTACAAGAACAATTTTAAAAAGCCTGTGAGGGAAAGTAAAATTTGAAACTGAAATTATTTTATGAGATTTTTCAAGGATGTCACTTGGAATTCCAAAAGAGCCGCCAATAATAAAATAAAGTTTTCTATTTTCAATCATAGATTGTTCAAAAAATTTACTGAATTGGTGATTGTTGAGTTCCTTACCCTTAGAATCCCAGCAGACAATATAGCTATTTTTATCTATTTTTGATGAGATTAACTTAGATTCAAGCCTGAGAACCTCCTCTATAGATCTTTTTGGATGCTGCTGACCTTTAACATTTATAAAGTTTAGTTTTAACTCTTTAGGCAGCTGCTTAGTATAATAATCGAGTCCTGTTATTTCCCAAGTTGAAGGCTGATTACCAACGCTAATTATGGTTAATATCATCTAGTTCTACGAATCAATGAGTGTATTTTCACCCCATAGACCTTCTAAGTCATAAAACTCTCTGATTTCATTCTTCATAATATTAACAACTACTTCCCCACAATCTACTAAAATCCAGCCCGATTCTATTTTACCCTCTACTCCCAATATACTAATTTTATTGGCTTTAATTTCTTCAACAAGCTTTTCAGATAATGACTTAGCATGTCTATTTGAATTTGCAGTTGCAATAATAATATTATCAGCAAAGGATGAGATTCCTTTAATATCGAGTGAAAGAACATTCTCTGCTTTATTGTCACTGAGAGTCTCAGTACAGATATCATTTAAGGCTTTGTTTGACAAAATATTGTAAGTTTTTTAAATACTAAAATTTATTTTTTAGTCCTTGCTATACTAAATCATTATTAAATAAAAAGGTGGGTAATTATCGAATTTAATAGTCTAAATACTATCATGATTTTTTTTGAGTCATATAAAACTCTTATACTTTGGCTTAGTTCTGTATCTTTATTTATTTTTTTATTTAGTCTCGTGAGTATGAGATGGCTAGCGGGCTTGATACCAAGTGACTACTTCATTAATAAAGAGGAGTCTTCATTCAAAAAGAAGAATTTTTTTCTGTGGTGCTTGGTCTTATTAATAAAAAATACCATAGGGTACTCACTAATTATTGGAGGAATTATGATGCTAGTTTTACCTGGTCAGGGACTCTTTACAATTATTATTGGTCTGATGCTCAGCAATTATCCAGGAAAATACTATATTGAAAAAAGGTTTATAGAAATTCCAGCTATTTTTAAATCCATCAATTGGCTTCGAGCAAAATCCAATAAGGCACCAATTATTCTTAAATAAAATGGTCTAAGCAGTAGAAATTCTTTCGATATAATCAGAAAGGATTCTCATTCTTTGAGTTGCATCAAATGCTTCAAGTAATTTTTGTTTCTCATCTGAGCTAAGGGGTATTAATCCAGCTAAGTGATAAGCAACTGAGTCAGCAGAACTAAAATCAACGTTCATTGGAAGATCGCTTATTCTAGGATGCTTGATAAGTTGAGTAAGGATACTAGAAATTTCAGGGTATTCTGCTAATACAGCTTGATCATCAACTTCTGGATCAATTTCAGGTTTTGTATCTGCAATATGTAAGCCATCTTCTAATTGAAAAATATTATTAATAACAACTTTGTTAATAGATTTTACGGTTATGCCCAGCAGGCCATTTGGTAAGTTATTAAAATCTATAATTTCAACAAAGGTGCCTTTTTTTGAAAAAGAAAAATCATGATCATTGTCAGAGTTTGAACTTAATACAATAACGAAGCCATGATTTTCAGATAAGCAAGTTTTAACCATCTGAATGTACCTTGGTTCAAAAATTTGAAGAGATTGAATGCTACCAGGAAGTGCAACAATGCCTAGGGGAAAAACTGGTAAGTTACTTTTTTTCAAGAGAATTTATAATTGGTTTAAGTATTTTTTGGCTATCTTTATTAGTCATTAAAACAACAACATCATAATCTGAAATCAAGTTTATTGCAGAAGAAATAAAATCTTCACCATTATTAAATTGAAGAATATTATCAGCATCTTTTAATACATCATTATGATCTAGCCAAATTGAATGATTTAAAGATTGAACAGCGCCCACTAAAGACAAGCCATGAGATCCGGAGGCCATAGTATTTGAGCCCAACTCTATCAATCCAAGAATTTTCTTTGTTGGGTATTTCAATCTTAGAGCATCGGAACTAAGCTCTATTGCTGTTGGATGGTGTGCAAAGTCATCATAAATTTCTATACCATCAAAATTACCTTTAAATTCCATTCTTCTCTTAACGCCATTAAAACTTTTCAATGAGTTTAGAGAGTCTTCGATTTCAATACCATCTGTTTTTGCAGCTAGGACTGCTGCAATATAATTCTTAAAATTATGTTCCCCAATTAAGGGAAGCTCATTTAATGAATATCTCTTTTCTTTATAAACCAGTACCTTATTCAAATAATCAGCTTTAATAGCACCATTATTGATAACTATTTCATGCGACCAAACACCCATATTAATTAAATCTTTAGAGTTTTTATCATCACCAAAATAGATAATATTTCCATCTGATGGAATTATTTTTATTAGGTGATGAAATTGTCTTTTAATGTCATCAAGATTATTAAAAATATCTGCATGATCAAACTCCATATTATTAATAACTATAGTGCTTGGTGAGTAATGGATAAATTTTGATCTTTTATCAAAAAATGCAGAATCATATTCATCAGCCTCAATAACAAAAGTTTTATCAGAACCAAGTGATGCTGATCCAGTTATGTTGTTAGATATTCCGCCAACCAAAAACCCAACATCTCTGCCCTGCTTTAACAAAATGTGTGTAAGCATATATGAGGTAGTGGTTTTGCCATGCGTGCCTGATACAGCCAAAACTTTTTTCTCTTTTAAAATCTCTCCAAGCATCTCTGGACCAGACTTAAAAGGAAGAGAATTAGATAGAATATGCTCAACAGAATCGTTTCCTCTTGAAAGAGCATTTCCAATAATATACAAATCAGCATCTGGTAAATTCTCAACTCTATAACCCTCTATCATTTCTATATCAAAATTTTTGAGATAGTCTGACATTGGAGGATAAAATTGAATATCTGATCCGGATATCACATGCCCTGACTCTTTAAGTATCTGCGCAAGTCCTCCCATGAAGGTTCCGCAGATTCCTAGAATATGTATACGCATATTAGTTATAATACTTTACATATATTTATTTCAATACTTTTGTGGAGAAAAAATGAAAAAAAATGCATTTTATGCGCAATCTGGCGGGGTAACTTCGGTTATTAATGCAACAGCTAGCGCTTTAATATTAGAAGCAAGGAAACATAAAAATATTGGAAAAATTTTTGCAGGTAAAAATGGAATACTTGGCGCCCTAAATGAGGATTTAATAGACACATCTAAAGAATCAATTTCGGCAATAGAGTCATTACAATCAAGAGCTGGTGGAGCTTTTGGCTCATGTAGATTCAAATTAAAAGATTTTGAGTCTAATAAAAAAGAATACAAGAGATTAATTGAAGTTTTTAAGGCTCATAATATTGGATATTTTTTTTATAATGGTGGAAATGACTCTGCAGATACAGCATTCAAGGTCTCTCAGATAAGTAAAAAATTAAACTACCCAATAAACTGTATAGCTATTCCAAAAACTGTTGATAATGACCTAGTTTTAACTGATTGCTGTCCTGGATTTGGCTCTGCTGCTAAGTATATTGCAACATCCACAATGGAAGCTTCGCTTGATGTAAAATCAATGGCTGCAACATCAACAAAAGTTTTTATACTAGAGGTTATGGGAAGGCATGCTGGGTGGATGGCAGCCTCATCTTCTCTTGCTAGAAAAAATAAAGGAGATGCTCCTCATATAATTTTATTGCCTGAAGTAATTTTTAATCAAAAGAAATTTCTAGACCAAGTAAAAAAAACTGTAAGTAGAAATGGCTACTGTGTTGTCGTTGTATCAGAGGGTCTTAAAAATAATAAAAATAAATTCCTTGCTGAAGCAGATACAAAAGATGCATTTGGTCATGCTCAACTTGGTGGAGTTGCACCTTATATTGCAAATCTAATCACAGATAAGTTAAAAATGAAAAACCATTGGGCTGTATCAGACTATCTTCAGCGAAGCGCACGCCACATTTCTTCTAAAACAGATTTAGATCAAGCAATGGAAGTTGGAATTAAAGCAATTCAATATGCCGTAAAGGGTATGAATGGTGTCATGCCAATTATTGTAAGAGGTAAGGGTAAAAAATATACTTGGAAGATTGAACCAGCACCATTATCAAAAATAGCAAACTTAGAGAAAAAATTACCAAAATCATATATATCTAAAAATGGTATGGATGTTACGCCTAAAGCAGTTGAATATTTACAGCCTCTTATTCAAGGAGAATCATTTCCTAAATTCAAAAATGGGATACCTGAAATTAAAGATTTGAAATTAGTTGAGGTAAAAAAGAAGTTAGGGCCCTGGACTTGAAAAAGATTCTAAATTTAATGTTTCGATAATTAAAGATATCTCATCTTTCAAAAGTATTTTATCTTCTTCATTTAAAAATTTACCTACTTCAATATTTTGTCCTTTAGATCTAAAGCTTAGCTTAAGTTCTTGCCTTCTATCTTTTGTAACCTCAAATGATGTAAATGACCTGAATTCCTCCCATTTATATTCTGCATAGTTGGTCCCTTTTTCTATGGTCACTAAGTCTTGTGAAAGGAATATCTTTTCTTTTTTATCACTCCATTTAAAGCTCAAATAAAAAGCAGTGAATAATATCCCTAACTCTAATCCTGCAAAAGGTAGAATGAGAGTTGCTCCTAAAAAGAAAAATATCAATGCTATACCCCCACAGACCAAAGAGATGCTAGATATAAATATTAATCTATTAACACCAACAAGTGAGCTATTTGGTTTAATAGAAATTAGGAATTTTTGATCATTTATTTTTTGAACTGAAACCACGATACAATATATTTATGAAAAAAATAATTAATGAATATGATAATTATATGGTGCCTTTTTATGCACCGGCTAATTTTGTTGTAAAAAAAGCAAAAGGTTCACATGTTTGGGATCTAAATAATCAAAAGTACATTGATTTTACTGCAGGGATTGCTGTTACAAATCTGGGTCACTCAAATAAAGATTTAATAACTGTCCTTAAAAAGCAATCAGAGGAGCTATGGCATTTATCAAACCTATATATCAATGAGCCATCTGTTACTCTTGCAAAAAAACTTTGCCAAAAATCTTTTGCCGATAAGGTATTTTTCTGTAACTCTGGTGCTGAAGCAATTGAAGCAGCAGTTAAAATAGCAAGAAAATTTTGCTCATCGAAGATTGATAAAAATAAAAATGAGGTGATCTCATTTACTACTTCTTTTCATGGTCGTACCATGCTCGGCATTGCCTTAGCAAAAGCAAAGCACCTTATTGATGGTTTTGCTCCTCTACCCAAGGGAATTAAAAATCATCCATATAATGATATTGATAATTTAGAGAATATTTTTTCAGACAAAACAGCTGCTGTGATTCTTGAATTGGTTCAATGGCAGTCTGGCATAACAAAGGCTGATAAAGCATTTATCAACAAAATAAAACAACTCTCAAAAAAGTATAATGCTGTGATTATTATTGATGAGGTTCAATCTGGTATTGGTAGAACTGGAACATTCTTCGCATACGAACAATTTGATATCAAGCCAGATATTCTTTGCTTTGCAAAAGGTATTTCGAATGGCTTTCCATTAGGTGGCATTCTTACAACTAATAAAATATCAAAATATATGACTGTTGGATCTCATGGAACTACATTTGGTGGAGGTCCAATAGCATGCTCAATTGGCAACAAAGTTGTAGATATAACTTCAAAGAAGTCATTTTTAAATCAAGTTAGAAAAAAAGAAACTAGGTTTATTAAAATATTAAATAGAATTAATACTAAGCACGATTGTTTTGAAAAGATAACTTCTGCTGGACTTTGGATTGGAGTTGAACTTAATAAAAAAAGTAATATTTCGGTTGATGACTTGATAAGAGAATCTCATCAAAATGGTTTGATGATTTTAAAGGCTAACCCAAGTACGGTTAGGTTTTCACCAAGTTTAATTATAGAAAATAAACTGATTGATGAAGGCTTAAAAATATTTGAAAAGACAATTACTGGTCTTCAGTAATATCCAACTCAACCTCTTCAACCATTTTATCTACCTTTCTATAGCCTTGAGGAAGCATATTGCCTCTTTTCGCTCTAGTTGAAATATAGTTCTCAAGATCTTTCAATTTTAATGTTAGAAACCTTTTCCCACTTTCTATTCTTAAAGAGCTAGCTTCTGAGACAAGTTGCGCATGTGTCATTGACTCCTCTTTAGCTATAAATTTAGCAGTGGGTATATTTATAATTTTATTGCCCTTTCCTTTTCCAAGAACTGGCAGCTCATCAATTTTAAAGATAAGCAATCTTCCAATATTTGATACTGCTGCAATATACATATGATCATTTCTCACTTTAATAGCTTTTAAAAGCTCAGCCTCATGTGGAATTTTCATAAACGCTTTGCCTGACTTCTTATTTGAAATCATGTTTTTAAACTCTGAAATATAGCCATAACCAGCTGTATTCATGATCATGAATTTATCTTCATCATTACCTATTAAAGTAGAAATAAATTTTACACCCGAGTCTGCAGATACTCTTCCAGAAATGGGATCTCCCATACCTCTTGCAGATGGCAAAGAATGACTTGGAAGTGAGTAAGCCTTTCCATTAGAGTCTAGGAAAACTGAAAACTGATTACTCTTTCCTCTACTAAAGTCTTGTAAAGTATCTTCTCCTCTATATGAAAGTGAGCTTGGGTCTATGTCATGACCTTTTGCACTTCTAATCCAGCCTGCAGCTGACAATACTACTGTTATTGATTCTGTGACAAGTGTTTCTTCATCTGAGAAAACCTTTGCTTGTGATGAGTCTTTAATAGGTGACTTTCTTTCTTCTCCAAACTCATTTTTAATCTCAAATAATTCATTTTTAATAAGGGTTTTAAGTCTTGTCTTAGAGCTTAAGATTTTTTCTATTTCTGTTTGCTCATCTACCAAAGTATCTCGCTCTTGTTCTAATTTAATTTGTTCCAGCTTGGCTAATTGCCTTAGTCTAATTTCAAGAATTGCATTTGCTTGAATATCAGATAATTTAAAAGCTTTAATAATATCTTTTTTTGGTTCGTCTGATTCTCTAATAATTTTTATTACTTTATCTAGATCAAGGTAGACAATTAGCAAGCCCTCAAGAATATGAAGTCTATCATTAACTTGATCAAGTCTATGTTCAAGCTTCCTAGTGACAGTATTTTTTCTAAAGACAAGCCATTCTTTTAGAAGTTCGACTAAAGAGAATACTTTTGGGCCACCTTTTAGTGAAATTAAATTCATATTGACCCTATAATTTTTTTGCAAATCAGTTGATGCAAATAAATGATTCATAACATCTTCTGCATTTACTCTATTTGATTTCAGAGTAATAACTAATCTTACAGGCTCTTTATGATCTCCTTCATCTGAAAGATCGACGACCATTGGTATTTTTTTCTTTAGCATTTGATCAGCTATTTGCTCTAAAATTTTTGAGCCAGAGGCTTGATAAGGTAAAGCATTAATTATGATTTGATTTTTATCTTGCTCCCAGAAAGCTTGTGCTTTGAAACCACCTTTTCCAGTAGAATAAATTTCTTTTAGCTCATCTTTGCTTAAAATTATCGGAGAATGGTTAGAAAAATCAGGCCCATTAACTATTTTTAATAAATCATCTAATTCTGATTTTGGATTTTCAAGAAGATGAACAGTTGCATCAATAATTTCATTTATATTATGTGATGGGATATCAGTTGCCATTCCTACAGCAATACCAGATGTGCCATTTAAAAGAATAGATGGAAGTTTAGATGGAAAAATAATAGGTTCCAAAAGAGAGCCATCAAAATTAGGCTGCCAATCAACAGTTCCAGACTTTAGCTCAGAAATTAAAAGATTTGCAAATTTGGTTAGTTTTGATTCCGTATACCTCATTGCTGCAAATGATTTTGGATCATCTTGAGAGCCCCAATTGCCCTGCCCATCAACCAAAGGGTATTTGAATGAAAAATTTTGAGCCATTAGAACCATAGCTTCATATGCTGCTCCATCTCCATGAGGATGAAATTTACCTATTACATCTCCAACAGTTCTGGCAGATTTCTTGTATTTAGAGCCAGCGTCAAGACCTAGCTCAGACATGGCATATAAAATTCTTCTCTGGACTGGCTTGAGGCCATCTCCAATATTAGGCAAAGCTCTATCAAGAATGACATACATTGCATAATTTAAATAAGACTCCTCAGCATATTGCTTAAGGCTTATAGAGTTAATCTGTTCTTGTTCTTTCATATTTATATTTTTGCTAAAGATCCTTTCTTTTCAAGCCACTCTTTTCTAGCTGGGGCATTTTTTTTAGAAAGAAGTAAATCCATCATTGAGTTAGCATTATCGCTTGAGCTAATTGATAATTGGACTAGCTGTCTAGTAGCTGGATCCATTACGGTTTCTCTCAATTGAGGTGGATTCATTTCACCTAAGCCTTTAAATCTTTGAATATTTATCTTTGGTTTACCTTTCTTCTTTTTAAATTCAGCAACTATCTCATCTCGTTGATTGTCATCAAGTGCATAAAGCACATCTTTTCCTGAATCTATTCTATATAGAGGCGGCATAGAAATATAAATTCTTCCTTCTTGAACTAAAGATTTATAGTGTCTTAAAAATAATGCGCACAATAACGTTGCAATGTGTAATCCATCTGAATCTGCATCTGCAAGTATGCAAATTTTGCCATATCTCAGAGATGAGAGATCATTATTTCCAGGTAAAACGCCTATTGCTGTTGAAAGATTTTTTATTTCTTGAGATTTAATTATTTCAGCGCTTTCAAGATCCCAAGTATTTAAAATCTTTCCTCTTAAAGGCATTATGGCTTGAAAAGATCTTTCTCTTGCTTGCTTAGCTGAGCCACCCGCTGAGTCTCCTTCTACTAGAAAGAGTTCAGTCTCATTAAGATCTTGGCTGTTGCAATCAGAAAGCTTTCCAGGCAAAGCGGGACCTCTAAAGGTTTTTTTTCTTTCTACTATATTTGATACTTTAGCTCTTGTTTGAGCAGACATGATTGCAAGTTCAGCAATCTTTTCACCCTCCTCAGTATGAGTATTAAGCCAAATACTTAGAATATCTTTCGTTGTGCTGGCAACAAAAGACATGTGATCTTTTGAATCTAGTCGCTCTTTAGTTTGACCTGCAAATTGAGGATTTTGTAATTTAGACGAAATGATAAAGATAGCACTATTAAGAACATCATCTGCATTTATCTTCAGTCCTTTTGGTAATAAATTTCTATAGTCACAAAACTCTTTGAGAGAATCTAGAATACCTGATTTAAATCCATTTAAATGTGATCCCCCTTGCGCTGTAGGAATAAGATTTACATAAGTTTCATCTAATTTATTTTTTGGTGGTCTTAATGACCAATTAACTGCAAACTCAAGTTCTTGGGTTTCAGATTTTTTAGAGCATGTTATGGATTCTTCTAAAACAAGATCGGCACCATCTGAAGACTCAATTAAATAACTCTTTAGTCCATCTTCAAAATACCATTTCTGCTTATCATCACTTTTCTTTTCGTTAACAAAATCTATAGTTAATCCGGGGCAAAGCACAGCTTTTGCTTTCAATAAATGTTTGAGTTTTTTTATTTGGATTTCTGTTGTTTCAAAATAAGTTGGGTTAGGTTTAAATTTTATGGATGTGCCAGAATTTCTAGGTCCTACCTCTCCTATGGCTTCAAGCTCACTAGCTTTGTCTCCATTACTAAAACTAATCTGATATTCCTTAGATTCTCTTTTTACTCTTACCTCAAGCTCATCTGATAAGGCATTCACAACGGATACTCCAACTCCATGCAAGCCTCCAGAAAAATTATAATCATCCCCAGAAAATTTGGCTCCAGCATGAAGCTTGCAAAGAATAAGCTCAACTCCTGATACTTTATGTTCTGGATGAATATCAATTGGCATTCCTCTGCCGTCATCTGAAACTTTTATATAACCATCTTTCATTACAGTAACTTTTATATTGGAGCAATATCCAGATAAAGCTTCATCTACTGAGTTATCAAGCACCTCTTGAATTAAATGATTTGGATTGGAAGTATCAGTGTACATTCCAGGTCTTTTTTTAACAGGATCTAGTCCAGATAAGACTTCAATTGCCTGAGCGTCATATGAGTTTTTAGCCAATTTTAAAAGCCTTTCTTATAAAAAAATTATTGAACTTGTTAAAGATATTCTACTCTAAGAAATATAAAATAAACCCAATATAGTTAAAAAAATTAAATGTTTACACTGCAAACATTATTAATAGGTTAAAATAATAAAATGAAGACAAATAAAAAACTACTCTTAACAATCTTTTTTGCTGCAAATATTTCATCAGAAAGCCTTTTAGATATTTATAATGAGGCATTAGAAAATGATCCGACATATAAAGCTGCAGAGTATTCATATTTAGCAGATAAAGAGCTTAAGGTTCAAGGACGTGCTGCTCTATTGCCCAGCATCACCTTGAGTGGCTCAACTAATTGGAATGAATATTATCAAAATAAAGAACTTCAACAACAATATAACTCTTTTTCATCATCAGCTAGAGTATCCCAACCCCTTTTTAGGCTTGATACTTGGTTTCAATATAGACAATCACAATCATTAACAGATGCAGCAGAAGCTGATTTTGCATATGAACAACAAAATCTTTTAGTAAGAACCGCTGAGTTATATTTTGGGGTGCTAAGGGCTATTGATAATTTAAATGCAGCTATTTCTGAAGAAAAGGCAATTAAAAAACAATTGGATCAGGCTAAACAGAGATTCGAAGTGGGTCTTTCTGCAATCACAGGAGTTCAAGAAGCCCAACTTGCATTCGATCTTAGTAAAGCCTCTAGAATCAGAACAGAAGGATCACTTTATTCTGCAAGGGAATCATTGAACGCCCTTATAGGTAGAGAGATTTTTAGTTTAAATGAGTTGGGTGATGGCCTTTTAATAGAATTACCAACTCCAAATTCGAAAGAAAAATGGGTTGAGTTAGCTCTTGAAAATAACTATCAACTTAAGGCTGCATATCTAAGAAAAAAAGCAGCAAAAAGTAGTGCTAGAAGTGTTGCCTCTAATCATTTACCAAAAATTGATATAGTGGGAAGTCAATCAGAATCAGAAACTAATCAGTTCAATTACGAGGGTTTCAATATTGATGGTCAAGGCATTCCTGTTCCATCTGTTACAGGTAGAAGAAATTATGCGATACAGCTTAGTATGCCTATTTTCCAAGGTGGAGCAGTTAACTCAAGAAGAAAACAAGCATACTCTCAATACGAAAGAGCTAATGAAAATACACTATTCACCGAGAGAAGGATTATTCAAGAAGTAAGGTCTCAATTTTCTAATGTACTTACATTAGTTGCTAATGTTAATGCACAGAAACAAGCTGTAGTTTCAGCAACGAGTGCACTAGAGGCTACACAGGTAGGCTACAAAGTTGGCACAAGAAATGTAGTTGACCTGTTACAGGCTGAAAAAAATCTTTACAGTGCTGAAAAAAACCTAGCGAATGCAAAATACGATTACATTCTTTCTAACCTTAAGCTTGCACTTGCATCTGGAACGATTACACCTGCTGATATTGTAAAAATAAATAATTTATTGAATTAAAAATGCCCGAACTTCCAGAGGTTGAGACAACTCTGAGAGCAATTGAAAAATTTCAAGGCTCAAAAATCCAAAAAGTAAAAATTTATAATCGAAATCTTAGGTGGAAAGTTGAAGATTGTTTTGAATCTCTTTCACAGAAACAGTTTGTTGAGAGTTTAGAAAGAAGAGCAAAGTACATAATCTTTAATCTATCAAATAACAAAAGTATCATTTTACATCTTGGGATGTCAGGCAGCCTAAGAATAGCTGATAATAATGAGAACTTTTTTATTAAACATGACCATGTTGAATTGATTTTTGATGAGCAAAAAATTATTTATAATGACCCAAGAAGATTTGGCTCTATGCACATCACATCCAATGTTCAAAAACATAAATTAATCAAAGACCTAGGACCGGAACCACTTTCCAAAAAGTTTAATGCTAAGAATTTTTATAAGGCCTGTAGATACTCTAAAACAAATATTAAAAGCTTTCTAATGAATCAAAAAAATGTTGTGGGTATCGGAAATATATACGCATCCGAAAGTCTTTTTTTGTCGTCTATTTCTCCATTAAGAGATGCTCAAGATTTAGATTTAGAAGACTGTAAAAGGCTTGTAGCCTCTGGGAAAAAAATCCTTAAAAAAGCAATAGCTGTTGGCGGAACAACTTTAAAAGACTTTTACTCAGCAGACGGAAGTCCTGGTTATTTTAAATTTAAACTAAATGTGTATGGTAGAGAAAGTGAAGATTGTAAAAAATGTGGTGAGTCTATTTATAAAGTAGTTATAAACCAAAGAGCTACTTTTTATTGCAAGTCTTGTCAGACTTAAGTGTCTAGCTTAGCTCTGAGTGCTTGCTCTACAGTGGGGTGCACAAATTTTGAAATATCGCCCTTTAAATCTGAAATTTCTTTAATTAAGCTAGAAGATACATAAATCAAACTTTCTTTCGGAGTTAAGAATATACTTTCGATGTCAGGCGCTAAAGATCTATTCATTGTTGCCAACTGAAACTCATACTCAAAATCAGAAACCGCACGTAAGCCTCTTATAATTGCACAGGCTCCATAATCTTTAGCCAAATCAACTGTTAATTTTCTTGGGAAACCAACAACTTCAACTTTGTCATTATCTTTATATATAGATTGAGCTAAATTAATTCTATCCTCAAGACTAAAAAGTGGTTTTTTAGAGTCGCTCTTAGCGATAGCTACGACTACTTTATCAAATAGACCACACCCTCTATCAATGATATCCATATGACCATAGGTAATTGGATCAAATGAACCTGGATAAATTGCAACTCTCATAATGTTAATGATACTAAACTATCTGTTTTATTCAAAATAATTATCCTGTCGGACCGTAATAATTACTCTGTATAAATATGAGGTTTTTTTACACATATTTTCTGTAAAAAAAATAGATGTTTTTTATTTGTATCATACAAAATTATTGGTTAACATGAAGGTTCATATTTAATTAGGGGGGAGGCAATTATGCTTCCTAATCATTAATATAGGAGTTATATATGAAATTATTACTAATATTGGGTAGTGTTATTGCGCTTCCAACATTTGCCGCTGGTGGTGGTGACCTGGATGCTAGTGACTACACTGGTGTATCTTTCTGGTTAGTTACTGCTGCTCTATTAGCATCTACTGTATTTTTCTTTGTTGAAAGAGATAGAGTTTCTGCTAAATGGAAAACATCATTAACAGTATCTGGTTTAGTTACTGGTATTGCTTTTTGGCATTACATGTACATGAGAGGTGTATGGATTGAAACTGGTGATTCACCAACTGTTTTTAGATACATCGACTGGTTACTAACTGTGCCTTTACTAATTTGTGAGTTCTACTTAATACTAGCAGCAGCTACTAACGTTGCTGGTTCTTTATTCAAGAAATTACTAGTTGGTTCTCTTGTTATGCTTGTGTTTGGTTACATGGGTGAAGCAGGAATTATGGCAGCCTGGCCTGCATTCATTATAGGATGTTTAGCATGGGTATACATGATTTATGAATTATGGGCTGGAGAAGGAAAGTCTGCATGTAACACTGCAAGTCCTGCAGTTCAGTCAGCTTACAACACAATGATGTATATCATCATCTTTGGTTGGGCTATTTACCCTGTAGGTTATTTCACTGGTTACCTAATGGGTGACGGTGGATCAGCTCTTAACTTAAACCTTATCTATAACCTTGCTGACTTTGTTAACAAGATTCTATTTGGTTTAATTATATGGAATGTTGCTGTTAAAGAATCTTCTAATGCCTAGCATTAGTTAACTTTTAATAGTTATAAAAAACCCAGCTTACGCTGGGTTTTTTTTACTTAAAAAATATTACATATCTCTTAATGTTCTTTTAAGAACTTTGCCGGTTGCATTTCTTGGAAGGGCTTCAATAAATTCAACAGCTTCTGGAATTTTATACTTAGCTAAGTTCTTTAAACAATGATCTATGATTTCTTCAGCAGATAATTCACAACTAGGTTTTAAAGCAACATAGGCCTTACCTGTCTCGCCCCACTTAGGGCTATCAATACCAATCACTCCAACTTCTGCAATTTCTGGTAACTGATATATAACATTTTCAACTTCTGCAGGATAAACATTTTCTCCGCCAGAGATATACATATCCTTCCAGCGATCAACTATATATAAGAAGCCTTCATCATCAAAATAAGCAGCGTCGCCTGTTTTTAACCATCCATCTTCAAAAGAATCTTTAGTAGCTTTTTCCTTCTTCCAATATCCTGGAGTTATGTTTGGACCCTTGATATAAATTTCACCCACTTCCCCTTCAGGAAGTTCATTACCTTTTTCTCCTACAACTTTAACTTCTGTATGAAGAAGAGGCTTACCAGCAGAACCTATTTTCCTTTCAGCCTCAGATGATTCTAGCCCAGTAGCTCCAGGACTAGTTTCTGTCATACCCCAACCTTGTTGC